>OOCL01000939.1_pt1 | contig 19322 bp, 16 predicted proteins | sample 1671211 | NCBI WGS metagenome assembly OOCL01 (sample SAMN06348133, study PRJEB24527) | human gut metagenome | biome: human gut; feature: ankylosing spondylitis patient; material: feces | host: Homo sapiens | place: China | collected 2015-10 | reverse complement strand
AGGTTCGAGTCCTGTACCGTCCACCATACAGTTCGTACTCGAACCCGATTCTTTATGAAAAAGGGTTCGGGTACGTTTTTTGTTTATCGGAAGTTTGCGTTTGCGACAGCAATAAACACCCCAGTGGGATGTTTGAGCAACAGAATAGGCTACCAGAAAATCCCAAGTCGTATGACGTGGAATTTTTTGTTTCGATCAAGGACTCGAACGGCATCCACGTAAAAAATCCATAGCAAATGAGCCGGGAGTCTTCTGTAGATCAGAGGCTTCCGGTTCACTGCATATTCATGATAAAAGCAAAATTCCTGCCACCAGTACCATGTTGCAGGCAAAAAACAGCGCGGGCAGTGCATCCACAAGGGCCGGCGAAAGAGTGAAATCGTCCGGGACAGGATCGTTTTGATTCATGTGATCGACCTTTGCATTTCTCCACGCAGCGCCGGAGAGACCTTTCTTGCTGAATTTCTGAAAAAAGAGCAGCGCTTTTGCGCAAGATCGTCAATGCATTCTGCAGCAGGTCACGGGTCAATATCCAGCTCACGCAGAAGCAGTTGGAGGGCGGGCGAGATGTTCTCGCGGTTCCACACGGCCCAAGCGGGAACGGTATCGTTTTCCAGCGGGATAAAGGTGAGGTTTTTGTTGGCGGGCAGTTGAGCCAGCACCGGCTCGGCAAGGATAGTATAGCCGCCGTAGAAAGCCAGCTGCAGCATCAACTCCTCCATGGAATACGCAAATTTGATGTTCTGCGGGTCGCTGCCGTGGCGGGTGAGGACCTGCGCAAACTGGTTCCACAGCTCCCGGTCCATGGCGGGTACATACCTGCTGAGCCACGGTGTGCCCAAGGTGGACGAAGTGGAGTTTGTGAACAACTGGATGATGCAGACCCACGGCAAGGCAAACACCGCACTGGTGATGAAGTTTGCCAAGAACAGCGGCAGCACTGTGGACTGGTGGCTGGACAAGATCAACCCGGACACGCTGGCCAAGACCCGCATCCAGTTCTGGCCGGACAACGAGTACACCGTGCACCAGCTGAACAACGGCATGCACTACTACACCGGCACGCTGGAATGGTGGGAGAACTACTGGGAGAACCCCACCAGCGGCGAGAAGAACAACAACACCGCCGGTCAGCTGGAGCTGAAGGACCTGAGCTGGGATAACTACAATTATGTGGAGGAGAATTTCTCTGACAATGCCACCGCTCTGTTTGGCACCAAGGGTGTGCAGCTGGTAATGGACGGTGCAAAGGTCACCGGCGTGATCGCACAGGACAGCGACGGCAATTACCTTAAGATCAACGCTAAGAATGGCATTGTGCTGGCAGGCGGCCGTCTGGAGGGCGACATCTCCACCATGAACTTCGACTCCATGGCCGTGCCCGACTATCTGCCCGGCCCCCTGTGGGTGGACGAGAATGGCCAGCGCTTCCAGAACGAAGCCTTTGCCGGCCCGGAGATCAACGGCTTCTTCATGGCACGTGCAAAGCGCGGCAATATCACCTCCATCTACGACAGCACCTATGAGACCCAGATCCTGCGCGGCTTCCCCGGCCATCAGGCATTCGAGTACGACATGCCCGCTGTGGTGGAAGCCATGAAGGGCAACTTTGAGGCCGCAAAGGCTGCTGGTGCCGAGGGCGCCAACGGCTGGTACTGCGCCGACACCATCGAGCAGCTGGCCGAGTACATCGGTGTGGAGCCTGCAGCCCTTTCCGCGACTGTGGAGCAGTACAATAAGGTTTGCGCCGAGGGCTACGACAGCGACTTTGCCAAGGACCCGCACTTCCTGAATGCAGTTGCAAAGGCTCCCTTCTACGCCCATGTCACCACCCCGAGTCTGGGCTTTGCACTGGTGACCACCGGCGGCTTTGTGACCACCAATGACCAGCAGGTGCTGAACGAGGATTATCAGCCCATCGAGGGCCTGTACGCTTCCGGCAACACCTGCGGTATGCGCTTCGGTCCCGAGTATATCACCCCGATCCCCGGCGTGAGCATTGGCATGTGCCTGACGCTGGGCCGTGAGCTGGGCAAGTATCTGGCTACAAAGTAAGCAGTTCTGATATAAATATAGAAAAGGCAGGCTTTTTCCGCTGGGAAAGGGCCTGCCTTTTTGCTTTTTATAAAAAGTATGTTACAATAGAACTGGCAAAGAAACCGGTGCCGGGCGGTGCGGCTCCGGGGTAAGGAGGAAGCACGGTGAGCGAAAACGAAAAGGGCTATTATATCCGAGAATTTTCCAACATGACCGGTCTGCCCCAGAGCAAGATCCGGTATTACGAAAAGATCGGCCTGTTCAAGGTGAAGCGGATGAAAAACGGCTACCGCTGGTTCAGCCCGGAGGATGCATTCCGGGTGAACGCTTTCCGCTGCCTGCTGCAGTATGGCTTCAGCATAGAGGAAGCTGTGCGGATGCTGGACGAAAAGCAGCAGACCGAACAGTTTGAGCAATCTCTCAAGCGGCAGCGCTACACCCTGACCCACGAGAAGCAGCTGCTGGAATACCGCCTGCAGGCGCTGGATGAGGCCATTGGCCTGCTGAACATGGAACCCGGTTCAGACTTTTCGGTTCAGGATGTGCCGGATAAAATATATGTCTATGCTTCCAATGGGCGGGACTTCAGCGTGGCGGGGCAGGCAGGGGAGACCATTTCCCGCTTTGTGGAGCTGCTGTCCATTTCCAGCTATGCGCGGGTGATCGAGACGGCGCAGTTCAGCTCCGAAAAACCGGAGCTGGACCCCAGCTATGTCTGTGCCATCCCGGCTTCGGAGGAGTGGCGGCTTGGAACATATGACCGCACCCATGTCCACTGGATGAATCTGGGCAAATGCATCGTGTATCACCGCAGCCTGACGCGGGAGGAGAGCGTGCGCAAGGAAACCTTTGCCCTGCTTCTGGACTGGATGACTGCCCACGGCTACCATATGCGGGAAAAAATGATGATCCTGCCCGGTTTTTTGAATCTGGATGGCTGCGGAAAGGACATGGAGACGGTGATCCTGCCGGTAATCTGAGCCAAAAACGCGGTACAGCACAATAGACACAAAAAGCCCTTGTGGAGTTTGCACAAACTCACAGGGGCTTTCTTGTTGTTAAATGACAAACAAAGTTTCAAAACGGTAACGGTGCTTGACCTTAAACCCGGTTTATGCTGTAAAGTGTTGTTCGTGAAATGTCAAACGAAGTTCCGGCCCGGCGGTGCCTGACCGGAAAACATCGTACACACGAAGAAGAAAGAAAACGTAAAGGAGAACCTTATCATGGCAAACCGCATTTCCCGTCGCAACTTCCTGAAAAAGGCTGCTGCCGGTGCCGTCGGCGCTGCTGCTGCCGGTGTGCTGACCAGCTGCGGCAGCTCTGCAAGCTCTGCTGCTTCCTCCACCGCTTCCTCTGCTGCTGCAAGCGCAGCTTCCGAGGCTGGCTTTACCTTCAAGCCCGGCACCTACACCGCCAAGGCTTACGGCAATATCTCCGACATTGAGCTGGAGTGCACCTTCTCTGAGACTGCGCTGACCGATGTAAAGATCGTGGGCCAGAACGAGACTCCCGCGCTGTTCAGTCAGGTGGAGAACGAGCTGATCCCCGCCATTCTGGACAATCAGGCAGGCGGCGTGGACAGCATTACCGGTGCTACCAATTCCAGCCGCGCTGTCAAGGAAGCCATTGCAGACTGTGTTGCGCAGGCAGGCGGCGACCGTCAGGCATGGCTGGCCAAGACTGTGGAAAAGACCGCAGGCGCAGCTGAGGAATACGATGTGGATGTGGCCGTCATTGGCTGCGGCGCAGCAGGCTTTATGGCAAGCATCGTGGCAGCCCAGAAGGGCATGAAGGTGCTCACCGTGGAAAAGGCCGGCAGCGTTGCAGGCGTGAACGGCATCAAGGTCTCCGGCCCCTTTGCAGTGGACACCAGCGTGCTGCACGCACGTGAGGGCGGCACCACCCTGACTGTGGACGAAGTGTTCAACCATGCCATGAACTACACCCACTGGACCCCGAACCCCAGCCTGATCAAGCGCTGCCTGGAGACCTCCAAGGACGCTGTGGAAGAGCTGGTGGGCATCGGCTACGAGATGAAGGAAGCAAACTTCCGCTTCGAGACCCCCTTCAAGGATGAGAAGGGCGGCTTCCACCTGATCACCAACGCTCTGGATGAGCGCGTGCAGCTGTGGGAGAAGGCTCTGGACGACAACGGCGTGCAGGTGATCTACAACACCGCAGCCAAGAGCCTGATCGTGGAGAACGACAAGATCTGCGGCTTTACCGCTGAAAAAGAGGACGGCACCCCCATCACCGTCCATGCAGGCGCTGTCATCATTGCATCCGGCGGCTTCCTTGGCAACCGCGACCTGCAGGAGAAGTTCCTGCACACCCGCAAGCTGAACGCAGCTGCAGGCGGCAACAGCCTGTGCACCGGCGACGGCATTGTAATGGCAAACGACGCAGGCGCTGTGCTGTGCAAGACCTTTGGCTACTGCCCCTGCGAGTACGGCGGAACCAACAGCAAGGCCAGCCGCCCCGCAAAGCAGGATAAGTACGACCAGAACTACTGCTTCAAGTTCGGCCTGTACGGCAACCTGCTGGTGGACGGCGAAGGCAAGCGCTTTATCAACGAGGGCCTGCTGTGCGATTACCCCATGAGCTACGGCTCCGAGCAGATCCTGCTGAACGCCCCTTGGTACGGCATTGTGGATCAGGCTTATGTGGATGCCATGACCACGCAGGGCCTGTACGAGTACACCACTGCAAAGGGCGCTACCAGCGAGAACTGGTTCATTGGCAACTACTTCAAGGGCCGCATTCTGGACAACCTGCCCAGCGATATTGAAGAGGGCCTGAAGGAAGGCTGGCTGGTCAAGGCTGACACCATTGAAGAGCTGGGCGAGAAGTTCGGCCTGACCCATCTGGCTGAGACCGTTGCAAAGTACAACGAGTACTGCGAGAAGGGCGTGGACGAGCAGTTTGGTGCTAACAAGTGGTACCTCAGCCCCATCAAGGAAGGCCCCTTCTACGCTGTGCAGTGTGAGCCGAGTGCATGGAGCACCTTTGGCGGCGTGCGCACCGACGACTGCTGCCGCGCTCTGGATCTGGACAACCAGCCCATCGACGGCCTGTACGTTGCCGGCACCGACAGCGGCAGCCTGTACTACAGCCCCTACTACGATATCCCCGGCTTCTGCTATGGCCTGTGCATTGACAGCGGCTATATCTGCGCTGAGGAAGCAGCTGCCTTCGTCAAAGCCTGATCGGCTGCAGTAAAGCCCCATAAGCAATAAAAGATCCCGTCCACTTCTGGGTGAACGGGATCTTTTTTGCGTATCAGACAGGAAAAAGCGGCTCAGAGGTCGTTTTTCTCCTGCCCAAGATTATCGGATTCCAGATCGTACAGGCCGTGCTGCAGGTGCTCTTCCATCATGACCCGGGCACGCTTGCCATCGTGCTTGCGGAAAGCGTCCAGCAAAATGCCGTGGTAGTAGATGCCGCCGTAGTAACCGTTGGAAAGAATGAGCATCTTACCCAGACTAGCACGGCGCTGGAAGGTCTCGTTCATAATGGCAATGGTGTAATCGTTGCCGCAGGCGTTAATGATCTCCATATGGAACGCCACGTCCGCGTTGATGAACTCTTCGCACTTGCCCACAGAGGCCTTCATGGCCTTGAGGTAGCCCTCCAGTTTGGCGATCAGCTCCGGCGAGGCGGTCTGGGCCACCTGTGCGCAGACTGCCGGTTCTACGATGCTGCGGAACTCCAGGATCTGCTTCATGGTCTCGGTAGCATCGATGGTGGGAGCCGGTTCCTCCACATTGGAATAGAAGGCCGAAAGATCGTCCGAGATCAGGAAGGTGCCCTTGCCGTGCACGCTTTCCAGAATGCCCAGCGCAATGAACTGCTGCAGGGCGCTGCGCACGGACACACGGCTGACCCCCAGCTCTTCGCACAGCTGGTTCTCACTGGGAATCTTTTCGCCCACGGTCCAGTTGCCGTTGCGGATATTTTTGCGGATATAGTGGGCGATCTTTCCGGTGACGCTGCCCTTATCGGCCATAGTGGAACACCTCTTTGTATTACAACTTTTTCTAACTATATCATAGGATGTTGCAAAAGTAAATCAAAATCAGCGAAAACTGGCAGAAAAACTTGTATGCAGACAATTGCTCACGGAATCAGGACGGCTTTGGTCAGGCTTTCGTCCCGGTGCACAAGACGGTCGAACACCTGCGCACCCTCTGCCAGCGGAAAGCTCTGCCACAGGCCGGTCAGGTCGGCGCGGCCCTCGGCAATGGCCTGCAGGCAGACCGGGTACTCCCCGGCGGAGGAATAGCTGAACTGCACATCGATCTGCTCGGTGATGCAGCGCTGCAGCGGGAAGTCGATGGTCCGGGCGTGGTTGCCGATGACCATGATGCGTCCGCCCTTGCGCACCAGCTCCATGGCCTGTGTAAAGGAGCTTTGGGAACCGACGGCATCGTACACCACATCGGCACCGCGCTCTGCGGTGAGCTGCGGCAGCTGAGCGCAGTCCAGTGCACCCAGCTGTGCGGCCAGCTGCATGGGCCGGGTGTGGTGGCCGCTTATGCAGACCTGTGCGCCCTGACTTTTTGCGGCGATCAGGGTCATCAGGCCAATGGTGCCGTCACCGATCACGGCAGCGGTTTGCCCGGCGGCAAGGCCGCTGCGCAGCACTGCGTGCATTCCCACGGCAAACGGCTCCACAAGGCAGCCCTGCTCAAAGCTGACGGCGGGCGGCAGGGCATACAGAGTGCGGGCCTTTACGGCGATGTACTGGGCCATGGCACCATTTTTGCGGTACTCGGTGCAGGCAACGCCTACGATGCGGCGCTGTGCGCAGAGGTTGTGCATCCCGTGGGTGCAGAACCAGCAGTAGCCGCAGTATTCGGTGGAATCAAAGGTGACGCGGTCGCCCACGGCCCAGCTTTGCACGGCTTCGCCCAGCTGCGCAATGGTGCCGCTGGCTTCGTGGCCCATGACCAGCGGCGGGATGCGCCGCCCGTTCTCACCGCTGCTGCCGTGCACATCGCTGCCGCAGATGGCGCAGGCCTTTACCTCCACCAGCACCTCGTCCGGTGCCGGTTCAGGGCGGGGAACATCCCGGTATTCAAAGGTATGCGGTGCGGTGAACACCAGTGCTTTCATCATGTTTACCATTCTGCCACGCTCCCGTCCTCATGCCTCCAAACCGGGTTCTTCCAGCTGTGCGGGGTTTGGCCCTCTTCCTCCACCAGAGCCTTGTTCACCTCTACACCAAGGCCGGGCTTCTGGGGCAGGCTGACAAAGCCGTTCACGAACTTGAAATCCTCGGGGTTCAGCGCGTAGTCCAGCACGCTGCGGCCCTCGTTGTAGTGGATGCCGATGCTTTGCTCCTGAATGGCCGCGTTGTAGCAGGTGGCATCCAGATTCAGGCAGCTGGCAAGGGCCACCGGGCCAAGCGGGCAGTGGGGAGCAAGGGCCACATCGTGGGCTTCGGCCATGGCGGCGATCTTCTTGCACTCGGTCAGGCCGCCGGCGTGGGAAAGGTCCGGCTGCACGATGTCCACGCCGCCAATGGCCAGCAGACGCTTGAAATCGTACTTGGTGAACAGGCGTTCACCGGTAGCAATGGGGATGTTGCAGGCTGCTGCGATTTCGGGGAAATACTCCATGTTATCGCAGAGAACGGGTTCCTCAATGAACATGGGGTCGAACTCTTCCAGCTTTTTGGCCACGATCTTTGCCATGGGCTTGTGCACCCGGCCGTGAAAATCAATGGCAATGCCAAAGTCCTTGCCGAAGCTCTCGCGCACGCTGGCTACGCGCTCCAGCAGGGCATCAATCTTGGCGTAGCTGTCCAGAAACTGCAGCTCGTCGGTGCCGTTCATCTTGATGGCGGTGAAGCCTTGCTTTTTCTTTTCCAGTGCAGCGCGGCCCACATCGGCGGGGCGGTCGCCGCCCACCCAGCTGTACACCCGCATCTTATCGCGGCAGCTGCCGCCCATCAGCTGCCAGACCGGCACATTGAAGTATTTGCCCTTGATATCCCACAGGGCCTGATCGATGCCGGAGATGGCGCTCATCAGGATGCCGCCGCCGCGGTAGAAGCCACCGCGGAACAGCACAGTCCACAGGTCTTCGATCTTCATGGGGTCGGCACCAATGAGGTACGGCTCCATCTCATGGATGCACTCGCATACGGTGGCGGCGCGGCCTTCCAGCACCGGCTCGCCCCAGCCGGAAATGCCTGCATCAGTGCTGATCTCAATAAAAGCCCAGCGAGGACGCACCAGCCATGTCTGAATTTTTGTGATCTTCATAGCAATGCTCCTTTGAGAACAAAAAACACTGTACGATTCCAGCCGTGTTTCTCCGTCAGGGATCGTACAGTGTCAAAGATTATTGCAAATTACGGAGTCTGCAGGCTGCCGTCGCGGTTGCGGGTCTGAGTCCAGGTGGTCACAGTATTCTCACAGGGATACTTTGCGGCCTCCTTCTCATTCAGGTCTACGCCGAGACCGGGCTTGTCGTTGGCGTAAACAAAGCCGTCGTTGCCGTACTCGGGCATACCGGGGAACACTTCCAGCAGAGCGCCGTGGTTGTCCTTCAGCTTCTGGATGACGAAGTTGGGCGGTTCGATGCCGCTCCACTCCTGCAGGCCCAGATTCTGAGCGGCCAGATCGATGTGGATGTTGGCTGCATGGGCCAGCGGGCTCATATCGCCGGGGCCGTGCCAGCAGATGCGCACACCATACTGCTCGCAGAACATCTGCAGCTTGCGGGCCGGGGTGATGCCGCCCACCTGGCTCAGATGCACGCGCATGTAGTCGATGCTGCGATTCTGCACCAGCTTCTTGTACTCGGCAGGGTTGTTGAACAGCTCGCCCTGGCTCAGCGGGGTCACGCTGGTCTGCTTGATCTTATCCAGCCATTCCACCTGCTCCAGAGGCACAACGTCCTCCATGAAGAACAGCTTGTAAGGCTCCATCTCCTTGACAAAGGTGACAGCCTCGGTGGGGTGGATGCGCTCGTGCACATCGTGCACCAGATCAATGTCGAAGCCTTCCTTGGCACGGATGCCGTCGAACAGCTTCAGGGTGTCGCGCATATACTTCTTGCTGTCCAGATACACGCCCGGCTCTGCGCCCTTGGCTGCCCACTCCGGAGCAGGGCCAAAGCCGCCGCCGCCGTAGCCGCCGCACTGGCAGCGGATGTGCTTGACACCGATGGAACGATACTTCTCGATGTTCTCGCAGATCTCGTCCACATTGGCACCGTCCACATGGCGGTACACCGGCACACCGGCGCGCATTTTGCCGCCGAACAGGTCGTACACAGGCATGTTGGCCATTTTGCCCTTGATGTCCCACAGGGCCATATCCACACCGGAGATGGCATTGTTGACGATGGGGCCGCAGCGCCAGTAGGCGTTCTGGTGCATCAGCTGCCACAGGTCGGAGATGTTGCGCACATCCTTGCCGATCAGCAGCGGACGCAGATAGGTCTCAATGAGATGCTGCACGGTCAGGTGGCGGTAAGCGAAGGTGGCGCAGCCCAGACCGTACAGGCCCGGCTCGCTGGTCTCCACCTTCACCACCACCAGATTGATGCCCTCGGGGGCGGTGCAGATCACTTTAATATCGCGTATGGTAGGGGCCATGATAAGGTTCCTCCCTTTTTCTGTGTTGATTACTTGACCAGATAGCCGCCGTCAACGGGGATCAGGGCACCGTTCAGGTAGTCGGATGCAGCGGAAGCCAGGAAGACGACGGGACCCTTCATATCCTCGGGCAGGCCCCAGCGGCCAGCGGGGATGCGCTTGGTGCACTCGTCCTTGCGCTCCTGCGTCATGTTGGCGCACATCTCGGTGTCCATGTAGCCCGGGCAGATGCAGTTGATGTTGATGCCGCGGCCGGCGCAGTCAACAGCAACGCTCTTGGTCAGCTGAGCAACAGCGCCCTTGGTTGCGGTGTAGGCAGGCACGGTGGTGCAGCCGAAGTAGGAAGCCATGGAGCCGATGGTGATGATCTTGCCGCCGGTGGGCTGCTTGAGCATGACCTGCAGAGAACGCTGGATCATGAACCAGACGTGGTCCAGATTGATCTTCATGACCAGATCCCACTGCTCTGCGGGGAACTCCTCGGGCAGATAGCGGCGCTGGATGCCTGCAGCGGGGATCAGAACGTCCAGACGGCCGTCCAAAATCTGCAGTGCTTCGTCAAAGGCGCGGTTCAGGTCAGCACGGTCGGCCAGATTGCCGATGACGGGGTAGGCTTCCAGACCCTTGGCGCGGTACTCCTCGCACACCTTCTCGACCTTTTCCTTCTGCACGTCGATGATGACGACCTTGCAGCCTGCCTCCAGCAGACCTTCGGCCATGCCGCGGGACAAACCCTGTGCGCCGCCGGTAACGATCGCATGCTTGCCGGCAATATCAAACTTAGTAAGAGCAGCCATAATAATGATCTCCTTCTATTTTATAATGTACGTGTTTATATCAGGGCCAGAGGGTCAGTCCTCTGCGCCGTCGAACAGGATAACGGTCTTCTTGACAGCCGGATCGGGATGAACGATGTTGTCAAAGACCTTTTCGATTTCGCTGAACTTGACGAAGGTGGTTGCAAGACCTTCCATGTGGTACTTGCCCTCGGCCATCTTCTGTGCAGTGGGGACCCACTGGTTCAGGCTCATGCGGGTGCCGCAGATGGTCAGCTCGCGGCCATTGATCATTTGCTGGGTGATCTTTTCGGGCACGGTGCAGAAGCCCATGGGAACCACGCGGCCTGCGTTGCACACGATGCCGGGCTGCATGATCATGGTCAGGCTGCCGGGGAAGCAGGCGGAGTCGAATGCGACGGTGCAGCCGTGGCCGTTGGTGATCTTCTGCACTTCGGCAACGATGTCCTGCGTTTTGCTGTTCACGGTGTAATCGGCACCGAACTGCTTGCTGCGCTCCAGACTGCTGTCGCTGATGTCGCAGCAGATGACGGTTTTAGCGCCCTTGAGCTTGCAGGCCTGTGCAATGATGGTGCCGATGGTGCCGGTGCCCAGAATGAACACCACATCGTCCTCGCACACGCCTGCACGGCTGGTGCTGTGCTCGCCGATGGTCAGCGGCTCGATCAGAGCGGCATCTTTCCAGGGGATGCTGTCGTCGATCTTGTAGACGTAAGGCTCTTCGACGCACCAGTATTCACGCCAGCCGCCGTTGGTGCCGCTGCCGCGCACCAGAACGTGCTCGCAGACATTGCCGCGGCCATGCTTGCACTGGTAGCACTCGCCGCAGCGGATCACGTAGTCAATCACGACGTGGTCGCCCACCTTGATGTTTTTGCAGTCTGCGCCAACCTTGGTGACCAGACCAACATTCTCGTGGCCGGGAATCAGCGGGTAGCGGGAGTTGGGGTTCTCGCCCTTATAAATATGGATGTCGCTGCCGCAGACACCAGCAGCCATCATCTTGATCTGGACTTCGTTGTCCTTCGGTTCAGGGATCTCAGTCTCGCGCATCTCAAAGTGGAGCGGCTCGGTGACCCAACACTCTTTCATAACAGTAGACCTCCTTGTTGGTGATCAGTGATCTTCTTGTAAATGTTCCGTCGTCGTATCTTGTTGTAATACAAGATTCATTGGCTTTAGTATACACGACAATACAAGAAAAGCAAGAGGAAATTTGAAAAAACAGGGCTTTAAGGATGATTTTTGACTAACTGCACAATTCTGGGCCTGCCGCTTTGTGATACAAGACGGAAACCAATGTCAAGACAAGCGCCCGGCAGAGCATAAGAGCGGAATAGAAGGAGCATTAAAAATAAAGATACGGCAAAGAATAGCAGCTGCGGACAGGAATTCTGACGAAACTGGACATGTATCACAGAAAAAACGGCAGGACGGATCATTTTATGGATACTTCCTATTATAAATGCCTCTTGCGGAAGATGAACTTGTTTCGGCCAAAAAACAAGTTGGGGTGTGCCAGCGGTGCCGGATCGGGTCGGAAGAGGGGAGAAAGAGGCGGTGGACGGTGGAAGCCGGCAGAAGAAAATGAAGCCAAAAAAGTGAAAAACGTCAACTTGAACGGACAAAAAGCACAGGAATATGAAGAGATGTGACAACGATGAAACGTCAAAAAAGTCAAAAGTGTAACAAAAGTGGCTGAAAATCTTAAGTTTTACCTTTGAATTGTACAGATTTGCATTTTGAAACAAGTGCACTCTGCACAAAAAACATGTAACTTGTAAAAAGAATGTTGACAAGGCTTGTATTACATGCTATTATGTTGGCAACAGAAAGTCCCACGCAGGTGGGCGCCAGAAAAGTACGTGCAGACCGGCTGACACAAGCCCGGTCATGATGTTTAAGAAAATTGGAGGACAATAAGATGAAACAGTACATCAACCGCCGCGATTTCCTGAAGGCTGCTGGCGTGACCGCAGCTGCCGCTGCTCTGGCTGGCTGCGGTGTCACTTCCGGCTCCACCGCCACTGCATCCAGCACGGCTGCATCCAGCACCGCCGCTGCCGGCAAGTACGATGATGTCAAGGCCGATGTCACCCTGACCATGAGCCACCAGATGGCTGCAAGCCACTCCATCAACAAGACTGCTGAGGAGTTCGCTCGTCTGGTCGCTGAGAAGTCCGAGGGCAAGATGAAGGTGGATGTTTACTCCGCTGCAACTCTGGGCACCGAGACCGAGAACCTGCAGGCCCTGACTAACGGCACTCTGGATCTGGCCGTGATCGCTGCCGAGTTCTATGCAAACTACGTGGACGAGGCTGGCTGCCTGTGCCTGCCCTTCGTATACAGCAGCTACGACGACTGCGCTGAGAAGCTGGCCGGTGAGGCTGGCACCACTGTTGCACAGATGATTCTGGACAAGACCAATGTCCGCATTCTGGACTACTACGTGCTGGCATTCCGTCAGATCTTTACCACCGATAAGCCTCTGAACACCGTGAACGATATGTCCGGCCTGATCATCCGCATCCCGGACTCCTCTACTTATAAAGAGACCTTCACCCAGCTGGGCGCTGCTCCCACTCCTGTGGCATGGGGCGAGACCTACACCGCACTGGATACCGGTCTGGTGTCCGCTGTGGAGAACATCCCCGAGTCCATCATGTCTGCCTCCATGCAGGAAGTGTGCAAGTACGTCAACGTTTCCAACCACATCATTGGACCCACCACCATCTCCGTTTCCGAGCAGGTATTCCAGAAGCTGACCGAAGAGCAGCAGAACATCCTGACCGAGGCCGCTAAGGAAGCCTGCGAGTTTGGCCTGAATGCTACCAAGGACGGCAGCGATGCAAACTTCGCCGCTCTGGAAGGTGCCGGTCTGGAAGTGGTGGACACCGATGTTGACAGCCTGAAGGCAAAGATCAACTACAACGCATATGCTTGCGCAAAGACCGATGTCGGCAAGCAGATCCTGACTTCCATGGGTGTTGCTCTCTGATAGACCGTCCGTCTTTCCCTGAAAAAATGCGCGGGCAGGCCACAAAGGGCTTGCCCGCACTTAATTGAATAAAAGGAGATGAACCCCCGCATGAAAAATGTGCGTAAAACGGTGGATAAGATCCTGAATGTGTGCATTCTGGTTCTCTTCATCGCAATGTTCGGTGTTACCACTCTGAACGTTATCATGCGTTATATCTTTAACTCGCCGCTGAGCTTTGCAGTCGAGTTTGGCCGCTACACCTTTGCAGGCATGGTCTATCTCGGCTCCATCTACGTCATGCGCGACGACGGTCACATCGGTCTGGACATCGTGGTGGATGCTCTTCCACAGCCGCTGCGCACCATCGTGAAAAAGTTCTCCCGCGTGCTGGTTCTTGCCTATCTGGCCGTATTCTTCTGCATGAGCACCCGCATGGTTATGGAGAACTGGACCAACCGTTCCAGCACCATGCATCTGCCCATGTCTGTTGTGTATCTGGCCATGGTCATTGGCAGTGCCGGTATGTTCATTGAAGAGCTGCTTCTCCTGCTGGGCAAGGGCGGCAGCGAAAAATTAGATGCAGGCGACATGGGAGGTGGCATGTAATATGTGGATGATCATTGGTATCTTCTTTCTGATGCTGCTCATCGGCGTGCCTGTTGCGTTCGGTGTTGGCATCTCCTCCATGCTGTATCTGGCCCTGAATGGTAAGGATCTCGTCATCCTCACCCAGCGCATCTTCGCTGGCGGTGACTCCTTCACCCTGATGGCAATTCCGCTGTTCATCTTTGCAGGCGAGATCATGAATGCCTGCGGCGTTACCAAGCGTATCGTCGGCTTTGCAAACGAGCTGGTCGGCTTTATCCCCGGCGGTCTGGCACACGTCAACATTCTGGCATCCATGCTGTTTGCAGGCGTTTCCGGTTCCACCTCTGCCGACGTTGCTTCCATCGGCGGCATGCTGATCGGCTCCATGGACGAAGCCGGTTTCGACCGCGACTACGCCACTGCCGTCACCGCGGCATCCGCAACCATCGGCTCCATCATTCCGCCTTCCATCCTGATGGTGTTGTACAGCTCCATCACCGGTATCTCCGTTGGTAAGCTGTTCATGGCAGGCGTGATCCCCGGCATTCTGGTGGGTGTCAGTCAGATGATCTACGCTTTCATCAAGGCAAAGAAGAACCCTGCCAAGTACGACGGCGATGTGAAGGTCAAGTTCGACTTCAAGCGCATGGTCAAGTCCTTCATCAATGCTCTGCCTGCGCTGGTCATGCCTCTGATCATCATTGGCGGCATCCTGTCCGGTGTGTTCACCGCAACCGAGGCCGGTGCGATCGCCGGTGCTTACGGTCTGATCATCGGCATCTTCGTCTACAAGGAGTTCACCTTTGAGGGCGCCATCAAGACGGTCCTCAGCGCAGCCCGCACCTCTGGCATGACCATGCTCATCGTGGCAAGCACCACCGCATTTGGTTACTGCCTGGCCATTGAGAAGTTCCCCGAGCAGGTGTCCGCTCTGCTGACCGGCATCTCCACCAACCCCAACGTCCTGATGCTCCTGATGATCCTTGCCATGTGCGTCATCGGCATGTTCATGGATACCACCTCTGCCGCCATCATCATGGTGCCCATCTTCTACCCCATCGCCGCAGCTGCCGGCATCGACGGCATCCACTTCGGCATGGTCATGGTGCTCACCTTCATTCTGGGCGGCATCACTCCTCCCGTTGGCGTTACCCTGTACATCGCAACCGCTGTTGCAAAGATCAAGTTCACCAATCTGCTCAAGGAAATGTGGCCATTCATCGCACTGTTCATCGCAGTGCTGTTCGCAGTTGCTTACTGCCCGGCTATCTGCCTGACCATCCCCAACATGCTGGCCTGATCTGCAGCCGGACAGCAGATGCTCATGAAAAGCTTTTTCTAAATTTTCTCCTAAATCTCCTATCCCATGCTTTGCATTCTCCATTACTTCCCAACGATCTCCCAAAACAGAAACCATTCGTGCAGAGGTCAGGCTGCTTTCATCCCTCCCGGGTGGAAGCGGCCTGACCCTCTTTTTTGCCAAAGACCCGGAAAGGAGCATTGTTTAACGCCGGAGAACATCCCGGAGTTCCGCAAGGCGGGCTGCCTTGGCGTGGGCCTTGCCAGCAGCCTGATGCCGAAGGACAAGGCCGCCGCCCGCGATTGGGATGCCTGCGCGGAATACGTGCACATGCTGCTTACAAAAGCCAAAGGCGAATAAACCGCAGAAACAGCAAGGCCGTCTGCCCGTTATGGGTGGGCGGCTTTGCTGCGTGAACCACTTTCACTCCTGAAATGAACTGCATGAAAAATCAGAAGGACCCATTCTATTGACTTTGCCTTTGCAGGGGAGTATACTCCATGTCACCAAGAATATCACGGCTATGACGAGAAAGAGTACCCGGAAGGAATGCTGCAGAGAGCTGCCGGTTGGTGCAAGGCAGTGCAGGGCATCCGTGGGAAGATCCTCTCCGAGCTTTCCGGCTGAATGGACGGTGTGCGCCCCAGTAAGCAGGAACGGCAGGCCCCCGTTATCACGGGCCGCGCGTTGTTGGACGTGCACTGAGTGGTCAGCGTTGTGCTGGCAATAAGAGTGGTACCGCAGAGGATTTTACACGCCTTTGTCTCTTACAGACCGTAAGGGACAAGGGCGTTTTATTTTGCGGATGCTTTTGTCCCAAAGCATGTCAGAAGGAAAAGGAGAAACAACTATGAAAACACTGGAAAAAGTAAGCGACTTTGTGGGCAAGTACATGGCCGCCATCGTTATTGTGGTGGCCGCGGGTGCCCTGTTCTTCCCCGGCCCGTTCAGCGTGGTAAAGACGGCGTGGGTCAATAACCTGCTGGGCATCGTGATGTTCGGTATGGGCCTTACCCTGAAGCCGGAGGACTTCAAGGTGGTGTTCAGCCGCCCGAAGGATGTGATCGTGGGCTGCGTTGCACAGTTCACCCTCATGCCGTTTCTGGCATGGGCGCTCACGCAGGTGTTCCACCTGCCCACCGAGCTGGCCATTGGCGTGATCCTGGTTGGCACCTGCCCCGGCGGCACCTCTTCCAACGTGATGACCTACCTTTCCAAGGGCGACGTTGCACTGTCCGTTGGCATGACCGCTGTTTCCACCGTGCTGGCTCCGCTCCTCACCCCGCTGCTCACCCTGCTGTACGCTGGCCAGCGTGTTGACGTGAACCCCGTGAGCATGTTCATGTCCATCGTCAAGGTGGTGCTGGTGCCCATCGCACTGGGCTTTGTGGTCAATCACTTCTTCCATAAGTTCACCGAGGAAGCCGTCCGTGTGCTGCCTCTGGTCTCCACTACTGCTATCGTGCTGATCATCTGCGCCGTGGTCTCCGCCAACAGCGCCAAGATCATGACCAGCGGTCTGCTGATCCTTGTGGTGGTTATCCTGCACAATGTGCTGGGCTATCTCACCGGCTTTGGCGTGGGCAAGCTGCTCAAGCTGGACTCCACCAAGTGCCGCGCGATCTCCATCGAGGTGGGCATGCAGAACTCCGGCCTTGCAACCAGTCTGGCCGCCGCACACTTTGCACAGTATCCGCTGGCTACCATCCCCGGCGCTGTGTTCTCCGTGTGGCATAACATTTCCGGTGCGATCCTCGCCAACTTCTTTGCCCGCACAGCAGAGAAGAAGGATTGATCTTTCATAACACAACAAAGCCCCCGGCAGGCGCAAACCTGCCGGGGGCTTTGCTGTGCCTGCGGGCCGGGCAACTGCAACAGAACCGGCACAAATCATGCTTTTCACGCTGCTTTTAGGGCGATTCACGCAGGTTTGCTTCCAAAATCCGGTAAAGTGTGAGATAATCAAAGTACTGTAATACATACCCCCCCCCCGTAAAAATACGAGGGAAAAAAGGAGGCAATCTGCATGAAACTACGCAAGCTTGCAAGACAGCTGGCCGCAGCGGCGGTGGCAGGGGCCATGGCCCTGAGCCTTTGCATGCCCGCACTGGCCGAAACGTGGAACATCAGCAATGGCAGTCATGGCTTCAGCAAGGTCGATTCCGTCTGCGTGACGGGCACCACAAGCGGGCGCACCGTGGAGCTGTTTGGCGTAGATGCAAGCAATGACGGCTCTTCGTCCGAGTACACGGAGACCGACGAGACCGTCCTCTCCGGCAGCGGTGCCATCTACACCAGCCTGAACGGGCACAGTGCGCCGGTGAGCGTGGCGCTGAACGAGTTGGACATCATGTTGGAGGATATTTCCGGCAGCGGTGCCTGTATCCGCACCTACGGTGACGCGTCGGTGGACCTGCGCGGCACAAACATTCTCACCATCCCGGGTAATTACGGCATCTGCTCGGATGACGGCAGCCTTACCCTTGGCGGCACCGGCACGCTGAACATCCGCAGCGGCATCGGCATCCGGGTGGGTGGCAGCTTTACCCTGAACAGCGGCATCGTGGACATCGCCGAAACCGAAACGTCCACGAAGGCCCTGCAAAGCGGTGTCACGGCGGACACCATCACCCTGAACGGCGGCCGCATCCATGTCTCGATCGCGCCACCCACTTCGGAAGATTACCACAACGATGCACTTTCTGCTCGCAAAGGCATTTTCATCCACGGCGGCAGTGTGGTAACAAAGACTGCCAGCACCGTCTCCGGCGCCGATACCGTCCAGCACCGCGCCCTTTACAGCCGCGATGGCGACATCGTTATTTCCGGCGGCAGTGTGCAGGCGGAGGGCGGCGAGCTCTACGCCGAGAGCGGCAGCATCCGCATCAGCGGCGGCGAAGTGAAAGCGCATACTTTGTGCGGCACAAAGGGCCTGAACATTTCCGGCGGCAAAGTGACCACCAAGGGCTTCAATGTGTCGGGCCCCATCGTGCTGTCCGGCGACGCAAAGGTGACCTTTGATGGCTATCTGGACGAAGGACCGCTGAGCCGGTTCGACCTTAGCGGCCTGACCACCGACGGCTACCTGCGCTATCAGCCAGACCCGCTTGATACCGATGCAGAGAAAGACAGCGAGGGCTACGTTGTCATTCACGGTACGCTGGAGCCCCAGCCCGGCGGCGACGCGGGCAATGCTTCCGGTGACGCAGGCGGTGCCATTGCCGCCGTGGTCCTTGGCAGCGCAGCCGTGTGGGGCGGCTACGAGGTGGTGACCCGGGTGATCCTGAATGAACTGCTGCCCGAGGGTGCAGCCATCCCCGCAAACCGCGGCCAGCTGGCATTGCTGGTGTGGAACAATGCAGGCAGGCCCGAACCCGCCGCACAGCCCGCGTTTGCGGATGTGGCCGACGCTGACATGGCAAAGGCTGCACAGTGGTGCGCGGAGCAGGGCATCATGGAAGCCAAGAGCACAGACACCTTCAAGCCCGAAGGCTGGACACCGAAGTTCAACGTGATCGAGACTTGGAATAAGGCATTCCCCAAGGCAAAGTAAATTGTAAATTTTCTCGTACATCCTTGACTTTTGCGCCAAAGTGCATATAGTAGAGATAGATAAGGTGATGAGAACTTATCCATAGGGTTCATGCAATGAACAAAGCAAAGCCCCCCGGTAGTCGGAATACCGGGGGGCTTCGTGTTTAGTGCTTACTGCCCTTGCACATCAGGCTGTCAAGCCACTTACAGAGATAGTATGCAACGACCTCTGCTGCAACAGTCTGGAAAAAGGTGATGAAATTTTCCACAAGGTTCACCTCCTTTCCGCGACAGGGGGATCGGAGAAGGGCCGCAGAGCCAGTATAACACAAAAAGCGGCAGCGCGCAATTTGATGCACGCTGTCGCTTTTTCATTGAGGAGGCAGAAAAAAGCTTAGTCCTCGGCCAGATTGCCGGTGTAGAGCTGGTAATACTTGCCCTTCTTGGCAATCAGCTCGTCATGGCTGCCGCGCT
>OOCL01000936.1_pt1 | contig 19334 bp, 20 predicted proteins | sample 1671211 | NCBI WGS metagenome assembly OOCL01 (sample SAMN06348133, study PRJEB24527) | human gut metagenome | biome: human gut; feature: ankylosing spondylitis patient; material: feces | host: Homo sapiens | place: China | collected 2015-10 | reverse complement strand
TACTATTTTTGGTCTGGATCACGGAGAAAAGCAGTTAAAGCCTTATTTTGGCAGTGTAGAGAAAAGAATCTACGAGGACAGTCTCTGGGTCGACCGGCCGGAGCCGCTTCTGGACTATATCCTTTCCTGCCATGGAAATCAGAATGAGTATCTGTATCCGAGACAGCGGGAATTCAAAGAATTTCTGGAAAAGAAAATTCAGAAACACGGCGGAATTGCGATCACAAAAGAGGCAGGGGTTTTCATCTGCAGAAAATAACGGGAGAGGCCGACATGAAAATGGAGGTCTCTTTTTTATCCCTCATTTTAGGCAAGTTTGACAAAAATGTTAAAAAATAAATACAGAGTATGTTTTTTGTATTGCCAGAGATCACAAAAGGATGTATACTAAAGTAGAATATCTAAGTATGCGTGACTTGAAGAAAGAACACAAAAAGAGGGATAAGGTATGAAGGAATTATTTGATGTACACTGCCATATGGTCCCGGGGGTAGACGACGGTGCAGCTGACCTGGAAGAGTCGCTGGCGATGCTGAAAATGCAGCACGAGGACGGGGTCAGGAAGATTATCATCACACCGCATTATCGGCGGCGGATGTTTGAAACACCGGCAAAAAAGGTACATGAGCAGTTTCTGAAACTGCAGGAAGCGGCAAAAAAGGAATATCCGGATATGTCGCTTTATCTCGGGTGTGAACTTCACTCGAACATGGATCTTCAGGATATCCTGGAAAAACGGAAATATGTGACCATGGCCGGTTCATCCTATGTTCTGTTGGAATTTTCCGAGGGAGATTCCGCACAGCATATCCGTGAGAGAGTCTACAATGTACTGTCCTGCGGTTACGAACCGATTATCGCGCATGTGGAGCGCTATCAGGCAACGGTAAAGAGCGTCGGATTTTCCAGCGATCTGGTGGATATGGGCGCAAGACTGCAGGTGAATGTGGAAAGTATACTTGGAAAGTATACGTGGGGGGCAAAACGCTACTGCAGAAAACTGATGAAGGAAGATCTGCTCGGTTTTGTCGGCAGCGATTCCCACAACACAAAAACACGTATTCCCAACATAGGAGCAGGCGCTGCCTATGTTTCAAAAAAAATGGGAGAGGCATATGCCGAAAGGATTTTCCACGATAATCCGATGGAAATCTTAAGGGATGCCGGAGAAATCTAAAAAAAGTCAGGAGAAGAAGATGGAAACGAATCAACAGAATCAGGATGAAATTGAAATCGATTTACTGGAACTGCTTCGTGTGCTCTGGAGCAAAATTGGCTATGTGATTTTAGCTGCATTGGCACTTGGCCTTCTGATGGTACTGGTCAGCAAAGTATTTATGAAGCCGCAGTATGAATCGACGACAAAAATGTATGTACTGTCAAAACAGGACAGCAGCAGTACTGTAACAAGTGGAGATCTGCAGGCAAGTTCTCTTTTAACCAAAGACTATGCGGAGCTGATTCAGAGCCGTCAGGTTGTTGAAACCGTTATTGCACAGTTAAATCTGGATCTTACCTATGAGGAGTTTTTGAACAAAATTACTGTTACTACACAGAACGATACGCGTATCCTTTCGATTACAGTAAAAGACGAAGATCCGTATGTAGCAAGCCAGATGGCGGATGCAATCCGTGTAGCAGCAGCAGATCATATTCAGAACGTTATGAACACAGAAGCTGTAAATGTGGTAGATGAGGCGAATATTCCAGATGAGCCGGTAAGCCCAAGTATTAAGAAAAACGGGCTGATCGGTGCAATAGCAGGTGCATTTATCGCGATTGTCATCATCATTATTGTTTATCTGACAAATGACACCATCCAGACCTCCGAAGATGTAGAACGTTATCTGGGTGTCAGTACACTCGGCATAATTCCTCTTGCAGAAGGACAGAAAAAGAGCAAGAAGAAAAACAAAAACGGCCGTGGAAGAAAGAAATAAGGGAGGATACGGAACGTGAATCAGGTAGTAGTAAAACAGGAAAAATCAGGCTATCAGATTGTGGAAGCCTACAAATCTCTTCGGACCAACCTTCAGTTCTGCGGAGAAGATAAGAAAGTAATCGCGGTTACAAGCTGTACACCAAATGAGGGAAAGAGCAGTGTTTCTATGCAGCTCGGCATTTCTCTTGCAGAGAGCGGAAAAAGAGTGATTTTGATCGATGCCGATCTTCGGAAATCGGTTCTTCTTGGAAGAACGAAAACACAGAAATCTGTTCGCGGACTGGCACACTTCCTGTCCGGTCAGGCAACTCTGGAGGATGTCATCTGTTCTACCAATGTAAAGAACTTTTACATGATTTATTCCGGCCCGTTTCCGCCGAATCCGGCAGAGCTTCTGGGGGGAAAGAACTTCCGAAGTCTTTTAAATGCACTTCGTAAAGTTTACGATTATGTGATTGTGGATACTCCTCCGCTTGGAAGCGTTATCGACAGTGCAATCGTTGCAGAAATCTGTGATGGTTCAATCATGGTCATTGAGTCCGGTGTGATCAGCTATCGTTTTGCACAGGAAGTAAAGAGCCAGCTCGAGAGAAGTAACTGCCCGCTGCTTGGCGTTGTCCTGAACAAGGTGGATATGCAGAAACAGGCGTATGGTAAATACGGAAAATACGGTCAGTACAAATATGGAGATTACGGCCAGGAGGAGGACGATTAACTGCCATGAAAAAAGGGATTGTTGCAGGTTTGATTGTCCTGTGCGTGGCGCTAGGAGCCGGTACAGCAGCTGTCGTAGTGACGGACGACCGAAAAGGCCCGGAAATCGAGCTTCCAGCTGATGGGGATGTAACGTATGAGGAAGGCAGTGATACAGCGCCTTTGCTGGAAGGCGTTACTGCAACGGATGAGAAAGACGGAGATGTGACAGATTCGCTGATGATTGAAAACATTTTCCCGAACGATGACCATACCAGTGCATCGGTTGTCTATGCGGCAAAGGACAGTCACAATAATGTATCAAAAGCAACACGCCGCGTGAATTATAAAGCTGCAGCGGAAGATACCCCGGCGGAAAATGAGGCTACGCAGGAAACGGATAACAGTGGGGCGGCAGATGAGTCTGCACCGGCAACAGAGGAGCCGCAGCAGAATGACACAGAGGGCACAAAAAATGAGACAGATGCGCAGATGGAAATCGAAGCACTGCCGGCGGAAAGCCCAAAACTGTACCTGAATACGTATGAAGTAACAGTGGAAGCCGGAAACAATCTGGACAAAACCAGCTATATCAAAGAGATGACCGATGATGCAGACAGCCAGGAGTCACTCTTTAACCAAATTGAGATCGACGGCGATGTGGATACTGCAGTGCCGGGAGATTACACGCTGACGTATCATGTGACGGACAGCGATGGAAACAGATCAAATGCAGCGGTGCTTACCGTACACGTTCAGTAAGAATAGAAGAACTGCTCTGATGGGGATGCCCGATCGGGGCAGTTCTTTTTTCAAGTTTTTACGGCGCGAGTAAAATTTGACAGCCCAAAATGAGTATGGTAGAGTGAGAAAGAAAGACGGCAGAAGGGGGCAGAGGAGATGCTTCGAATCTGGCAGAAAACAGAAAAACAGAAGCTGGAGCCGGTAGGAATGGGAACGGCGTTCCCCTTTTTAAAGGAAAAGAACCATGTAGTTTCTATCATCGGCGGCGGCGGAAAAACGACGCTGCTGTACGAGATGGCAGGCTTTTGTGTAAAAAACGATCAGAAGGTACTGGTGACAACTTCGACGCACATTTATCGTCCGCCGAAGGAATGGCATGACCAGAGTCTGGAAGCGGTCGAAAGAAAATTTCGCACAGGCCGCGCAGCGATTATCGGGAGTGCCTGCCGGGATCCGGAAAAGCTTTCCATGCCGGAAACGGAACTATTTGAAGAGGCACGCAAAAAGGCCGATCTGACGCTGATCGAGGCGGACGGCGCAAGGCACCTGCCGTGCAAGGCACCGGCGGAACATGAACCGGCGCTGCTTTCCTCTTCAGATCTTGTGATTGGTGTGACAGGTCTTTCGGCACTGGGACAGCCGCTTGGCAAGGACTGCTTTCGGGCAGAACGGGCGGCGGAACTGCTTGGCTGTACGATGGAACACCATATCACGGAAGAAGATCTGGCACGGCTGATCGCATCGGAACAGGGACAGCAGAAGGATTTGAAAGGCAGAACGTTTTATGCGGTACTGCACCAGTATGAGGAAAAAGAACACCGGGCGGCCGCAGAGAAACTTGTGGAGCTGCTGCGCAGGCAGGGGATCGAGCATGTTCTGGTTACGTGCGCGACAGGAAACAGAAGACAAAGCGGTGAGAACACGAATCCCTGGTATGGGAGAGCAGAGCTTCCCGTGCGTGAAGCGGAAGAAGAGTGGGAACCCGGAGAATAAAACGGAAATAGAACGGAGGAGACAGATGGCGGAATTTACCCATTTTAAGAAAGACGGCAGCGCCGTCATGGTCGATGTCCATGAGAAGCCGGACACGTACCGGGCAGCATCGGCGACGGGAACCATACAGGTAAGCCCGGAGGTATTTGCAGCCGTGCGGGACCATACGGCGAAAAAAGGCGATGTGCTCGGCGTTGCACGGCTGGCAGGCATCATGGGGGCGAAGAAGAATGCGGAGTTGATTCCGCTGTGCCACATTGTGCCGCTGACGAACTGCGAAGTGACATTTACCACGGACGAGAATACAAATTCTATTACGGCCGTGTGCACCACATCATGTGTCGGAAAGACCGGCGTGGAGATGGAGGCGCTGACTGGCGTTTCCACAGCGCTGCTCACGATCTACGATATGTGCAAGGCGATGGACCGCGGCATGGTGATTCGTGATATCCACATTCTGGAAAAGGACGGCGGAAAGAGCGGTCATTATATCTATCAGAAAGAGGAAAAATAAAGCATGGCAGAAAAGAAAGATTTCCCGGTTTTCCGGGTGGGAATTGTAACGTTAAGTGACAAAGGATATCAGGGCGAGCGCGAGGATAAGAGCGGCCCAAGGATCAAAGAGCTGCTTCCGGCGGAGCAGTATGAGGTCGTTTCGATGCGTCTTCTGCCGGATGAGCGGGCGATGATCGAGGAGGAACTGATCCGGCTTGCCGATCTGGAGCAGTGTGATCTTGTCCTCACGACAGGCGGCACGGGATTTTCCATGCGGGATGTGACACCGGAGGCAACTCTGGCGGTATCCGGCCGTGTGGCACCTGGCATCGCGGAGGCGATCCGCGCGGGCAGCATGGCGATCACAAAACGGGCGATGCTGAGCCGGGCAGTGAGTGCAATCCGTCATCGGACGCTGATTATCAATCTGCCGGGAAGCCCGAAGGCGGTGGAAGAGAGTCTTGGATTTGTACTTGATACCCTGCCGCATGCGTTGGGACTTCTGCGCGGAACGGACGGAGAGTGCGGAAGAAGCTGAAAAAAGAGGGAACAGGTAACGATGGAAGAAGAAAAAATTATTTTCTGTAAGAGCGGCGGCTGTACGGCAAAGCTCGGGGCAGGCGTGCTCGAACATATTCTGGAGAAGCTGCCGAAAGGGGAAAAGGATCCGAATCTGCTGGTGGGCTATGACAGCAAAGACGATGCATCTGTCTACCGGCTGACGGACGACCTTGCGATGGTCCAGACGCTGGATTTCTTTCCGCCGGTGGTGGAGGATCCGTACACGTTTGGAAAAATTGCGGCGGCGAATGCCTTAAGCGACATCTATGCGATGGGCGGAGAGGTGCGGACAGCCCTGAATATCGTCTGCTTTCCGGAACAGATGGATCTGAATGTCCTCGGAGAAATCATGCGCGGCGGCGCGGAAAAGGTGCAGGAGGCGGGCGGATCGCTCTCCGGCGGTCATTCGATTGCGGATGACAGTGTAAAATACGGCCTTTCTGTCACGGGAACCGTGCATCCGGACCGGATCTGGCAGAACAATACGGGCCGCGTGGGTGATCTGCTCATTCTGACGAAACCGCTCGGAACCGGCATTCTCTGTGCGGCGCACCGCGTCGGGGAGGAAAACCCGGGTGGATTTCAAAAGGCAGTGGAATCGATGATGACGCTGAATAAGTACGCCTCGGAAACGGCACGGAAGTATAACATTCATGCCTGTACTGATGTAACGGGCTTTAGTTTCCTAGGACATCTGCATGAGATGATGGAGTCGGGCGTGTCCTGCCATATCTGGGCGGATCAGATTCCGGTGTTCCCGGGGGCTGTGGAAGCGGCGGAGGAGTTTCTGATCACTGCGGCAGGCCAGCGGAACCGGAATCATCTGGAGCAGCATGTGACCTTTAAGGATATACCGTTCGGCATGCAGGAGGTGCTGTTTGATCCGCAGACATCGGGAGGGCTTCTGATGGCCGTGGATGCCGTGGATGCAGAAAAAATGCAGAGAAAACTGCTGGAGCAGGGGATTCCAGCAGCAATCGTTGGAAAAATCACAGAGCCGGCAGGAACCGAAATTTATGTGACACAGAGCAAGAAATGGTAAGGCAGGGAGGATGAAAAATGGCAGAGATGGAGAAAAAGACAGTAAACGCAATGGGTGATGTGTGCCCGGTACCGCTGGTAAAGGCAAAAAATGCGATTGCAGAACTTGCGGGAAGCGGAAAAGTGGAGGTTCTGGTGGATAATGAAATCGCCGTGCAGAACCTGGAAAAAATGGCGCAGCAGAAAGGATATGGCTTTCTGGTAAAAGAGAAGAAAGAAAAAGAGTATCATGTGGAGTTCACCGTATCGGAAACAGAGCCGGCTGAAACAGAAGAGAAAACCGTATGCCTCGTACCGGCGGCAAAGAAAACAAAACTCGTCGTTCTTTCTGCAGACCATATGGGCGAAGGAGCCGAGGAGCTGGGTAAAATTCTGATGAAGAGCTTCCTTTATGCACTGACCCAGCAGGATGAGCTGCCGGATACGATTCTGTTCTACAACGGCGGTGTAAAGCTGACCTGCGAGGGTTCCGAGTCCCTGGAGGATCTGAAAGATCTGGCAGCGCGCGGCGTTGAAATTCTGACCTGTGGAACATGCCTGAACTTCTACGGCATCACCGAAAAGCTGCAGGTCGGCAGTGTGACCAACATGTATGACATCGTGGAGCGCATGAGCAGCGCAGACCGCGTGATTAAGCCATGATTTACCTCGATTCGGCGGCAACGTCGCTGTGGCATCCAAAAGAAGCAGAGGAGCGTATGATCCAGGCACTGCGCGGCTGTGGAAATGCAGGCCGCGGTGCACACGATGCGACACTGGATGCGGGCCGCATCGTCTTTGAGACGAGAATGCGGCTGGCAGAGTTGTTTCACGCGGAGAGTCCGGAGCGGATTGCATTTACGTGCAACGATACGGAGGCACTGAACACGGCAATTTTCGGACTCTTCGGGCCGGGGGATCATGTGATCACGACAGTCTGCGAGCATAATTCCGTTCTGCGCCCGCTGTATGCACTGGAAAAACAGGGACTGGAGCTTTCCGTGATCCCGGCGGATGTATCTGGAAGGATCGATTACGATCAGATGGAAGCGGCAGTGCGGAAAAACACGAAAGCGTTTGTCGTTACGCATGCCTCCAACCTGACCGGAAATATCACGGATCTTGCTCGGGTGTGCGAAATTGCGGAACACCATTCCCTGCTTCTGATCGTCGATGCGGCGCAGACAGCGGGGATTCTGCCGATTAATGTACAGAAAAGCGGGATCGACGTGCTCTGTTTTTCCGGCCACAAGGGACTATTAGGGCCGCAGGGAACCGGCGGAATCTACGTCCGTCCCGAACTTTCGATCCGGCCGCTCAAAATGGGCGGAAGCGGAATCCGAAGCTATGAAAAAGAACAGCCTGCGGCGATGCCGGAGCACCTGGAAGCTGGAACTTTAAATGTCCACGGAATTGCGGGACTTCTGGGAGCGCTGGAATATCTGGAGAAGACGGGGATTGAAATGATTTACAAAAGAGAGAGGGAGCTGATGCACCTCTTTCTGGAGAAAATTCAGGGAATCCCGGGACTTACTTTATATGGAACAGACGATCTGCAGCAGCGGGTACCAACGGCGGCATTAAACATCGGCTCCTGTGATTCGGGATATGTCAGCGACTGGCTGTATGAGAACTATGGTATTGCAGTCCGAAGCGGGGCACACTGCGCGCCGCTGATGCACGAAGCACTCGGAACACGGGAGCAGGGAGCCGTGAGGTTCAGCTTTTCCCATGTACTGACGGAAGAAGAAGTCCGGATTGCCGCGCAGGCTCTGCGGGAGTTTGCCGAAGAAGAAATGCAGCAGTGAGAGAGGCGGCAGCCGGCATCCGGGATACAAAAGAAGCTGGAAAAAGGAAGAAACGATATGAGACAGCGAAAAGAAACCTGGATTCTGACGTTTGCGGGGACAACGCAGGCGATGCAGATGGAGCAGTATGCGAGGGCGCACGGCCTGCCGGGAAGGATGATCCCCGTTCCGCGGGAAATTACGGCGGGCTGCGGCCTTTCCTGGAAAGCAGCGCCGGAAGAGGGAAAAGAAATCCTTGCGGCACTTCAGACGGCGGGACTTGCCTATGAGGCGGAGTACCGTGTGCTGTTGTAGAGGTGTGAGGTGGAAATGGAAGAAAAAGAAGAAACATTACGACAGAAGCTGCGGTACGACATGCGGCTGCGCGTCAGCCGGACGGATCATGCCTTCGGTCCCGGTGTGGCGGAGCTGATGGAGCATGTGGAAGCAACCGGCTCCCTTTCGAAGGGCTGCAAATGCATGCAGATGGCGTACTCGAAGGGATGGAAAATCTTAAAGCGCGCCGAGGAGGATCTCGGCATCCCGCTGGTACAGGGCAACCGGGGCGGCAGCAACGGCGGCCAGACGGTACTGACCCCGGAGGGAAAAGAATTCCTGAAGCGGTACCGGAAGTTTGAACAAGAAGTCCGCGCAGGCGCCGATGCGTCGTTTCAGAAGTGGTTTGGAACAGAAGAAAAATAACATTTTTTACGGGGACACGTTGACAAAACGGGTCCTTTCCTGTATTTTTATTAATGGAAAAAGCGTTATTCTCGAACAAGAATAACGAAGCAGGCCGCGGAAGACGGAAGAAAACGGCTGCTGCTGAAACGAAAGAAGGAAGACAGCGAAGATGAAAAAGAAAGATCTGATCGTGGTACGGGGAGCAGGAGATCTTGCAACCGGTACGATCCATCGTCTGAAAAAAGCGGGCTTTCGTCTGCTGGTTCTGGAAGCAGAGCACCCGGCGGCGATCCGGCGGCAGGTGGCTTTGAGCGAAGCGGTATATGCCGGCAGTGCCAGGGTAGAGGACGTGGAAGCCGTGCGCATGGACGTGGATCTCGCAGAGAAAAAGAACCGGAAAGAACTTCTGGAACAGGAAATGGAACGGATCTGGAAGAAAGATGGTGTTCCGGTGCTCGTGGATCCGGCGGGACTAAGCATTGCAGCACTTCGCCCGGCCGTCGTGGTCGATGCGATTCTGGCGAAGAAAAATCTCGGGACGACAAAAGAGATGGCGCCGCTTGTGATTGCCCTCGGACCGGGCTTTACGGCAGGAGAAGATGTGGATGTTGTAATTGAGACGAAGCGCGGTCATAATCTTGGACGCGTGATCCGAAGCGGAAGCGCGGTTCCGAACACTGGCATTCCGGGCATCATCGGCGGGTACGGAAAAGAGCGTGTGATGCATGCACAGGCGGAAGGTATTCTGCGGAATGCGGCTTCGATCGGAGACATTGTGGAAGCCAGGGCTGTGATTGCAGAGATTGAGACAGAAAACGGGACGGTACCTGTGGAAGCATCTCTCTCCGGTCTGCTGCGCGGGCTGATCCGCGACGGCTATCCGGTGACGAAGGGATTTAAGATTGCGGACATCGATCCGCGGAAAGAAGAACTGCAGAACTGCTTCACGATTTCCGATAAGGCGCGGTGCATCGCCGGAAGCGTGCTGGAAGTGATCTGCGGGGAACTGGAATAGATTCAAATAGAAAAAGTGAGGCGTTTCAGATGAAACTGATGAAAACAGAAGACGCGGTAGGCCAGGTGCTCTGCCACGATATTACACAGATTATCAAAGGTGTGACAAAAGATGCGGTATTCCGCAAAGGCCACATCATTACAGAAGAAGATATTCCGGTGCTGTTAAGTGTCGGAAAGGACAACATTTACATCTGGGAAAAGGACGATACAATGCTGCATGAAAATGAGGCGGCACAGATTCTTTACGATATGTGTAAAAACGATCACATGCATCCGTCCGATGTCAAAGAAGGAAAAATTGAACTGATCGCGGACTGCGACGGCCTTTTGAAAGTGGACCGCGAGAAGCTGAAAAAAGTAAACAGCCTCGGCGAGATGATGATTGCGACGCGCCACGGTGATACATACGTGAAAAAAGGCGACAAACTGGCGGGAACGAGAATTATTCCGCTCGTCATCAAAAAAGAGAAGATGGAGACGGCACAGGCAGTCTGTTCCGACGGGCCGATCCTGACCTTAAAGCCGTTCCACAAGAAAAAATTTGCGGTTCTGACAACGGGAAATGAAGTGTATTACCATCGGATCGAGGACACCTTCACACCGGTTATCCAGGAAAAGCTGGCAGAATTCGGCGCGGAGATGATCTTTCATGAGGTTTACGATGATGATGCATCGAAGATCACAGACGGATGCCGCCGCGCGATGGAAGCGGGTGCCGATCTTGTCTTCTGCACCGGAGGAATGAGTGTGGATCCGGACGACAAGACGCCGCTGGCGATCAAAAATACCGGAGCACGCATCGTTTCCTACGGCGCGCCGGTGCTGCCGGGAGCCATGTTCCTTCTGGCGTATGCCGAAAACGGAACACCGATCGTCGGCCTGCCGGGATGCGTCATGTATTCGAAACGGACGATTTTCGATCTTGTCCTGCCGCGCCTCATTGCAGATGATGAGGTGACAGCGGAGGAGCTGGCCGGTCTTGGCGAGGGCGGTCTCTGCCTGAACTGCAAGGTCTGCACCTTCCCGAACTGCGGTTTTGGAAAAGGCAGATAAACGATGAAGGATCAGTATGGCAGAACGATAGATTACCTGCGGATTTCCATCACGGACGCGTGCAATTTGAGATGCCGGTACTGTATGCCGGAGAGTGCGGCGGGCTGTGCACTGGAGCAGGCGGAACAGAATCCACCGCTTACCGTCGAAGAGATGCTGAAGATTGTGCACGCCGCGGCTGGGCTTGGCATCACGCATTACCGGATTACCGGAGGGGAACCGCTGGTAAGAAAAGAGTGCGTGGAGCTGGTGCAGAAAATAAAAGCAGTGCCGGGCACCGCATCCGTTGGGATCACGACGAATGGCGTACGCCTGGCATCGTGTGCGAGGGATCTGAAGGCGGCCGGCTGTGACAGTGTGAATGTGAGCCTGGATACAGTGGATGCGGCAGAGTTTGCGGCGCTTACCGGACGCGATGCGCTGGAGCAGGTAAAGCAGGGCATCTGCGCGGCCAAAGAGGCGGGTCTTTTAGTGAAGCTGAATGCGGTGCATCGAAAAGAACTGCATGCGCAGGAACTGATTGAATTTGCAGAGCAGGAAAAAGTCCCGGTGCGGTTCATCGAGGTGATGCCGGTGGGCGCCGGAAAATCGTACGTGGGTCCGTCGAATGAGGCGCTGAAAACAGAGCTGGAACAGTGGTATGGGGCATGTACGCCGGACCAGGAAAAAGAAGGAAACGGTCCTGCGGCTTATGTGCGGTACGAAAAGCTGTCGATGCCCGTCGGCTTTATCAGCGCGATCCACGGAAAGTTCTGCGGAAGCTGCAACCGCGTACGGCTGACAAGCCGCGGCTTTTTAAAGCTCTGTCTCTGCTATGAGAACGGCGTGGATCTGCGGGAGGTTCTGCAGAACGGAACGGCGGCGGATCTGCGGGATGTGATGGCACAGGCAATCTTAAAAAAGCCGATGGAACACTGCTTTGAGCGGCCGAAGGATATGACAGAGCACCACCTGATGTCCGGTATCGGCGGATGAAATGACGGCGGTTCGAAAAGAAGAGGAAACAAAAGAAATGGGAAAAATCATAGGAATCTGTATCAGTGAAAAACGGGGAACAGCAAAGCACGAGGTGGAAACGGCGAAGCTGGTGGAAGACTGGGGCATCGAGGGCGATGCACACGCCGGGCACTGGCACCGCCAGGTGAGCCTTTTGTCGTATGAAAAAATAGAAGCCTTCCGTGCAAAGGGGGCGGATATTCCGCTCGGCGCCTTCGGGGAAAACCTGATCGTGGAAGGATATGATTTCCGGAATCTGCCGGTCGGCACGCGGTTTTCCTGCGGGGATGCGCTGCTTGAGATGACGCAGATCGGAAAGGAGTGCCACAGCCACTGCGAGATTTTCAAACGCATGGGTGAATGCATCATGCCGCGGGAGGGCGTTTTCGCGGTGGTGCTGCGCGGCGGCACGATTCAAAAGGGTGACACCATCGAACTTGTGACGGAAAAGTAGACCAGAGATCAGACACAAGGAGAGGAAACATGGACGAACTTTACCGGAAACTGCTTGCACAGCTGGAAGAGGGACAGGACACGGTTCTTGCCTTTATCACCGAAGGGGACGGCTCCATTCCGCGCACGACGGGTGCCTATATGCTGGTCGGCCGGGAAGGACGGATTTTCGGAACTATCGGCGGCGGAAACCTGGAATATCAGGCGGTTCTGCATGCGCAGGAGCTGGTGCAGGAGAAGAAAAGTGAATACAGAGAATACGATCTCGGAACCGGAGAGGGGAAGGGGCTTGGCATGGTCTGCGGCGGCAGAGTGAAGGTGTGCTTCTATTTTATGAATGGAGCGCACGGCGAAGCAGAAAGTCTGGCGCAGGCACTTGCGGCGCAGGAGCAGTACCGCAGTTACTGGATTTTTTTTGCGCTGGACGGAACCGGCATCCGCGTGCTGGAAAAAGAAGCGTGGGAAATGCTTCCGGCGGCACAGGAAAAAGCGGGCCACTGCCGGATTCTGGAACTGGACGGGAAAACGTATTACGCCGAGGAATTCTGCTACGACGGAAAGGTTTATCTGTTCGGCGGCGGCCATCTGGCCCAGGAACTCGTTCCGGTGCTGCATCATCTGGATTTCTGCTGTATCGTACTCGATGACCGGGAGGAATATGTGGACAAAGCATTGTTCCCGGATGCCGGGCAGACCATGCTGGTGGATTTTACGAAACTGGACGAGATTCTTTCGATCCGGAAAAATGATTATCTCGTGATTGTGACACGCGGCCACCGGTGCGATGCGGATGCCGAGGCGTTTGCGCTTCGCACCGGCGCGTCGTACATCGGTGTGGTGGGAAGCCGCAGAAAGACAAAGTATGTGCGCGAAAAACTGGAAGCGCAGGGTTTTACCGGAGAACAGCTCGACAGTGTCTATGCCCCGATCGGAATCGAGATCGGAAGCGAGACGCCGGCGGAGATTGCAATCAGCATTGCCGCACAGCTCATTCAGATCCGGTCAGCAAAAACCGGAAAACGAAAAGGTGCACATCCGGCGCTTCATACGTAAATATACAAAATGAGGAGTCAATTATCATGAAAACGAAAACCGTATCCATTCTTCTGATGGCAGCTATGGCACTTTCTCTTGCCGCATGCGGATTTTCCAATTCCACAGATTCTTCCAGTAAGAGCAGCTCCAAGGCAGAGAGCACATCTGCATCCAGCGCTTCTTCGGAAGCAGAGAGCGCATCCAGCGCCAAGAGCACAGCAGACGGCGAAGTATTTGACGATACCACTGTCACCGTATTTGCCGCAAAGAGCCTGAACTCCGTAATGGAGACGCTGATCAGCGAGTACAATAAGACCCAGCCGAATGTCAAACTGGTTGGAAACTATGACAGCTCAGGAACCCTGATGACACAAATCGAAGAGGGTGCATCCTGCGACGTATTCTTCTCCGCAGCAGCAAAACAGATGGATCAGCTTGAGGAAGAGAATCTTCTGGTTGAGGGAACCCGCCACAATATCGTAAACAATCAGGTCTGCGTTGTAACCTATGAGGGAAGCAATACAGAAGTTACGGGCCTGGAGGATCTGAACAAGGCATCCAGCATCGCACTGGCAGACGGTTCCGTTCCGGTTGGAAAATACACAAGAGAAGCACTGGTCAATGCAGGCATTCTGGAGAAAGCAGACGACGTATCAGCCATCACAACCCAGCAGGTTTCCGAAGCGCTCGGCGGCGTGGAAATCAATGAGTGTGCAAACGTAGGAGCCGTTACTTCCGCAGTTGCAGAGGGATCCAACGAGGTTGGTACCGTTTATTATTCCGATACCTACGGTCTGGAGGACCGTCTGAAGGTTCTGCAGGTCGTTCCGTACAATCTGACCGGAAATGTCATCTACCCGGCAGCACAGGTTGTCAACAAAGAGGCAGATGAGACCGAGCAGGCAGCAGCGAAAGACTTTGTAGAGTTTCTGACTTCCGATGAGGCAGCCGCAATCTTCCGGAATTATTACTTTGATACAGAGGCAGAATAAAAAGAAGATCCCACAAAAAACAGCAGGGATTTGGAATCACCGTCCGAAAAAGAAAGATTTCGTTTCTACGGACGGTGGTTTTGCATCAGAGAAAATCCGGGCAGGATGCGTGATGCAGGTATGCAGGGCTGCCATGGATAGAAAGGAAATGTTATGCAGGAAATACTGGATTTTTTACAGTCACTGGACTGGAGCCCGCTTGTCATTTCGATCAAGACCGGTATTGTGGCGACGATTCTGTCCTTTTTCTTTGGTATTTTTGCCGCGCGTGCGGTGATGAAGCTGCGTCCCGGCGCGCGTGCCGTAATTGACGGCTTTCTGACACTTCCGATGATTTTGCCGCCGACCGTTGCAGGCTTTTTCCTGCTTCTGATTTTCAGCCTCCGCCGTCCGTTTGGTGCTGCACTGTATGAGAATTTCGGTATCAAGGCAGTACAGACATGGCTTGGCTGTATTCTGGCGGCAACAATCATCGCGTTTCCGCTGATGTACCGCAATACGAGAGCGGCATTTGAGCAGGTGGATACGAACCTGATCTATGCGGCGCGGACGCTTGGTATGTCGGAGTGGAAGATTTTCTGGAAAGTGGTCATCCCATCGGCAGGTCCCGGCGTGCTCTCCGGTACGGTACTGGCATTTGCAAGGGCGCTCGGTGAGTACGGTGCGACGTCGATGCTGGCCGGAAATATTCCGGGAAAGACGGGTACCGTTTCCCAGAAAATCGCAATGGTGATTCAGGACGGGGATTATAAAACGGCGGGTTTTTGGTCTGCTGTCGTACTGCTTGTCGGATTCCTTGCGATGACGGCAATGAACCTTCTGGGTAACCGGAGAAAGAAAAATCAGAAACAGTGGTAGAGAGGATAAATCATGGCGCTTGAAGTAGATATTACGAAAAAACTGGACGGCTTTTTTATGCATATGCAGTTCCGGGCGGAGCAGGAGATTTTTGCGATTCTCGGCGCGTCGGGCTGTGGAAAAAGCATGACCTTAAAGTGTATCGCCGGAATCGAAAAGCCGGATGAAGGGCGGATTGTCCTTGACGGCAAGGTGCTGTTTGATTCGGAGAAAAAAATCAATCTGCCGCCGCAGAAGCGGAAAGTCGGCTATATGTTCCAGGATTACGCCCTGTTTCCGCATATGAATGTTGTGCAGAATATTGAGGCAGGCATGGGAAAACGGCCGGACCGGAGCCGGACGGAATCGTTGATCCGCCAGTTTCGGCTGGAAGGGCTGGAGAAAAAGATCCCGGGACAGCTTTCCGGCGGACAGAAACAGCGCGTCGCGATGGCACGGATGCTCGCAGCAGAGCCGGAGCTGATTCTGCTCGACGAGCCGTTTTCAGCGCTCGATACCTATCTGAAATGGCAGTTGGAGCAGGAGATGTACAAACATCTGAAGGAGGCCGGAAAACCGGTCATCTTCGTATCACACAACCGCGATGAGGTGTACCGCCTCTGCGATACGGTCAGCTGTATGAACCGGGGAAAGATGGAAGTCATGGAACCGCTGAAGGAATTTTTCCAGAATCCGAAGACGCGCACAGCGGCAATTTTGTCGGGCTGCAAGAACATTTCGGCGGCCGAGCGGGTGGATGCGCACACGCTGCGGGCCGTGGACTGGGGCGTAACGCTGCACGTAAAGGAGCGGGAAATTGCAGACGATATCCGCGCAGTCGGCATCCGGGCACATTTTCTGGCCACAGTAGAAAGGCCGGGTGAGGAAAATGTATTTCCGGTCAACGAATCCGAAATCTGGGAAGATCCGTTTGAATGGAACATTTCGTTCCGGAAGAATGCCGAATGCAGCTGGCTGCAGTGGAAGATCGCAAAAACAGACTGGAGCCCGGAAATGGGGATTCCAAAGGAGCTGTATCTGAAGGAGGAAGATATTCTGCTGCTGACGGATTCCTGATGCTGGTGTGACAGATTTGGATAAAAAAAGATTGTTTTCGAAATCGTAATCGTGTTTCGAAAACAATCTTTTTTCATCGTTTACAGATTCATTACATGGTGATCCAGCCGAATGCATTTGCCACGGAACTGAACAGAATGATCAGTGCAAACACCGGGCAGAGATACTGGATCATGACAAGAAAGATTTTCTTTCTGCGGAAGCGGCTCTCACCGTGGATGATTTCTTCCTCGATTTTTGCCACACCGATGACTCTCGAAACGAGAAGACAGATGGCAATGGCAGCAATTGGCATCATCACGGAGTTCGTCAGGAAGTCGAAGAAATCCAGGAACTGCATTCCAAGAATGGTGACAGAGGAAAGCGGTCCGTAGCCAAGGCAGGAGAGCGTTCCGAGCGCAATCATGATAACGCCGATCAGAACGGTCGATTTTTTACGGCCCCAGCCGAGCTCATCCTCAAAGGTGGAAACGGCGCTTTCTGTCAGTGCGATGGAGCTGGTCAGTGCGGCAAACAGCACCAGAAGGAAAAACAGAATACCGATCACAGTGCCAAAGCCCATATTGGCGAATACCTTCGGGATGGTGATAAACATCAGGGAAGGTCCTGCCTGCAGGGTATCCGGATTTCCGCCGGAGAAGGCAAAGACGGCAGGAATGATCATCAGGCCTGCCATGATCGCAATGGCAGTGTCAAAGATTTCGACGTTGCGTGTGGAATCCTCAATCGAGGTGTCTTTTTTCATGTAGGAGCCAAAGGTGATCAGAATACCCATCGCAATCGAGAGGGAGTAGAACATCTGTCCCATGGCGGCAACAACGGACATCCATGAAAAGTTTTTGAGGTTCGGAACAAGGAAATACTTCACGCCTGCCAGTGCGCCCGGTCTTGTTACGGAATAAACGGCAATGATAACGGAAAGGACGATCAGAATCGGCATCATCACCTTGGAAACGCGTTCAATGCCGTTTCGCACACCGGCGTAGATGATGGCGACCGTAATAAGGCAGAAAACGGCAAAACAGAGCTCTGTGGAAACTCCGTTTGAGATGAAGCCGGAAAAATAGCCGTCCTCTGCGAGCAGGGTACTGTTGCCCTTCACGTATTCGATCAGATATTTGATGACCCATCCTCCGATGACAGAGTAGTATGGAACGATCAGAATCGGGATAATGGCGTTGATCCAGCCCCCGGCGGAAAGCCATTTCGATTTGCCGAACGACTGGAAAGCGCCGACCGGGCTTTTTCGTGTCATGCGTCCGATGGCGGACTCGGCAACGATCATGGAGTAGCCGAAGGTGAGCGCCAGCAGGATATAAATGAGGAGGAAAATTCCTCCGCCGTATTTTGCTGCGAGGTAGGGAAAACGCCAGATATTTCCAAGTCCGACGGAAGCGCCTGCTGCAGCCAGCACGTAACCGATTTTGCCGGAAAACGAGCTGCGGGATTTGTTGTGTTTGTTCATAGAGTTCCTTCCTTTTGTGTGTTACAAAAATTTTGGGTTTATGGTCAGTTCTTGAAGATTTTTTATGCTGACACCATAAAGAAGATTGTAACATTATTGGGAAGGAAAGTCACTACTAAATTTTTTATTTTTTGCTGTCCGGCAGGTATTCCCCGGCCAGTTCCGCCATCAGCTCCGGCACGGTGGTCATGTGATCGAGACGCCATGCATTTTCTCCGCAGAAAAGGAGAGCGTTGTCGGTATCGCCATCGGCAGCGCGGGTCAGGGCAGTGGTAATACAGTAGGGAATGGAGGCTTTGTCGCATTTTTTGAGGCACTGGTAGCAGTGTGAGATTTTTTCCCGTTCCTGTTCGCGTTCCGTCAGAAACGGATTGCGGATTGCGCGGCCCGGCATGCCGACCGGACTGTGCATGATCGTGATATCTTCTTTTTTTGCATTCAGGTATGCCTGTTTGTAGCGGGGATCGGCATCGCATTCTTCCGTGACAACGAAACGGGTAGCCATCTGGACGCCTGCGCAGCCAAGCGACAGATAGTGAAGGATATCCTCATGGGTGTAGACGCCTCCGGCAAAGACGACGGGGATGGTACAGGCATATTTTTCTTCGTAGCCATGTACAATCTGCAGAATTTCCCGGATTTCGTCATCGTAGCCGCGTCGTGCTGTTTCTTCTACGGTTTCGGCGGAATAGCCGAGATGGCCTCCGGCTGCAGGACCTTCGATGACAACGAGATCAGGGACGCGGTGATAGTGATTGTCCCAAAGCTTCAGAAGAACCTTGGCAGTCCGGGGAGGGGAAACGATAGGGGCGAGCTTGATGGAGCTTCCCTTTATGTATTTTGGCAGATCGGTCGGGAGACCGGCCCCGGAGATGATGAGATCGGCTCCGTTTTCGATGCAGCAGCGGACGTATTCCTCGTAGTGGGTCAGGGCGCACATGATATTGACGCCGATGATGCCGCCGTTTGAAATTTCTTTGGCGCGGCGGATGTGGAAGGCGAGGGCGCGAAGATTGGCGCTTAAGGGATCACGCGCGAATTCCGGATCGCGCCAGCCGGGCTGGGCGGCGGAGATGATGCCGATTCCGCCGGCTTTGGCAACGGCACCGGCGAGGGATGAGAGGCTGATGCCGACGCCCATTCCGCCTTGGATGATGGGGTATTTGGCGGTGAGATTTCCTATTTTTAAATTTGGTAACATATGAATTCTCCTTTTTGTTAAAATTGTATATATCTAATGTAACAAAGGAGCATGTAAAAGGCAAGTGATAGTAGCCAAATTCATAAAAATGTTGTAAAATAGTTACAGTTCACAGGCTTTGGTGAATTGTAATGAATAATCAAAGTATAGCATTATGCTACACAAGGAGGATAAAACAGAGATGAAAAAGAAACGAGCATTGCGTATATTATCATTGCTACTGCTGTGTGCGCTTACATTTACTGCATGTAAAAAGAATGTAGGAACACCGGAAGATAATGCTGCTTCT
>OOCL01000894.1_pt1 | contig 19981 bp, 17 predicted proteins | sample 1671211 | NCBI WGS metagenome assembly OOCL01 (sample SAMN06348133, study PRJEB24527) | human gut metagenome | biome: human gut; feature: ankylosing spondylitis patient; material: feces | host: Homo sapiens | place: China | collected 2015-10 | reverse complement strand
TAAGCTAGTGACTGGAGTTCAGACGTGTGCTCTTCCGATCTCGCTCGAAGTGGCTAATATGGGATTACAAAAGAAAGCCCATCATGCTGCGTTCAACCGTCTGGCAATGTATAACTATACTGACCTGAAGCGTTTTGATGAAGCGATAAAGGCAGCGGACATCTTCTTCAATGAATGTGAAAAAGCCGATTATTCTTATTTGGATTATATGTATTATGGACACTTGCTGGAAAGTCTGAAAAAATATGATGATGCAGTAATACAATATGAGAAAGCGGTAAAGATGGATCCGAAAAAGACGGATTTATATAAAAATATCTCTTCTGCTTACGAACAGAAGAATGATTATAAAAAAGCAATCAGTGCTTACCAGAAATATTATTCATCCCTTGATAAAGAAAAACAGACTCCGGACTTACAGTTTCAGGTTGGTAGACTTTATTACGGTGCTGGTACGCAACCTGATTCATTGACAATCACTGTTGAAGAACGCAAGCAGGCGTTGATGTCCGCCGATTCTGTTTTCCATGCAATTGCAGAAGCAGCACCGGATAGCTACTTGGGTAACTTCTGGAGAGCTCGTGCCAATTCAGCACTGGACCCTGAAACCACTCAAGGACTTGCGAAACCTTTCTATGAGGAAGTGGCTGCTTTATTGGAAAGCAAAAATGATCCTCATTACAATTCAGCTTTGGTTGAATGTTACAGTTATCTTGGATATTACTATTTGTTAGCGATCGAGAATCCGGCATTGAAGGCCGAAGCAAAGGCTAATAAAGATAAATCCATAGAATACTGGAGTAAAATTCTGGCTATAGACCCCGCTAATGCTACTGCTAAAAGGGCATTGGACGGCATCAAATAGTGAATAATTTTAGTTGTTTGTCGTGACAGGAGGAGTGGAGAGTGATCTTAGCTCCTCCTTTTTTTTGCACTTTTTTCTCCTTTTCTATTGGAATATTCAAAAGATTGTCTACATTTGCTGTGTACTATTACACTAATACACTAAGAAACATTGTTCATTAAACAGAAATGCTATGATTACAGTAGAAAATCTTTCATTTACTTATCGTAAATCGAAGCGTGCGGTATTACATGATTTTTCGCTTTCGTTCGAGTCCGGCAGGGTATATGGACTGTTGGGAAAGAATGGCGCGGGAAAGTCTACTCTTCTCTATCTGATGTCCGGGTTATTGACTCCTAAAAACGGCAAAGTGGTGTTTCACGATACAGATGTGCGCCGTCGGTTACCGGTTACTTTGCAGGATATGTTTTTAGTTCCCGAAGAGTTTGAATTACCTTCAGTCTCTCTGGTTAGCTATGTGGAGTTGAACAGCCCTTTTTATCCCCGTTTCAGCAAGGAGGAGATGATTAAATATCTCCATTATTTTGAAATGGATATAGATATTGATCTCGGATCACTTTCTATGGGACAGAAAAAGAAAGTATTCATGAGCTTTGCGCTTGCTACAAACACTTCTCTTTTGTTGATGGACGAGCCGACAAATGGGCTGGATATTCCCGGTAAAAGTCAGTTCCGTAAGTTTATCGCATCGGGCATGTCGGATGATAAGACGATTGTAATTTCTACGCATCAGGTTCGTGACATTGATAAGGTGCTCGATCATGTATTGATTATGGATGACAGCCGTGTGTTGCTGGATGAATCTACAAGTAATATTTGCGACAAACTTTTCTTTGTGGAGAGTGACAATCGGGAACTGGCGAAAAATGCTCTTTTCGCAATCCCTACTATCCAGGGGAATTACCTGATACTTCCTAACGAAGAACAGGAAGAATCGGAATTAAATCTGGAACTTCTTTTTAATGCTACGTTGGCTGCTCCTGAAGAGATAGCCCGATTGTTTCACACTCAAAAATAAAAGACGATGATGAAAGATACTTTTTTCAGTTTGCCTCGTTTTATGAATCTTTGCCGTAAGGAGATGGTAGAGAGTTGGAGATCGAATGTGCTTCGTATGGTGTTGATGTATGGAGTGATGGCGGTGGTATTGGTTTGGAACGGATATACTCAATATAATTATCACGATTCGGTTTATTTTATTCGTCATGCAAATACCGATCCTGCATGGGGATTTATATTGATGGCTTTTTTGTGGTTTCTATTTGTTTTCGGGTGCTTAAGTGCATCGCTGGTGATGGAGAAGATGAAGAATAAGACTAGTCGGCTATCCACATTAATGACACCGTCCACTCCTTTCGAGAAGTTTTTTTCCCGTTGGCTGATATCAACTATCGTATTTTTAGTTGTTTTTTTGATTGCTTTTAAATTGGCTGATTATACAAGAGTAATGGTTTATTCGCTTATCTATCCGGAGGTAAAAGAGGTGATACTCCCTGTCAATCTGGGAGATTTAGTCGGTAGCGGGAAACGGTGGTTTTTATTCAATGAAACGTATCAGTTGATATTAGTCCTTTCTATATATTGCTTTGTGCAGTCATTGTTCGTATTAGGTAGTTCTGTTTGGCCGAAGAACTCTTTTCTTAAAACTTTTGTTTCGGTTACAATCATTGTTCTGATTTATGTATTGATGGGAATGTTGACGGGTAATATGCTATTTCATGGAAACAACAATAAAGATTACGGCTATATTTTTTCTTCTTTCACGGAGCAACAAGTTTTCACCTTAGGAACCATAGCCTTTATGTTTTTTGCATTGGTTAATTGGGTACTTGCCTTTTTTCGTTTTAAGGAGTCCGAGATTATTCAACGTATGTAATACTCTAGCCTATGAATTTTAAAGAAAGTAAAGCTATTTATCTGCAGATCGCTGATAGGATCTGTGATGAGATACTTCTGGGGCAATTTGGGGAAGAGGAACGCATCCCTTCTGTCAGAGAATATGCCGCTATTGTGGAAGTAAATGCCAATACAGTGATGCGCTCATTTGATTATCTTCAGTCACAGAATATTATTTATAATAAACGCGGCATTGGTTATTTTGTCTCTACCGGTGCAAGGGAACTGATTCATTCTTTGCGGAAGAATACTTTTTTGAAAGAAGAACTGGATTACTTCTTCAAGCAGATTAAGACACTGGATATTCCTATCAAAGAGATAACCGATATGTACCGGGAATTTTGTAAAAAAGAAAAGTAAAACAAATATTATGAAACGTACAACTTATATATTAATTGGGCTTTTTGTAGCCGGACTTTGTGTGCTGGTAGGCGGAATGTTTGTGATGTATTGTCTGGGGAGGCCGCACTTTTCCAATCAAATAAATCTGCAAGGAGAGCAGCTAACCAAAGAAATCCCGGCTTGCCGGGTAATATGGCTTGCTCAAACGGAGATGCATACAGAAGAATGTAGTGTCTGGCTGGCAAATTCTTTTTTGCGAGTGCTGCCTTCAAAAGGAGAGAAAAATGAATTTTCCTGTTCGCAGAAAGTAAATGACTATCTGAAAATGACTGTCATGGGGGATACGTTGAAAATTCTTTTGGACTATCCGCTGGATAAACTCCTGCAAGAGTTAAAGGAATCCAGATATGTAGCGATGATAACGGGAGACATGCAACTGAATCTGACGCAAGAAGTGGAATGTGTTGTAAATGATATTTATATGCAAAAGATTGTTCTTAAAAATTTGACAAAGGATTCTCTTTCCATTAATACTTCTAATTCTATGCAAGTGGATTCGTGCGATTTTAGAGCTTTGCATGTTGCCAGGAGTGGCAGGAATGTGGAATTTCAGAGTGGTAAGATCAATAATCTGCATTTGAATCTGAATATGATGGATAATTGGTCTGTAAATGTGCAAGAATGTCGGATTGATACGGAATACTTGACAGGTCACAATGGGAATGTGAAACTTCAAAAAGGAGAGTGCAAACGTATGTTTTGGATTCCTGAAAAGGATGATGCCAAATTACAGGTAACTTTGACCGAAAAAGCCTGTGTGACGATGATAGAATAAACTGGCATATAGATTAAAAAAGGAGTAAAGATGTATTTATCATATTTTACTCCTTTTTTATATGGTTATTACAATGCTTTTGTCAGAGTGAAGCAATCGATATCCGGTGCCCAGTTGTAACTATTACCCATGCGAATGGTGTTATATCCTGCTTTTAGTTCAACGGGAACTGTGATTTTGTTATGGTTATTATCCTCTCTCAGAGAATCTATTTTGGTAATAATGCCGTTGACATCCAGTTCTATCTGGCGTCCTTTACCGTATGAGTAATGGATAGTCATGTTGTAGCGTCCGCCATCTTCGCTATACACTTCCTTCCATTCGGCATAATTCTCCGGTTGTCCACCCAGGAAACCTACTTTCATTTTGCCGGAAGCTTCTTTGTCATTGGCATAAAGAATACCTTTAGGATTTTTACCTAGGTCGTTGAAAAGAGGCAAGTAAGCCCATTCCGCTTCGTATAGAGTCGGTTCCAGACGGGTTTCGCCTTCCATACGGAGGAACATGGCACTGTGTGCCGGAAGCGTTTGTTCGAATGTGCCGGAGAAGCTGCCTAAATCGTTATGTTTTACGAGATCACGTACTTTTACGTTTCCTCCAAATTCCAATGAAGAGAACGGGACGGAGAAACTGCATACGGTATCGGAAGGATTGTAGAGAGCCACAGCACGTACGTTTCCACGTTTCTGCTCAATATCTTTCACAAGTACATAACCTTCATTTTCATGTTGCGCTACGTATGCCTGCAAACCTAGCGGGTCTTGGTTGAGGGCAATCAATTCTTTGTTTTTCAGCAGTTCGAGAGAAGACTCCGGTATGTTTTCCAGGTTACATCCGATAAGCAAAGGAGAGCTCATGATACACCATAAACCGAAATGAGCTTCTTCTTCTGTCGGGGTAAGACCTTGTCCGCCCACTTTGCTGTCGTTACGGAATCCGATAACCATCATATCCATGTCATTGTAATGTCCGTTGCCGGCATAGGCAGACAGGTAAAGATTCTTGCCGACTACATATCTTAATGAGCCCCAATGTGCGTTAATATCACCGCTGATACGCCAGGAGGTTGCTGCGTCTTTGGCCCAAGTACCCGGGAAGGCCCATCGGCAGATATTGATGGAAGCATCTTTGTTCACTTTGTCTATACTGTTCCGGATTGAAGTGTAGCGTTCCTTTTCATTAAGTCCCAGCGCATCTCCTCCGCAATAGTCAATTTTGATAAAGTCGAAACCCCAGTCGCCAAAGTATAATTGGGCGTCTTGTGGTTCATGCCCGTAGATACCAGCTCCTATACCTGCAGTGTCATTGTCCCACATGGAACCACACGTACTATTACCCGCATCGGTATAAAGGCCGGCTTTCATTCCCAGGCTGTGAATATGATCCGCCACCGGTTTCATGCCGTTCGGAAACCGTTTTTCATTTGCAAGCATTATTCCGTTGTCGTCACGTTTTCCGAAATAGCCATCATCAACATTGACATAATGATATCCGACATCTTTCAAGCCTTTTTCCACCATTAGGTCAGCCTGGTGTTTGATAATGTCTTCACTGATGTCTACACGAAACGCATTCCATGAACTCCATCCCATGATAGGAGGATTGACTGCCTTTTCATTTTCCGAAAGAGTGGTTTGAGTCTTTGTACAACTGATGCACATAAAAGAAGCTACTGCTACTGTAAAGAGATAAATCCTGTTTCTCATGATATAATAGGTTGGTGTTTTCTTGCATTGCCGTCCCGATTTCGTCCCGGTGACTAAATAAAATTAAAGGGTAACTTACTGTAATCCAGAAAGCTACCCTTTATTTTGTCGGAATGAGGCGACTCGAACGCCCGACCCCTACGTCCCGAACGTAGTGCGCTACCAACTGCGCTACATTCCGATTGCTTTTGAAAAGTGGTGCCACCAGGAATCGAACCTTTTGATTAGGCTTATTCTAATTCCTTGATTGACAGCCTCTTTTTGCTTTATATCTTATAAAAACCATCGAATTAGCTTTACACTAAATTCATCGCTTTTCTTTATCAATTCGACAATCATTATCTTTTTGACGATGCAAAGGTAGGTAAAAAGTTCGATTTCTGCAAATATAAATAGCTTTTTTATCATTTAAGAGCCTGTTTAAATTATTATTGAAGAAAATTTAAACGGGCTCTAAATCACTTCTATGTTTTTGTTTTCCGACATTTATAATGACATTCTACTCTCATATACTTTTTATTATATTTCTCTTTGAGCATTTCATAGGTTAACACTCCTTCTTTGATACATGAGGCAAAAACTTTTATATCAGTAGGTAAATCGGAGTTTTCTTCATGTAAATTCAGTTTTTCTATAAGCACCTGAACAAAAGCACCGCAAGTATAACTTACATCTGGAATAATTTTGAGTACAAATTGTCTCGCATGTAACAGCTTTTTATCTTGTTTGCATTCCATGGTCTGTTCAATCTCCAATAAAGACAAACCTTTTACGTACATTTCAACAAGCGTAAAGAACTTTTTGATTCCACTTTCCGTCCAAATGTTAATATCTTTAGAGAGTACAAATTTTCTAGCATTTTCAGCATTTATCGAACTTGAAAAGAATTTATCCATCAATTCCATATTTTCTTTCATCACAGACAGCAAATGTCCTAGTATATACAGAACATTTTGACTGTCCTGGTCAAGCTATGAAGGGCACGTTGATGGATTCATAGAATACCATTAACAAATCCTGATCAACACTGGTCTTTGCAGACAACACAGACAGCCACTTGGGCTGCTCTACATTTTCTACCCAATTGCCAACCATAGCATCCAAATGGGTATTAAACTCTGTTGCCCTACCTTTCACGCTCATTTGATATGCATAGAATGTCTTTCCATACTTACGTTTCACATCAGCCACATCTGACTTAAAATGATTCAATATTAAATCACTATCCACATTTATCTCGGCATTAAAGTAATCTGCAAGAGGATCCTTTATATCCAAACAGCGATCGCCTTTAGAAAAAATCTCATCACGCACCGTCATCCAATTACCTTTTACCACATTATCCAGATAGGTCGCAATGATGGATGGTATCAGAATAGCCGTTCCGTGCGAACGGAAACCTGCTCGACCAGCCCTTCCTGCTGCATTCAATATCTCGTGAGCCTTGATTTGCTCCATGCTATTTCCATCAAATCTTTTGTCGCCAGCAATGAGAACTATATCAGCTGGTAAATTGATACCTTGAGCCAAAGTAGGGGTAGCCACCAACACATTCACGCCGTCCTTGCTTTTGAAATAATGCTCCGAGATAATACGCTCTTCTGGCAACAGATTACCATGATGTACAGTAGCTGAATTTGATTCAAAAAGATACGAATACTTTTCACCGCCTAATTCCATTGCTATAGCATTATACTTTTCACTTTCGTAGCGCTTTATCCAGTCAATATTTTTCCATTTCAAAAGTTCATTTATATGGTTACGTATTGAATTGGCATCAACAGGTTTGGTAGCAAAGATTATTGTCTTGTAATGAATAGCTGCATAACGACTTGCCACCTCTGCAGCCACATAGTTGTGGTTTGCTGAAAGTTTCCACTCACTATTTGCCTTCAGATGAATATCTCTGCCTGTTAACTCCACCAAGCAATAATTTGCTTTGTTTACATCATCCCATGTTGATTTCAAACTGAATATGCAGTGGGGATTTACCTTCAGCATTCTTTGTAGTGCTACTGTCGGATTTTTACTCTTATTTTTACTCTTTGATACAGTAATAATACCCCTTAATCTATTGATTTCTTCCTCATTATAAACCAAGCATCCCTGCAACTGACAAGTAGGCTTCCATGGGTTGTCAAGTAACACACACACGCGACCAGTCACCGACTTAATCCAACCAGCCACATCAGATCCATTCCGTACCATTGCAGAAACGAAAAAATAATCTGCTTTAGGTATAATGTCGAGCAGTTCCACAACAAGCGTCATAGCATCATTCGCACGTTTGTCATCAAAATTGCCATTAACCAAATGGAACTCATCAAAAACAACCAATCCCACATTATTCAATTTTTCTGGGTTCAGGCGTAATAACGCAAGACAACGCTCAGGTGTCATCACCATTATAGTACTATCTTCCTCCTCCTCTTCAAACCAAGAGAACTCTGCATCTCTATTCCGAATTGACATATTCATTCTTTCAGTCAACTTATTCAAACTGTTGTTAACTTGATTTTCTAATGCATGAGTAGGAACAAGATATATAACCCGCTTATCTGCCAGCAAACAAGAAGCTATTTTCAATTCAGAAAGAGTTGTTTTTCCTGCACCTGTAGGGTAAGTAATCACTGACGACACACCAACATTCAATATCCCCTTACTGATTGCATCCAAATGATTCTCCCATAAAAAAGGTCTTACTACCGCTTGCTTTTTTAATGCCTCTTGCCAACTTCTCTTTTTCACTCCTATGGGAGTAGATACATTAATCACAGCATGACTCCACATCTCCTCACACGATAGTATAAGCAGAGTTGACAATATATATGGAGCCACATATACGTCTCTGAGAGCAATGAGCTTATCCTCATAAACAGACAGTTCTCTGACTTTTAAAAAAGAATTGATTGTATACGCTTTTTTACCCAATAGCGAAATTGAAAACTGCTTTATTCCTGTCACTAGTTCTTTCCAAAGTAGCCGTTCCGTATATTGTTGTAAATCATTATATTCTTTTGGTTCATTGATCGTCAAACTTTGTAGTTCATGTAAATTGCCGCTCACCAGAAGTTTGATAGAGTTATATAATTTCTTCACATATTGGTCAGCCTCTCTGCGTACACAGAAACCCTCCGCAACCTCTTGTGCATCAGCAAAATTACCACTTATAACATATAAGAGAGATGCATAAAGGTCGGATGGAATATAATTCAAATCCAATACCTCATCCTCGTGTATTCCTTTTATTTTGAACAAGAGTTTTCGGGCAGTTGCTGCAACAAAAGCCATTGATTTTCGTTTATCAGTCTGGGAATTTGCAAAAAGATACAGTTCTAGGGTGTTAGATAGTATATTAAGTTTTTTCCCATCACTTTTAAGCACTTCCAAATCAAAAGGAATCTCGCCATCCTCATATTTTGCGCTAAGGCTAATTATTTGAGCATAAATCTTTGTAAGAGTTACAGGTAGTAACTCTTCAGTAAAGCCTTCCACATGAGGAATTTTTTTTATCAATTCTTCAGTTACGAAATTGTACATAGTGTTAGATGTATGATTTCAGTTTCGCTAAAACTCTCTGTTGCAAATCGCTCATCCACTCCCGTTCCTTGTCATCCAAGCAGATTGTTGCTGCCGATCTTCTGTGAACATCGCCTCCTGAAATTACTGTATCATAATCTTTGAACAGTCTTTTCCGCCCTTCATCAGAATTGTGAATTTTCTGACGAGTTATGCTGACGTGATACTGACGATATTTTTCATTTACAATATCATTTTGAATGTGTTCAAATTGTTCTCCTAACCTATGCCCAATCAGCGCTTCTGTTTGCTGGAAGATTGCATTATTTTTCACTCCATTCTCCATTTCAGAAAACTCTGGCCATACTTTATCTCGAATTGTTGTGCGAGCATCATTTGTACATTTATCCTCTGTTATCACAATTCGCTCTATCATATTATCAGGTGTGAGTTTTATAGCAAAACCATCAAATCCGTGCATGGAAGGCTGTGAATGAGGTGATTGTTGAAAAAAAATATTACCTATATTCTGGTTGGCTAATTGTAACCAAGAGATCATTTGAAATAACCATCCATCAATCTTATACATATCTTCTTTGGTTACATTTCTCTTTTCTAACTCTTTAATCAAAAAATCAACAGCTTTCTTGTCCACCTCTCTTGGATTTGAAGCTAATCCATTAATAACTTTTGATACATGACCACAATTTCCAAGGATGAGTTGGCAAATTTTATTTGCTAACTCATCCTTGTCTGTTACTTGATATTCAAAGTCATAACAGAGTCCGTCCAACTGTTTATTATTGATTGATATCATAGCTTAGAATTTGTAATTTTTACCCATCAAGATTACATCTATACCCCTTAAAGGAATCTTGGGAGGAAATTGCATATTTATGGTGTGAAGTGTTTATAGAACCAAAAATATTCACACAGTAAGGACCAGTATATAGGATGTTTAATCCGGTTTACGATATTAAGAGGAATGCCACTATCCATCATAATATTTTGCCGTAAAGGTTCATCACTAATAGCAGCCTTTACTTCTTCTATATTATATATGCGACTTGTAGCTATATGATACCAAGCTTGCCGAATGATTCTCAAGCGCTCATGCTCCAATGCTAAGTCCTCAATAGTATTGGATAATTCAATCTGACGCTGGGAGGACTTGACTATTTTCGATATGCCAATAGTTCCATTTTTATTGTATATAATTAAATCGTTTATATTAGGAATAAAAAATAATGGGACAATCAATTTATTTCCTCTATGCTCATTACAGCATAAATGCATTTTAGAAGGATATAATTTTTTCTCCTTGTCTTCATCAATGAAAAGACTACCATCGCATGACAATACTAGGTTTTCATAAGCGCAAAAATGAGGATATGGTGGTCCGCTGCGCCATTTTCGCCTTGTACCGTTTAGATGTTTGTAAACGACATTTTGTTTAAAATTCTTATTAAGCCGTTTATAATAATTAATCTTCTTAAAATCTATCTTGTTTTGTTTGGTTACAGAGTTATGAGGCATCACATGTTCTAAGGAAATGTGTTGATTTACTTCCATATGCCTCATGCAATAACAGCAGAATCCATTCTGTTCCCTGTAAAGCAATTTCTCCATTTCATGATTTCTCTTAAATGAAGCATAAGTGCAATTTACATATTGTCCATCTTGTTCACTCCACGCTTCACATAGGAAACGATTTACAATTTGGTGACCTTTACGCCGCCTTCCTTTATTATGCTTATCAATCCAAAACATATATCTAATGATGCGAGGTTATTCTTCCTTCCATTTATTGATTAATTGCGATGCTTTTTTTTCTCCCACCATTTTTTCTAATTCCTTGCGTCTCATGTTTAGTAGTTGTGTATTTTCCATTTGTATAGCTCTTTTTATTGCCATTTGTAGAAATTCCATCTCCTCGTTTCTAGGAGCTCCTCCCATCCAATCCAGTAATACATCATCGTAATCAATACCAAAAAGGTCTGGCAATTCATGCGGTTGCTTCTCTCCAGCTACAAGTCTGAATATTTTATTTTGTTTCTCGTCCGATGACAAGTTGCTTACTATTAATGGAGAGTGGGAAGTCATTATGAATTGTAATTTTGGGAATGTCTGTGTAAACCGTTTTACAATTTCTGTTTCTAACGAAGGGTGTAAGTGCAAATCAATTTCGTCTATCATAACTAATCCTGTAGGTTCTACATCTACTCGCCTGTTTAACAAATAAGCCCGGTATGCCAGATCTAAGACAATGGAATATAACCGTTTATATCCGGCTGGAAGTCTGTCAAATTTGATTTCCTGTTCTGATTTTAGACGAAGCCACAGTTCTGGTTTTTGTTCTTCATCAAATAAATAGAAAAGGCGATCTATCTCAAAAGCAGTATCGCATATATCACGATTAAGTACTAGAGAAAACTGCGTCAACTTTTTAGTAACAAATGCAACTTCATTACGTGTGAATGTGTCTGTATCATCATCTAGCTGTTTTAGTTTAGCCATTGAATTTAATAGTCGTCGTTGCCATATTTCCACACATGCTGTTTCATTATCCCATTGGTAATAGCCAAAGTTGCGTAATGTTTTTCCATTTGCAGCCATCTGTTGCTTGGCAAAGGAGGATATATTTGTGAGTGTATGCGGAAAAGAATCCGAAAAATATGCGAGTAATGGCAATTCATCGTATTTCCTATACAATTGCATCAGATGTTGATAAGCAGGCCTATAGCGTGATGGATTAAGTGAAGATCCACTAGTTGAACGGCGATACATATCCCATTCTATATTTTCTCCTTGAAAAGTTATTTGTCCATGAAAATTGGCATCAGCAGTTACATCCTCTGAATCTTTTCTTCTATGAAATTCATCATATTTGATGGATTTCATTTTTAAATCAGGATTTCCTGCCGACAAGAAGTCATCCCCCATTGAACGGTCATTCGTAAACATAAAATAAAGCGAGTAAACCATAGCTCTAATGAGTGTGGTCTTTCCAGCACCATTGCGTCCGATAATAATGGACACACTAGGTGCAAACTGTATATCGAAATGGTCGAAACACAAGAAATTGTCTATAGAGAGTTTTTGATACAACATAAAATTTCATGTTTTTGGAGTACTATTGCAAATATAGAGATAAAAAATTAGAAAACAAAGGATTCAATAATGTAATCTTCGTGAGGTGATAACCATCAGAGAGTCAGGTTTAAGAGCTTTATGTTTCAGATTTCATTACACTTCTTCAACATAGCTTTACGTATCATTGTCTAAATATTGATGTTGGTTTACTTGGTTTCTGATATTCATTTATATAAATTTGCAACATGAATAACTGATAACTTGAAATTATGGATAACCAATACGATCTTTTTGCCCGCTTTTACCGTGAACTGATTATTTCATCAGGACATTTGGCAAACGAGCAGAAAACCATATTGAAAATAATATCTAAATTAAACATAGGTTATAGTAGTGACATCCTGGATGCAGCATGTGGTACAGGGGATGCCCTTTATTTTTTGCATAATAATGGGTATCAAAAATTGACAGGGCTGGATTTTTCAAAAAAGATGCTGGATGAGGCAAAAAACATTTTACCTTATATAGCTTATTATAATGCCAGTTGGAATTCAATATCTACTATAAAAGAACTTGCAAACCGGTTTGATTTGATAATGATCATAAGTGTTTCTATATTACATGCTGATTCTATTAAGGAACTGGAAATGGTTCTTTGCTCTTTACGTGATTCTTTGAAGAAAGATGGTAAGCTTGTTATTGACAACAGGATGTGGGTAGAAAATGAATATGGACTGATTGAATCTGGGCGCGAAATAGGGCGGTATAATCATATATGTACATCTGAAATTGATGGAGAAATATATATTATGGAAGATATTTGCACCTACAATGATGATAAACAAATGATTGAATATAAAATAGAAAGTAGCACTCATAGGTATACCGTGCGAGTAACCTACCTTAGAATCATGACATCATTGCTAATTGAAATACTTTACAAGATTGGTTTTAGCAAAGTGCTCACTGAGAGTTGTAATACATGGCCATATGAACTAATATACGCTTATAAATGAGAATAGGAATTATTTATGAGATAACTGACAATCCATATTTCAGTGATAGTCCAGTTGAATTTTCAGATAAAATATCTGAATTTGTTTATCCCAGTGAAATAAATGATATATGTAAATCATTGGAAGAGTTAAATTATGATTATGAAATTATTGATGGTCCACAAGGATTATTATCATCCATTGAGAAGAAAAATATTTGTAATCTATATTTTAATAAATCTATTGGATTTAAAGGGCTTGAACGTAAAATACCTGTGCCGGCAATATCGTTGCTATACAACTTGCCCATTATTGGATCTAATGCCTATACGATGACTTTGGCAAGACATAAATATCATACAAATAGGTTATTAAAGGGTATGGGATTTACTGTCCCCGAAGCCTGGTACATTTCTCAGTTGGAAGATATCCCAAATAATATCTGTTTTCCTGTAATACTGAAACCAAATGAGGAGTCGGATTCTCTGGGAATTTCGGAAAATTCCGTTTATACTTCAATGGCTGGGATGAAAGAACATATAGAATATCTTCTGACTACATTTAAACAACCGGTTATTATTGAAGAATTTATAGAAGGAGAAGAATGGAAAATGTCTGTTATTGGTAATGGCAAAAATGCACATACATATGGTGGTGTAAATAGCCTAAAAAAGGGGAAGATTATGATAGGAACCTTACAAACAAGAGAAGATATATTAGAAAACAACTTGTCATATAAGGATCTTGATCGTAATGAAAGATATGTAGAAGCAAAACTTATCGCAGAATCTATTCACAGTAATCTAGGATTGAATGATTATTCGCGATGCGACTTTAGACTAAAAGATGACAAATTGTATTGCATGGAAGTGTCTACACATCCCTTTCTCTCGAATTCGGATAGATATTCTTCTTTCGTAAAAGCCGCCAAACAAGAATTAATATGCTACAATAATGTAATAAAAGCGATAATACAAGTTTCGTGTGAAAGAAATAAATTGTATGCAACAGTATGAACTGAATTAATTTTCACTCCAAAATTCCATCGGGATCAGAGCATATTTAGGATAATCATCTGAATGTGTTTTTAGATACTGCTCTACTTTCTTGTTGTATTTCTGAGAAAAAGTCTCCGCCTTATCCTTATCAGTTGCCAAAAAGCACTTATAAACAGTATCGTACCATATTACGAATATGTAATTATTATAATATTCCGTCATACAAGTCTCCTGCGAAATTAACAATTCAAGTGCAAATTGTATATTCCCGTTCTTAAAATTCACTATACCCCAGTTAATCGAAGCAGGTACAGTATAATCATTTTCATTTACTATAAGAGCATTAACGTAAGCTCTTTCAATAAAAGGAAAAGCGCTATCTACCCCATCTCTCAGTGCAATTAAAGCCGATTTATTTACATCCACTATCAATTGCTCTACAAACCTGAACTTACCTTTGCGGGCTTCATTGGCATTCTCATCTGACCTTGCATAGTCTTTCTGGTAAATATTGAGAATGCTCAAGTTATTGTAAATATATACCTGTCCAAATCCATCAAGGTCAACAGATACATCAAGTGCTTTTAACAACAAAGTTTCAGCTTCTTTATAATCACATAGATCAAGATATTCCACAGCTGCATTCGTTAATGCCATTATCTCTTCATGTGGAATGTTTAGTCGTTCCCAACTTTTTGCCACATTTTTTAATACAGGAGCCGCAAGTTTTGAACTCATAAAAATTATACATTTTCTATGTAATCTCAACATTCCTATTCTATCATTTGCCATATTAAAATACCGTTCTGCCTCCTTATACATAACCTCAGCCATGTTTTTCTGATTCATATGGGCATACGCTACAATAAAGTCCAATAAAATATCTCCCAGCTCCGAGTATTTTTCAGTTTTTGTAAATTTAGATTTAGCAATATGTAAATGGCTGAGGGCAGAGTTAAAGTCATTCTGGGTATTCAGCTTTAAAAAAGAACGTGCTAGCCATTGGTGACAACTCCCGATCAACTCATCATAATCGTGTGGAATATCTTTGATAAGTTGTGTAAAAACCTCAATTGCAGATTGATACTGAACTGTATGAAATAGGATTCTTCCTTTTAAGAATAAGGCATGATAACGTAATGAGAGTGATACAATCAATTCAGAAGCATAATTATCATCAAGATAATTCATTTTGTCCGATGCTAAAAGATAACAACCCGAATCAAGTAGCGATTCTATTTCTTTGATAAAATAAAATGCCGATTTCTCATAATTGCCAGCCAGTTTATAATGCAGTGATATTTTAAGATTTGAAACTTTATCTCTGTTGTTCTCTAGATAATTTGCTATTTTGAGGTGTATATCTTTGGCTTTGTTTCCAAGAGAATGATAAATATAATCCTGAATTAAGAAATGCTCAAATTTCCATAATCTGTTTTCAAGAAGATATTCTATTAATCTGAATCTCTTTTCAACTTCCCTTAAAACATTAGAGCAATCAGTATCAAAAACTGATTCTAGTGACTCGTCAGAAAAATCGTCATCAATAACACTCCCAAATTCTAAAAGTTCCCTGCTCTCAGGAATGCTACGATACACTTTTAAGATTTTATTCTTTACCGAATTTTTTAGTATATCATGAATATCATCTAAATTCCAGTCTGACTGTGAAATAAAAGAATTAGTTGAAAACTGAATATAATTTCCTTCCATTAGAGAACTTAAAATTGTTCTTACAAATAATGGAACACCCTGCGAGTATTCATAAATAAGTGAATACTGCGATGGAGAGAACTTTGTTGTACACATCAAAATACTGTCACACAATATTTTGATATTGCTTTCTCTCCATCTTTGGATCGTGTGGATTGAAATTTTATTTATTTCATACGTTTTTTCAAGCTTATAGAGTTGTTCTTCAAAGTCATCATAATGAATAACAGGATTAGTTGCATTTGTAGTATAAGATAAGATGCAGTACCAATTCCTTGCTTTTACCAGAGAGAACAGTTGCAATAAAATATTCCATGATCCTTTGTCAAACCACTGAACATTATCACAATACACTACTATGGGGCTACAACTCGAAAAATTTTCCAGAAATTTCATTATTTCCAGCACTCTAGGCTCTTGAGTATTGATCCCTGCTCTTCTAACGAGATCATTGAGAGACTTGCTTGCTAAGTTGGTATCTATCATCATAGATATCTTTTGCCCAAACCTAGGAATCCACAATGCAAGTTTCTGCAATACATTTATGGTAATTTCCTTTTTTATCTTACTGTTGGAAATCAATTTATATATAGTTGTATTAAGAGTATTATAATCAGAAATTTCAGTAGAATGTGCATCGAATTTTATTACGGAATCTTTATCAGGCAACGTTTCCAGAAATTTGTTCACATAATAGGATTTTCCTATTCCACTTTCGCCTTTGAGAACAACAATGTTACTTGATTTAAGGGTATCAATATGTTTTTTCTCTAATATGTGTATGGTATCATCCATAATTTCAAGTTATCAGTTATTCATTGTAAATATTACATCCTGATTTATAGGTGATTGAATTTGAAATGTAGTTTCTTCGCAGGAAAAACTATAATCCATAAAATTATGATGAAATCGGATATGAGTTATTGCCGGAAGACAGCAGTAGAGCAGGTTATTTCAGATTTTCTTTTCCATTGTCAATATGAAAAGAACTTGAATGAAAAGACAATTTATGCTTATCGTTCTGACTTGTATATGTTTAAAAGGTATATTCATGAGTTGTATCCTTCGGTTGTATTTGAGCAGGTGTCAAAAGATATGCTGAAAACGTACCTGCAACATATATCGACTTACAAGCCTAAAACGGTGAAGAGAAAACTGGCATCCCTGAAGGCTCTGTTTAACTACTATGATTTTGAGCACGATGACTTTCTGAACCCTTTCAGAAAATTGCGTATTCGCTTTAAAGAGCCTTATGTTCTTCCGACGGTAATGACGTGCAATGAGGTGAAAGAGATACTTAAATATCTTTACAAATTAAGGGCGGATAATCCTGATACGGGCGATTATGCCTATAAGGCACAGACAAGGGATATTGCGGTTGTAGAACTTTTATTTGCCACCGGTATCCGCGTTTCCGAATTGTGCGAGTTGTCATGTGATGCCGTTGACTTAAAGCAGGCAACTATTAAAGTTTTTGGAAAAGGCAGCAAGGAACGGGTCATACAAATTTGTTCGGTGGAGGTGTTAAAAATACTCAGGCAATATCAACGTCTGTTTGCTCCTTCCGAATGTTTTTTCATAAATAGGTTAGGAAACAGGCTGTCCTCACAATCCGTCAGGCTGTTAATCAAGCGATGCCGGGAAGAAACAGGGATTGGGAAAAAAATCACTCCGCACGTTGCCAGGCACACTTTCGGGACCACCGTCACGCTCGCCAACAATGTACCCTTGCAGGACGTGTCCGTCATGCTCGGACATGCCTCCACACGCATGACGCAGCATTATGCGCGGGTCATGAACAGCAGCCTGAAAGAGGCGATGAACAATGTGAAGGAACGTCTGGAATGGTAAATATGCAACCGGCCCGTCATTGAAGGTATCTGAAAAGGATACCTTCTTTTTGTTATACTGTCTGTTATCCATTTTCTCTGGAAAACATCTTTGGTCTTCATAATCATCCTGCACTGGCGAAATAATTCATCATGGACACTACATATCCAAGTAACGGTATCAGTACACCGATTACATATACCATAGCGTACCCCAAAAGGACGAGAGGTAATATTTTACGGTAAAGACCGGCGATAACAAGAAATATAAACAAAAAGCAAGAACCATAAACTCCTATTTGAAAACCGGGTATCAATTCATAAACGGGTACGGGCTCGGGGTTAAGCATGGCTCCGGCCACAATGGAATAAAGACTTGCCAACAATATAAACAATGTATACAGGCAGCTCTTAAAAATCCCGGGATCGTTTCTTTTACAATAGAGAATTGTTTGGATATCACTCCTAAGAAACTCAATACCCAGCAAAAAAGCTACCATGACACCCGTATCAAAAGCAGAGAATGTATTCATTTCAATCACCTTTGACGCGAAGATATGTATTTATTCCGGAATGCCACGCCTTCGCTTGTTTTACGATATGATATTGATATCCGATAGTTTGGAAAATATTTGAAAAACCTTCGTTGTATGCTTTTAAATTTGCTCATTACACTTATTACACGTTGTATCCGACAAATTGAAAATCCCAGCCATTCTTTCAATTTCTTACCTGCAAATATAGCCCTTTGCCGGGTTGATTGCGCAAGGCGGCCCCTTTCAGGGGCTGGTTGGCTAAAAGAAAATCATCCTCGCTTCGCTGCGGTATTTTCTTTTGCCAAGCCTTGCGCAATCCCCGGCAAAGGACAGTCCAGCAAGTAAGAAACCGAAAAACCGGCTCCGCGGAGCCGATCATGTCAAACAAACTAAAAAAATGAAGGTATGAACAGAGAGACGACAAGCAAAGTCCACAAAGGACAGCAGGGTGCCAATTCGAAAATGAGAATGTTGGTTTATCGGGAAAGGAGCTATCCCGCACGGGAGGTGCAAGGCAGGGACGGAAGCTATACGGTTGCCGCAGACAGCCTGGTGCCGGAACTGCTGGACGGCATCGGAAGCCTTGACCCGGCAGCTTTCAAGCTGGACGAGGAAATCGCCTGCTATTGCTCGGACGAGGAAATCCAAAAACTGGCGGACGAAGAACTGGTAGAAATAATTTATGAATGGCAACGGTTATGACTGAAACAACAACAGCAAAGGTCCGGGAAGAACAAGTAACGGGCCTTACCGCAGAGAATGCGCACCGGGTCACGATGATCCGGGAAAAGGGTACGGACCATCCACCCGTACCGTTCCATTTCAGAAAGGAGCATCATGGAACGGGCAACTATGTACACCTGTACGGAAATCCGGAAGATCGGAATGAATTGCATTCCAGGGACTTCAAAGACTGGGAAGCCGTAGCGTTCAAACATCCGGGCTATCTGGAGGATATGTGGAAACAGGCTTGCGACGCATACGCATGGAGTTCCTTCGACCCGGAGATTCGTGGCGAGACGGACATCATGATTTACGGGGAGGAGCTGCACAACGACCTGCAACTCATGCAGGAAGAGGAGCGGGATACATACATCGCCGCCTACCGGCAAAAGCTGTCCGCCCAGCTCTCGGCCCTCTCACGCTGCGCCAACCCGATGGTGACGGGACGGGGCGGATTCGATTACCACAGGCAGGAGAATACGGACAGAAGCTACCGGAACCGCTACGAGGAGTTCCGCAATTGGCGGCAAAAGGTTCTTGAAGCCGTCAGACGGAAAAAGGAAGCCGCACGACCGGAGGAAGAAAAACTGGAAAAGGCATGGCAGACGCTCAAACGCGACATCAGGAGCAGCGCCGACACCATCCACGGGATTGATACCGGACAATGCCGGGGTTATAGCCGTGCCCTGTTCGTCAGCAGCATCCTGAACAAGGTATCCACCTTCGCCAATCACGGGGAAGTGGAAATCGTCCGCAGGGCCGTGGACTTCATTTCCGAATATAACGCAAGGGTAAGGAAACCCGTCATCACCCCGAGAAACAAATTCTTCCAATTGCCGGAACTTGCGGAACGGATGCGCGAAAGGCTGAAAGCGGTGCAAAGCCGGGAAAACAAGGAAGTGCCGTTCGAGGGCGGGACACTTGTATGGAA
>OOCL01000893.1_pt1 | contig 19994 bp, 16 predicted proteins | sample 1671211 | NCBI WGS metagenome assembly OOCL01 (sample SAMN06348133, study PRJEB24527) | human gut metagenome | biome: human gut; feature: ankylosing spondylitis patient; material: feces | host: Homo sapiens | place: China | collected 2015-10 | reverse complement strand
GCCTCCGTCGTGAGCAGGACTGTAGAGCAGCAAACTTAACCCCTGCCCCGGTGCCCGGCGGGCAACCTCTCCCTTGTACTCTATCAAGGTAAAGTGTATGATTCTGGACGTTACATGACTCACTTTACCTAACTAAAGTGCCATCAAGGGGGAATACCATGAACACCGATATGTCTCGTCGTCAGTTTGTTGGTCTAGCCGGCTCGCTCGCCGCAGTGCTTGGCCTTGGTCTTGTCGGTTGCGGCGGTGGTGCTGGCAAGGGCTCCGCTGCTGGCTCTGCCGCGGCCAAGGATGTGAAGGGCGCTGAGGAGTCCAAGAAGCTCGTGGTGGGCTTTGATAAGTCCTATCCTCCGTACGGCTTTGTGGGCGACGATGGCGAGTACACCGGCTTTGATCTCGATCTGGCCAAGGCTGTTGCCGATAAGCAGGGCTGGGAGGTCAAATACGAGGCCATCGACTGGGACGCCAAGGATACGCTGCTTAACTCAGGCGCCATCAACTGCATCTGGAACGGCTTTACCATGGAGGGCCGCGAGGACGACTACACGTTCTCCGATCCCTACATGCTCAACGAGCAGGTGCTCGTGGTCAAGAAGGACGCGGGTATCAAGAGCTGGGACGATCTTGCCGGCAAGACCGTGATTACCCAGACTGATTCCGCCGCACAGGATGTGCTCGAGGGCGACCAGAAGGATCTGGCCGCGACGTTTGCCACGCTCGATACCATCGGTGAGTACAACACGGCGTTTATGCAGCTCGAGAGTGGTGCAGTCGATGCCGTTGCCTGTGACCTCTCGATCGCTCAGTATCAGCTTGCCGCTAAGCCCGATGCCTACACGCAGCTTGATGAGCCGCTGTCCAGCGAGCACTACGCCGTTGGCTTTAAGAAAGGCGACACCAAGTCGGCCGATGCTGTGACCGAGTCGCTCAAGGCGCTCTACGAGGACGGCACGGTTAAGGACCTCTGCGATAAATATGCAGATTACGGTCTTTCCTTCGACAACTGGGTTCTCAAATAGCGGCTTTCCCAGGCACCCGATTTTGCCGTTCAAACCGTCGCTTGCGTACATTTAGTACGCGGCGCTCCTCTTTCACGGCAAACCCGGGCACCTGGAAAACCCGCTTTAGCATTGGGTTTGCTGTTCTGTTGCTGTGAAAGAGAGGGTAGGTTGTCTATCCAAGTCATGATGCAGATGCTTGGCCAGGGATTCTTGGTCAGCTTGCAGCTGTTTGTGCTGACGTTGCTCGGGTCGATTCCGCTGGGAATCCCCGTGGCGTTTATGCGCATGAGCAAGGTCGCGCCGCTGCGTTGGATTGCGCGCATCTATATTTCGGTGATGCGCGGCACGCCGCTTATGCTGCAGATGTTTGCGATCTACTTTGCCCCGTACTACGTGTTTGGCATCTCGCTCACGCCCGATTCCAAATGGACGGCGTGCGTCGTGGCATTCATCATCAACTACGCCGGCTACTTTGCCGAGATCTATCGCTCGGGCCTGCAGTCGATTCCGCGCGGTCAATATGAGGCCTCCGAGGTGCTGGGCTACTCGCGCATGCAGACGTTTCTGTATATCGTGATGCCGCAGGTCGCCAAGCGCATTTTGCCGGCGATGGGCAACGAGATCATCACGCTGGTCAAGGACACGTCGCTGGCGTTCGCCATCGGCGTGGGCGAGATGTTCTCGACCGCCAAGGCGCTGGTCGCCTCGCAGGTGAGCATGGTGCCGTTTGCAATCGCGGCGCTGATTTACTGGGTCTTTAACTTCGTCGTCGAGATGCTGTTGGGCGCTGCCGAAAAGAAGCTGGACTATTATCATGACTAACTCAGTGATGAAAATCGAAAGCGCGCGTAAGGCGTTTGGCGGCAATGAGGTGCTCAAGGATATCTCGCTTGAGGTGAAGCGTGGCGAGGTCGTGGCGATTATCGGGCCTTCGGGTGGCGGCAAGTCCACGCTGCTGCGTTGCGCCACGCTGCTCGAGACGCTCGACGGAGGCTCGCTCTCGTTTGGCGACCTTGCCGTTGCGACGGATGCGGGCTCGGGCACGGTATATGCGAAAGGCGATGTGCCCAAGCAGGCGCGCTCGCGGTTTGGCTTGGTGTTTCAGAACTACAATCTGTTTCCGCACTATACCGTGATGAAAAACATCACCGACGCTCCGATCCGTGTGCTCAAGCGCCCGCGCGAGCAGGTGGAGGCACGTGCGTGCGAGCTGATCGCGCAGATGGGGCTTACGGGCAATGAGAACAAGGTGCCATGTGAGCTTTCGGGCGGCCAGCAGCAGCGCGTGAGTATTGCCCGCGCCCTGGCGCTCGACCCGGAAATCTTGTTCTTTGATGAGCCGACCTCGGCGCTCGATCCAGAGCTGACGGCCGAGGTGCTGCGTGTCATTAAAGACCTTGCGGCGCAGAACATGACGATGGTGATCGTGACCCACGCAATGCAGTTTGCGCGCGATGTTGCCGACCGCGTGGTCTTTATGGACGGCGGTCGTATTGTCGAGGAGGGACCTGCCGAGCAGGTCGTCGACCATCCGCGCGAGCAGCGCACGCGTGAGTTCTTGAGCCGTATCGAGGGATAGGCTCAGGTATTTACTCAACTATTAATTGAGGCGAAGCCGCCGCAGGTCTTACGGTCTGTGGCGGCTTTTTGTTTGCGTCGACGGGGTTCAATAATCGACTCACAAGCTTGTCTCTTCCTCTCGCCGCCTGTATTCATACGTGCGCCGAAAGGTATGCATGGACAGCCGCCCGTGAGGGTAGGGTGGTGGCATAGGACATTTGGAGGGTGAGTCGGCTCGGCTGCCGACCATGCTGCTCCTGGGACGGCACCGACCGCGAACTCTCCCCGTTGGCGTCGCGCATTGCGCGCGGCCCTGCAAGGAGGTCATCATGGGTGCTCCCAAGACCGGTAACGTAAGGAACGTGGTGCTCGTAGGCCAAGGCGGGGTGGGCAAGACTTCACTCGCCGAGGCCATGCTCCACCTTTCCGGCAAGACCGCCCGCCTGGGCGGCCACGACGGCACCAAGCCCACGCTCGACTATGACCCCGAAGAGGTCAAGCGTGCATTTTCCATCTCGACGACCATTGCGCCGATAGACTGGAAGGGCGCGCGCATCAACGTGCTCGATGCCCCGTGCTATCCCGATTTTATCGGCGACGCCTATGCCGCGATGAGCGTCTGCGAGACGGCTCTGTTTGTGGTCGACGCCGAGGCCGGCCCGCAGCCTACAACGGTTAAACTCTGGTATGCCGCCGAGGACCTGCGTCTGGCGCGTGCGGTGTTTGTAAACCGCCTGTCGCGCTCCGAGGCCAGCTTTACGACCACGATGGACCTGCTGCAGGAGCGCTTTGGTACGCGCCTGGGCGCCGTGACCCTTCCCTGGGGCGAGGGCGAGGACTTTGACGGCATCATCGACCTGGTGCGCATGAAGGCACGCCACTGCAACGGCGCCGAGGCCGTTGAGTCGGAGATTCCCGAGGAGTATCGTGCCCAGGCCGAGGAAGCCCATGACCATCTGTGCGAGCTGGTGGCCGAGGCTGACGACGAACTGATGATGAAGTACTTGGAAGGCGAGGAGACGCTGACGCAGGAGGAGCTTGAAGGCCTGCTGTCTAAGGCGATCGCCGAGCGCATCTTTGTGCCGGTCTTTGCGGGCGATTGCATTAAGGAGCAGGGCGTCAACTCGCTGATGGACGACATCGCCACGTACTTCCCGGCGCCGACCGACTACGGCGAGATGCCGCTCATCGACGGTGATTCGCTTAAGATCTCGAGTGACGATGACCGTCCGGTGGCGTTTGTGTTTAAGACACTGGCCGATCCGCAGCAGGGCCGCATCAGCTTTATCAAGGTGCTGACGGGCACGCTTGAGCCGGGTCTTGAGCTAATCAACGCCCGCACGCGCAAGAGCGACCGTCTGGCTCATCTGTATGTGATGTGCGGCCGCGATATGACCGAGGTTGGCCATGCCTATGCCGGCGACATCATCGTGGCGCCCAAGCTGGCTGCCGAGACGGGCGATACGCTCTCGATTACCGGCAAGGTCGAGGCTGCGGCGTTTAAGTTCCCCAACTCGCAGTACCGCATCGCCATTGAGGCCGAGAATCGCGGCGACGAAGAGAAGCTCTACACGTTTATCGAGAAGGCCTGCAAGGCAGACCCGACCATGAGCATCGACCGCGACGAGGAGACTGGCCAGACCATTATCTCCGCCGTTGGTGAGGCACAGGTTTCGGTGCTGCTCAACCGTCTGGAGGACCGCACCAAGGTCGCCGCCAAGAGCGTGCCGATCCGCATTCCGTATCGCGAGACCATCCGCCGCACGGCGAGCGCCCAGGGTCGCCACAAGAAGCAGACCGGCGGCGCCGGTCAGTACGGCGACTGCTGGCTGCGCGTGGAGCCGCTCATCGGGCCCGACGGCACGAGCGACGGCTATGAGTTCGTGGACGAGGTCGTGGGCGGCCGCATTCCGCGCTCGCTGATTCCCGCCGTGGACAAGGGCGTCCAGGAGACTATGAAGGACGGCATCATTGCCGGCTACCCGCTCACGGGCATTCGCGTGGCTGTGTACGATGGCTCGTATCACAGCGTCGACTCCAACGAGATGGCGTTCCGCGCGGCGGCTCGCATCGGCCTGCGCAAGGCGTGCGCCGATGCCGACCCGGTGGTGCTGGAGCCCATCGAGGAAATCACGGTGACTATCCCCGAGAGCTACGCCGGCGCCGTGATGGGCGACATCTCGGCCTCGCGCGGTCGCGTGACGGGCATGGAGACCGACGAACGCGGTGATACCGTGGTCATTGCCCAGGCGCCGCTGGCCGAGCTAACGGATTACTCGACGCGCCTGCGCTCTATCACGCGCGGCACGGGCGACTTTACCATGAAGCCTGCAGGCTATGAGCAGGTGCCTTATGACGTTCAGGCCAAGCTGGTCGAGCGCTATGAGGAGGGTCGCGCCAAGTAGCGCGTGGCTTTGCCTGCGCCACGCATGTCGATGCAAGGGCCGCTCTGGGTGATTCGGAGCGGCCTTTTTTGATCCCTAGGGGATTGCAAATCGGTTCTTGTCGTGGGTAGGGCTAGTCCCCTGAGGCCTGGTTGCGGCCGGTGGCGTAGTCGATCTGCACATGCGGTTGCAGGTTATAACAGTACACGTGGAAGCACAGCGTCTTGCCGTGATCCTCGACCGATTGGGCCTCAAGGCGCACGCCGCGGCAGAGAAGTTCCTCTTCGTTGTACATGGGCGTGACGCGGTAGAGCACATGGTTACCAGTGTCGCGGATGTAGTCGAGGATCTGCTCCTCAAAGGGCAGCATGCCCGTTTCGTTGAGATAACGCGTGCCGGTCAGGAGATTTTTGCGGTTGGCGTTTTCGCCGCAGAGCGACCAAGCGATAAGGTGGCAGCGGTTATAGAGGCTCTGGCCTGGAATAAAGTCGTAGCGCTGCTGGTGCCATCCGGCGGGGTGGATACGCGAGATATCGCCGCGCTTGCCCTGACCGAGCGATTCGGGTCCGATGCAGGCGAGTGCTTTGCGGGCACGGCCCAGGCTGTCGAGTTTAGAGAACTTCTTAAAGCAGCCTTGTTCGGTGGCGCGCTCGTATTCATCGAGCGTGAACGACGGCGTGCCGAGCGAGTGCGTACCATCGGCGCGAAGGGCGACGTAGGGGTTACCGGCGTAGTCGGGAATGCTGGTGAGGTATACGCCGCGCGCGCGGTTGAGGTCGGGGTTTTCGACCTCGTCGATGGGGGTGGTGGAGCTGTCCTCGGCAACGTTGCCGTTGGTGTTGGTCGTGGCGGATTCGGAGCCATCGCCGGAGTCCTCGGAGCTCGCTGTTCCCGATTCGAGCCGGGCGACCAAGTCCGCCTCGTCATCGGTGCGGCTGGGGCTCTCGTTTTGCTTCTCGGCCAGGGCCGCCGCCTGCTCATCGCTTTGCGGCGACAGCAGCTTGGGCGCCCCGTCGAGCGATCCCGTAAACAGCGCAAATCCCAGCACCACGGCGGTGCCGATGGAAAGTACTTGCTTGTAGGCGGACTTGCGTGACATGGGGGCTCCTGGGTAATCGGTTGCGAATCTACCAGTCTAGCAGGAGACGCCGCAGACCGTTTTCCCAGATAAAACCTGCCAAAATAAACCTGTCCCTTTTTGGTGGGTTATTGATTCATGTAACAAAAGCCCAATATGCTATATACGTTATATACAAGTTGGAAAGCGTGGTAGAGTGGCGGCAATACAAGCCGGCGAAGGGGGCCGATATGATCAAGGCTGTCGTTTTTGACATGGACGGAACGCTGGTCGATACCGAGCGTTTGGACATGAGGGCATGGAAGGTGGGCGCTGCCGAGCTGGGGATTGCGATTGACAATGCGCTGGTCCATCAGTTTATCGGTCGCTCGATGCCCGATGTCAGGGACATCCTTGAGGAGCATTACGGCAGCCGCGAAATCGTCGAGACGGTCGAAGCTCGCTACAGGAATGCTCTCGACGAGATGGTCAAGACCGATCTGGAGCTTAAGGCCGGCGCTGCCGAGTGCCTGGACGAGCTGCTGGCTGCGGGCTATCACGTGGGTCTTGCGACGTCGTCGCGCCGCGTTGCGGCCGAGCGCAACCTTAAGACGGTCGGCCTCTTTGACAAGTTTGAAACGGTGACCTGCAACGAGGATACCCTGAACGGCAAGCCCGATCCCGAGATCTACCTGCTCGCCTGCGAGCGCGCGGGCTTTGCTCCCGAGGAATGTGCCGTGGTCGAGGACTCACGCAACGGCTGCGTCTCTGGCATCGCGGCCGGCTGCCATGTCTTTGCTGTGCCTGATATCTTGCCGCTGCCGCAGGACGTGGTAGATGACTGCGAGGCCGTGCTCGATACGCTGTTCGATCTGACGGCGGCGGTCAGGGCCGTGCGCTAAAGGTATGCGCCGAGGCCGATGACGGTGGCTTCGGCGTGGCCTCGCTTGCGTTTTCCCAGATAAAACCTGCCAAAATAAACCCGTCCTCTTTTGGCGGGTTGGCGGGGTAATGCCCGCCGCAACTTATGGCACGGTTGGGATGTGTACGCTTTAAAGAGCGGAGCACATGGTTAGAGAGATGCGCTCGTCTCTCTAAACGTCTCTCTAAAGAGAAAGTCGGTTAGAGAGATGGCCTTAGATAATCTAGCAGTGAATTTGATACATCTCTCTAAATAACTCTCTAAAATTAGGCGCTTATCTCTCTAAAGTTAGAGAGATATACTAAACTCTAGAGAGATAAATCTATTGTTTTAGAGAGACGGAATGCCAATGCTGCTGGATGAACCTCTTGGCCTCATCGTTGAGCGCCTTCGCAGGCGGGGGACCGATGACGCATCGGTAGAAGTTAAAGCCTGCACGAATAAATTGAGTGCAGACGTATGGGAGACAGTGAGTGCTTTTGCGAACACTGCAGGCGGGCTCATTATTTTGGGCCTGAACGAAGCCGAAGGATTTGTTCCTTCTGCCAACTTTGCTATCGACAGGGTGCGCGACCAGTTTGTTTCGGGTATCGGAGACGGAGGCTCAGCGGCGGTGGTGACCCATGCGCCGCGGTATGAGCTTGATCGAGGCGAGGTCGACGGGCTCCAGGTACTTCTGGTGCGCATCTTTGAACTTGAGCTCAAAGCAAAGCCATGCTATATCGGCGCGCGCGGCGTGCAGAACGGTAGCTACAAGCGCGTGGATGATAAAGATATCAAGATGTCGCCCGCTGAGCTATATGAGCTACAGAGTGCGCTGCTTCCGAGTGATGCAGACGGTACGGTGGTTTCGGAGGCAACAGTCGAGGATTTGGATCCAGATGTCGTGCGGTCCATTATCGCAAATCGTCGGCTGCAGACCCCGCGCGTTTTGCGCGGGGCCGATACGCTGGAAAAACAGCTGGCCAGACTCAATATCACTACAAAGGATGGAGCTGTGAAGCTCGCGGGGCTGCTGTCGGCGGGGATTTACCCCCAGCAGTTCTATCCCAAGCTGATGATCGATGTCGCCGTTCATTCTGATGTGGAAAAATCTGCTCCTGGGCAACCCCGGTTTATTGACCGCCAGTTGTGCGATGGCCCGATTCCGGCTTGCATCGAAGATGCCCTCGCTGCGATCGGACGAAACTTGCGCAAAGCGGCGATAGTGCGAGGCGCTGGTAGAAGGGAAGATTGGGAAGTACCCCAGGAGGTTTTGCGCGAGGCCTTGGCGAATGCCTGTATCCATCGAGAGTATTCGCCCATGTTTGTGGGGCAGGCCGTGAGCGTCGATATCTACCCAGACAGAATAGAAATCAAAAACCCCGGCGGGCTTTGGGGCGGAAAGACGGTGGACAATCTTGCGGACGGGGAATCGCGCTGCCGAAACCCAAAGCTCATGAGTCTGATGGGGGCGACGCCGTTAGAGCATGCTGAGGGGGCTGTTGCGGAAAGTCAGGGATCTGGCATCCCGGCTATGATTCGCGAGATGGAGTCTCGTTCGCTTGGCAGGCCGAAATTTATCGTTAAGGCCGATTCGTTTACGGTGTTGCTTTCCCGGCACGGGGCGGAGCTTGCTGAAAACCGCATGTGGATTCAGGGCCATGTGGACACCGAACTGACGCATCGCGAGGAAACATTGCTCATGTTTATGCGGGAGCATGGGTGCGTATGCGATGTTCAAAAAATACGAGAGGCTTTGAAGTGGGATTCGGATGACATTCGCCTGATCTGCGGGGGCCTTGTCGATAAACATGTCCTGTCAAAATGTGGCAAAGACACGTTTGAAATTATCGATATGAGCAGAGAATCGTCAGCTTCGACGGCGGATAGGATTTTGGAGGCTCTCGGCGCCGGAATGGATATGACGGCGCGAGAAATAGCGGTTGCATCGGGGGTCAAGATTTCGTCCGTCCGTTACCATCTGCCAAAAATGGCGGATAAAGGACTCATTGAAGTAATGGGTTCATCGACGAGCCACAACCGCCGCTATCGGAAGAGGTAGATGCAGCCGAGTCGCCTCTCTAGTGTCTCTCGAAGTTAGATGGATACTAGAGAGGCGATGGCTCCGCGATATTTACCCAGATAAAACCTGCCAAAATAAACCTGTCCCTTTTTGGTGGGTTACTGGTTCATGTTGCCGTGGATGTAGGGAGTTGCCTCGGGGGAGATATGGCCGCAGCCCAGCTCGCGCAGCGCGGACTCGATGGCGGCGGGCAGCGGGGCCTTGCCCTCGTCGTTGACCGCGGTGCTGCCGAGGGCGGCGATCTTGGCGACGTCTGCCGGCGCGGCCTCGATATGCATGCAGCCGCCGACGAGGCGTGCGCGGACCTGGCCCAGGCCGAGGTCGTGCAGGTAGTCCTCACAGGTGCGGATTACATCGACCTTCTCGCGCGTGAGCTCCTCGCCCGTGGGGACTCGCGTGGCCAGGCAGGCTCCTGCCGGCAGGTTCCAGACGGGATAGCCCCAGGCGCGTAGCAGCTCGCGCTCCTCGTCCTTGGTAAAGCCGACCTCCATAAGCGGCGAGCGCACGCCGAGCTCCTGGGCGGCGCGCGTGCCGGGGCGGTAGTCGCCGCGGTCGCTTGCGTTGCTGCCGTCGATGACGGTGGGAAAGCCCAGCGACTTGGCGTGGTTGACGATGGCGGTAAAGCCGGCGCGCTTGCAGTGGTAGCAGCGGTTGGCGTCGTTGCGGGCTACCTGGGGGAGCTGCAGCTGATCGACCGAGAGGTTGAGCACGGGGAGCTTAAAATGCGGCCCCTCATCGGCCTGCCCGTCAACCGCCCGCTCAAACGAAGCCTGCTCGGGCGTGCCGATGAGCGGCGTGGTGAGGTGAACGAGAAGCGTGCTGGCGGGCATGATGCGGGCGCAGACCGCGGCCAAAAAGCTGCTGTCGACGCCACCGGAAAAGCCGATGGCGACGCGTCCGTATGCCAAAAGCAGCTGCTCGAGCGCTGCGAGTTTGTCCTGAAGCTCCTCTGCAGGTGCGGTGGTGTCTGAAAACATGAAACGATCCTTGCCATTGAGTACTCGGTCGAAAACTATAATCCTACCGGGCTGCTTGTCATAAGATTTCTACCTATGTAACGAAAGTGCAATATGCTATATACGTTATATACAAGTTTGTAAAGTGCGGTAGAGTGGCGGTAACGCAATCCGGTGAGGGGACCGATATGATCAAGGCTGTTATTTTTGACATGGACGGAACGCTGGTCGATACCGAGCGTTTGGGCATTAAGGCATGGAAGGCGGGCGCTGCCGAGCTGGGGGTCGCGATTGACGATGCGCTGATCCATCAGTTTATCGGTCGCACGCTGCCCGATGTCATGGGCATCCTTGAGGCGCATTACGGCAGTCGCGAAACCGCCGAGGCGGTCTATCGTCGCCACAAGGAGATCCGCGACGAGATGGTCAAGACCGATTTGGAGCTTAAAGCCGGCGCCGCCGAGTGCCTGGACGAGCTGTTGGCTGCGGGCTATCACGTGGGCCTTGCGACGTCGTCGCGTCACGTAACGGCCGGGCGCAACCTTAAGATGGTCGGCCTCTTTGACAAGTTTGAAACGGTGACCTGCAACGAGGATACCCTGAACGGCAAGCCCGATCCCGAGATCTACCTGCTCGCCTGCGAGCGCGCGGGCTTTGCTCCCGAGGAATGTGCCGTGGTCGAGGATTCGCGCAACGGCTGCGTCTCGGGCATCACGGCCGGCTGCCATGTCTTTGCCGTGCCCGATATCGTGCCGCTGCCGCAGGACGTGGTAGATGGCTGCGAGGCCGTGCTCGATACGTTGTTCGATCTGATGGCGGCGGTCAGGGCCGTGCGCTAGCGTTTGTACGCGAGTCGCCATGTCCCGCGCCCGATCCCGCGGGGCGGTGACGGCAACGGCGCCTGCGTGGAAGCGCTGACGCAGTCAGCCCCTTTTATCACGCCAAGATTGCTGTTTTGGCCGATAAGAGGGGCATTGTGCTTTAAGCGACTGGGGCTGCGGCCTTGGTAAGGAGCTGGCGGAGGGTTATGACGCTACAAGTTATTCCAGGAGCCAGTCGATCACGTTGCGCTTGCGGACTCCTTCGTAGTTCGCGTTCGCAAACAGCGTGTCGAGCGTAAGAAGCGTCTTGGGGTAGTTGTCTCGGACTTTTTTAAAGGGGGCCAACTCTCGATTGAGGGTGGTTTCGTCGAGCGTTGTGGCTGAAACCTGAAAATAGGCTGTCTCGTCTGACTTTAGGGCAACAAAATCGATTTCCCCGCCGTCGATATCGCCCACGTAGACGTCGTATCCACGGCGTAGGAGCTCGAGATAGACAACATTTTCGAGGATATGACCGATATCGCTGCTTTGGGTTTTGACGAGAGCGCCTCTAAGTCCAAGGTCAACGGCGTAGTATTTGCCGTTTGTTGAAAGAAGCTGCCGACCGCGCACGTTATAGCGCGGAGCAAAGTACAGCACAAGGCTGTCTGTTAAGCCTTTGAGGTATTTGGCTACGGTTTTCTGGTCGGTTTTGTTGCCGTTGGACGAGAGCGTGTCGGAGATTTTTTTAATCGAGATCCGGTTTCCAATGCTATGGAGTAGGAACTTGGTGATATCGCGCAGGGTCGGGACGTCCGAGACCTTCAGGCGTTCGATAACGTCGCGTATGACGATGGTATCGTAGAGGCTCATAAGATAATCGCGCGCCTGGGGTCCCTGAATACCCGTCTCGGCGATAAAGGGAAAAGAGCCCCTGGATATGTACTCGTCAAACAACTGCGCGGGAGCCTTTCCGTCATTGGTTTTTGCCGAGCAAAACTCTTTAAAGGATAGGGGCAGCATCTTGAGCTCTACGTAGCGGCCGGAGAGCAAAGTTGCAAGCTCGCTCGAGAGCAGATAAGCGTTGGAACCGGTTATGTAAAGGTCGACATTGTCCTTGATAAAAAGACTGTCGACGGCTTTTTCGAAATGCTCGACGTGCTGTATCTCGTCCAGAAAAACGTAGTTCATCTTATCGGGGACGAGTTTGGCGGAAATGTAGTCGTAGAGTGCTCTATACGACGTAAGCGACTCGAACTCCAGGTCTTCAAAGTTGAGGGATATAACCTGGTCGCCTGTGATTCCATGATCGCGCAGGTAGCTACGGTAGATCTCGAATAGCTTTGATTTGCCGGACCTTCGCACGCCCGAAACGACCTTGATGACGTGTGAGTCTTTCCACGAAATGAGCCAGTCGAGGTACTGTTTGCGATCAATCAGATTCATGAAACCCCTTTCTTGGCGAGAAAAAACTGGAGCAAAATCAATACTTATAGGAAATATCTAAAAATATGGAATTGAGTCTATTTTAACAAAAAAGTTAATGAAAAATGGATTACATTCCATAAATATCCGTAGCCGCAGGTTCGGCTAAACGGGGAAGGCCCGTGGGGTCAGCAAAAACGCCGCAGCGGGCCTGTTTCCGTTGCGGCGTTTTTTGTTACAAGTAGGCGCCCAGGTTGATGTCGGTTATTGGGGCCGCGGATGGGCCCGTCGGGTGCTGCTCGGCCTTTTGGGTGCTCACGCGCTCGAGTAAGAAGGGGCGCACGAGCTCCTGGCGGTTAATGTCCTCGGCGGTCGTGACCGTGGTGACGGTGCGCGCTGCAGAGCCGACGCGGATATGCTTGGTCTTTGCCGGGGCCTTGTTCTCGATTTGCTCCATCAGCAGTTGGACACCCTTGCGGCCAATCTCGTAGCCCGGGGGCGCTACCGTAGTGAGCGGGACCGATCCGCTCCAAGCGAGCGGGTTGCCATCGCAACCTGCTACGCGTACTTGCCCGGGTACAGAGATGCCCTTGTCGACCAGCGCCGAGATAACGCCCGAGGCCAACACGTCGGTCAGGCCGACGACAAAATCGGGGCGCTCGTCCGCGGGGCGCTCGGCGATTTGGGCACCGATGCCGTAGCCGTCGGCAGCGGTATTCCATTCGCCGGCGTCGATGACTTCGATCTTGATATCGGGGTGCAGGGCAAGGGCCTTGTGAATGCCAAGCACGCGTAGGGTGAGCTGCATAAATGCTGCTCTGCCCACGACGGTGATATGGCGCGCGCCACGGGCAACGGCGAGTTCGGCGATGATGCGACCTTGGGCTTCGTTATCGGCAGCCACGTAGTGGCCGGGCTCGGAACAGTGGATGTCCAGATGGACGATCGGCACGGGCATTTTAGTCATGGCCGGGTGCCAGTCGGGGGATGCCATGGGCTGAACCATGACGCCGGACATCTGAGTGCCCATAAAGTAGCGCAGGTAATGGTCTTCGAGAATGTCGTCGTTGTCGGCGTTGGCGATGAGCAAGTCATAGCCGTGCTTGCGTGCCTCGTTGTGGGCACCGCTGGCAATCTGGAGCGAAAAGCCGTGATCGAGACGGGGGAGGACCAGGCCAAAGGACTTGGTGGTGCCGCCGGCCAGCTGGCGAGCGCTTTGGTTGGGCAGGTAGCCCAAGCGATTGATGGTCTCGTTGATGAGTTTGAGGGTCTCGGGGCGCAGCTTTTCGGGGTGGTTGAGCGCGTTGGAAACCGTGCCCAGCGAAACCCCGGCCTCGCGCGCGACGTCGCTGATTTTTACCTTTGCCATAGCGGCCCCTTTGATGCGTTTCAAGTACAAGCCAGATTGTAGCATCCCAAACCTACCAAAAAGGGACAGGTTTATTTTGGCAGGTTTTATCTGGGGAAACGCCGTTGCCAGCGCGGCCACCACAAAGGTTCCTGTCCCCATTGTGGCGGTTTGGACCGGCTGGGCATGTGTGCATCGGGTGGTATCTAAGTTGAGATACCACTTCTGGTATATCAGCTTGCGCTTGCGTGAGTACAATACTCGAACGTTATACGTCTCAGCGCCCCCTGTGCGTGGACGTCTTGCAGTCACGCGAACGAAGGGATTTATCCTATGTGCGGAATTGTCGGCTACACCGGCTCTGATATTGCAAAGAACATCCTGGTCACGGGCCTCAAGCGTATGGAGTATCGCGGCTATGACTCCTCGGGCGTCGCGCTCGAGGTGGGTGAGGGCGCCGCGGCGCACCTCGACGTCATCCGCCGCGTGGGCAAGGTCGCGGGCCTGGAGAGCGAGCTTTCCAACATCGACAGCGACGCTACCTGCGGTATCGGCCACACCCGTTGGGCCACCCACGGCAAGCCCTCCGTCGTTAACGCCCATCCCCACACCAGCTGCGACGGTCGTATCGCCATCGTCCACAACGGCATCATCGAGAACTTCGCCGAGCTGCGCGAAGAGCTGGAGGGCCGCGGCCACCACTTTAAGAGCGAGACCGATACCGAGGTCTTCGCGCATCTGATCGAAGAGGCTTATGCCGAGACGCACGACCTGATGGCCTCCGTGCGCGAGGCTTGCACCCACGTGGTCGGTGCCTATGGTCTGGCCGCCGTGTGCGCTGACGAGCCCGGCGTGATCGCCGTGGCGCGCAAGGACTCCCCGATTGTGGTCGGCGTGGGCGAGACCGGCTCCTACGTTGCCTCCGACGTGATCGCGCTTATCGATGCCACTCGCGATGTCGTGGTGCTCGAGGACGGTCAGTTTGCCAAGCTCACGCCCGCGGGCGTCGAGTACACCGACGAGGCCGGCAACGTCATCGAGCCCAAGGTCACCCACATCGACTGGGACCTGGACATGGCAGAAAAGGGCGGTTATCCCGACTTTATGCTCAAGGAAATCCACGAGCAGCCGCGCGTCGTGCGCGATACGCTGGTGGGCCGTATGACCCCCGCCGGCGAGCTCGATATCGACGAGCTGGGCCTGTCCCTCGAGGAACTCAACGACATCGACCGCGTCTACGTGATCGCTTGCGGCACTAGCTATCACGCTGGCCTCATCGCCAAGAACCTTATTGAGGGCTGGGCTCGCATCCCCACCGAGGTTGAGGCGGCCAGCGAGTTCCGCTATCGCAATCCCATCATCACGCCGACGACGCTTGTCGTGGCTGTGTCCCAGTCGGGCGAGACGGCCGACACCCTTGCCGCCATTCGCGACGCGCGCATCAAGGGCGCCAAGGTCTTCGGCATCACCAACGTGGTGGGCAGCCCGGTGGCGCGTGAGAGCGACGGCGTCATCTACACCAAGGCCAACAAGGAGATCGCGGTCGCCTCGACCAAGAGCTTCATCGGCCAGGTCGTGAGCCTGACGCTGCTGGCTTTGCTGTTGGCGCAGGTTAAGTACCGTCTGACCACCAAACAGGCGCGCATGCTGTTCCGCGAGCTTTCCGATACGGCCGAGCAGATCCAGTGGATTTTGGATACCCAGACCGAGGCCGTTCATGAGGCCGCCCTGCTGTGCAAGGACGCGCAGTCGGCGCTGTTCGTGGGCCGTGGCATGGGTGCCGCTATTTCCTACGAGGGCGCACTCAAGCTCAAGGAGGTCAGCTACCTGCATGCCGAGGCCTACGCCGCCGGCGAGATGAAGCACGGCCCCATTGCCCTGATCGACCCGGGCTTCCCTGTCATCGCTGTGGCCACCAAGAGTGCCACCTACGACAAGACCGTGTCGAACCTCATGGAGTGCAAGGCGCGTGGCGCCAAGGTCATCGTCGTTGCCACCGAGGGTGACGAGGAGATCAACAAGATTGCCGATTGCATCATCCGCGTGCCGGCCGTCCGCGACGTGTTCAGCCCCATCACCGCGAGCGTCCCGCTGCAGCTGCTCGCCCGCGAGGTCGCCATCCTGCGCGGTTGCGACGTTGACCAACCTCGTAACCTGGCGAAAAGCGTTACTGTCGAGTAGTTGGTTCCGCCGTTCTAACGACCAAGGCCCGGCTCCGCGTCATCAGACGGAGCCGGGCCTTTTTGTACGGAGAGACCAGCACAAAGGTGCCTGTCCCCTTTGTGGTGGTTTTGGCAGGTTAGCGGAGCTTGCTGGTCTCGAAGTGCTCGGGGAACTGGTCCAGAACCTCGGTTTGGTTGCGGAACATCATGTGCAGGTGCTTGCTGACCAAAAAGCTCGCTTCGATGGGGTCGCGACCGGCGATAGCGCGGCGAATCTGCTTGTGCTCGTTCACGATGTCCTGATTGTCGAGAACCTGCGTGGCGGCGCGCAGCCAGCGGAAGCGCTCCAGGTCGGCATTGGTCTCCTCGAGCCACAACCACACGGTGCTGCGGCATGCGATGCTAAAAATCATGTGATGCATGAGGTTGTCGCTCAAAAAGAAGCCGATGCGATCCTCTTCGGCCATGGCCTTTTCCTGCAGCACGATGGCGCGGTCGAGCTGCTCGATGCCGGCCGACGTGGCGCGCGCACAGCACTCCACAATCACCTGCTTTTCCAGATGCTCGCGGATGTAACAGGCACTCTCGGCAAGGGTGAGGTTGATGGGTGAGACGTAGGTGCCGCTCTGGGGCACGGTGCGCACCAGGCCTTCCTGCGCCAAGCGAACCAAAGCCTCGCGCACGGGCGTGCGACCCATGTCCAGGTCATCGCAAAGCTGCTTGACGCCCAGCTTTTCGCCCGGCTTATAGTCCAGGTAGACGATTTTGCGTCGAATGGTGTGGTAGGACTGGTCCTGTAGGCTCGTTTCCTGCTCGCCGACGTGCATCGATTCTTCCATAGCGCCTCGCAACTGTTCTATCAAACTCATATGTCAGTTGTTAATTATGCCGCGAATCAGCTCTCCGCGGAGGGTAATTCGGCTGTCGCCCGAGAACTATTGCGGCATCTTAGTCTGTATTTGCGCAAGGCTATGCCCAATGTTGCCGTATCATAAGCCGTCGCAAACGTGAAAGAGAAAGAAGGAATCCCATATGCAACTGGCGAATATCGTACGCGAGCGCTGGAAGGGTGTCTTGTTCTGCCTGATCATCGCTATCCCCGCAACGCTGCTCGGCAAACAGACTGAGGTGGTCGGTGGGCCGGTATTCGCCATCCTCTTTGGCATGGTTCTGGCGCTCGTCTTTCCCAAGAATCGCCGCGAACAGCTCGCCGCCGGTGTCACCTATACGTCTAAAAAAGTCTTGCAGTACGCGGTTATCCTGCTTGGCTTTGGCATGAACCTCTCCCAGATTCTGTCCAAGGGCGCCCAGTCGCTACCGATTATCGTGGCGACAATCTCGACCTCGCTTGTCATCGCCTTTGTGCTCTGCCGCGTTATGAACGTGCCGGGCAAGATCGCGACGCTTGTGGGTGTGGGTTCGTCGATTTGCGGCGGTTCTGCCATCGCCGCGACCGCGCCCGTCATCGATGCCGACGATCGCGAGATTGCCCAGGCTATTTCGGTCATCTTCCTGTTTAACGTTATCGCGGCGCTCGTGTTTCCGACGCTCGGCGGTATGCTCGGGCTGACCAACGAGGGCTTTGGCCTGTTTGCCGGCACCGCCATCAACGACACCTCGTCCGTAACGGCTGCAGCGAGCGCTTGGGACAGCATGCATCCCGGCGCCAATGTGCTCGAGAGCGCCACGGTGGTCAAGCTCACCAGGACGCTGGCCATTATTCCCATCACGTTGGTCCTCGCATGCTGGCAGATGCATCTGGCGCGCAAGGCCGGCGGCGACGCCAAAAGCACGTTCTCGCTTAAACGCGCGTTTCCCATGTTTGTGCTGTTCTTTGTGCTGGCGAGCGTAATCACCACGGTGCTTCAGCTTCCCGTGTCCATCACGGCGCCCATCAAGGAGCTGTCGAAGTTCTTTATCGTGATGGCCATGGCGGCTATTGGCTTTAATACCGATATCGTCGAGCTGGTCAAAAAGGGCGGCAAGCCCATCGCGCTGGGCTTTTGCTGCTGGATTGGCATTGCGTGCATGAGTTTGGGAATGCAGCACGTGCTGGGAATCTGGTAGAGGAGTAGCTTACTCGCGTGCTGGTTGCTGGTTGCTGGTGAGCGCAAGCCTGCGGTGGAGCGATAGGAGCTCTTGCGGGTATGGCTTGTCCGCAGGGTTATAAATCCCGAAGAGCTCTTATCGCCCCGCCAGGATGGCGATGCGGGGCAACACTTATACTCGCAGGACGGCGCTTTCTGCCCTATAGTGTTTGGTGAACAATATCGTTCAATTTTGAAACACTCGGTCGTGCGACCGTCGGCGGATGCACGTCGCCGCGGACAGGGGCAAATCATGAATAGCGATGCCAAGCTGAACATCTTGACCGAGGCCCTGGCTGCTGCCGGGGCCTCGGCATTGGCAATCGATGCGCGTGGGGACGTCGTGATTTCGACCATGAATGACGCGGCGCTTGAGCGGGATGTGGCGGCTTTTGTCGCTGAGCGCCTCGACCGTATAGGAGACGGCGCGCGTCTGGTTATGGGGCGCGCGGGTACGCGCCTGAGCCTGACCGTTCGCCCCACCGACAAAGAGGGTGGGGGCCTTTGGGTCGTCGTGGTCCGCGAGGTGCGCGGCGCCGCGGCACATGCGGGCATCGAGTGGCTCAACGCCGACGAAGTTGAGGCCCGCTACGAATCGAGCGCGTACGGCATCGTTGAGGGGGCGGCCTCGGTAGCTGCGCCGGTCGCCGAGAGCTACGCGCGCGGTGTGCCCCTTATGCTCGAGGGCGAGCTGGGAGCGGGTCAGATCGAGATCGCCAAGCGCCTCTATCTGGACGGTCCTTTTGCCGATCAACCCTTTGTTGCCGTTGCGCTCGATGAGCTTACCGATCGCGGTTGGCGCCACGTGCTCAAAAGCGCCGAATCGCCGTTGTTCCAAACGGGGCTGACACTTTGCATTGCGGGCTGGAATGCGGTTGGCCCCCAGCGCCTTCGCGAGCTCGTTTCCACGATGGCCGACACCGCGTTGGCGACGCGCTGCCATGTGGTGCTGACGGCGAATGACATGCCGGGCGGCAGCGAAAGTGATCAAGCCGCCTTTGTGACCGAGCGCTTCGCCTGTGCGGTGAGCGTGGCGCCGGCAATCGTCGAGCAGGGAGCCGCGTCGACGAAGGTTGCGCGCTATTTGGAATATCTCGCTGGTGCATTTGGGACGGCAGCGCCCACGCTGTCTGCCGCGGCGGCGAAGGCGCTCGATGCTTACCGCTGGCCGCGCAACTATCTGCAGCTCCGCGAGGTCTCGGAACGACTGTATATATTGGTGGGGGCGGGCACGGTGGATCGCGCTGTGGTGGAGGAAGTGCTAGCCCAAGAGGACGTGATTAAGACCGCAACCTTTGGCGCCCCGACACTCGAAAGCGACCTGTATATCCTGCGACCGTTGGCCGATACCGAGCGAGATATCGCGCATCTGGTTGTAGATCATCTCCACGGCAACCGAACCCGTGCGGCGGAGGTGCTGGGCATAAGCCGAACAACGCTGTGGCGCTTGCTGAAGGACGATGACCGTTGAGCGAGGCGCCCGTGACCGCGCGCGACGCGTGTGCTACAGTCCAAAGCGTTATTGTTTCGATTTGGTTACGGCGTGCGGGGGCGTATGGCTGAGACTACAAAACCGAGCCGCAGAAGGCGGAGCGCCGCGCCGGTCAACCGACGCACGACATCGGTGACGTGGGGTAAACACGCCTCGGGGTTTGACGGCTCGTTCAAGCGCACTAAATACGGCTATCCTTCGACAGGTGCCCGCTTGGCAATGCAGGCAGAGTCCTCGCTGTGGGGCCGCAAACGCGTGGTGGGCTCAAAGCTCAAGCACGACGGCACGCTCGGCTACATCAGCCGCGGGGCGGCTCGCCGCAGTGGGCTCAATCCTGCTGGTTGGCATCGTTATGTGCCGATCGCGGTCGTCGTTGCAGTGATCGTCATCGCACTCGCTGCGCTTGGCTACGCCGGCGGCGGCGCCAACTTGGACGCGGTGTTTAAATCGCCCGAGCTCGCGCATGCAGGCACAGAAGTTGTCGAGGGCGCTCAGACCCAGACGGGCGTCGCACCCCAGCGCGGCATCGTCGCGGCGGCCTCCACCATCGCCGACGCTCAAAAGGACGAGGGCGAACAGGGCGACGGCGCCGAAACGACCCACACGAACGAAACGACGACAACTCCATCGGCAAGATAAGTTGCGAGCGGGTCCGCCGTTCGTTAGAACGGCGGAACTAATTCAAGACTTTAGTCTGCTGGCCGCGCAGCGGCCAGCTTTAAACCACCCGCTACG
>OOCL01000865.1_pt1 | contig 20395 bp, 21 predicted proteins | sample 1671211 | NCBI WGS metagenome assembly OOCL01 (sample SAMN06348133, study PRJEB24527) | human gut metagenome | biome: human gut; feature: ankylosing spondylitis patient; material: feces | host: Homo sapiens | place: China | collected 2015-10 | reverse complement strand
TTGCCTATTGGCATTATAGCATATGCAAAAATCTATTTCAAGATTCTCTTTTCTGTCTCACTTTTAATTTTGAGACATTAACTCTCCCAGAATTTCCACCATGCTTTCTTCCTGGTTTCTGGTTCTGCAGAAGAGGGAGTGAGGGATTCTTTCTCTTTTTCCGGATTATTTTCCATTTCGATTTTTTGCACTACTTTTTCCATGGCACTCAACTTCTGGTACTGATCCAGGAGTTTCTGACACTCGGCCAACCGATCATTCAGATCAGAGATCTGTTTATTTTTGATTTCCAGCTCTTTTCGGAGCATTTCAGACTGCTTCAAAAGCACATCAAAAACCGTATCACTTGATGCGCTCTCTTGATATGGTTCATTTTGAGAAAATGCTTGTTTTATGCGCTTTTCCACCACTTCATCATAGTACATCACACCGTTTTTTTGATGTGCTTCACTGATGCAGTTCTTTTTGATATATCTGTAAACCCTCTGCTTGTCAACTCCTAGCGCATCAGCCATCTGTTTAATCGTTTTCGCCATCTTTAATCCCCATCTTTCGTGTCATATTTCTTCTTTCTTCCCACTCCCTGTAATGTCTCCGCTTCCGTTCCTCTGGCGTCTCGTTAGAACGTCCTATTTTCGTTTTTATCGGCTTTTTCGATTCTAGCCTTAGTAAAGTACGCTTTTCACTTTCTGGCGGCTCTGCGAGGCTCTCAGACGTTTTTACGGATACTTTCCACCAACGATAGACTGTCGGCTTACTCAACCCGGTTTCCCGAATACAATCTGCTTTCTTTCCTTCTGGGTGTTTCTCCTGCCACTCCAGAACGATCTGTTCCACACACGGCCTACCAGCTTTATTTCTCCATTCTCCCTCTGGATAATCTATGTTCTGAACCGCCCTTGCTCTTTCTAAGTGAATAACCTGCTTTCTTCCATTCCGCTTATTTGGCTCAAGTTTAATTCCTGTCTTCTTGGATATGAACTCGATCCGGCGTCTGTACGCCTGCTCTGAACCATCATGGTATGTCTTTAAGGCACATAAAATATCATATTCTGTGAAATGGTTATCTTCTTTGACTGTCAGCTCCTCAAAACGCTCCGCAACCCTTCTGCAGTCCCTTTCCACCTGCTCCGGCTCAATATTGCACTGAACTGCCAGACTGCATAAGTTCTCCAGACAATGATAGCGTTTTCCTACAACCGCACCACTGTTCCGATCCAAGATCTTGTCAATCCAGTTATAATAAATCGGCTGATAGCGGTTATAATGCCCCCTATCTTCTCCTCGCTCAATCCGGCGCTTATACCAACCCGGATACAGTTCCTTTGCCTGTTCCAACGTATATTTGGATTTATAAATACTATCCAGGCGAAGTTCTTCCGGAAGAAACTGGTTCAGATATTCAATCGTAACCTTTTTCCCTGTCTGGAATGCCATGACGTAGGAATTGCCTTTTGTACGGCTTCCAACACACCGGAATGGCTGATTGATACTTTCATACTCAATCGCCTCGGAAGCTGACGTCACATACTTATTCCAAAACCATGGAGTAAAAAATTTTTTGGCTTCTGTCAAACTCTCAAATACATTTTTCCATAGTGGAATGGGACGTTCAAAGACATAATACAGATGCAAACCATTCCCAGAACACACCATATAGGTTGGACATGGCATAGGACTGACTCGACGTTGCCAACTGTAAATCAACTCTTCCAGGCCACCATTAGGCTGAATATAGTCCACCTCAATACACAGGGCGTACATAAACCTGGCATTCTCATTTTTCCGGCTTCTCCCTGCATAACTAATTGGTGCGATCATACAGAAATTTTCGGAATGATCGATCAGACCATAAAGCTCCCTATTTCCCCTGGTAACTGTATACCGCTTACCTACATACTGCTCTTTGCCCTTTTTGTCCAGAACAACGCAGCCATTCTTATCCAGCTTCTTCACTCGCTCAATCGCTATACCAGCATACTCACCACGGACATACTCATCTGGTAAACGCTCCTCTTCCAGATCCTCTCCAAAAATATCATCATAAAAATCAATGGCACTGACACCTGGATACCCCATTTCAGACAGTTCTTTTGCCCATAACGGAAGCTCCGTTCCCCACTGCTCTGGGTGTTCAATATACTCTTCATAAGTCAGTTTGCTATATCCCATTTGGACCCCCTCAAAACCGCCCCTTTTTTATATAGGGGGGCGTATATTAACAATACAGTTTTTTTACCTTTTCACTCTTAATTATAACAGGCTCCCTCTGGCCTGTCAAAAACCACTGTCTCCTTTTTAATTGTGAGATTTCTTATAAGTACATTGTATACAAAAAATTCTTAGAAAAGCACTTTGTGAATTCTGATATGTTATATTTCGGCATCGTTGCCCCGTCTATGTTATGGGGAAATAAAACAGAAAAACCAAAGCCGAAGCGTGTAGCACTTAAATTCCGATCAGAGCGGGGTGCATCAGCACAAGTTAGTAGGTAAGCCAGGAAAACTATCCTGGCTTTTTTTATCTCGCTATATGATATATTTACTTTTACTTTCTACGGATTCCTTATATCTCCGATAAAAAGTGCTTCTGCTAATTCCCATCTCTTTCGCCAAAATGGCAGCATTTTCACCCTTTTCCATACGCTCCTTGGCTTCTGCCACAGACATCGCTTTTTTACTAGCTTTATACTTGGCTCCAGCATTTCTCCCGGCCTTTTTGCGTATTTCATCGACATCATACCGAAAACTCAGATACTTTGTATCATGAAATCCCTCTGTGATTTCCACGGTAATTCCCAGTTTCTCTAATACTTCTCTGAGATCCTCAATCATTTCCTGTGCGCTTTCCTCCGCATATTTCCCGTCCACTGCGATATTGACACTCTTCACTACTTCCCCTCCTTCTTTGTCTCTTTTTTAATTATAAGACTAGTATAGCACATTTTATTGGTTATGTCAAATTTAATTTTGAGACATTTTTCTGTTTTTCAGATACCACTCCACATACTCCTCATTTGTGGTAAATCCTTTCTCTGCCATAATCAACTCTCCCAATTCCTCGATTAGCTCTCTCTTACGTTTTATATCATCTGCCTGCACAGACAATTTCGTTTCCAGATCATGACACCGGTTATTTTCTCTGATCAGCTTCTCCTGCAGTGTACGATTTTGTTCCTGCAGTCCCTCCCAGAATCTGGCCGTATCTTGTAATTCGCTCAGTTGTTCCACATCAACCAGGACTTCCCCTGCTTTTCCTCCAAAAAGTGGTTTCCTGCTCTCGATCATACACGCATGACTGTCCAGAATGCGTCTCATTGCCCTTGTAAGACATTTTTCATATTCAGCGTGTATTTTATCGGCATTAAGTAAAAAAAGCTCTTCACGGTCTTCCTGGAGCTTTTTGGCGGTATTTTCTCTCTCGATCCGAAGTTCTCGAAGTTCACTTCGTAGTTCTTCAACCCTTTTTGAATCTCTATCATACTGTTTTCTAACGACTTCTGCCCTTTGTAAGATTTCTTCCGAAGATCGATTCAATTCTTCTGCTTTCTTCAGCTCTAAGTCGCTCTCGTTCAGTGTCACGATCCTCTCGTTGAGCCTCACTATTTCCTCGTTTTTTGATACTATTTCTTCGTTCTGCCTCACTATGGTCTCGTTTCTTGATACTATTTCCTCGTTCTGTCTCACTATGGTCTCGCTTTTCTGCTGAAGCTCGTTCTTCAGCATTGAGATGGTCTCTAAAAGCATTTGGTTCTCCTGGACTAACTGATCGATGTTGAGATTCTGTTTCTTTCGCTCTTCGTACATTGATTTCAAACTCATGCTCCAGTTCCTCCTTTCCAAAATCCATTCCGTAATATTTTTCCAGCTTATTATTCCGGATTTTACACTGCCGTTCGCCCTGATCTGCTCTCTGCAGATCGGTAAACGTGATGTATTTATGGTTTTCCTGCCAGTCTACCCCGTACCCCATTTCTTGCATTTGATTGATAAACTCTTCCCTGCAGGTAGCACTTTCTTTACAATCCAGAACCGCCATGGCGATCTCCTGCACATAACTCTTTACTTCACCTTTTTCGGCCTGTTTCAAAAGCTGGTAGGTATCTTTTTTATACGCTACGGTATCTTCCCTGGCGTCTCCGGAAAAGGTTTTCCCTTTCTCTGTCACATGAAGCCCCTGTTCCAGGCATTGCTCATCATTACGTTCTTTGAGATCTTTCAGATCATGCTTGCTCCAACGAAGCTTATGTCCATCTTCATAACTCACGGAATTCACAATAAAGTGACTGTGTATATGTCCTTTATCAACGTGTGTGGCAATTAGCACCTCAAACCCACGCCACGCCCTGGTATTCTCCGCAAGCTCAACCGCATTTCTGTGCGCTTGCTCCGGCGTGATTTTCTCATCTTCGTGATAAGACTGCACGAAATGTTTATACGTTCTTCCTCCTGTCTTTTCCCACAGTTCCTTGGTTAGCTGCATTTCATCTTTTGCCGACTCCGGCATACACCCCAGGCCGGAAACCAACCTTTTCTCCGTTTTCTCTTCTTTCATCACATAATCCAACGCCTGTGTTATCCCAGCTTTTGAAGAGACTGCTTTAATAACTGCCATATCTGTGTAAACTCCTTAATGTCTTCTTGAAACTGTCCATAGGAAACCGGCTCCATCTGATTCAACCTTTTAGCGATCTGGTTTAAATTATTTCCCTGGCGTTTCAATTCTCCTGCCACTTCTTTCAGACCATCTGTATTCACCACTCGCTTTTTAGTAAGCGCTTCGATAATGTACTGTTGCTGGGTCTTGCCAGACTGCTCTACCTTGATTTTTAGATCTTCAAATTCCTGTTCGGACAGTCTGATTACAATTTGCTTTGGCCTTTTTCTGTTCATAAAAGCACCTCAATTCTTCCGCATATCTGCGGTGGTTTTTGGGGGATCGAAGGGGGCTTGCACCCTCGCAAGTCAGTCCGAAGGACTGCCAAAGTGATGCCGTATGGCTATCACTTTGGGGAGCTTGCAATATATCCGCTACATTATTTTATCCTGGCCGTACCCGGCCTGTCAAGCGGATATATTGGAACGTGGATTCCGGCCAGAAATGCAGTGGAGCTTACTTTCTCTTAGGTGACAGAGGGAATGGAAAAATGAGTCAGTCAAGGGCCTGTTTTTTTCTATGCTTCCAGAACTTCCGTTTACGGATCAGCGATGGCAGCATAGAAAAAAATTGTCGCAGACAACCCTTTACTTTCTCATTTTGGAATGGACAATCGAACCCATGAGGGAGTAACGGAACGGACGGACAAGCATTTTCCCCGCGGACATTATAGCCAACAAAAAAGAGTATCAAGGGTAAACTGCACAGTCTTGCGACTGCCCTTGACACTCTTTTTCTTATGGCTCTTGGGTAATTAAGGGGAAATGCCTTAGAGGGCTTCGCCCACGCTCCACCACTTGTATACTGTCGGCTTGCTCAATCCAGTATCACGAATACAGTCAGCTTTCTTTCCGTCTGGGTGGCTCTTTCGCCATTCTTCGACAATTTTCGACTTCTCTGGTCTGCCGTCTTTGTTTCTCCATGCTCCGTCTGGGTGTTCAATCTCTCGAATAGCATTCATAATTTTGATATGTTGCTCTTGCTTTCTTCCGTTCCTCTTGTTCGGCGGTACGGATATACCGCTGACACGCTCAACCTCGGCTCTGCTGTATGTGACATAATTTTCTTGGTACATATTCATTGCGTCCAGTACATCACGCTTGGTAAAGCGGTTATGTTCATCATCACTGATATCATCAAACATAGGTAACAGCTCCAGAGCATCCGTCAATACCTCATCTTCTGGTATATCGCATTTGATACCATAGGATGCAAGCACCGACAGACACCAGTATCTATGCCCTACGGACACCTCTCCGCTCTGTATCTTCCTAAGCCACCAGTCATACAAATCCCTCTTGATATGCCACCTGCCCTTTTTCTCGCCCCTCACAACCCTCTTTTCATACCATTCTGGGTACTTCTTCTTGGCTTCGGCAAGGCTCAAATCGGACTTATACTTGAAATCCGTCACAGCCTTGCTATCATCCATGAGAAAGCCATTCAGATACTCTACTGTGACACGCTCCCCAGTTTCAAAAGCTGTCACTGGATACCGTTTCCCCAGTTTCGACTGGGTGCCGACCATACGGAAGCCTTGGAAGATACCTTGGTACTGCACTTGCTCACGCTCTGTATAGGTGCTTGTGTACCTGTTCCATATCTTTCTGATTAACTCATACTTGAACTCCCTTAACTGGTCTTGCAGATGTCTGTATAGCGGTACTGGCTTCTCAAAGAGGTAATACAGGTGCAGTCCATGCCCGCTGTTCACACAGTAGGTACATTGTGGCAGAAACTCGTTCTTCATCTGGTAGAACACATCTCTTAACTGCTCCATTTCCACTCCGTCAAGGTCTACCGCTATCCCATACAGCCACCTTGCATTTTTCGCTGTCCTGTTGCGTCCAGAATATCCGACTGGGGACATGATAGCGAACTCTGCCCCCTTGACCTCATCAACCATGTTCAGCTCATCAAAAACAATATAGTTCCTTGCCTTTTCTCCCTCTATCACTGTGAGAACCCCATTGCACTTCTCATCTTCTGGGTGTCCCTCTCTCTCAAAACTGCCCTCTGGAAAGACAGCTCTGTAAAAATCCCTCGGTTTCACTTCCTCATAGAACTGCCCCAACCATTCATTTTTCATCTTGAACAACTGCTTATCAGTCGGCTTTCTTGCCATGAATAAACACCTCTTTTCTGACATATACTTATACTATATCCGCTACCCTATGACTGTTAGCCCTAAAGGGCTATAGGGGGCTTATATTATCAATGAAGTTTTTTTACCTTTTTTATTAAAATATAACACCCCATTTCTGGGGTGTCAATTTAGTAGTACCCTCTTGACCTCATACACCCTTTTACATACCACCTTATCAGCACATAAACGATATGTACCAGTATCAGCAGTAAAAGAAGATTGATAGGGATTACCGCCCTTATAGGCTCTGCAAAGTACACCGATACTGCAAGGCTTATGAGGAATACGGCAAGGCTCATGGTGTCCGCATAGTCCTCTGTGTAGAACTCAAACACCTTGCTTGCTCCAAGGAAGATAAGAAAGCCCACACCGCTAGCAATACCGCCCACAAAGACGATTAAAAGAAGATAATGCACTATGGTAGCCACTACTGGCTGTGGTATCTTATCTCCCAGTTGTGAAGCCCACTGACCGCCTTTAAGAAGCAACTGGAACGCATTCACAATGAACTGCCATATAACCATGAAAAAGGTCTTAAAATCGCTTACAAAGGCTTCTGAACGTATTGCTGTGAATACTGTGGTAAGCACTCCATACAGTAGCAGACCTAACAGAAAGCTGTCATAGCTCGCTGTCTGGGCTTTGAACTTCCTGTCAAGCTCTTTCTTCTGGTCCAGATACTTCGCTGTTGCTCTCTGCTCTATATCTTCGCTTATGCTCTGCCTTTCGGATTTAAGGCTTGCCGACTGCTTGGCAGCTTCTCCGATTCTGCGGTCAAGCTCTCTTCCCTTGGCTTCATATTCCCTTTTAACGCTCGATACCGTAGCTTCGGCTTCTTGCTCTGCGTTGAGCTTGTCTTGCTTCAGCTTCTCGTTTTGCTTCTTCAGCTCTGCGTTGAGCTTCAGCACGTTGTCTGCTTCGTTCAGCTTCTCTATTTGCTCTGTCTGCTCCGCTATTCTCTTCCCTTGTTCGGCTACTGTCGATACCAGCTCTTGCTTCTCGGATAAGAGTTTCTGTATCTGTATCTCCGATTTCTCGGCTTGGTTCTTCCATTCCTCGGCTTGGCTTATGGCTTCGGAGGCTTGCAAGCCTTTCTTCTGCAAGGTCTTTTTGAGGTTCAGTTGTTCTTCCAGTAGTTTCCGTTCCTGGTCTTTTGCCCTGGTCTGTTCCTGGTCTGCCCTGGCTTTCCATTCCTCGGCTTGGCTGATAGCTTCGGAGATTTGAGAGTCTTTCTTCTGTGACTGCTGTGTTATCTGGCTGATATGCCTTTCCAGTTCTGCTATCTTCTGCGACTGCTGTTCTATCAAGTAGCTGTCTTGCTCTTGCTCTTTCATCAGCTCCGCTATTCTCTGCGACTGCTGTTCTATCAAGCTGTTGTCTTGCACGCTCTGTTGTGGCTGTTCGCTCTGCTTCTCTGCGTGCATTGATTTCAAACCCATGCTCTAAGCTCTCCTTTCCAAAGTCCACTGCATAATACTTTTCCAGTTTATTATTGCGGACTTTACATTGTTTTTCCCCTTGGCTCTGCCTTTCAAGGTCTGTGAATGTGATGTATTTATGGCTGTCTTGCCAGTCCACACCATAGCCCCTTGATTTCATCTGGTCTATGAAGTCCTCTCGGCTTGTGGCTGTCTCTCGGCAGTCCATAACAGACAATGCTATATCTTGCACATAGCTCTTTACCTCGCCTTTCTCGGCTTGCTTCAAGAGGTTGTATGTCTCTTTATTCCACGCAACAGTTTCTTCTCTTTCTTCTCCGGAGAATGTCTTTCCCTTTTCCGGAACATGAAGCCCTTGTTGCCGGCTCTGCTCATTGCACCGGTCTTTCAGGTTCTGCAGATCCGCTTTGCTCCACTGCAACTTGTGACCATTCTCATAATTCACGCTGTTCACTATGAAATGGCTGTGAATGTGTCCTCTGTCTATGTGAGTGGCAATAAGAACTTCATGCCCTTTCCATGCTTCTGTGTTCTTGGCAAGCTCCACAGCGTTCCTATGGGCTTGCTCTGGTGTGATATGCTCGTCCTCATGGTAGCTCTGTACGAAGTGCTTATAGGTTCTGCCACCAGTCTTGCCCCACAGCTCCTTGGTGGCTTGCATTTCGTCCTTAACGGTATCTGGTTCACAGTGCAGACCACTGACAAGCTTATCTTCCGTCTTTTCCTCTTTCGTCACATAGTCCAGTGCTTGCCCTATGCCTGCTTTTGAAGAAACTGCTTTAATGACTGCCATACCTTATCCAACTCCTTTTGGTTGTCGGTAATAAGATTGTACTGATAGTATCTTCCGCCATTTAGTGCATGTGCTATCTGGTTCAAATTATTACCCACCCTCTTTAACTCTGGTATAAGTTCTTTTATTCCATCTGTATTGGTTATGGGTTTATTCAGAACGCATGAAAGAATGTACTCTTGTTGGCTCATTCCCGACTGCTCTACTTTTTTTCTTAACTGTTCAGCTTCGGCTTCTGAAATCCTAATGTTTATCTGAACATTTCTCTTTCTGCCCTTAGCTTCTTGCTTCTCTATTTCTGACATTCTCTTACTTCCCCGTTCTTATATTCTACATACATGACACCGCCAACAGTGTCCATAACCTTTGCTGTGTCCTTTCCTGTGTACTCCAACCTTGCACAGCCCATTATAAAATTGTCATCTAACCATTGCTTGATATGATACTGTGCTATTGTCTGCGGTCTCATATTCTCAATGATTCTCTTGGAGTTTTCTTCAAGCTCCCTTATCTCTTTACTCATTGATAAAGTCCTCTCTTTCCTTTACCCACTTCTTAATGAGTTCGATTTCCTCGTCCATGTTCGGCTCTTTCTCTGGTTTCCAGTCCTCTCTCATATCATTCAGTTCTTCCAGTGCTTCTTCTAAGTCTGCCTTATAGCTTTCTAAATCTTCTTTTTCGCTTGCTATATATTCATCAACACTATTGTAACAAGGCACACACTCATAGCTTGTAAAATCATCATTATACTTGTGGTACACAATGTCTTTCCATTCATCACTTGGCTCTGCTATGTTCTGTTTAGTAATTTCAATGTCGGATTTTATTGTCTCTACGTTCTCCAACATATCCAGATAATGCTCTGGTTCATAACCCAAATTCAATAAGTGATTCAGCAGTGTAGGCTCTGGGAACATTCCGAACCAACAACGCTCGAACCACTGGTCAGCATAATCTCTTTCATCACTTCCATTGGAGTAAGTACCGCCCACCAAATCTCCGACAAAATTCTCTATCAGCTCTCCGATTGTCAGACCATGCTTCCCACACTTTCTCGCCAGTCGGTCACAATCTGCGTCCGACAATTTCACTGTGATTTTTCTCTCTCTGATTGTCTCAATTTCTTTCTGCTGTTCCTCGCCCCAACTCATGCTTTTACCTCTCTTTCTTCTTGGCTATCACTCAACAATTTACCGCATATCTGCGGTCACTCAAAGGGGGATTGAAGGGGGGCTTTGCCACCCTCACAAGTTCTAAAGTGTAGCCGTTAGGCTATCACTTTAGGGAACTTGCAATATATCCGCTACACATAATATAGCATAGTGATAGCCACTTGTCAAGCGGATATATTCGTGCGTGGATTTCGCCAGAAATACAGTGGAGCTTACTTCCTCTTGGGCGACTTTGGAAGTGTAGGAGGGAGACAGTCAAGGGCTTGTTTTTTATCTGCAGTATGAGCTTCGGCTTGCCGATCAGCGAGTACAGCAGATAAAAAATGGTCGCAGACCACCCTTTACTTTCTTCCGCCGGAACGGACAATGAAGCACAGGGGGAAGTAACGGAACGGACGGACAGCCGTTTTCCCCTCCGGCATTATAGCCAACAAAAAAGAGTATCAAGGGTAAACGCTGCGGTCTATGACCGCCCTTGACACTCTTTTCCTTATGGCTTTGATAATAAACAAGGGGAAATGGCTTCTTGTGGCATTTCTGCCACTATGGTATAATGAGCGACGCTACCACCCCTATACAGGTACAGAAAGGGGGTGTGCCACCATGAGTATATTTTCGTCTTTCTTACTCTCTGTCTTGGCAAGTGTAGTCGCCTACTACATCTGCAAATGGCTGGACGGAGATAAATAGGCGGTAGCCAGCCTAAGGAATAAGCCACCTTGCCACAACGGAATAGAAAAGCCCCGGAGTTGCGACCTCCGGGGCTTTTTGCGTGCCACAATGAGCACTTTCGTCTTTCTTGCCTACTGGCATTATAGCATATGCCTTTCGGCATTTCAAGTATGCCCTACTTCCACCACTTGTAAACGGTGGGCTTGCTCAATCCTGTCTCTCGAATGCAGTCCGCTTTCTTTCCTGCTGGGTGGCTCTCCTGCCATTCTCTGACTGTCTGCTCCGCTGTTCCACTCCCTTTTGGTCTACCCTCTTTTACTTCTTCTCCTAACTGCTTTTTTAAAGCTTTCATAGTATTCATAACCTTTACATGGTCTTTTTGCTTTCTGTAATTCCGCTTATTTGCTGGTATCGTAACCTTTGTGTTGTCCTCTATCCATTCCCGGCTTGCTATCGTTGACAGCCTTTTTCTGTCCCCTTTCAATGCCCGAAGAGCGTCTTTCACATCTGCCCGGCTGAAATGGTTGTCCTCGTCCTCGGTAAGGCTCTCTAAATGGTCCAGGAACGCATAGGCGTCTCTCCGTATCTTCTGCTCGGATATGCCACACTTCAAGCCATAAGAGCACAACGCCATAATAGAAAAGTAACGCCCTCCGGCTTTCACTTCCTCGGTTATTTTCCGTTTCCACCACTCATATAAAGCTTCGTTACATACCCACGTACCGCCCTGCTTCTTACTTTTCTGCTTCGGCTCTCCCTGCACGATCCGCTTCTCATACCATTCCGGGTACAGCTCCTTTGCTTCTTCCAGCGTAACGGTACTTTTTCTTCTCGGCTTCTCGTACAACGGAGCAAGGTCTACCTTACAGCTCGGTATGCTGGCTTTTATGTCCTCCAGCGTGTAACGGTTCTCTGACAGCTTATAGGCTTTTACTGGGAAATCTGCACCCAGCTTCGACTGACTCCCCACACACCGGAAACCTTGATAAATTCCGGTTATATCCGGGCTGTCCGGACGGATAGAGCTGGTATCATTCCATAGCCGCCGGATAAAGGCTTCTTTCAGCTCCGCAAGCACTTCTTCCCGGTTTCGATACAACTGAACCGGCTCCTGCAAGAAATAGTAAAGATGTACCCCCTTGCCGGAGCTGACAAGATAAGTCGGACGAAGCTGCACACCATTCCCAAACTGCTTCAACAGGTTCTTTAACTGCTGTTTGCCTACATAATCCACGTCCACCACCACCGCAAACAGCTCATGAGCGTTCTCTTTCGTGTGTGACTTTCCGTAAAAACTAATAGGCGGTATCAGCCCAAACCTATCTCCTATGACCTTATCCAGCATTTTCAGACTATCATCAATTACCCACTGCCGGGTTCTTCCTTTGCCAGACGGTCTAATCTGTGTCGCTATAATATTACCTTTTCCGTCCTCCGGCTCTTGCTGGAGACTGCCAGCCGGAAACAACTCCCGATAGAAATCATGAGGACTTACTTCCGGGTATCCCCTCTCCAACATAAGGGCTTCTTTCTCCCGATAAGCAGACTTCCACTCATACCCTCTTTTATCTCTCCTTTTGGTGTATTTTGCCATAGTCTTTTGCACCTCACTCCCTCTCGCCTTGACCGCTAATCTTATCAATGAGTTTTTTTTACCTTTTTCTCTCAAGTATAAGGGAGTGCCTTTTTGATGTCAATATCTACACCTCACTCCCTCTCGCCTTGACCGCTAATCTTATCAATACATTTTTGCACCTTTTTCTTCGTACCGACAAACTGCAATTTATCTTAGAAATTACAGCGATGTTATTTTGATAAACTTTCAAGAATTGAAATATCATGCTTATCTTTATCTCTTAATTCATAACCTGAATGGAAAACTTTTTGGCCTTTTAAAGATATACAAGGAATTGTTTTGCCTTCAAAAAAAACACTACCAAAGTAATCTTTTTCAAACTCATACCATCCACCCTCTAAATCAGCTTGTTTTGAAGTTCCGTCCTCATTTAAAACGAACGGGTGAATGTCTAAGTAACCAAGTTCATCACTATATAACTCTATTCTAACCGGTTTCCAGTCTGTATCAATTTTATAGCCCAGATTCAAAAGCACATTTAACAATTTTTCCGTATGTTGAGCATCAAAATTTATATCTATATCTCTATGAATTCTTGTTTGTTTACCAGCTAAAATATCTACACCCCATCCGCCATCCAACCAGTATGTAATTCCAGTATTTTCGAATAATTCTATTACTTTCATTAAATCTTCTTTTGTTGTTATTTCTTTTCTACCCATACAAAGTCTCCTTTACAACTTCTATATAATTGTTTAGTTAAGTCAATATCAATATCTAATTGCCAAGGCTCAAAATCAAAAATCATGGTCATCACACTCCTTTTTAAAATTCTAATTTATCGATTTCTTTTTACTTACTAATCATACCATACAACAGCATAAGAAACACTAAAATATTGCAGACCATACCGCCCCAAAACAGGTACAACTTCAAGCCCTCATATCTAAAAAAACTGTTCTTACTTTCCTCAAGCTCCCGGATCTTCTGCTTCATCACGCTCGTAAGTGTATCAGACTGCTTCTCAAGAAGCTTTGTAGCCCTCTGTATAGCCTCTATATTCGCCTGTAACGCCTTTCTAACCTCTTGGACGGTGTTTTCCTTAACCTCATCTTTCAGGCTCCCAATCTCGCCCGATATAGCGTCTTGAAGCAATTCGTTGCTGTTCTTCAGCAGCTCTACGCTCTGCTTCAGCTCGCTGATGAGCTTCCTGTTCTGCTCTGCGTCTCTCTGCCTGTTCTGCTCTGCCCTCACTTGTTCTTGATTTGACTGCTTCATCAATTCCTCGCAGTTCTCGCTCGACATCGCCAACGCTTCTTTGAGCAGACTGTTTTCCAGCTCTGTCCGGCTCTGTCGGTTTAACTCTTGAAGCTGCTCTCTTGGACTGCTCTGCTTCTGCTGTTCGTGCATTTCTCTCAAACTCATGCTCCATACTCTCCTTTCCAAAATCCATATTGTAGTATTTTTCCAGCTTGTTATCCCTGATTTTACAAGCCTTTTCTCCTGCCTGTTCCCTGGCTAAGTCGGTATATGTGATGTACTTGTGGCTGTCCTGCCAGTCCACCCCGTACCCTCTTTCATTCATCAGCCGGATAAAGGTTTCCCGGCTGGTCGCTGTTTCCTTACAATCCAGCACCGCAAGGGCAATATCCTGCACATAGCTTTTGACCTTTCCCTGCTCTGCCTGTTTCAAAAGCTGGTAGGTGTCTTTGCTCCATGCCACCGTTTCTTCCCGGACTTCTCCAGCAAATGTCTTTCCTTTCTCCGGCACATGCAAGCCCTGTTCCCAGCTCTGCTCGTTGCACCGTTCCTTTAAGTCTTTAAGGTCGTGCTTACTCCATTGGAGCTTATGACCGTTCTCATAATTTACGGAATTGACAATAAAGTGCGTGTGTATATGCCCCTTGTCTATATGCGTGGCTATCAGAACTTCATGCCCTTTCCATGCCTTTGTATGCTCTGCCAGCTCGACAGCGTTCTTGTGAGCCTGCTCCGGGGTTATTTCCTCGTCCTCATGGTAGGATTGCACATAATGCTTATAGGTTCTTCCGTCCGTCTTGCCCCACAGCTCCTTTGTGGCTTGCATTTCCTCCTTGACCGTCTCCGGCTCACAATGCAGACCGCTGACAAGCTTCTCCTCTGTCTTTTCTTTTTTCGTCACATAATCTATTGCGTGCCCTATGCCCGCCTTTGAAGATACCGCCTTAATGACTGCCATACTTTGTTCAGCTCCTCTCCATGCTTCCGCACTTCCGCTTCACTCGGCAACATTCCCCCCTCATTACACCTCTTTGCTATTTGGTTGAGGTTGTTCCCTATCCGTTTCAGTTCCGGGATAAGTTCTTTGATACCGTCCGTATTCACGATCTGCTTCTCCAGCACACAGGAAAGGATATACTCCTGCTGGTTCTTCCCGCTCTGGAAAACCTTCTCCTGCAACTGCTGGTATTCTTCCTCGTTTACCCGGAAAGATAGCTGTTTCGGTCTTGTCTTGTTCATGGCTGCTTTCCCTCCAGTTCCCGGACAATGTTCTCTTTTCCCCGGATAACCTGCACATCGGCAAGGACTTTCGGGGTGTCCGTTGCAAGTCCTACCATTTTCCCGACACATAACTTAATACAGTACACGCTTTCCATGAGGTCTGCTTCGTCTGAAAAAGACGTTTCATAGTCGGCACTTCCGTCGGCATAGCTCTTTTTGATAATGGCGTGGTATCTGCCAATCTGAAACGCTCCTACTTTCATACCCTTTTCCCCCCTAATTCTCTTTCGTGCAAATCATCTGCGTATTCAAAACCATATTCCTGTGCGGCTATCTGCTCCAGCCTTGCCATGGTCTTTCTTGCCTCCCACTGTGCTTCTTCACTACGGGCTGTCTGAAAATCCAGCACTGCCAGATGATACTGATTTTCGATATACTTCTTGTCCATGATGACCTCACTTTCCCGATGGTAACACCACCGCATGACGAGCCTTCCGGCTCTGATTTAAGGGGGATTGAAGGGGGGCTTGCCACCCTCACAAGTTCTAAAGTGGTAACACTTTAGGGAACTTGCAATATATCCGCTACACATATTATAGCATGATAGACACCCTATATCAAGCGGATATATTCGTGCGTATATTCTGCCAAGAATATAGTGGAGCTTACTTCCTCTTGGGCGACTTTGGAAGTGTAGGAGGGAGACAGTCAAGGGCTTGTTTTTTATCTGCAGTATGAGCTTCGGCTTGCCGATCAGCGAGTACAGCAGATAAAAAATGGTCGCAGACCACCCTTTACTTTCTTCCGCCGGAACGGACAATGAAGCACAGGGGGAAGTAACGGAACGGACGGACAGCCGTTTTCCCCTCCGGCATTATAGCCAACAAAAAAGAGTATCAAGGGTAAACGCTGCGGTCTATGACCGCCCTTGACACTCTTTTCCTTATGGCTTTGATAATAAACAAGGGGAAATGGCTTCTTGTGGCATTTCTGCCACTATGGTATAATGAGCGACGCTACCACCCCTATACAGGTACAGAAAGGGGGTGTGCCACCATGAGTATATTTTCGTCTTTCTTACTCTCTGTCTTGGCAAGTGTAGTCGCCTACTACATCTGCAAATGGCTGGACGGAGATAAATAGGCGGTAGCCAGCCTAAGGAATAAGCCACCTTGCCACAACGGAATAGAAAAGCCCCGGAGTTGCGACCTCCGGGGCTTTTTGCGTGCCACAATGAGCACTTTCGTCTTTCTTGCCTACTGGCATTATAGCATATGCCTTTCGGCATTTCAAGTATGCCCTACTTCCACCACTTATAAACCGTATGCTTTGCAAGTCCTGTCTCTCGGATGCAGTCCGCTTTTGTTCCCAGAGGGTTGCTTTCTCTCCATTCTTCGACAATCTTCGCCTTGTCTGGTCTCCCTTGTAGAGCTTTGCCCCTGTCCTCATTCATTGTTTCAAGGGTAAAACGTGCGATTTTTAAGTGCGTGGCTTGCTTTCTGCCGTTCCTCTTATTTGGCGGTATGACAACTTTCGTCTGCTTCTCTATCCATTCTCGGCTTGCCATAGTCGAAAGTAGCTTGTTATCAGCTTTGAGGGCTTTCAATGCGTCCTTTACATCTTCCCTTGTAAAATGGTTGTCCTCATCATCTGTAAGGCTCTCCAGATGCTCCAAAAATGAATAGGCATCTTGCCTTATTCGTCTTTCAGATATGCCACATTTCAAGCCATACGCACACAATGCCATGATTGAGAAGTACCTACCGCCTACCTTTACTTCGGTAAAAATCTTGTTCTTCCACCACTCATAAAGGGCTTCATTACACACCCATGTGCCTTTTTTCTTCGGTCTGCCCTCTACAACTCGCTCTTGATACCACTCTGGGTACAGCTTCTTTGCTTCGTCCAGTGACAGCTTACTCTTTTCTTTCTTCGGCTTCTCTGTAAGTACCGATAAATCAACCTTACAGTTCGGTATGCTGTCCTTTATATCTTCCAGAGTATAGCGGTTATCCGACATCTTATAGGCTTTCACTGGGAAGTCTGCCCCCAGCTTGCTCTGGCTCCCAACACACCTAAAGCCTTGATAGATACCTGTTATATCTGGGCTGTCTGGTCTGATACTGCTCGTATCGTTCCATAGTCTGCGGATAAATGCTTCTTTCAGCTCCGCAAGGGTATCTTCCAGATTATGATACAACTGTACTGGCTCTTTCAAAAAGTAATAGGCATGGACACCCTTTCCAGAACTCACAAGGTAGGTCGGTCGGAGCTGTACTCCGTTCCCGAATTGCTTCAAGAGGTTCTTCAACTGCTGTTTTCCGACATAATCAATATCTATTGCAACCGCATACAGTTCATGTGCGTTCTGCTTCGTGTGTGTCTTGCCATAGAACGTGATAGGCGGTATCAGTCCGAACTCGTCCCCTATGACCTTATCAAGCATATTCAGACTATCATCTATAACCCACTGCTTCGTTCTTCCCTTTCCAGATGGTCTTATCTGGGTTGCAATCACATTTCCTTTTCCGTCATGCTCTGCACTCTGTAAGCTCCCCTCTGGGAACAAGTCACGATAGAACTCATGGGGGCTGACCTCTGGAAAACCTCTCTCCAACATCAGCTCCTCTTTATCCCTATATACCTTTCTCCACTCATACATTGTTTTTGTATTTCTACGCATATTTTTCTCCTACTTAGATATATTATATAATATACTGCCCTTACTCCGCCTGACCGCTAATCTTATCAATAGATTTTTGCACCTTTTTCTCTCAAGTATAAGGGAGTGCCTTTTTGGTGTCAATATCTACACCTCACTCCCTCTCGCCCTTATCGCTTATCTTATCAATGAATTTATTGCACCTTTTTGACCTCTAAAAAAAGGGAGTGAATTAAGAATATCTCATCCTCACTTCACTCCCTCTTATTTTCATCACTACTCTTACCAATATTTCAGTATTTTCTACTTAGCATCACGAAGAGTTCCTTTCCATACTGCGTATTCGTCACCTTTCTCATCAGTTGCGGTTAATATTGCTTCACAATATGGATTTGATGGTGGATTCGGAGTCGTATATACATAGCTTCGAGAATTAGTTCCTGTATACCCATTATGATCTTCTTCATTTGTATGCCAACTATTTACTCCTTCAGCTCTTGTTACAAGTTTACTGGATTTTAATTTTAATGGATTAGACGTCATAGATGCCTTAACTGTGTACTGCGGTCTTCCAGATGAATCTAAACCATCATAAAAATACTCCATACTTCCTAAAATTCTATTTTCAATATCTAAAGCTGTAGCAGGAATAGGTTCTCGAGAAGAAATTGTGTTTTTTCCATCACACGCAAAATATACTTTATCCAGCAAAACAGATTCTCCATTAGTTGAACGAGTCACCGATTCTACCGCCTCGGTTTCAGCAGGAGCTGTATCTGCTGCAAAACTAACCATATTCATAGCCATCATCATTATTGCTGCCAAAGCTAACGCTACAGATCTGCGAATATTTCTCATTAATTTTCCTCCTATGTCAATGTATTTTTATAGCATCTAAAGCAACAAGTACATTGGCATCCCCTCCTTTTTGTTTTACTATACTATATTTTCAACAAAAAAACATTAATTATATATAACATTTTTATAAAACTTTACTTGACAAATAAATAATATAACACTATCAAAAACGTCCCAATATTACAGACCATACCGCCCCAAAACAGGTATATCTTCAAGCCCTCATATCTGAAAAAGCTGTTTTTGCTTTCCTCCAGCTCCCGGACTTTCTGCTTCATTACGCTTGTAAGCGTATCAGACTGCTTTTCAAGAGCTTTTGTTGCCTTCTGTACCGCCTCTATATTCGCCTGTAACGCCTTTTTTACCTCTTGGACGGTACTTTCTCTGACCTCATCTCTCAGGCTCCCAATTCCGGCTGATATGGCGTTCTGAAGTAGTTCGTTGCTGTTCTCTAACTGCTCGACTTGCTTCTTCAGCTCGCTGATGAGCTGCCTGCTCAGCTCGGCGTCTCTCTGCCTGTTCTGCTCTGCCCTTGCTTGTCCTTGATTTGACTGCTTCATCAATTCCTCGCAGCTCTCGCTCGACAAAGCTAAGGCTTCCTTCAGCAGGCTGTTCTCCAGCTCTGTCCGGCTCTGACGGTTCAGTTCTTGGATCCGTTCTCTCGGACTTGCCTGCTCTGACTTCTGCTGTTCGTGCATTTCTCTCAAACTCATGCTCCAGTTCCTCCTTTCCAAAACCCATGTTGTAGTATTTTTCCAGCTTATTATTACGAATTTTGCAAGCCTTTTCTCCTGCCTGCTTCCTTGCTAAGTCGGTATATGTGATGTATTTGTGGCTGTCCTGCCAGTCCACTCCGTACCCTCTTTCATTCATCAGCCGAATAAAGCTTTCCCGGCTGGTCGCTGTTTCCTTACAGTCCAGGACTGCCAGGGCAATGTCCTGGACATAGCTTTTCACTTTCCCCTGCTCCGCCTGCTTCAGAAGCTGGTACGTCTCTTTTTTCCATGCCACTGTTTCCTCACGTTCCGCTCCTTCAAAGGTCTTTCCCTTTTCTGAGACGTGTAGCCCCTGCTCCCTGCTCTGTGCGTTGCACCGCTCCTTCAGCTCCTGCAGGTCGGCGCTGCTCCACTGCAGCTTGTGCCCGTCCTCAAAATTGACGGAATTGACGATAAAGTGCGTATGGATATGTTTTTTGTCCTTATGGGTAGCCACAAGCACCTCAAACCCTTTCCATGCCGACGTATTCTCTGCAAGCTGTAAGGCGTTCCTGTGTGCCTGCTCCGGCGTGATTTTCTCGTCCTTATGGTAGCTCTGGACAAAGTGCTTGTATGTCCTTCCCCCGGTTTTCTCCCATAGTTCCTTGGTGGCTTGCATTTCGTCCTTTACTGTATCTGGTTCACAGTGCAGACCGCTGACAAGCTTATCCTCTGTCTTTTCCTCTTTTGTCACATAGTCCAGTGCTTGCCCTATGCCTGCTTTTGAAGATACTGCTTTAATAACTGCCATACTTCTCTCACCTCTTTCATGGTGTTAGGAAGCTCTTGCTTATAGTCCACATATCCATTTTCATTCAGCTTCTTGGCTATCTGGTTCAGATTGTTGCCTTGCCTTTTCAGCTCTGGATATATCTCTTTCAGTCCGTCCAGATTGACAATGTTCGACTGTGTGAGGGCTTCAATGATATATTGCTGTTGGCTCTTTCCAGACTGCTCTACTTTTTCTTTTATCTGTGCAAGTTCTTCCTCTGACACTCTTATAACTATCTGCTTCGGTCTTGTCCTATTCATTGATGAAGTCCTCTCTTTCCTTTACCCACTTCTTAATGAGTTCGATTTCCTCGTTCATGTTCGGCTCTTTCTCTGGCTTCCAGTCCGCTCTCATGTCTTTCAGTTCTTCCAGTGCTTCTTCTAAGTCTGCCTTATAGCTTTCTAAATCTTCTT
>OOCL01000863.1_pt1 | contig 20450 bp, 14 predicted proteins | sample 1671211 | NCBI WGS metagenome assembly OOCL01 (sample SAMN06348133, study PRJEB24527) | human gut metagenome | biome: human gut; feature: ankylosing spondylitis patient; material: feces | host: Homo sapiens | place: China | collected 2015-10 | reverse complement strand
TGCCGCACCTCGCTCGCCGTATCGGCACTTAGAATTATGCGGTATTGCCCTAAAAAACTTTTTCATTGAGGTAAATTATGCCAAAGCTAGTCATCGTGGAATCCCCTGCCAAGGCAAAGACCATTGGCAAGTATCTGGGCCGCGGCTACAAGGTCACGGCCAGTATGGGCCATGTGCGCGACCTGCCCGCCAGTACGCTGGGCATTGATGTCGAAAATGGCTATACACCGAAATATATCACCATCAAGGGCAAGCAGAAGCTCGTCAAGGAGCTGAAGGCCGAGGCCAAAAAGTGCGACGGCGTCCTGCTGGCAACCGACCCGGACCGCGAGGGCGAGGCCATCAGCTGGCATCTGGCGAATATTCTGGGGCTGGACCCCGCTGCGCCCAACCGCGTGACCTTTGACGAAATCACGAAGAAGGGCGTCAAGGAGGGCATGGCCCATCCCCGCGCCATCAATATCGACCTTTTCAACGCGCAGCAGGCCCGGCGCGAGCTGGACCGTCTGGTCGGCTACAAGCTCAGCCCGTTCCTCTGGAAAAAGGTCCGCAGGGGCCTTTCCGCCGGCCGTGTGCAGAGCGTGGCCGTGCGGCTCATCCGCGACCGCGAGATCGAGATCGAGAACTTCAAGCCGGACGAATACTGGAATATTGATGCGCTGCTGCACCCGCAGGGCGAAAAGGGCGAGTTCACCGCCCGGCTGGCGGCAACGGCAGACGGCAAAAAGCTGACGGTCACGGACAAGCAGCAGGCTGATGCCGTGCTGGCCGCGCTGGACGGCAAGGATTACACCATTACCAAAATCGAAAAGGGCAAGCGCCGCCGTCAGCCCGCGCCGCCCTTTATCACCTCGACTTTGCAGCAGGACGCGAGCCGCGCGTTCGGTTTCTCGGCCACGCGGACGATGCGCGCCGCCCAGACCCTGTACGAAGGCATGGACATTGCGGGCCACGGCACGGTGGGTCTGATCACCTACATGCGTACCGACTCGCTGCGCATCGCTGCCGAGGCGCAGGCCGCCGCCAAGACCTTTATCGCCGACCGCTGGGGCGAGGGCTATGTCTGCAAGACGCCCCGCAAGTGGAAGAGCCGCTCCGCCACGGCGGCGCAGGACGCCCACGAAGCGATTCGCCCCTCAATGCCCGAGCTGACCCCCGATGAGGTCGAGCAGAGCATCAGCGGCGATACCGCCAAGCTGTACCGCCTGATCTGGAGCCGCTTTATGGCAAGCCAGATGGCCGACTGCATTCAGGACACGGTCTCGGCATCCATCACGGCGGGGGAGTATCTTTTCCGCGCCTCCGGCTTCCGGGTGTCGTTTGACGGCTTCACGGCGCTGTATGAGGAATCCACTGACGACACGAAGAAAAAGGAGACCGCCCTGCCCCCGCTGGAGGAAGGCCAGAAGCTGGCGCTCAAAAAGCTGACGGCGGACCAGAAGTTTACCCAGCCGCCGCCGCTCTACACCGAGGCCACCCTCATCCATGCGCTGGAGGAGAACGGCATCGGCCGCCCGTCCACCTACGCGCCGATCATCACGACCATCGTGGACCGCGGCTATGTCGAAAAGGATCAGAAAAAGCTGAAAACGACCCCGCTGGGTCAGGCCGTCAACACGGTCATGATGGAGCAGTTCCCCGACATTGTCAATGTGAAATTCAGCGCTGACATGGAGAAAAAGCTCGATGTGGTCGAGGCCGGCGAGGCAGACTGGGTCAAGACGATCGATGAGTTCTATCAGGGCTTTGAGAAGAGTCTGGAGCAGGCCGAGAAGAACATGGAGGGCAAGCGCATCAAGGTCGAGGATATCCCGACCGATGAAATCTGCGAGAAGTGCGGCCGCCCCATGGTCATCAAGTCGGGCCGCTACGGCAAGTTTGTGGCCTGCTCCGGCTTTCCGGAGTGCCGCAACGCCCACCCGCTCGTCAAGGACACGGGCGGCCTCTGCCCGCTGGACGGCGGCCACATGCTGGTGCGCAAAAGCAGCAAGGGCCGCGTCTACTACGGCTGCAGCAACTACCCCAAGTGCAATTATATGACATGGGACGAGCCGGTGCCCGAGCGCTGCCCCCAGTGCGGCAGCACCCTGTTCAAAAAGAAGGGCCAGCTCTACTGCGCTAAAGAGGGCTGCGGGTTTGTGAAGGCGATTGAGAAAAAGTAATCGCCTGCTCAAGCATTTGCAGGGGCGATGCTTGCATCCGCCCCTACAACCTCCCGGAAACAGAACTATAACGGAGAAATTATGCAAGTAAAAATAATTGGTGCCGGTCTGGCCGGATGCGAGGCGGCACTCTGGCTGGCAGACCGCGGCGTGCAGGTCGAGCTGTACGAGCAGAAGCCTACAAAATATTCCCCGGCCCATAAAAGCGCGGGCTTTGCGGAGCTGATCTGCTCAAACTCGCTCAAGGCCGAGCGCCCCGACTCCGCATCGGGCCTTTTGAAAATCGAAATGAAGATGATGGGCAGCCACCTGCTGGACGCGGCCGAGACCGCCCGCGTGGCAGCCGGCGGCGCGCTGGCCGTTGACCGCGATGTGTTCTCTGCCGCCGTGACCGAAATGGTGGAGGGTCACCCGAACATCACGGTCCGGCGCGAGGAAGTCACGGCTCTGGACGAGAGCGTCCCGCTGTTGGTGGCGAGCGGCCCCCTGACCGAGGGCGCGCTGGCGCAGGCGGTCGCAGCGCTGACCGGGGATCACCGGCTCAGCTTTTATGACGCGGTGGCCCCCATCGTGATGGCCGAAAGCCTTGACTATGACAAGGTGTTCGCCGCCTCCCGCTACGGCCGGGGCGAGGCCGACTATCTGAACTGCCCCTTTAATAAGGAGGAGTATGAGAGCTTCCACGCGGCGCTCATCGCCGCCGAGCGCGCGCCGCTCCACGACTTTGACGGCGATCTGACTGTGTATGAGGGCTGTATGCCGATCGAGGTCATGGCTGCGCGCGGCGCGGATACGATACGCTTTGGGCCGCTGCGCCCGGTCGGCCTGCGCGACCCGCGCACCGGCCACCGCCCGTGGGCGGCTGTGCAGCTGCGCGCCGAGAACACGGCCCGCACGCTCTACAACCTTGTCGGGTTCCAGACAAACCTCAAATGGGGCGAGCAGAAGCGGGTGTTCAGCATGATCCCCGGTCTGGAGCACGCCGAGTTTGTGCGGTACGGCGTCATGCACCGCAATACCTTCCTCGAAAGCCCCAGAGTGCTGACAAAGCAGCAGTTTCTGGCGGACCACCCCAATGTGTTTTTTGCCGGGCAGATCACCGGCTTTGAGGGCTATATGGAGAGTGCGGCGTCCGGCCTGCTGGCCGCCCGCCAGATCTACGCCCGCTTGCAGGGCCGCGAACTGCCGCCGCCCCCGGCGGCCACGATGTGCGGCTCGCTGCTCGACTATATCACGACCCCGAACAAGGACTTCCAGCCGATGGGTGCGAACATGGGCATACTGCCCCGCACCGAGGAGATCAACGCCATCCGCGACAAGCGGGAGCGCTATATGGCGCTTTCGCAGGCTGCACAGGACGCCATGCATGCATGGACGGAGGAATATAAAGCATGAAAATTTTAGTGGATGCCATGGGCGGTGACAACGCCCCGCTGTGTGTGCTGCAGGGCGCAAGCCAGGCTACGGCGGAGTTTGGGGACGGCATGACCCTTGCGCTGCTGGGCGAGGAAAAAGCCATCCGCGACTGCGCAAAAGAGAATAAGATCGACCTTGCACCGTTTGAAATTATCAACTGCACCGAGAATATCGACATGCACGATGACCCGGTCAAGGCTGTGCGCCACAAGAAGGATTCCAGCCTTGTCAAGGGCCTGACCATGCTGAAGAACGGCGAGGCCGATGCCTTTGTCAGCGCCGGCTCCACCGGTGCGCTGCATGTCGGCACCAGCCTCATCGTGCGCACTGTCAAGGGGGTCAAGCGCCCGGCGCTGGCCACCCCGATGCCCGGCGCCAAGCAGAATTTCCTGCTTCTGGACTGCGGCGCGAATGTCGAGTGCCGCCCCGAGATGCTCAACGCCTTCGGCACGATGGGCAGCGTCTACGCCGAAAAGGTCATGGGCCGCGAAACGCCGAAGGTCGCACTCGTCAACAACGGCGCCGAGGACACGAAGGGCACCCCCACCTACCGCGAGGCGCACCAGCTGCTGAAGGCGAACCCCTGCATCCATTTTGCCGGCAACATCGAGCCGCGCTATATCATGGACGGCGAGATCGATGTCGTGGTCTGTGACGGCTTTGTCGGCAATGTGGTCCTCAAGCTGACCGAGGGCGTTGCCAAGACGCTGCTGGGGATGCTGAAAAAGATCTTTTTGCAGAATATCATCACCAAGCTCAGCTATCTGGGCATCAAGGGCGGTCTGGGTGAGCTGAAGCGGATGATGGACTCCGAGGAGGTCGGCGGCGCGCCGCTGCTGGGTGCCGCCAAGCCGGTCATCAAGGCGCACGGCTCCAGCCACGCCAAGGGCATCAAGAACGCCATCCGTCAGGCCAAGCTCTGCGTTGCCAACGACCTGTGCGGCACGATGGAGAAGGCGCTGGCCCAGCTTGCTCCGGCGGAAGAGAAATAAAAGGCGGCCCGCGTAGGGGGCGGCGTCCCCGACGCCCCGGGCGGTTACCCGGAAAATGCCGTGTATGGTAAACCACGGAGGGGTCAAGACCCCTCCCTACAGGGTACATGGAAAACGGAATCTTGTAGGGGTGCGGTTGACTGAATAAAGGAAAGTGTGATTGACTATGGCTCACAAACCGGAAGAATTGCAGGAGGTCCTGCAGTATACATTCAAAAATCCTGCGCTGCTGCGCATTGCAATGACCCATACCAGCTATGCCAACGAGAGCAAGGTCGCCACGACCCACAACGAGCGGCTGGAATTTCTGGGCGACAGCGTGCTGTCCGTCGTTGTAGCGGACTACCTGTTCCACCAGTCGGGCCGCCCCGAGGGCGAGCTGACCCGGATGCGCGCAAGCCTCGTCAGCGAGGAGGCGCTGTTCCAGTTCGCGCAGGAGATCCACCTTGGCGAGTATCTGCGCCTCGGCCACGGCGAGGATCTCGGCGGCGGGCGCAACCGCCCCAGCGTTGTCTCCGATGCGTTTGAGGCCCTCATCGCCGCGCTGTATCTGGACGGCGGCATGGAGGTCGCGCGCAATTTCATCCTGCCCTTCATTACCGAGGGCAAGACCGCCGAGGACGACTACAAGACCCGCTTGCAGGAGGTCGTCCAGCAGGACCCCTCCGCCGTTTTGAAATATGAGGTCACCGGCGAGACCGGCCCCGACCACAACAAGCAGTTCACCGTCTGCGTCTGGCGCAACGGCGAGCTGCTGGCCGAGGGCAAGGGCCGCAGCAAAAAAGCCGCCGAGCAGCACGCTGCAAAGGTGGCGCTGGAAAAATTGCAGTAATATTGCCGTTTAATGATGCTCTGTAGGGGCCGGGCATGCCCGGCCCGCGGCATAAAAATCGCAGCCCGTTTACGGGTATACAGGGCGGGGGTGAGGGCCGGGCATGCCCGGCCCCTACGACCAGACAGAATCGAAAGGTAACACCACTTCATGCGCCTGAAAGAACTGGAAATCCAAGGCTTTAAATCCTTCCCCGATAAGACAAAGATCGCCATCGGGGAGGGCATCACCGGTGTTGTCGGGCCGAACGGCTCCGGCAAATCGAATATATCCGACTCCATCCGCTGGGTGCTGGGCGAGACCAGCTCCAAGCAGCTGCGCGGCACCGGCAAGATGGAGGATGTCATCTTCGGCGGCACCCAGTCCCGCGGCGCTATGGGGTTTGCCTCTGTCGCACTGACGATTGACAACAGCGACCACGGCCTTGACATGGACGCCGATGAGGTTACGATCGGCCGCCGGTACTACCGCAGCGGCGAGAGTGAATACTCCATCAACGGCCAGAATGTCCGCCTCAAGGATGTGTATGAGCTGCTGCTCGACACCGGCATCGGCCGCGATGGCTACGCCATCGTCGGGCAGGGCCGCATCGCTGAGATCGTCGGCGCCAAATCCGCCGAGCGCCGCGAGATCTTTGAGGAGGCGTCCGGCATCGCCAAATACCGCTACCGCAAAAATGAGGCCGAGCGCCGTCTGGCCGCCGCCGAGGGCAACCTCGAGCGTCTGCGCGACATTCTCAGCGAGCTGGAACGGCGGGTAGGCCCGCTCAAGCGGGACAGCGAGAAGGCCCAGCAGTTTCTGGAGCTGAGCGAAAAGCGCAAGGGGCTGGAGATCACCCTCTGGGTGGACGCCATCCGCCGCGCCAATGACGCGCTGCGCGACCAGCAACGCCGGTACGAGGCCGCCCAGGCTGACTACGACCGCCTGAGCCGCCAGCTGGACGCCTTTGACGAGCAGAGCGCCGCCCTGCGGGAGGAGGCCCAGCAGCTGATGCTGACGGTCGAGCAGGCCAACACCGACATCCGCACCATCACCGAGGCCAACGCCGGCAGCGAGAGTGAGATCGCCGTTTTGAAAAACGAGAGCGAGCACAGCCGCTTCCGCATTGACGAGGCCAACACCGAGCTGCAGCGCGCCGGACAGGGCCGCGAGAGCATCGAGCGCGAGGCCGCCGACCACCGCGCTGCCATCGAGGCGCTGCGCACCGGTATGGCCGCGCTGGACGCCCGTGTGGCCGAACTGCGCGAGGCCCTGCACGCGCTGGAGGAAAAAGCCGCTGCCAGCGGCGAGCGCCGCGATGTCATTGACGCCGCCATGGCCCGATTGCAGGACACCGCCACCGCCGCGAAAGTCCGCGCCGCATCGGCCCAGTCGGCGGGGCAGGCCGCCGCCGACCGCCTGACCGAGGCGCGCGCGCAGGCCGAGGCGCTGCAGAACGCTGCCGCCGCCACCGAGGAGGAGCGCCGCCGCGCGGAGCGCCGCTTTAAGGACGCCGAGGAGGCCGTGACCCGCAACGACAACATCAAGGCCGGCTTAAAGCTCAAGCTGGACAGCCGCCGCCGCCAGCAGGCGGACGCCGCCGAGGCCCTGCAGAAGGCCGACCGCGAAAAATCCGCCGCCGCCCAGCGCATCCATATTCTGGAGGATCTGGAGCGCAACATGGACGGCTACCAGCAGAGCGTCAAGTCAGTCATGCGGGCGGCCGGAGCAGGCCGCCTGCGGGGCGTCATCGGCCCTGTGGCCGGTATCCTCACGGTCGAAAAGGGCTACGAGACCGCCATCGAGACCGCGCTCGGCTTTGCGCTGCAGAACATCGTCGTCGAGGATCAGGGCTGTGCCCGCGCCGCCATCGGCTTTTTGAAGGATGAGCGCGCCGGGCGCGCCACCTTCCTGCCGCTGGACACCGTGCAGGGCACCCGCTTTACGGGCCGATTGACCGGCACGGCAGAGGTTGCCGCCGACCTTGTCAAAACAGACCCGAAATATCAGCATATCATCGACAATCTTCTCGGCCGCATCATCGTGGTCGAGGATCTGACCGAGGCGTCCGCCGTGGCGCGCAGCCTCGGCTACCGCAACCGCATCGTCACGCTGGACGGACAGGTCATCAACGCCGGCGGCTCCTTCACCGGCGGCTCCACCGCCCGCAGTGTCGGCGTGTTCAGCCGCAAGCAGGAACTGGACGAGCTGCGCAGCAGGCTGACCAAGCTGGAAGCCCGCCGCGCCGAAGCCGAAAAGGAGCTGGCCGCCCGCAAGGCGGAGGTCGATAACCTCTCCGCCCAGCTGGCCGGTGCCGAGGGCGAGGGCATGAACGCCGCGACCGAGCATGTCCGCGCCGGGCTGGAGGTGGAGCGTCTGACGAAGGCCGCCGCCCAGAACGAGGAGACGGCCCGCAATATTGAGCAGGAGATCGCCGCCCAGCAAGCCGCCGTGACCCAGAACGAGGCCGCCCGCGCCGAGGCTGAAAAGACACAGGCCGACGCCGAAGCCGAGATGGCAAAGTACACCGCCGAGCTGGCAGCACTGGGCGAAAGCACCGGCAGCCTGACCGCCGAGCGGGAGCGCATCACGACAGAGCTGTCCGAAAAGCAGCTGCAGCGTCTGGCCGATGAAAAGGACATCGGCCTGCACGAGGCTGCGCTGCAGGGCCTGCAGAGCCGCACCGGCGAGGCCGAGGCCCGCGCCCGCGAGCTGCAGACCGTTATTGAGGCTGCTAAGGCAAAGATCGAGGCCAACGCCCTGAAAATTGCTGAGATGGAGCGCACCCGCGGCGACAACCTGCAGAAAATCGCCGCCGCCGAGCAGACCATCCGCACCGCAAACGCGGCCCGCATGGAGAAGGAGGCCGCCGTTGAAAAGCTGAACCGCGACAATCGCGCCCTGACCGATGAGCGCGAGCGGATGAGCGGCGAGATGGCCCGCCTGGCCGAGCGCCGCACCGCCGCCGAGACCGAGCTGAACGATACCAACAGCAAGCTGTGGGAGGAGTACCAGCTGACCGAGGGCGAGGCCCGCAGCCATTGCGTACCGTTTGAGAGCCTGACTGAGCTGCGCCGCAGCGTGGCCGAGGTCCGCAGCAAGATCCGCGGTCTGGGCAATGTCAATGTGGGCGCCATCGACGAGTACAAGGAGGTCAAGGAGCGCTACGACTTCCTCAAGGCGCAGGTCACCGATGTCGAAAAGGCAAAGTCCGAGCTGACAAAGATGATCGCCGAGCTGTGCAGCGAGATGGAGGAGCTGTTCACAACAAGCTTCAAGCAGATCAACACCCACTTCCAGCAGATCTTCAAGGAGCTGTTCGGCGGCGGACATGCACGGCTGTATCTGTCGGACGAGGCGAATGTGCTGGAATCCGGCATCGAGATCGAGGTCTCGCCCCCCGGCAAGGTCATCAAGAATCTGAGCGCGCTTTCCGGCGGCGAGCAGGCGCTGGTCGCAATTTCGATCTATTTCGCCATTCTGAATGTCAACCCGGCACCGTTCTGCTTCCTCGATGAGATCGAGGCGGCGCTGGACGATGTGAATGTGGCGCGCTACGCGCAGTATCTGCGCCGCATGACCGATAACACCCAGTTTATCGTCATCACCCACCGCCGCGGCACAATGGAGGCCGCCGATGTCCTCTACGGCGTCACGATGCAGGAGGACGGCGTCTCCAAGATTTTGCGCCTTGATCTGGATAAGGTGAACGCGGAACTGATTACCTAATGTACCCCTGCAGAGCGGCAATTTCAAAAAGCAGAAGGAGGGCCAGCTATGGGCTTTTTCAACTTTTTCAAACGCGATATTACGGAAGAGGAGTTTCAGGAGCAGCAAAAGGTCAAGCGCGGTCTGGAAAAGACCCGCACCGGCTTTTTCCAGAGCATCGTCAATACGCTGACCAACGCGCAGATCGATGACGACCTGTATGACCGGCTGGAGGAGCAGCTTATTCTGGCCGACGTCGGCCCCGCCTGCGCCGTGCGACTTGTGGATGAACTGCACGATCAGGTCGAGGAGAAGCACCTCAAGACCGGGCAGGAGGCGCTGGACGCCCTGCGCGGCATCATCTGTCAGGAGCTGACCCCCCGCTACCCGATGGAGCTGGACGGCAAGCCTGCCGTCATTCTGGTCATCGGCGTCAACGGTGTGGGCAAGACGACCACGATCGCCAAGCTGGCAAGCCTGTACAAAAAGCAGGGCCGCCGCGTCATGCTGGCAGCGGGCGATACCTTCCGCGCTGCCGCCAGTGAGCAGCTTGAGCTTTGGGCCGAGCGGGCGGAGGTGCCGCTGGTGCAGGCCGGCATGGGCGCCGACCCGGCCGCCGTCATTTTTGACGCGGTCAAGAGCGCCACGGCCCGCGGCTATGACATGGTCATTGCCGACACCGCAGGCCGCCTGCACAACAAAAAGGGCCTGATGGACGAGCTGTCCAAGATCTCCCGCAGCGTCAAAAAGGCCAGCCCCGAGGCCAGTCTGGAGGTGCTGCTGGTGCTGGACGCCATCACCGGCCAGAACGCCATCAGTCAGGCACATGAGTTCTGCCGCGCTGCCAGCGCCACCGGCGTGGTGCTGACCAAGCTGGACGGCACACCGCGCGGCGGCTGTGCGGTCTCCGTCTGGGAGAACCTCGGCCTGCCAATCCGGTTCATCGGCGTGGGTGAAAAAATCGATGATCTGATGGAGTTTGACGCCCAGACCTTTGTCGAGAGCCTGCTGCCGGAATCGGCTTTGCAGAAGGAAGAAAAGGCCGATAACACAGAGGAGGGCGAAGCATGATCGTCTGCGCAGCAAGCAACAATGCCGGCAAGCTGAAGGAGCTGCGCCGCATTCTGGAGCGGATGGGCCATGAGGTCAAAAGCCTGCGGGAGCTGGGCATTACGCTCGACCCCGAGGAGACCGGCACGACCTTTGCCGAAAATGCACACATCAAGGCCGAGGCCTTCTGCAAGGCCAGCGGCCTGCCCACCGTGGCGGACGATTCGGGCCTTTGCACCGATGCGCTGCAGGGCGCCCCGGGCGTTTACAGCGCCCGTTATGCCGGGCACCACGGCGATGACGATGCCAACAATGAAAAGCTCCTGCGCGAGATGGCCGATGTCCCGGCGGCGCAGCGCGGCGCAAGGTTTGTGTCCGCCGTCTGCTTTATGCTGCCGGACGGCCGTGCGCTCGAGGTCGAGGGCGAGTGCCCGGGGCGCATTGCGTTCAGCCTGCAGAACGGGGACTACGGCTTTGGCTATGACCCGCTGTTCATCCCCGATGCATACGGCACGCCCGATGGCTGCCGCCCCAACACCGAGAACCGCAGCTATGCCCAGCTGACCCCGGCGGAAAAGGACGCCATCAGCCACAGAGGCCGGGCGATGGAGAGGCTGGCAGAAAAGCTGCCCGCGTTTTTGGGATAAAAGCCTTCCCCCTTTGGGGGAAGCCTTTGGGGCGCGGCCCTCAAAAAAGAATCTGCCTCTACGGCTCACGATAAAAGGGGCTTTGTAGGGGAGGCATTTATGCCTCCCGTGCAGGTTCCCATTACCGCAAAGTACCCGGGAGGGATAAATCCCTCCCCTACAAAATAAGGAGATATTTTATGGCACTTACCAGCAAACAGCGCGCGGCACTGCGCGGCGCAGCCAACACCATGGACCCCGTTTACCAGATCGGCAAGGGCGAGATCGACGATACCCTCAAGCAGGGCATCGCAGACTGCATCGCCGCCCGCGAACTCATCAAGATCAAGGTGCTGGAAAACAGCGAGTACGACCCCCGCGAGGCCGCCGACATCCTGTGCGAGGCACTGGACTGCGACTGCGTGCAGGTCATCGGCCGCAAGTTCGTTCTTTTTAAGCAGAAGAAAAAGGAGAGCGCCTACGCCGCCCTGCTCGCAAAATGAAAATCATGCTCTACGGCGGGACCTTTGACCCGCCCCACAACGGCCATATAAACAACCTGCGCGCGGCGCTGGCGCTGGTACGGCCGGACCGCGCCATCGTCATGCCGGCCGGCACGCCGCCCCACAAGCAGGCCAGCACCACCCCGGCGGCGCTGCGCCTGCAAATGTGTGCCTGCTTTGCGGCGCTTTCCCCCGTGGTGGAGGTCAGCGACTGGGAGATACGCCGGGGCGGGCGCAGCTATACCGTACACACGCTGGAATGGCTGCGCAGCTGCGACCCGGCGGCGGAGCTGTACCTTTGTGTCGGCAGCGATATGCTGCTGACCTTTACCCAGTGGTACCGCTGGCAGGATATGCTCAGCATGGCAGCCCTTGTGGTGGAAAGCCGCACCGGCACCGATGAAGCCGCCCTGCACGCCGCCGCAGCAGCGCTGGAGCAGGCCGGCGGCCGCGTCCTGTTTGCCGAGGCCGAGAGCTACCCCTGCGCATCCAGCGACATCCGCAGCGGAAAGCTCCCGCCGGAAAAGTGGCCGGAGGTCCTGCCGCAGGAGGCGCTGACGGTTGTGCGCGAAAATAAATTGTACGGGGTGGCGGATATGTGACATTGCGGCTGCCGCAGCACTGCCCGGAGCGGTCAAGACCGCTCCCTACAAGCCTGCCATAAATGTTGCTCTGTAGGGAGGGGTCTTGACCCCTCCGCGGACGCTGCCACCATCACAATGCAAAAATTGTAAAAGAGAGGGGAAGGACTGCCATGGATTACGCCGAAGCCAAGAAGCTTGTGAAGTCCAGATTGAGTGAAAAGCGCTGGACGCACACGAAAAATGTAAAAAAAATGGCGGTAAAGCTTGCCAAGCGCTGGGGGGCAGACCCGGAAAAGGCCGCTATGGCGGCAATTTTGCATGATTCCGCCAAGGAACTGCCCAAGCAGGAGTTGTTGCAGATTTTTGCCGATAATGCTATAATAGCAGAAAATGCCCCCGCGCGCCCTGCGCCGGTATGGCACGGCATCGCCGCAGCGATCCTTGCCCAGACCTGCTGGGGCATCGAGGACCCGGAGATTTTGTCCGCAATCCGCTGCCATACCACCGGCAAGCCGGATATGTCGCTGCAGGACAAGATCCTTTATCTGGCCGATATGACCAGCGCCGAGCGCGACTGGCCCGGCGTAAAGGCGCTGCGTGCGCTGGAGATGGAGGACCTTGACCGCGCCCTGTGCGAGGCCCTGAAGCAGAGCATTGATTTTGTCGAAGAAAAGGGCGGCGCGCTGGACCCTGAGAGCGTGGCTGCCTATGAGTATGCAAAAGCACATCTGAAGTAATACTCCAGAAACAGGGAGGAAAAACTATGAGCGAACCGCGTAAGCTGTATACCGGCAGTGCCTCCGGCGGGCTGGATCAGGAGCAGTATGAGGCTGCCCGCCGCCGTGCCCAGCAGTTGGCCGAACAGAATGCCCGCCGCCGCACGGTGCAGCAGCCGATGCGCACGGCCCAAGGCCGCCACATCAGCCAGCGCCCGGCGGCCCAGCCTGCACCGGAACCGGTGCAGGAACCCGTACAGGAGCCGGTGCAGCAGCCTGCCCCCCAGCCGGAGACCCCGCGTGAGCTGACCTATGCCCAGCGTCAGGCCATGGCCTACCGCGCTGCGGCTGAGCGCAAATACGGCGATACCCTGCAGTTTCAGGTGCAGCGCCCCCGCCGCACGGTCAACCGCCCGGCCGATGCCGAGCGGCAGGCCCGGCAGGCCGCTAACCGCCTGTATGAGCAGCCCGCAGACCGGCGGCCCGCAGCCGCGCCCCGCACGCAGGTGCGCCAGATGGACCTGAACGGGGTACAGGGCAGCAAGCCGATGTACAACTACGATGCAGCCGCAGGCGGCATCCAGATGGAGGAGGCTGCCGTGCAGCCCCGCTGCGCCCCGCACACCGAGGCCCCGCAGGCGGCCCGCAAGCCCAAGACCGCCGCAGGCGGCAGCGGCGGCGGCCATAAGCCCCCGCGCAGCCATGACGCAGCCGAAGCCCCGCGCAAGGGTAAGACCGGCGGCAAAAAGAGCGGCAAAAAAGGCGGCGACGGCAAGGGCGGTAAGAAAAAGAAGCGGGTCCGCTGGTGGCAGATCCTGCTTATCACGCTGCTGGTCATCGCGCTGATTTTCGGCGGTGCGTTCGCTCTCATCATGGGGGCCATCGCCCCGGAGGGCGGCAGCATCAAGCTGGATCAGCTCATCAACACCCCCAAGGAGTTTCAGGGCACGGAGATGAACTTCCTGATGGTTGGCATCGACCGCTCGTCCCAGAAGGAGGGCGACGACCTCAACGATGCAGGTATTGATGACGGCAACACCGATATGATCCTCTATGTCCATTTCAACAATGAGACGGGCGAGATGAAGATGCTGCAGATCCCCCGCGATACGATGGTCACGACTGACCGCAGCGTGTCGGGCAACTACCGCATCAACAACATCGCCAAGACGCAGGCTGCGGACAGCAACAGTATGAACATGGCCGCCCTGTGCACGCAGATTTCAAATATGTACCAGCTGCCGATCGATGGCTATATGACGATCCGTCTGGAAATGCTTGTGCAGCTGGTCGACTCCTTCGGCGGCATTGAACTGTATGTTCCGCGGGAGATGGATTATAAAGGCAGCCACCTGGATCAGGGCTACCAGACGCTGAACGGCGATGCCTGCGAGTTCCTGCTGCGCACCCGTCACGTCTACGCGGACGGCGACATCGGCCGCCTGAACATGCAGCGCCAGTTCTATGCCGCACTGTTCCGCCGCCTGAAGAGCATCGGCAACATCTGGGATGTGGCCAAGCTGACCCCCGCCGTGCTGAACTATATGGAGACTAGTCTGAGCGCCTCGCAGCTTGCCAGCTTTGCGGTCAGTATGCTGAAGATCGACTCCAGCAAGATCATGATCTGCCAGATGCCCATTAAGATGGCCGGAAAGTACAACGGACAGGCCGTTGTCTACCCGGCCCGCCAGGAGGACGCCGACCTGCTGAACCAGTATTTCCGCGAGAACACCGGCTTTGTGGATGCCAGCGCCCTGCAGCTCTGCGATGATGCGTCTGTGCTGGGCTTTGATCTGAGCAACTACACCGCCACCAACCCGAACATCCAGTTTATGGGTGGCCTGATGTCGGAGGCCGACCAAGCGCAGAAGGACGAGAATCTGGACGGCTCGAATCAGGTCACGGATGTCATGGCGTCCGAGTCCGCCGCCGAAAGCGAGAGTACCGAGGCCGAAAGCCAGCCCGCAGCGTAATTTACACTAGGAGAGTTACTATATGGAAAGCAAAGAACTTGCCATTCGTCTGGCCCGTGCGCTGGACGCCAAGAAGGCCGTCAATGTCCATATTCTGGCTGTTGAGGACCTGACCACCGTTACGGAATATTTTGTCATTGCCACGGGTATGTCTACTACCCACACGGGCGCTCTGGCCGATGAGGCCGAGTTCCAGCTGGAGCGCGAGGGCGTCAAGGTCCTGCGCACCGAGGGGCACGACGGCAAGCGCTGGGTGCTGCTGGACTACGGCAGCGTCATCGTCCATGTCTTTACGCAGGAGGCCCACGACTACTACGATCTGGAGCATCTCTGGGCCGACGCCAAGCCCGTGCCCGCCAGTGAGTGGATGCCTGACGAAAGTGCGGACGAGCAGTAAAAATGCGGAACGGCTTCCCCCTCGGGGGAAGCTGTCAGCGGCCCCGACCGCTGACTGATGAGGGGCGTCTTTGCCGCGGCAATCCGTGAACGGGATGCGTGGGGTGTTTATGCCATTGTGACCTATGAACGGGTTGCCGCGGCATACCCTCCCCTCATCCGGCCCTGCGGGGCCACCTTCCCCCAAGGGGGAAGGCTTTAGCGCTACCCATCTAAAATTCATCTGTGGGGAGAAATTTATGAAATACGACTTTAAAACCGTTGAGGCCAAATGGCAGAAGGTTTGGGCGGACGAAAAGACCTTCCATGCGGAGATCGACCATTCCAAGCCTAAATTCTATGCACTGGTCGAGTTCCCGTACCCGTCTGCGGCCGGTCTGCATGTCGGTCATCCGCGCAGCTACACCGCGCTGGACATCGTTGCGCGCAAAAAGCGTCAGTGCGGCTGCAATGTCCTGTACCCCATGGGCTGGGACGCCTTCGGCCTGCCGACCGAAAACTACGCCCTGAAGAACCACATCAACCCCGAGATCGTCACCGCCCAGAATGTGGCCCGCTTCAAGAGCCAGCTGCAGGCGCTGGGCCTCTCCTTCGACTGGGACCGTGAGATCAACACCACCGACCCCGAGTATTACAAGTGGACCCAGTGGATCTTCATCCAGCTGTTCAAAAAGGGTCTGGCCTACAAGAAGGAGACCACCGTCAACTACTGCACCGGCTGCAAGGTCGTTCTGGCCAACGAGGAGGTCGTCAACGGCGTCTGCGAGCGCTGCGGCAGCCCCGTTGTGCAGAAGAACAAGAGCCAGTGGATGCTCAAAATCACCGCCTACGCCGACCGCCTGATCGACGATCTGGACGAGGTGGACTACATCGACCGCGTCAAGACCCAGCAGCGCAACTGGATCGGCCGCAGCCACGGCGCCGAGATCAACTTTGCCACCACCGCCGGTGATACCCTGACCGTCTACACCACCCGCGCGGATACGCTGTTCGGCGCGACCTACATGGTCATCAGCCCCGAGCACGCTTTCATCAAAAAGTGGGTCGATGCGGGCTTAATCAAGAATGCCGCCGCCGTTGCCGCCTATCAGGAGGAGGCCGCCCGCAAGTCCGACTTCGAGCGCACCGAGCTGAATAAGAACAAGACCGGCGTTGTCATTGAGGGCGTCAAGGGCATCAACCCCGTCAACGGCAAGGAAATCCCCATCTTCATCTCCGACTATGTTCTGGCAACCTACGGCACCGGCGCCATCATGGCCGTGCCTGCCCACGACACCCGCGACTGGGAGTTTGCCAAGAAGTTCGGCCTGCCCATCATCGAGGTCGTCAAGGGCAATACCCCCAGTGACCTTGACAAGGAGGCATTCACCGATGTGGCCACCGGCACGCTGGTCAACTCTGATTTCCTGAACGGCCTCTCTGTCGAGGATGCCAAGAATAAGATGTACGCATGGCTGGAGGAGAACGGCAAGGGCCACAAGCAGGTGAACTTCAAGCTGCGCGACTGGGTGTTCAGCCGTCAGCGCTACTGGGGCGAGCCTATCCCCATGGTCTACTGCGACAAGTGCGGCTGGGTGCCCCTGCCCGAGAGCGAGCTGCCCCTGCGCCTGCCCGAGATCAAGGACTTTGAGCCGGGCGAGAACGGCGAAAGCCCGCTGGCACGCCACACCGAGTGGGTCAACACCACCTGCCCGTGCTGCGGCGCACCCGCGAAGCGCGAGACTGACACCATGCCCCAGTGGGCCGGCTCGAGCTGGTATTTCCTGCGCTACTGCGACCCCCACAACAAGGAGGCACTGGCCAGCAAGGAGGCGCTCGAGTATTGGAGCCCTGTGGACTGGTACAACGGCGGCATGGAGCATACCACCCTGCACCTGCTGTACAGCCGTTTCTGGCATAAATTCCTGTATGACCTCGGCGTAGTGCCCACCAAGGAGCCGTACCAGAAGCGTACCTCCCACGGCATGATTCTGGGCCTGAACCCCCATGCGTTTGAGAACCAGCCCGATGTCGAGCGCAAGCGCCTGCTGGCCGAGTATGGCGATGAGAAGGGTGCCCGCAAGGCCCTTGTCGAGAAGTACGGCGAGATGGCCGAGCATCCCATCGTCAAGATGTCGAAGTCGCTGGGCAATGTCGTCAACCCGGACGATGTCGTGGCCGAGTACGGCGCCGACACCCTGCGCCTGTATGAGATGTTCATCGGCGACTTTGAGAAGGCCGCCCCGTGGAACACCTCCTCCATCAAGGGCTGCAAGCGCTTCCTTGATAAGATCTGGTCGATGAGCGAGAAGCTCGTCCCCGGCGAGGGCGTGCGCCCTGAATTGGAGGCCGTTGCCAACCGCACCATCAAGAAGGTCGGCGAGGATATTGACGCCCTGAAGGCCAACACGGCCATTGCCCAGCTGATGATCTATGTCAACGCGCTGAGCGATCAGGGGGGTGCGACTAAGGCCGAGTACGAGCTGCTGCTGCAGCTGCTGAACCCGTTTGCCCCCCACATGACCGAGGAACTGTGGCAGCAGCTGGGCCATACCGAGCAGCTGGCCTACTACCCGTGGCCTGCCTACGATGAGGCCAAGTGCGTTGAGCAGACCATCGAGATCGCCGTGCAGGTCAACGGCAAGGTCAAGGCCCGCATCAAGGTGCCCGCCGCCATCGAGAACGCGGACGCCATCGCCGCCGCCAAGGCCGAGCCCGCCGTAGCCGAGGCCATCGCCGGCAAGACCATTGCCAAGGAGATCTATGTCAAGGGCAAGCTGGTCAATATCGCGGTCAAGGGCTGATATTTTATAGCATTTTAAGGCAGAGCGAAAGCTCTGCCTTTTTTGGTGGGCGGCTGCCGCAAAGTTCCCCGGAGCGGTCAAGACCGTTCCCTACAAAGCACCCGTGAACGCGGTACTGTAGGGAGGGGTCTTGACCCCTCCGATGACGTTGCCGCTATTGCGTTGCAAATATTTCGCCGCCCCTAACAAAGCACCCGTGGTTCAATAGTCCCTGTTTACAAACTCCGTCAACTACGGTATAATTAAAAATACTAAATTTCTTGACGAAAGCAGGTCACACCATGCTCATCAGTCTGATCGTACCCTGTTACAATGAAGAAGAAGCGATGCCGCTTTTTTATAAAGAAGCCTCCCGCGTGGCGGCTGAGATGAAAGCCAGCCACGGCGCGGATTTTGAGTTCATCTTTGTGGATGACGGCTCCCGCGATGGCACGCTGCGTGTCGCGCGCGCGCTGCATGCGCAGGATGACCGCGTGCGGTATGTCTCGTTCAGCCGCAACTTCGGCAAGGAGGCTGGCATCTACGCCGGTCTGCAGGCCGCCAAGGGCGATTATGTTGCCACGATGGACGCCGACCTGCAGGACCCGCCCGCGCTGCTGCCGCAGATGCTGGACACGCTGCTGACCGGCGAGTACGACTGCGCCGCCACCCGCCGCACGACCCGCAAGGGCGAGCCGCCGCTGCGCAGCTGGTTTGCCCGCAAGTTTTACCAGATCATCAACAGGATGTCTGATACAGAGATTGTCGATGGTGCGCGCGATTTCCGCCTGATGAGCCGCAAGATGACCGATGCCGTGCTGAGCATGGCCGAGTACAACCGATTCAGCAAGGGTATTTTCAGCTGGGTCGGCTTTAAGACCAAATGGTTCGACTACGAGAACATCGAGCGCGTGGCAGGTACGACCAAGTGGAATTTCTGGGGCCTGTTCAAATACTCCATCGAGGGTATTGTCGGCTTCTCGACCACGCCGCTGCTGATGGCGGCGGGCGTGGGCGTGCTGTTCTGCCTGCTGGCGTTCATCGGCATTATTTTTGTCATTGTCCGGGCGCTGATGTTTGGCGACCCGACCTCCGGCTGGCCGAGCCTCGTCTGCATCATTCTGCTGTGCAGCGGCGTCCAGCTGTTCTGCACCGGCATCGTCGGCGAGTACCTGGCCAAGACCTATCTGGAGGTCAAGCACCGTCCCATCTACATTGTGGCCGAGACGGAGAAAGACAAAAAATAAACCATGCATGATATGACCAAGGGTGCCCCGCTGGGGCACCTCTTTCTGTATGCGGTGCCGCTGCTGCTGGGGAACTGGCTGCAGCTGGCGTACAATGCGGTGGATTCCATCATTGCGGGGCGGTTCATCGGGCAGGATGCGCTGGCCGCTGAGGGCGTGGCCGGGCCGGTCATGAACCTTGTGATCCTTGCCATCAGCGGCCTGTGCATCGGCGCGGGCGTGCTGATGAGCGAGGCATTCGGCGCGGGGGAGACGGTGCGCCTCAAGGAAACGCTGGCCACAACGCTGCTGTTCGGCGCGCTGCTCTGCTGCGGTGCGGCTGCGGCGGGCTGCCTGCTGACGCCGTGGATACTGCGGGCAACGGCCGTGCCGGATGCGATTTTCGGCATCACAGCCATCTATCTGCGCATCACATTTCTGGGGGCACCGTTCACCTTCTTCTATAACGCGCTCGCGGCGGGGCTGAAAAGCGTGGGCGACAGCAAAACGCCGCTGAAATTCCTTGCGTTCTCTGCAGTGCTGAATGCCGTGCTGGATTTTGTCCTGATCGGCGGGCTCGGCTTCGGCATCGTGTGCAGCGCGGTCACGACCGTGGTGGCCGAGGCTGCCAGCGCCGTGATGGCTGCTGTTTACATGGCCTGCCGCGTGCCGGAGCTTTGCCCCGAACGCGGGCAGTGGCGCATCCGCCGCGCACTGCTCGGCCCGATCCTGCGCTATGGCTCGGTGACGGCCCTGCAGCAGGCGGTGCAGCCGATCTGCAAGGTGCTGATCCAAGGGCAGGTCAACGCGCTGGGCGTTGGCTCCATCGCGGCGTTCAACGCGGTGACGCGGGTGGACGATTTCGCCTTCACGCCGGAGCAGAGCATCGCCACGGCCATCACGACCTACATTGCGCAGAACCGCGGCGCAAGGCAGCCTGAACGCATCCGCCGCGGCTTTGCGGTGGGGCTGCGGCTGGAGCTGGGCTACTGGCTGCTGGTGGGCTGCGTAACGCTGACGCTGCGCCGGCCGATCCTCTCGCTGTTTGTGGCGGGGGAGGGCGCGGACGAGGTCATTGCGCTGGGCAGCCGCTACCTTGGGTATATGGCGCTGCTCTATGCGCTGCCCGCCCTGACGAACAGCCTGCAGGGCTTTTACCGCGGCATGGGCAAGATGACGACCACCCTGATCGGCACCTGCCTGCAGGCGGGCCTGCGGGCCGCTGCGGCCGCTGTGCTGGCCCCGCGCGTGGGGCTGACGGGCATCGCGTTTGCCTGCGCCTTCGGTTGGTGCGTCATGCTGGCGTTTGAGGTGCCGTATTATTTTTGGACATGTAAAAAGCAAAATTTGAAAAAGGCTTCTCCAATGGGAGAAGCTGTCCGCGAAGCGGACTGATGAGGGGCGGCGCTGCCGGTATTGTCCATTTGCCGGGCAGACGCGCCCCTCATCCGGCCTCGCGGGCTCGGCCACCTTCCCCCAATGGGCGAAGGCTTTTTTGTGTAAAATTTCCCCAATATCTGCTGCG
>OOCL01000857.1_pt1 | contig 20561 bp, 34 predicted proteins | sample 1671211 | NCBI WGS metagenome assembly OOCL01 (sample SAMN06348133, study PRJEB24527) | human gut metagenome | biome: human gut; feature: ankylosing spondylitis patient; material: feces | host: Homo sapiens | place: China | collected 2015-10 | reverse complement strand
TATGGGAATAATTGGATTTATGCTGTTTGTATATGGAGGACTGAACGGATACTGCATGGCATGGAGTAGACTCTATGATAGAGGAAACTACATTGGTGCAGACGGACTTTCTTATATTACAAGGCATACTTTCAAACCCGTATTTGCCAAGTACGTGGACTTCTTTATAGCAAGTTATGCCAAATTGAAGAACTGACTATGAGAGCTTACGAGAAATCGTAGGCTCTTTTATTTTTCAAAATGGAGGTTGATAGAAATGACTGTGGCCGAACGAGAAGAAAAACGGCGACTTACAAAAATTAAGGAATTAACGTATTTCACAGAGGCTCGAAATCACTTCTTTGATCGTCTGCGTTCCTGCACGGGGAAGCAATCGATACTGTGTTCGGAGAACCCCGGATGGGATACGATTCGCAAGTGCGTGATGTGGACGTATGGTGAGTGCCTTGTGACCCATATGCCCGATGATAAAAAGGAAGAGGCCAATAAATTTGCAATTCAACTGATTGATCAGATGTACGACAAACTCGAAGAACAGGAGGTTGAACAATGAAATTGACGAAAACATGCGCGAAATTCCTGCGCAAGCACGGCGGAACCATCCTGGCAGTGGCGGCATCCGTAGGTGTTGGGCTGACTGCTTATGAGACCCACAAGGCGGCTGTGAAGGCGACCACGCTCGTGGTCATGAACAAGGATGAGCCTATGACGAAGAAAGAGGTCGTGCAGGAGTGCTGGAAGTTTTATATTCCTGCGGCGGTCCTTGGCGGCGGCACCATCGCCTGCATCCTTGGCTCCAACACGCTGAACAAAAAGCAGATCGCAAGCCTGAGCGCGGCTTACATGGCGCTGGGCAAGAGTTACCAGCAGTACCGCAGGCAGGTGGCAGAGCGCATTGGTGCGGAGGAAGAGGAAAAGCTGCGGATGGAGGCTGCAAAGGAGACGAAAGCCGAAGATGTCCAGCGAGACAAGGACGGCGATGTCATCCGGCTGTTCTATGAGCCCGCCTCAAAAAGATATTTTCATGCCACGATGTCCCGGGTCATTGAGGCATCTTATTACTTTAACCGGGAGCTGGCCACGAACGGCTGCATCTCGGTAAACGAGTGGTGCAATTATCTCTGCGCCGACGAACTGACCATAACACCCGAAGGCGACCAGATGGGGTGGTGCCTTGACCAGCTGATCTATGACTGGGACGCCTACTGGATGGATTTTGAGTACGACAAGCAGATGACCGACGACGGGTTGGAGTGCTATTATCTGGCACCGGCGCTTGACCCGGTAGAAAACTATCTTGATTATACGGAGGATACCTATCATGCATAAAATCAACTGGTGGAAAGTGGCAAGCATCGCACTGCTGGCAGGAAGCGCACTGCTGGGCTTTGGGCATGACCTGATCGAGGATCAGAAGAGCGAGGACGAACTGCGCGACATGGTGCAGGAAGAAGTGCAGCGTCAGCTGGCTGAAAAGAACAACACGAACTGACGCGAAAAAAATCAGTCTGCTTTATGGAAGAGAAATCCAAACTGACAAACAAAGGAGATTGATATTTATGTACAACCATGATTATTATGCAACTCTGGATCAGGCAATGGTGAAGCAGCTGAAGTACACTGCACTGAACATCCTGCGGACGCTGATCGCGATCGCACTATATCTGTTCTTGCAGCCGGTTCGGCTATACGAATACGTTGAAGACTGTTTCCGGATGGAGCGTGACAGTCAGAAGGAAACAGAGATTCGATTCGATAATTTGAAGCGGAATGGACACATCTGAAAAAGGCGGGAGCTGTAGAGAAATCTACGGCTCTTTCTTTTTATAAATTCATTGATATTTTTGGAGGTACGAACATGAACATTCTTAACGGGATCGTAGGTGCATTGATTGGCGGCAGTCTGGTATGGGTGCTTGGCAGAGCTTATGGCGAAGGCGTAGGCGCTGCAAAAAGCCTTTTTGTGGTTGGAAAGAAAGCAGGCAATGAGGACATCAAGTTGTACATCGACCATAAGATTGCCCATGATGGGTTTATCACGAAAATGTTTTTCCTGCAGGGCCTCAATGACCAGCTTGACGATTGCATCGAGGCGATCGATTCGATGAATAAGAAGAAGGAGGACTAAACCATGAACTTGAAAGCACTGACCAAAACAGCGAGGAAGACCCTCAGCCGGAACAGCTCGAAGATCTTACTGGGCTTAGGCATCGCAGGCGCGTTTACGGCGGTCGGCTTTGCCATCTCGGCAACGCCCAAGGCCATGATCCTGCTGGAGGAAAAAAAGCAGGAGCTGGGGGTCGAGAAGCTGGACGCCAAGACCATCATCAAGACGGCAGCGCCGGTGTACATCCCCACAGCCATCTCTATGGGCATCTCGACCGGCTGCATCATCGCAGCGAGCAGCGTCAACGACCGGAGAAACGCTGCGCTGGCGGCAGCTTACACCATGTCGGAGACGGCTCTGCGGAGCTTTCAGGACAAGGTCGTCGAGACGGTCGGGCCGGAGAAGGCGAAGGAGATCAAGGAAGCTGTCGCGCTGGACAATATGGCGAAATGCCCGGAGCCGAAGAATCCTCCTGTGGCAACGCCCCAGAAGCCCGGCGTCGGCAACGACTTTTATAACGAACCGGTCAAATGCTGGGAGAGCCTTTCCGGGACATACTTTTTCACGTCCAGAAACATGCTGGAAAAAGCCGTCAACGGCGTGAACAAGCAGCTGCTCAGCGATTTCCGGGTCACCGAAAACGACCTGTTCGACTATCTGGGCATCGACCACAACAGGAACGGCGACCTTCTGGGCTGGGACACGGAAACGACTCTGGAAATCAGCACCTTCTATACATCGAAACTGGATGAGGATGGAACGCCCTGTCTTGTGCTGGATTACAGCACTCCTCCCAAGTGGCTGGGGTATTGATATTTTGAGACCCCGGCGCGAAAAATTCAGCTTGCTTTATGGAGGTAATACTCCGACATTATAAACTTATTTATAAGAAAGAGGTAACAAAAATGGACGAAATGAACAACGTGACTATGGAGAACGAGACTTCTATGATGGAGAACGCTCCTGTTGAGAACTTGGTTCCCGTTGAGGCGGAGAACTATACTTCGGACTGCGACTGTGAGAGCAATGCAAACCTCGATCTTGGCAAGATCGTCAAGATCGGCGTTGGTGCTGCGCTGCTCATCGGCGCTGGTGTGAAGTATGGCATCCCTGCTGCAAAGAAGGGTTTCAAGCACATCAAGGAGAAGATGGCCAGCAAGAAGGCGAAGAAGGACGAGGTCATCGACGTGGAGTCGACGGATGTGACTTCTGACGAGGAAACTTGTGAAGAGGAGAACTAATGTCAGATAAAGCGAGAGCTGTAGAGAAATCTGCAGCTCTTACTTTTTTATTTTGAAAAGGAGAAGCATAATGGCACAGGTGGATATGCCCAAGAATGATTTCAATACGGCCCAGGGCGAACCCAAGAAGAAGTTCGACAAGGTCGTAAGGGGAAAGGTCACGCTCAAGGAGCAGAACGACATCCAGAAGATCGCCAATGATTTTCTTGCAGAGGACCTCAAGACCGTCAAAGACCGCATCATCGCGGAGTATCTAATCCCGATGCTGAAGAACGGGCTTTGCAGCATCTTTAATTCCGCCATCAACATCGCTCTCTGGGGCGATGACCGCAGCCGCAGCTCGTCTACGAATTACAGCAGCTCCAGCCGGCAGCGTAACAGCTACGATCGCTACTATCAAGACGGGCAGAGCAGCCGCCCTGGAACATCCGGACGCCCGGCAAGAACGCTTCAGAATCTGGATTTCGAAGTGCGCTGCGACGCAGACGACACCTTGAACGAGATGTACGATGCCCTGCGCAAGTACAAGCAGGTGTCTGTAGGCGACCTGTGGGACATGATGGGTGTCTCGAACGAGTCCACTGACTACAATTACGGCTGGTACAACCTTGACGGGGCATGCATCAAGGGCATCCCGGGCGGATACCGTCTTGTTCTGCCCCGTCCGATCCCTCTCCGCTGAGATAGAAAGGAATGATATTTTATGAAGATTCTTAACAGCATCAAGAAAGATGAGATCATCAACGCTGTGACTCGCACGGCGTCCAAGTACAGCTACCGGCTCAAAAAGGCAAGTCCGACCATTATGATCGTCGGTGCGGCGGTCTGTGGTGTTGCAGCTACTGTCATGGCCTGCAAGGCGACCATCAAGGCACAGGACATCATCGAAGAGCATAAGGCCGACGTCGCAACGATCCATAAGGCAAAGGAGCAGATCGAGAACGGCCAGATCATCCTGAACAAGGATGAAACATATACCGAAGAGGATGTCAAGAAGGACATCACGGCCGTCTACATCCAGACCGGCGTGAAGCTCGCCAAGGCATATGCTCCCGCTGTGAGTCTCGGCGCGATCGCACTCGGCTGCATGTTCGGCTCTCACACTATCATGAGCAAGCGGAATGCAACCCTCACGGCTGCCTACATCGCTCTGGACAAGACCTTCAACGAGTACAAGTCCCGCGTTACCGAGCGCTTCGGCGACCGTATCCAGCATGAGCTCGAGCACAATATCAAAGCAGTTGAAGTCGAGTCCACTGCGAAGAAGGATGATGGCACCGAGGAGGTCATCAAAGAGTACAAAGACATTGCCTCCAAGCATGAGAGCCCTTACAGTCTCCTGTTCGACGAGAGCGTCGATACATGGCAGCCCGATGCAGACCTGAACCGAAACTACCTGCTCATGGTCGAGAGCGCTGCCAACAAGCGGCTCAAGACGCAGGGGCATCTTTTCCTGAACGAAGTGCTTTCCATGATCGGCACCTATGGCGGCGTCACTATGCGGAGACCCGAAGGTCAGCTCGTGGGTTGGCTTTACGACCCGAACGACCCGACAAAGCAGAACTGCGTTGACTTTCATGTCACCAACTATGCTCCCGGAAAAGAACAGCTCAACAACTTCATCGATGGCTGGGAGCGTTCTGTCATGATCGTGTTCAACTGCGACGGCGTCATCATAGACAAGATCTGAGATTGATATTTCGGAGGGATAGCTATGACCAGAATTGTAAAGAGACTCTCTTATGTGTTCGCAGTCATGGCCGGGGTGTGCTTTGCTTCCGGTCTGGCTGTTCTCGCGAAGTGAAAGGGACGTTGCTATGGACAGTTTGGAAAACGTATTCCTGTTTCTGGACTATCTGACCGACACGAAACGTAAGCGGCATGTCGTGGGAGGCGTTCTTATGAGCGTCTCCCTTTTCTTTGGCGGACTGGCGTTTACCTTTATGAGCATAAAAGGAGAAGACAATGAACAGAACGATTCGTGATATTTTGTTCTTCGGAGCGGGCGTCAGCGCCGGCGTGTGCATCATGCATACCCTGTTCCAGAAGAAGTATCGGGATTACTATGACGAGCGGTATGAGACTGATCGCCGCCATCTCCAGGAGAGGGAAGCCGACATGGAAAAGGAGATCGAGGAGAAAGCCACTCAGAAGAGCTTCGAGCAGCTGGCCGGGAAGTATCGGACGGAGTCTGACCCGGAGGTGAACGAGGACCACGAGTCGATCGAGATCATTCAGCCGGACGATTTCGGCGGGGATGATGAATACGAGACCTGTTTCCTCTCGTACTACAGCGACGGAAAGCTCGTCATCGACGGCGAGGACACTCCCCTTGACGAGGACTCTGTCGCGGATATGATCGGCACGGATGCGCTGAAGAACTTCGGGGTTTATATGCCGAGCACCGTCCATGTCCGGAACCACAAGTATATGAAGGACTACGAGATCCTTCAGGTCCGGCAGAACTTCTGCGACGTATATCAGAATGAGGAGGACGAATGATATTTTCAAGTCTGGCGGAGCAGTATTATGACTGGCTCTACAAAAGTGTGTGCGGTGAATGGGAGCCCCGGAACCTCTCATTTCACCGGCTCCTGATGTTTCTTTATAACAGAAACTATGTTCCGGCCTGTGAGATGGATATTTCCAGAGCAGCAGACGGCACGAATCTCCGGTATCGTTTCGCTACGGAGAATGATATTTCTTACGCAAGGATCGATTCGGCGTTTACGGGCATCCCGTGCAGTATGCTCGAGATGATGGTTGGGCTTTCCGTCCGGATCGAGGAGCATATCCTGGAGGACTCTTCGGCCGGAAAGAGAACAGGGCAGTGGTTCTGGAACATGGTCGTCAGCCTCGGTCTGGCTGCTATGGATGACCAGCGCTTCGACGAAGAGCGGGCAGAATCCGTCATTGAGCGATTCAGCAGAAGAGACTATAAGCCGAATGGCGCCGGCGGGCTCTTCACGCTTTCCAGGCCTACCGAAGACATGCGTACCATTGATATTTGGTACCAGCTCATGGGCTGGCTGGCGGAAAATGAAGCCTGATATTTACGTGTCGAAAATCTGCATCACGATGGAAGGAGTTATTGAGGAATTCGTCGATGATGAAAGAGTTTTGATGCGGATCACATCGTGCCGAAACACGGAACACATTGGCCGGCTGATATTTACCGACCTGAATTACTGGAGGAAAATAGACAATGGAAATGATGAATGTCATGTACGAACTGGCGACCACCAAGTCGGCTCTTGAGATGGCGGAGACGACCATCCGGAAGCAGCGCGGCAAGCTGCTGTGGAAGAACTTCCTCATCGCGGGATTTTTGTGGTTCAGCCTGACGTCCTGCAAGATGCTGAACGAGCTTGATGAGAAGCTCAGGGACGCGGAGGCTCACGCGCGCGACACGGAAGCGGAGCTTGCTATGATGCACCACAACTATGACCAGCACGACGAGGAAGAGAAGGACTCTTCGACTGTGTCCGAAAAAGATATTTGCTGTGACGGCTGCGCCACGATCACGAAAAAAGACGTATAAACATCGCAGAAAGGAGGAAATCAAGTCATTATGATAGATTTCCTTATGATCGCAACGCGGACCGGAAAGCGCGGTGTGATCGAGATATATCCGAAATTCATCATCAAACGGTCGAAAGACCTTATGATCCGAGGCTCGGATTTCTATGCGATCTGGTTGGAAGAACGTGGATTGTGGAGCACGGACGAGCAGGATGCACTGCAACTCATCGACCGGGAACTTGATATTTATGCAAATGAGCACAAAGAGCTGTTTGACGGCGGCTCCAGAGTGCTTCATATGTGGGATGCCGAGTCCGGAATGATCGACAACTGGCACAAATATTGCCAGAGGCAAATGCGGGACAATTATCATACGCTCGACGAGACATTGATATTTGCAAATACCCCTGTCAAAAAAGAGAGCTATGCATCCAAACGGTTGCCGTATCCGCTGGAAGCAGGAAGTATCAGTGCCTATGACGAACTCATGGGTACTTTATATTCTCCCGGAGAACGTGAAAAGATAGAATGGGCCATTGGCGCAATCGTCGATGGCGATTCGAAGAAAATTCAAAAGTTCCTCGTGCTCTATGGACCGCCCGGAAGCGGTAAATCCACTATTCTGAACATCGTGCAGAAACTTTTCGAAGGATATTGGTCGGTTTTCGACTCTAAAGTGCTCGGTTCATCTTCGAACGCTTTTGCTTTGGAGGCATTCAAGACGAACCCGCTCGTTGCAATCCAGCACGACGGCGATTTGTCGAGAATAGAGGACAATACGAGACTGAACTCGCTGGTCTCTCATGAGACGATGCTGGTGAACGAAAAGTTCAGGAGCCAGTATGCGAGTCAGTTCAAGTGCTTTATGTTCCTTGGCACAAACAAGCCTGTCCGGATCACAGATGCCAAGTCGGGCCTGATCCGTAGACTTATCGATGTCGAACCGAGCGGTGAAAAGATTCCGGCCAAAAAGTATCGGGACCTTGTCGCCAAAGTTGATTTCGAGCTTGGCGGAATCGCCTGGCACTGCAAGGAGGTCTACGAGAAAAACAAGCACCTCTACGACGAGTATGTTCCGACAAGGATGCTCGGAGCATCGAACGATTTCTACAACTTCATGCTGGATTCCTACTATGAGTTCAAGAGATCGGATGGCGTATCGCTCAAGCGGGCCTGGGCAATGTACAACACTTACAACGAGGAGGCAAAGGTATCGTATCCTTACTCCCGGCGCGCTTTCCGTGAGGAGCTGATGAACTACTTTACGGATTACAAAGAGCGTTCTGAAGATATTAACGGGGAGAGAGTACGCAGTTACTATAGCGGATTCAGAGTCGATAAGTTTAAGGAGTTTCTTGAGCAGCCGAAGGAGGAACGGCCGCCAGAAGAAGCTCATATTTCGTGGATTGAGTTCAAAGAGCAGCATTCTCTCTTCAATGATATTTGCAAGGACTGTCCGGCACAGTATGCGACTGAAGAAGGCACTCCTATGCAAAAATGGGAGGATGTTAGAAGTAAGTTGTCAGAGCTGGACACTTTGAGGCTCCATTATGTGAAAGTTCCAGAGAATCATATTGTCATCGACTTTGATATTAAAGGCCCTGATGGCAAGAAAAACTTCGAATTGAATTTGGAGGCTGCATCGAAGTGGCCGAAAACGTATGCGGAACTCAGTAAATCTGGTGCTGGTATTCATTTGCATTATATTTACAGCGGGGACGCATCGAAGCTCAGCAGAGTCTACGATGAAAATATCGAGATAAAGGTGTTCACTGGAAATTCTTCTCTCAGAAGAAAGTTATCGAAGTGCAATGATATTTCCGTGGCTTCCATCAGTAGTGGCTTACCATTGAAGGGAGAAAAAATGGTTAACACGAAGCAGATCCAGAATGAAAAACATCTTCGCATTCTGATTAAGAAAGCACTGGCCAAAGAGATCAGTCCCTACACCAAACCGAGTGTTGACTTCATCGCCCACATTATGGACGAGGCGTATGAGGGGAATATCCCTTATGATGTTGATGATATGCGCAATTCGATTCTGGCTTTCGCTGCAAACAGCACGAATCAGGCTGAAGCATGTTTGAAAGCGGTATCGAAAATGCATTTCAAATCGAAAGAGGAGGTGAAAGACTCTAAAGCTAGCGAGAGTGAGACCCCGATCGTCTTCTTCGACTGCGAGGTGTTCCCGAACCTCTTTCTTGTGAACTGGAAATTTGCCAAAAATGACCTCATTCACAGGATGATCAATCCCAGCCCGGAAGAAATCGAAGCCCTTACGAAATATCGGCTTATTGGTTTCAACAACCGGAAGTATGACAACCACATTCTCTGGGGACGGATGATCGGCATGTCGATTGCGCAGCTCTATGCGCTTTCGAACCGCATCATCAACGAACATACCGGTTTCTTCGGTGAGGCGTATAATCTGTCCTACACGGATATTTACGACTTCTCTGCCAAAAAGCAGAGTCTAAAGAAATTCGAAATCGAATTGGGAATCCATCATCAGGAGCTTGGCTTACCGTGGGATCAGCCCGTGCCGAAAAGCCTTTGGGACAAGGTCGCGGAATACTGCGACAATGACGTTCTGGCAACAGAAGCCGTGTTTAACGCACGTCATGCAGACTTTGTAGCCCGGGAGATCCTGGCAGATATTGCCGGACTGACGGTCAACGACACGACCAACACATTGACCACGCGCATCATCTTTGGCAAGGAAAGGCACCCGAAGCTGGTTTACACCGACCTTGCGACCGGAGAACAGGACGCTTTGACCGAGGTCGAGCCTGATATTTTGGTGTCCAAAAACGTCATCAATGCCTTCCCGGGTTACGAGTGGACCAAAGGCGACGATGGCCGGATGCACAACATGTTCCGTGGAACAGACCTTGGTTTGGGCGGCTATGTCTATGCCGAACCTGGCATGTACTGGAATGTCGCGCTGCTGGATGTGGCATCGCTGCACCCGCACTCGGCGGTCGCCATGAACTATTTTGGTGAGTACACCAAAAACTTCAATGACCTTATGGATGTACGTATCTATGTCAAACATAAGGAGTACGACAAGGCCAAGAAGCTCTTTGGCGGGAAGTTGGCCAAATATCTGGATGACCCTGCGCAGGCGAAAGCTTTGGCACAGGCACTGAAGATCGCCATCAACTCGGTGTACGGATTGACCAGTGCGACCTTCGACAATCCGTTCCGCAACCCCAAGAACGCCAACAACATCGTGGCGCTTCGAGGGGCTTTATTTATGCGCACTTTGCAGGATGAGGTACAGCAGCGCGGTTTCACGGTTGCCCATATCAAGACTGACTCCATCAAGATCCCCGATGCTACGCCGGAGATCATCGACTTCTGCATGAAGTTTGCAGAGAAGTATGGCTACCAGTTTGAGCATGAGGCTACCTACGAGAAGATGTGCCTCGTGAACAATGCGGTCTACATTGCAAGGTATATGGACGCCGCTGAGTGCAAGGCTCGGTATGGATACGTGCCGGGAGATAACGAGAAGGAAGGCGGAGAGTGGACGGCCACCGGTACTCAGTTTCAGGTTCCGTATGTGTTTAAGACGCTCTTCTCTCACGAAGATATTGTGTTCAATGATCTCTGCGAGACCAAATCGGTGTCGAAGGGCGCTATCTACCTCGACAAAAACGAGGACTTGGCCGAAGGAGAGCACAATTATATTTTTGTCGGGCGCGTTGGCCAGTTCTGCCCTATCAAACCCGGATGTGGCGGCGCACTACTTGTGAGAGAAGCCGGTGCCAAAGACAACGGTGAGACCAAGTATGACTCTGTGACAGGTGCAAAAGATTATCGCTGGTTGGAAAGCGAGATGGTCTATAACCTGCATCTGGAGGACACTATTGACCGGTCCTATTTTGATAAGATGGCAACGAAAGCTATCGAGGCCATTTCCGAGTATGGTGACTTCAAACAGTTCGCTTCCAACGATTCGGGTGAACCGCCTTGGCAGAAGCCTGATATTCCGTGGGACGATGTACAGGATGAAGCTGCACAGAATTTTAATGTAAGATAAGGAGACTGATATTTTATGGCGAACAAGCTGTATGATTCCAAAGGACAACTGATTGGCTATATCGCAACCGTCACCGTCGAGAAGAATCGGCTCGACGGCCTGACGAGGGTGGTTCTTCATACTGGCCACGAACTCACATTTCGCCAAGGCGATCTGATCACTGATCGGGGCGGTAATTTGAGTATTCGTTATGGAAATGGAGGGCTCGATGCGGGTAAGAAGAGCACTTCTGCTACGAATGCAGCTGCTATCAAGAGAGTCATTTTCAATCCTCCGGCCACTATCGTTTACTGGTCGGACTGTACCAAGACCATTGTGAAGTGCAGCGAGAAGGATGTTTTCGACCCGGAGAAGGGGCTGGCCATGGCAGTTGCAAAGCGTTGCGGCGGCAACAATGACAGCTATTACAAGGAGATTCGGCATTGGGTAGAGAAGAGCGGGAAGAAGTATCCCGGGAAGCCCTATACGGAAAGCTCTTCTGTCGAGAATGATGCGCTCAAGAAGTACATCGCTCAGGCAAAGAATAGCTACGAAGCAGCTTTGGAGGCGGCAGCAAAGGGCAATCCTACGAATTTTCTGTCTATGATGGGCCGAGTGTCGGCCGCGCTTTCCATGCTGGAGCTCGAAATCAACAACTAAAAGGAGACTTATATTTATGTATACCAAGCGTCAGAAAGTCAACATCGATGATACCCGCTTTATCTTTACCACCAATTTCTCCGGCGACCCGAGCCGTGACCGCTTTGGCTCCAGCACTCGGCGTGTCAACGTGGTGATCCCGACTCAGGAACTGGCTGACCAGCTTTCCGCTATGGGCGTCAAGGTCAAGCAGACTCAGCCGAACCCTGAGCGCACCTACGATGAGCCGTTCGTTCCGACCTACTTCGTGCCGGTGACGATCAATATGGATTCCAAGTGGCCTCCGCATGTCTACTGGGTGACCACCGCCGGCAAGAGGTTACTCTGCAACATTGATACGATCAGCCAGCTGGACTTTATCCGGGTCAAGAACGTCTGTCTCCAGGCAAACCTTGTCGAGAAGCGCAACAACCCGGGTGAGTACAGCCTTTATGCAGATGTCATGTACGTCGAACAGGACGCCGATGCTGATCCGTATGCAGAGCGCTATGCCCGGTTTGCGGTTCCTGAAGCAGACATGGCAGAGCCGAGCGACCACACCGAAATTCCGTTCTGAGGTGAAGCATATGAAGAAACTGTTTATCAGCTGCCCGATGAAAGACCGTACCGAAGCCCAGATCCGTGGGACCATGATGCAGATGCACAACATTGCCGAGGCTGTCTTCGGTGAAGAGCTGGAAGTTATCCAGACCTATATTCCTGATCCTCCGAGTGGCATGAACCAGGCACTCTGGTGTCTCGGCGAAAGCATTAAGATGCTGTCTGAGGCAGATTACTTCATCGGCGTGTACGATGAAGAGAAGGCATACCGTGGCTGTGCGATCGAGAACCAGGTCGCAAAGGCTTATGGCATTCCCAGTTACACCATCAACCTGAGTTACGTGGCCCATGACGTCGTCGAAGTACGGGCAAAAGAGGCTCGTAAGTATAGCTGCTTCGGCTACTGATCTGTGATATTTCGAGTGCCGGGGTCGGTCTCTGGTTGAATGCACCAGTCCTATGAGTGCCCACGTCGCAAATGGCGTTCTCAGCAGGGGACAGCTCGATTGATATTTATGAATGATTTGGAGGTTGACGTCATGAAACGAATCAAAGTGCTCCGTATCAAAGCGCATTGCTATCCTGAAATCGTCCGGATTCCGCTCGGTCTGGACTCCTTGCAGAAGGAAGTTGGAGGACCGATTCAGGCGGTATATCCGTGGGATGATCCCGTGGCATTGATCTGCAATGAAGAAGGTAAACTGGATAGTGATGCCGTGGAGCATTATAACCGGGTTCTCGCAACTGAGATTGGTGTGCCTTATGACATCGTTGTAGGGACGTTCCTGATCGTTGGGCTTACGGAAGATGATTTCGGATCACTGAGTCCGGAGCTTCTTGAGAAGTATGAGAAACTGTTCCATGACCCGGAAGAATTTTCCGTTCGGACGGATGCACATGGAAAGATATATCTAGATGTTCATCCTTGCAAACCGGAGGACGGCGCGAAATAATCAGCCTGCATGAAGAGCCGTTGAGAAATCTGCGGCTCTTTTCTTTTGGGATAGTAGCTTAGTCAGGTTCAAAGCAGCCAGCTCATAACTGGTTCATCGCGGGTTCAAATCCTGTCTGTCCCACCAGCGGCAAACACCTATATAAATACATGAAAGGAGGATGAAAAGATAATGGTCACCGTAACCGACAAAGTCTGCATAGCATGCGGCAAGGAATTAAAAAATGTCCCGGTAGCGACTGTCTTTTGCCCGGAATGCAGGAAAAAGCGCAGAAGAGAGCTTATGGATGAGAAAATCGCGCATGAACGGGCCAAGCGTGCTTCTGAAAAAGCAGAGATGGATGCGTTCAAGCCGAAAGCAAAAAAGAAGTATGAAGGGCCTAGTCTTCAGGAAATCATGCATGAGGCAACGAAGGAGGGACTTCAGTATGTCGCTTATTGCAAAAAGCACGGGCTCCACTAAAAAGAAAGAACTCTGGAAAGTTTTCCGTAAAAATCGGAAGGAACTCTTTGCTTATACTGTCCGAGGTGAAGGAGAGGACGAAGAAGAAGCAACGATTTCGCTTCTGGCGTATGAGAACCATTGCCGGAAAAAAGACATCCATGTGATGCTGGAAATGAGGTGATCAGGCTGATGGCAGGAGTTACGCTCTATGACTACCAGTTGGATGCAGTAGACCGAATGAAAATCGGATGCATCTTGTGTGGCGGCGTTGGGAGCGGAAAATCAAGGACGAGTTTGGCGTTTTACTACAGACTCTATGGTGGACAAATAAACACAAAAGAATATGCAAGGATGACAGAACCACCGGATCTTTATATCATCACCACGGCTCGAAAACGAGATACTGGCGAATGGGACGAGGAATTGGCTCATTTCTACATGGGGACGGACCCGAAACTTGATATTTACGAGCATACGGTCGTCGTAGACTCGTGGAACAATATTGGGAAGTATGTTGGTGTGAAGAATGCGTTCTTCATATTTGACGAGCAGCGTGTTGTTGGACGTGGAAGCTGGGTCAAAGCGTTTCTAAAGATCACAAAGGAAAACGAATGGATCTTGCTTAGCGCCACCCCCGGAGACTGCTGGACAGATTATATTCCGGTCTTCGTTGCCAACGGATTCTTTAGGAATCGGACGGAATTCAACAACCAGCATGTAGTATATAGCCAATACTGTACGAAATATCCTAAAATTGAGCGGTATCTGAACACACAGCGACTGGTACGGCTGCGGGAACGGATTCTGGTTGACATGGACTTTGAACGGCCTACAGTATCCCATCATGAGAATATTTTCGTAGACTACAATAAGCCGAAGTATTTGCAAATCTGCAAGAACCGCTGGAATCCTTGGGAGGATAGACCAATAGAGACAGCCAGCGAGTTTTGCTATATGTTGAGGAAGATTGTCAATTCCGATGAAAGCCGGCAGCAGGAAGTCCTTGATATTTGCATGACACGGCCAAGAATGATTATATTCTACAATTTCGACTATGAGCTGGATATTCTGCTCGGGTTGAACTACGGCACAGGGGTTGAGGTTGCTCAGTGGAATGGCCATAAGCATCAGCCAATTCCTGATGGCGACAGGTGGATTTATCTCGTGCAGTACAACGCCGGGGCAGAGGGCTGGAACTGCATCAAGACGGACACCATTATATTCTACAGCCAGAACTACTCCTATAAGATTATGGAGCAGGCTGCGGGGCGGATTGACAGACTCAATACACCATATAAGGATCTCTGGTATTACCACTTAAAGTCCCGAGCAGGAATCGACCTCGCTATTTCAAGGGCGCTGAACTCAAAGAAAGCGTTTAACGAAAGGAATTTTTATGGAGCATGATATTTATGAATTACTGAGGGCTTCGGGTATTACTTACGAAAAAATAGCTGAAGTTTTCAATGCTCTCGCCGAGGTCTGCGAGAAGATTGGTGCATGGGCTGAGGATTTACTCGGAGTGATTGAGGAGAAGCTTTCAAAGTTGGCTCCAAAGAAACTGCGACCTAATTATAAGGACAAGTGCAAAATCCGGTGGCTGGATATTCCCAATAAGGTTATGCAGGGAAGAATCAGGAGGTTCTGCTAATGAGAAATATTTCAAAGAAAAATAGAAAGAAGCTTGTTAAAGTTCTCAATGCTAATTGCCATTGCACGAAGACTTTCAACGATTCCATCATGACATTTTATCCATATCAGAGTAGTCCGTTATCTGCTGTTTGGAAATATCTGGTCAGAAGGCCTGATGGTGTTTTTATTGGGCGTTTTCTAATTCTACCAGAGGAGCCACTGATTCCGGTTAATGCAAGATACTGTCTAATTCATTGCCCGGAGCAACTTTTTAATCCAAGAGCTCACATTGAAATCAATAAGCAAATTGTTCAAAGACTTAGGGAGTGTTCTCAACTTTATGCTATTGAGTATACATGGAGGAAACATAAATGATTAAGGATTCTGGCGACCGCACCGAATTCGAAACCGGTGCCGGGCGCTAAACTCGAAGAAAGCATTCAACGAGAGGAAATTTTATGGAGGCTGAAAATGCTGGAAACCATACATGACATCTGTAACTGCACAGATATTGCTCAGCTAAAGGTACAGCGCGAATCGTATCGTGCCGAACTTGTTGGATATTGCAAAGTAAATCCCTTGTGCGCAGGAATAGTGATGAAAATGGCTTCTGACAAGGAATTTCTGCGTTTTATTTCGCTCATATCAGCAAGAACCGTCTTAACCACTCGAATCAATGAACTGGAGGAGAAAACAAATGATTAAAGATTCTGGCGACCGCACCGAATTTGAAACTGGTGCCAAGCGCGACATGCACGCCGGGAAGGGCAGGATGGACCTTCTGCCCTGGTATGGCATCATGGAGGTCAGTAAGCACTGTGAGGAAGGTGCCTTGAAGTACGGTGAGCACAACGTGGATAAGGGCATCCCGCTGCATTCGCTTCTGGATAGTGCTGCACGACATCTGGCAAAGTACATGGTCGGTATAGACGATGAGGATCACCTGCGCGCTGCCTGCTGGAACCTGCTGTGGGCATTGAACCAGCGGGAGACCCATCCGGAGTTGGATGATAGGTTTGTGGTCAAGGAGAAGAAAGCGGCAAATGATAAGAAATCGTCCAAAATGGTCTTGACTAAATGTGCCAACTGCGGCAAGGAGTGGCCTGTGAGCGAAGATGACTGGGTACGCATGTGTGCATGGTCTTTTAACCTCAAGCGCGACAGTGCTATCACTCGTTGCCCGGATTGCCGAGAGGTGACACGTATTTATAAGGTGGGAGAGGTGAGCACTGATGAATAACTGGATGCGTGAGGTTCGCTACGACCTCTACTGTCCGAAGTGCAAGAACTTCAAGGTGCTGGAGACGGATGAACCCTGCAACGAGTGCCTGACGGAGTGTGCGCGGGAGGGTACGGTTAAGCCTCTGAAGTTTGAGGAGAAGACGCGAAAATAACAGACTCCTTTATGAGATGATTAGTCTCAGAATTATATTTTGGAGGTTGAACGTATGATCGAAATCAGAAGAGGTCCTGTTATAAGCAGTGATGGTAGCAAACAGGCTGATATTATCGTTAAAGCTGCAGCTCCGAATGACTTGAAGCAGATTCTGATTGGAGGTGGAACTATACTGGTAGGCATTATCTATCTTACGGTTGCGGCATTCAAGAGGGGTGCTAAAGCATATGAGAGTGCTGAGCTTAACGCATTAGCCGACATTGGCGCAATGGATAAGCAGGACGTTAAAGAAATTCTCGAAGGAGATGAATATTTTACAAAATAAGAACTAATCAAGACATTGAGCCGTGGAGAAATCTGCGGCTCTTATTTTTATGAAAAGGAATAAGAAATATGCTTCAGAAAATTATCGCGTTCGTTATCAATTTCCTGACGCTCAGCTCGCCCTGCGGTTGGATGATGGATATTCTCAAGGATACCCGCAAGTATAAATTCTATAACCCTCTGCGGGAGCTGGAAATCGCGGAGAATCATTTCAACTTCTGTGAGCAGGAGCATATGTCGGCGGCTATTTTTGAGCTGTGCTCTGCTGAGAGCAGGGTCGAGAGATTGACTGGAGGTGTTATACTGTGACGTACTATCATCAGATTTATCGTTGCCGCAAATGTGGGAATGAGTTCTGCCCGGTGACGGTACATACCGAGACTATCATGTATATTGAACTGAATAATTTCCTGAACAGGGTCAATGGCGAACTCGAGTGGGATCACAAAGAGATGCCTTTAGCACCGAGGCTGTATAGGGCGCATACATGTCCGAACGGTGACATCGGCGTTGGCGACTTCATCGGGTACAAGAAGGAGGAACAATGAGTATGTATGAAAAAATCGGCAAGTTTATTGGCGGCGTTCTGGCGGTGACTATCACGGCCTGCGCGTGGCTGATAATCATTGCATTTACGCTGAAGGTGATCTGGTTCATTTTGTTCCGGATTCTGCTGTGAGGTGACTCCGATGGACGACGGAAGAGTAAGCGCGCAAGAAACGCGGGATAATATCATATCTTTCTATCAAGAAATCATCGAAGAAATTGACGCGAATCCGCTGATTGAGGAAACCTTTTACGCTGACAACAAACCTGTTGCTACCATAAGGAACCCGAGAAGACCGCTTCTGACATGGGATTACGAGAAAGGTGAACCAGTCAGGATTTGTGAGGCGATCTCAGTATGGGGAGTTGCTGAGCTGGCGGCTAATGGGGATATTACTTTGCTAGAAGGGCTTCTCTGGTGCGATGCTTATGGAGCATCTAGCAAAAAGTTTGAGGAGCTGTACACGGAATTTAAGTGTGACAAGCTGCTCCTGCAGAACTATCACCATCAGAATAAGCGTTGGTATTACCGGTTGGTGGAGTTCATCAATCGGAATATTGAAAAAGCTTGGAATATGATCATGGAGGACTTGTTATGAAAATTATTGAACCCAAGTACGAAATTCTCACTGATATTTCTGAGGGCGGCATCAAAGAGCTCCAGAAGATCGAGCGAGTGGCCCGGATCTGCTACAAGAGCGAGGACAAGATCACACCGGATGGTGAGTCGGCAAAGAAACTGGTGGGCTTTCTGGTGAAGCAGGGGCATGAGGCTATGCTGGAGCATTCTCAGCTGTCCGTGCTGTTCACCTGTGACCGGGGCATTGCCAATGAGCTGGTGCGGCACCGCATTGCGAGCTTTGCACAGGAGAGCACACGGTACTGCAACTATGCAGGGGAGAAGTTTGGCGGAGAGCTGAGCTTTATCCGGCCGTATTATATTGATGTGACCGACGCTGACAAGAAACGTGAAAGTGCAGAATATACGCCTGGCAGCACTTGGCTTGATTCCTGCGAATCTGCGGAAATCCTTTATAAGGATATGATCGCACTCGGCATGCGTCCCGAACAGGCTCGTTGTGTGTTACCGTTGTGCCTGAAGACCGAGATCGTGGTCACTGCCAACTACCGTGAGTGGCGCAACATCTTCAAACTGCGTACTCCTGTGGCGGCGCACCCCCAGATGCGTGAGCTGATGTGTCCGCTGCTGCTGGAGGTTCAGAAGAAGATTCCGGTGGTGTTTGATGATATTTACACGTTCTGGCCGGTGGATGACCAGACGCGGAAGGGGAGTATGGTGAAGTAACTATGAAAAATCGTATTATTTGTTTCGTTGCATGTCTGATGATGATGCTTGTTGGCTGTGTGGTTCTGTGTAGCTGCGGCAACTATACAGTGTTAGATATGACCTTTACCTATTCGTGGGCACAGATTAAGCTGCCCGACGGAACCATCATCGAAGGCAAGGTAGATAACTGGACCGATTATGAAGGAGATCAGCTGCAAATCACGATTGATGGCACTACATATCTGGTTCACGCAGCGGATGCCGTTATGAAAACCTGAGAGGGAAAGGATATGGTGAAGTAAGCATGAAGAAAATTGACGAACGATATATTGAGGTATTAGATCAATTCGGATTCGGCTTATACACAACTACAGCGGGATGTAATCTCTATCATGATAGTTCATGGGGATCATATATTGTAAACTTTAATGGAGACGACTTTGTCGAGATGTTCATTGGTTATGCTGAAACCTTCGATCCGAATGAGTATGTAAGTTTACATATCAAGAGTCACAGGGTGATTAAAGATATTGGCGAGATGCTTAAAAGTGCAAAAGAAATTCAGATTTTGCTGTTAAAAGTAGCCATCGAATTTGTGAAAATCAGCAAGGGAAGTATGGTGAAAGCTGATGCATAAGGTCTTATTCACTATTGGGTTTGCTTGTCAAATCTTCTATTTCGGGAGTCGTTACGGGGTAAAACTTGAGAAAGATATTACTGAAGTCATATACGGCATAGGTGTTATATTGGCGCTAGCATCTTTTGCTTTATATTGAAAGAAGGTGATTACGATGCAGCAAAGAACGTATGATTTTCTTGTGAAGATGCGGATTCCGATGGTGGGCGATGCAATCGAGATGATGGGTGATGCGATCGAGATGACTATTGATTCGCTCAATTCGCATCGGTCTGCCCCGATGGTTGATATTTGCACTGCGATTGCAGAGAAGTATCACACGAACGTAAAAAGTGTCACTGCTCGCCTTGTGAGGACTGTGGATGCGATGGAATATCGGAGCGGTGTGTATCCGAATCCTGAAATGGAAGAGCTCCGTATTGCATTCAGACTGGATAAATGGACGCTTAAACGATTCCTGTATGCTGCGGCGAGGAGGCTTATGGGCCAATGAAGAACCATTATATTTACTTTATGATGCGTTTGGCGATGTTTTCGAGCTGCGTTCCGAAGTAACAAGCAAGAGGCGCGGATTTTTCTACGTCTCTTATTTTTATTCGAGGAGGTGGTACTTTTGCTTGACGACTCGACTCCTACATGATATTCTTGTACTAGTATAAGGAGGTGCTTTTATGGCACGAACAGTGAAATGTCCTAGTTGTGGCGCTGAGCTTACGGTGAAAGAAGGCAATCGAGACTTCATGTTCTGCGAATATTGCGGGACGAAAGTGCGGCTTGATGACTATCAGGAGACGCACAGGTTTGTGGATGAAGCAAAAGTCAAGCGGGTTGAAGCTTTCAAAGACTTAGCGATGAAGAAGATGGAAATGGATGAACAAAAGCGTAAAGACGAAAAAGATAATGAAGCAGAACGCAGAAAAATGGAGCCTGTGTATTTGAGCTTACTCATAGCGCTTCCTATAATCTTTTTTATTCTCGCTAAACTATTTGGCGCTGAATAACATAGAAAGGTCTCGATATAAAATTCGGGGCCTTTTCTTTTTTATCTGGCAGTAGACTCTGCCAATTTTTATTTGCCGCTTTTTGTTAATTTTGTGATAATAATTGAAAAAGCATCAATTTTCGGGCCAAAAACCCATTTTGTGGCCAAAAATTTTAGAAAAACGGCCACATATTTTGACGTAGATACGTTAGAAATATGCGCTTTGGCCAAAAGCCCACTTTTTTCTTTAAGTTAATTAAAAAAT
>OOCL01000838.1_pt1 | contig 20958 bp, 18 predicted proteins | sample 1671211 | NCBI WGS metagenome assembly OOCL01 (sample SAMN06348133, study PRJEB24527) | human gut metagenome | biome: human gut; feature: ankylosing spondylitis patient; material: feces | host: Homo sapiens | place: China | collected 2015-10 | reverse complement strand
CCGAGATCTACACTCTTTCCCTACACGACGCTCTTCCGATCTAGCACATTCTCCCCCCAGCGGTCAAAGCGGAGGGTGATCTCAGTGGCCGAAGGGTCGATGCCGGAGACCCACAAGTCGTAGTAGCTGGCAAAGGGGTAGGAGGCCGAGGGGTTCCCAGAGGACTCACCAAAGTCCATAGTGGAGTATCCTTGTTCTATCAGCAGCCTGCCCTGACGATAGGAGGGATAGAAATTGCCTAGGTCGTCCTCCGCCCACAGCCAGTCCCGGAGCGCCGGCTCCCGGTTCCATGGGTTGGGGTGGGTGACCTTCAGCAGGTAGTAGAGGGCCTGCTCATCTCCCAAGTCCAACACCACCGCCCGGTGAATGGAGAAGGTGTAGCCCTCCCACGTCCAGGAACCCTCCGGCCGGAAGTCCACCACGATTTCTTCCGGGGCGGACCGCTCCAGGGCACTGCCCAGTCCACCCAGACTGTTGTACGTGGGCGGGGCCAGCAGATTGACCGCGACGGTTCCCAGCCGGGGCACGGAAAAGAGCAGCATCAGTACGCCCGCCAGCACCACTGCCCGCACGAACCAGATCTGGAGCCACCCCAAGAGGGGATTGTGGATGGAGTCCAGCCAGCGGCCCAGCTCTTCCGGATTCCCCATGGCCTCCACCGCCCGGCGCTCCGCCTCCCGCAGCGGCATGTCCGGGCGGGTCTCCAGAATGGCGGCCTTGTGATCCTCCAGGTGAGCGGTGAGCTCCGCCGTGATGGCCTCGTGGTCCGGCCGGAAGCGGACGTACATGCATACGTGGTCGCAGAACTGGCTGATGGTGCGGTGGGGGGCCGCCGCCGGGGCGCTCATGCCAGAGCCGGACTGGTTCCGGCCAGAATGGCGTTGACGGTATGGGTAAATTCCACCCACTCCTCCTTCTTTTCGTCCAGCAGGCGCAGGCCCTTGCGGGTGATGCGGTAGTATTTCCGCATCCGGCCCGTGGGGGCCTCTTTTTCGTAGGACTTCACCGCTCCGTCCTTCTCCAGTGTGTGGAGGATGGGGTAGAGGGTGCCCTCCTTGAGCGTAAAGGTGTGGTCGCTCCGCGCCTCCAGCTCGGCGATCATCTCATAGCCATATTTGTCCCCGGAGGAGAGCAGGGAGAGTACCAGAAGGGTGGTGGAGCCGGAGAGCAGGTTCTTGTCCGCCTTTTTCATGGGAAGCCTCCTTATACGCAAAATACCTCGGCGATCTAGGTGTATTTTACCTAGATCGCCGAGGTATGTCAAGGGGGGTCAGCGCACTTGATTGCGGAGCGTGCGGCCCTCCACATAGCGCCGCAGGTTGTCCAGGAAAATAGCCTTGATGCGCTCCAGCGTGGCCTCCATGTGGTTATAGCCCCCGGCGGTGTGGGGGGTGAGGAGGAGGCTGGGGGCCTCCCAGAGGGGGTGTCCCGGGGGCAGAGGTTCCGGATCGGTAACGTCCAGTCCCGCGCCCAGCAGGCGGCCGGAGCACAGCACCTCCGCCAGGGCGGTGCAGTCCACGGCGCTCCCACGGCCCGCGTTGAGCAGTACCGCGCCGGGCCTCATAGCCAGCAGCCGGGCCTTGCTCATCAGGCCCGCAGTCTCAGGGGTGTGGGGGAGGGCCAGGGCCACCACATCGGCCTGGGGGAGCAGGCCATCCAGCGCACCCAGACCGTAAATCTCGTCAAAGCCCTCTACCGGGCAGCCCGCGCTCCGGCGCAGCCCAATAACCCGCTGTGCCCCCAGGGCGCGGACCAGCCGGGCAAAGTGGCGGCCGATATCGCCGGCACCGCCCACCAGCACGGTTTTGCCCGCCAGGGAGCCAACGGGTCCAAGATCCGCCCAGATATGGGCCCTCTGCTGGTCCCGGTAGGCGGGCAGGCGCTTATAGATGGCCAGGAGCATGGCCAGCATGTGTTCAGACACGGCTGGGCCGTAGGCTCCCACGGCGGAGGTGAGGCGCACGCCTCTGGGCAGGACGCCGGGGGCCAGGTAGGGGTCCACCCCCGCGTTCCAGCTCTGCACCCATTTCAGGTTGGGAAAGGTCTTGAGCTGATCGGGGGGGACATAGCCAAGCAGAATGGTGGTGCGCTCCCGCCACTCCTGGGGGATGCTGCTGGCTCCCCCGCGGTCATTGGTGGGGAGAAAGAGATGCTCAGACTCCGGCGCGGCGGCCTGAAAGGCCGCCTTCTGTGCGCCGGTGAGGGGGAGCAGGTGGAGAATGGTTTCCATGGTTTGGGCCTCCTTGAAAAAGCGGTTGCAGGCGGTGGAAAAGGGGCCGGTCGTCAGACCGGCCCCCTGCGCTTACTTTATGGTGATGAGCAGCTCGCCGGCCTTGACGGAGCCGCCCTCTTTGATCAGCACCTGCTCCACGGTGCCTGCCATGCGGGCCACCACGTTCGTCTCCATCTTCATGGCCTCAATGGTCAGCAGGGTCTGGTTCTTCTCCACGGTGTCGCCCACCTTGACGTTGAGCCTGCTCACCGCGCCGGGGATAGAGGAGCCCACCTGGCTCTTGTCCTCCGGGTCCGCCATGGGGACCTTGACAATGTTCTTCTGGGCCTCCTCGTCGGGCACCTGCACATCCCGGCGGATGCCGTTGAGCTCAAAGCTGACGGTGCGCATGCCCTCTTTGTCCACTTCGCCCAACCCTAAGTACTTGATGACCAGGGTCTTGCCGTCGGCGATGTTGACCTTGTTGGTCTCGCCCACCGCCAGACCGTGGAAGAACACATGGCTGCCCAGCCGCATGATGTAGCCGTACTCCTTCTGGTTCTTGACATAATCCTCCACTACCTTGGGATACAGGCAGTAGCTGAGGATGGCCCGCCAGGAGGGATCTGCATCAAAGGACTGCATCTCCCGCTTCTTCTCCTCAAAGTCCACGGGGGGCAGCAGCTCACCGGGACGGCAGGTGATGGGCTTCTTGCCCTTCAGGACCACCCGCTGCAGCTCCTTGGGGAACCCGCCTGCAGGCTGGCCCATCATACCGGAGAAGTAGCTGACAACACTGTCCGGGAAGGCCAGGCTCTCGCCCTTCTCCACGATGTTCTCCGGGGTCAGGTTGTTCTGGGTCATGAAGATGGCCAGGTCACCCACCATCTTGCTGGAGGGCGTCACCTTCACAATGTCGCCCACCATCTCATTGACCTTACGGTAGTTCTCCTTGACCTCCACAAACCGGTCGCCCAGGCCCAGAGACTCCACCTGGGGCTTCAGGTTGGTGTACTGACCGCCGGGGATCTCGTAGCGGTAAATATCCGTGGTATTGTACTCCAGGCCGCCCTCAAAGGAGTCGTAACGCTTACGCACATCCTCCCAGTAATCAGTGAGGGTCTGGAGCCGGTCCAGATCCAGCCCGGTGTCCCGCTCTGTGTCCTTCATGGCCGCCACCACGGCGTTCAGAGAGGGCTGGCTGGTCATGCCTGCCATGGAGCTGATGGCACAGTCCACCGCGTCCACACCGGCCTCGGCGGCCAGCAGCAGCGCCGCCAGCCGGGCAGGGGAGAGCGCCTTGCCCCGGTCGGGGCCGAAGGCTGCATCGAGCAACAGCGCCGTAAAGGCAAAGCTGCACCCCAGCAGCGGGGCATCCCGGCTGAAGCTGGCCGCCAGATGCAGCGTCATCGGCAGCAGCGCTGCCGCCGTAAACACCCGCTTGCCGAAGGGCGCCGCCCTGACAGCCAGCGCCGTCAGCGCCGCAAAGAGCAACAGATTTGCCAGCCGGCCCAGCAGCAGCGCGGGGGCGAACCCCAGATGCAGCAGGTAGGCGAGAAAGACCGCCGCCGCGCTGGCCAGATAGAGCAGCGGGTTCTGGTCGGTCTGCAGCTCGTTGTACTCCTGATGGCTGTCAAACGGCTCCTCGGTCGTGGTCAAAAGCTGCGCGGTGAACGCCTCCCATGTAAACACGGTCGTGTTTTCGTTCTGCAGGTCGGCGTCCTCATCCCCCACACGGCGGAAGGTCGTTGTCGTGGGGACGCGGCCCATCCGCCATTCCTCGCGGGACAGATCATTGGCCCAGCGGCTCGCAAGGGTGAAGCTCTGGTTGATATGGTATTTCTCATCCGGTGCGGCGTAGGGCGGCAGCACAAAGCTGTATAGCAGCCCAAAGCCCAGCACCAGCACAAACACAAGGCGGTGCAGCGCCAGCTTTTTGCCAAGTACTGCCCAGACGGCGAACGCCGCCAGCACGGCAGCAAGGCCCGCCACAAGCAGGAAAAACCGCGTCAGATAGCCGCCGATGCGCTGGTAGGTAATCTGCATCGCCATCGTGCCGTCCACAGCGCGGCCGCTGACCGACATCTGCTCCTTCCAGAGTGCCACACCATCGCTGTGGCCCACAGCAAGGATCGCATCGGTCGTGTAATGGGGCGTAACGGTCAGCCGGTAGCGGCGGCCCTCCCGGCCGGTCACTGCCGGGTCCAGCCCAAGGGTCGTATACTGGTCAGGCACAATATAGTCCATCGTACCGACCGAGCGGGACAGCTCTGCGCCGGTATCAGCGTCATAGAGCACCACCTCCAGCGCACCGCTGGGCTGCTCCCCGGGCAGATAAAACTCCAGCCCGATGGTCAGCAGATCCTTGTCGTAGGTGAACACCTGCTCGGCGGTCTCGCCGTCATGGATCAGCTCTGCGCGCAGAAAATCTGTAATGATCTCGCTGCGGCCCTTCGTCACCTGCGGGCGCACCTCGGCCAGCCAGAGCAGCACCACCGCTGCCAGCAGCACAATGAGCGTTGCCAGCGCGGCCAGCAGGGGGGTATATTTTTTTTGTTTTGGATTTTTCATGCAATCTCCCGCAAATGCGAAATCACAACGCCGCGCCGAACGCCTTTTCCACTGCAGCCTTCCAGCGTCCATCGCTGCGCAAAATTTTCTCGACCGCGCCGCGCACGGCACCTTCGCCGCCGCGCTGGGGGCAGATATAATCTGCGCGTGCCTTTACCTCCTCGGCAGCGTCCGCCGGGCAGGCCACAAAGCCGCACAGCGCCATAGCCGCCAGATCGTTAAGGTCATCGCCGCAGTAGGCGGTCTGCGCCCGGGTATAGCCGTTTTCCGCCATAAACGCCTGCAGAAATACGGCTTTCTGCCCGACATTCTGGTATACATCGGTAATTTTCAAATCGGCGGCGCGGCGGCGGACGGCCTCGCTCTGCCGCCCGGTGCAGATCATCACGCGGATGCCTGCCGTGCGGGCCAGCACCAGCCCGGCACCGTCCTTGATGGCAAACTTCTTCATCTCATTGCCGGTGGCATCGTAGTAAACGCCGCCATCGGTCATCGTGCCGTCCACATCCAGCACCAGCAAGCGTATCATAGTCAGGCCCTCTCATACTCACTGGGGGTGATGAACGCCACCGGCAGCCCCGCCGCACGGATAGCACCGGCCATCTGGGCATTGTAGGCTGCGCCGCGGCCCGTGTGGGTGTGCAGGCCCGCATCAGCGTAGGCCGCCGTGCCCGTGCGGTAGCCGTCGGCACCGGCCAGCAGCACGCCCGCCGCGCCGCACTGGCGCAGCAGCCGCAGTAGCATCAGCACGCTGTTGCCGCCCTGCGCATCGGTGGCGGAAAGCCGGTCATAATTCACAACAGCGGCATCCTTATCAGCGCGCAGGTTGCTGGTCAGGATCAGCGGGCAGGGGTAGGCCGCGGCCTCATCAAAGCGTTTTGCGTTGGTGAAGAAGGCGTAGTCCGGCCGCATAAAGTCCGGCACAAAGTTGGCAGATACTGTCACATCGGCAGCGGCAGCCGCCACAGCGGCACGGCCTGCCTCTGCAGCAAGGCTGGCACCGGGGGCCAGCACCAGCACCGTCTTGCCCGCAAAGGCAGCCTGCAGGGCCGCCAGCGCGGCGGTATCATCGGTGCGGCGGTTCTTGTACTCGGTGTACAGGGCATCGGCGTAGGCCGCATCGAACACCGTCTTTTTGCCGGGCGCAATGTCCGCCAGAATATGGTTGATGTCCCGGTTGGTCAGATCGCCCTTGCCAAGGTAATGCTCCGCATAGTTGCGGTGCAGATTAAACTTTGCCGACAGGAAATACGCCGGCGTGTAGCCCCAGGCGCACTCCCCCTTGATGGGTGCAATGTGATCCTGAATGGCGTCCATCAGATCGTCAATGTTGTAGTGGCTGCCGAAATACTCGTTCATATAATCGGCGATCAGCTCGATCGGCAGGTTGCCGGGGATACGGCCCATGCCCATCAGGCTGCCGTCTACAGCCAGATCACGGCGCAGGTGCTTATCCAAAAACTCCTGCGCCAGACAGAAGCTCAGGGCCATATTTTCATGCAGGTGCAGCGCCAGCCGGATATCCGGGGCCAGATTATGATCCGCCATGCTGACGATGCGCTCCAGATCGCGGCGGCGCATACTGCCAAAGGTATCTACGATGGAGAATTGCCACGGGTGGATAGCGTTGACCTGCTCAAAGATCCAGAGCAGGTCCTTATCGCTGTAGCCCATGATGTTGATGGGATTGATGGAGACCTTGTAGCCCAACTCCTTGATGCGGCGGGCAAAATCCATGCCGTCTTTAATGTCGTAATCGTGCGCGGTGATGCGGATGATCTCGATGCCGTGTCCATCATAGGGGGACAGCTTTTCGATGTCGTAGTTGGAGCGCATCGCCATGCCGGAGTACATCGTGCGGCCGCGCTGGCTCTCGTCAGGCAGCAGGCGGTTCAGCTCCTCAATGGTGTTGCAGACCGTGACATCGGGATCGTAGCCGTCCACATTGCGCAGAAAGCCCACCTCGACCACATCAACGCCCGCGCGGGTCAGCGTCTGGATGATGCGCCGTGCCTGCCCGAAGCCCCACTGCCAGTCATTGACATAGCCGCCGTCGCGCAGGGTGCAGTCCAGCAATTTGATATCAGCCATGCTGCTTCTCCTTCAGAATTTCATTGACCAGCGCCAGATCCTTGGGCGTATCCACACTGACCGTCTTGTACGGGCTGACAATGGCATGCACCTTATGTCCATTCTCGATAAAGCGCATCATGTCGTTTTCCTCGGCCTTTTCCAGAATAGATTTCGGCGTATCATGGTAAAATTTCAGTGCCTGCTTGCTGTACAGCTGGATGCCGGTCACCTTCTCGTACTCAAAATCCAGCGTGCCCTTCGGGTAGGGGATGGGGCTGCGGGAGATCAGCAGGATCTCCCGCGCGGCGTTGGTCACGACCTTCTGGTTGGAAAAATCAATGACATCAGCCGGGTGCTCCATAATATTAGTCAGCACAGCGACATAATAAGGGTCGTCGGGCAGGGTGCCGGGCAGGATCAGGTCAAACGCGGCCGGGTTCACCAGCGGCTCATCACCCATCAGCTGCAGATACAGGTCGGCGTCCTCCACGGTGCTGACCTCCCAGATGCGGCCGGTGGGGGTGTCATGGTCGGGACTGGTCATCAGATATTTCATATCATACTTCTTGCAGGCCTCGGCAATGCGGTCATCGTCGGTGGCGATCAGCACATCGTCCAGCTTCGGGCAGGCCTTGGCGGCCTTGTACACCCACCAGATCATCGGCTTGCCCAGCACATCGGCCAGCGGCTTGCCCGGCATCCGGGTACTCGCATACCGCGCCGGGATCACAGCGATTGTTTTCATGGTATTATACCTCGTTTTGTGGGCACGAATTGTGCCCCTTTTTATTACGAACGTAGGGGCGGGGTTCTGCTCCGCCCGGCAGCCTTGCGCGGCATCAACTTTCCGGGAAAGTTTCTCACTTCAGAAACATCCCCAGGCGGAGCAGAGCCCCGCCCCTACCGCACAGTCCTTATCCAGTATTCGATTTACACCAGCGCCCTCGCCTCGTCCAATGTCAGCAGAATTTTTTCTTCGGCGGCGGTAAAGCCGCGCAAAACAAAGCTCTGTACCGTTACGGCGCGGGCAAAGGTAAACGGCAGGCAAAAGTTCAGCACCTCGCTGGGCATTGTGCGCTCCAGCACGACCGCCTCGGGGAAAAGCGCCTGATAATCAGTCGCATCGCGCGGGTGCGTCTTGATAAACAGCGGCCCGGCGGCATATTTTGCCGCCACCGCCTTGAACATCGCGTCCTGCTGTCCCTGAGTCATCAGGCCGTCCGCCACAAAGCTGCGGGGCAGCAAAAGCGTGGCGCCATCGGCCTTTTCCGGCAGGGGCTTGGTCAAAAATACGCGGCGCACCATTGCTTTTTCGTCCTCGGTCAGGCTTTCCAACAGTTTGGCCTTGCTGTCTGTCACCATGCGGTCAGCAGCAAACAGCGTACACCGCGCGGCGTCCTCGCTCTCCACGCAGCGGCACCACGGGCTGTCACCCCAGTAGAGGTAGCCTTTTCCGCGCTGCTTCGCGGCAAAATCGGCCGCCGCGCGCTGGTCAGTCACCAGATGCTGGTCGGGGCCGAGCGTACTGCCGAAGGTGTCCTCACAGAGGATATACCCGGCGCGGCAGTCCTGCAGGTAGCGGCCCAGCACACTCCAATCGTTGTGGATGTAGACATTTTCATACGCTGCACGGTCAAGTTTCCACCCGCACAGCTTTTCAAACGCCCGCGCGGCCCGCTGGTGAGCAAAGAGGCCGGTCACAGTGCCGGGCCACTTTGTTTCCTCGACAATGACCGTTTTGACAACGCCGGTCGCGTTCAGCCGGGCCGCCAGCGCGGCGGTGTCGGGCACCGATGCGGAAAGCACCATCGTGTGAGGTCCATTCTCACAGGCGCAGCGCCCGGCCCGCAGCAGATCAACAAGCACCTGATAGGCTGTGTGGCAGATGTAAAGATTCGGTTTCATGCGTTACTCCTGCACGAGCTTGACGGGCGGGAAGTGGATGCGTCCCCAGCCGGACGCCCATTCGGGCATCGTCAGGTCGCTGTTGGTCACTTCAAAGGCGAACTCGGTCACCGGCTTGTCCAGACAGACCGCATGGGCCAGCGCGCCGTCAAAAATATCGAGATAGAAGAAATACTGTCCCTCGCCCAGCAGGCTCGGGTCAAACTCAAACACTGAGGTATAGACCCGGCCCGGCTCGGCGGGGCCGAGGTCGACCGGGTGGGTGATGCCCACGGGGGAGGAGTCCCGCGCGTGGAGGTTCATCTTCATGTGGATGCCCGCGAACGGCTCCGACACGCGCCATGTGATCTTGACGCGCATCTTCTCGGTGTCCGCAAAGACGCTGGACTCCTTATCCACAAAGTCGAGCGTTTCCAGCCGGAACCGCTTACCGGCGCTGCCGGTCATGCGGGCAACCTCGGCCAGATCGTAGTGGACCACATTCACATCGGTCGTGTCCATATAGACGGCAATAGCCTGCTCCACATCTCCGTCAAAGATGACCTTGCCCTTGTCCAGCACGACACAGCGGCTGCAGAGCTGGCGGATGGTGGACATATTGTGGCTGACATACAGCACCGTGCGGCCGTCCTGATTGGCAACATCGCTCATCTTGCCAAGGCATTTCTGCTGGAACTTCATGTCGCCGACGGCCAGCACCTCGTCCATGACCATAATTTCACTGTCGAGATGCGCGGCCACTGCAAAGGCAAGTTTCACGAACATGCCACTGGAATAGCGCTTGACCGGCGTGTCGATAAAGTCGCCGCACTCGGAAAATTCGATGATCTGCGGCAGCTTGGCGTCAATCTCAGCCTTGGTCATGCCCAGAATCGCGCCGTTCATATAGATATTCTCGCGGCCGGTCATTTCATTGTTGAAGCCGGTGCCGACCTCCAGCATCGAGGCCACACGGCCGCGGATTCTGATCTCGCCCTCGGTGGGGGCCGTGATGCGGGACAGCAGCTTGAGCAGGGTCGATTTTCCCGCGCCGTTGCGGCCAATGATGCCCAGCGCCTCCCCCTGATAGACCGTCAGATCCACGCCGTTCAGCGCCATAAAGGTCTGGCCAAACAGCCGCTGGTCGGTGCCGATGACGGTGTTCGGGTCCTCCTTGCCGCGCACGCGCGCCCACCAGCTCTGCAGGTCGTGCGTCAGCGTGCCGCCGCCGATCTGGCCGAGCTTGTACTGTTTTTTCAGCCCTGTAACCTCAATGACAGGGCGTTTTTCAGTTGTAGACATAATACGCCCTCCCTCAGACGGTATCCATAAAGGTTTTTTCGATGCGGCTGAACAGCACGACACCCAGCACCAGCGCGGCGGCGGTGAACACCAGACTGTACACGATGCCGAACATCGTGACCGTGCCGGTGCCCAGCGTGGCCATGCGGAAGATTTCGATTGGGGAGGTCATGGGGTTCAGCTGAACCAGCACGCGCAGCCGGGGGCTGGCGTCCAGCATCGACAGCGGGTAGACAACGGGGGAGGCGTACATCCAAAGCTGCACGCCGAAGCCCACGGCAATGGCAAGGTCGCGGTATTTTGTCGTCAGCGAGGATACGATGATGCCGACACCGAGGCCGAGCAGCATGACCTCCAGAATGACAAAGGGCACCGCCAGCACCCACGGCGTAAAGGCCACACCGCTGCCGGTGGCAAAAAACCACACCCAGAAAATCAGGTACATTGCTGCCTGAATACCAAAGTTGATCAGGCTGGTCAGCACCTGACTGACCGGCATCGTCAGGCGGGGAAAGTAAACCTTGCCGAAGATCTGCGAGTTCGTCACAAAGGTGTTGGCCGTGTTGTTGACGCAGTTTGCAAAAAAAGTCCAGACCGTGTTGCCCGCCATGTAGAACAAAAAGCCGGGCACGCCATCGGTAGGCATGTTGGCCATGCCGCCGAACACGATATTGAAGATGACCGTTGTGATAAGCGGGTTCAGGATGATCCACGCAGGGCCGAGGATCGTCTGCTTATACAGCACGGTAAAGTTGCGCTTGACAAACATCGTGATCAGGTCGCGGTAACGCCAGAGCTCCTGCAGATCAATGTCGAACCAGCCGGTCCGGGGGCGTATAACAGTGGTCCAGCCCTCCTCGGCCGGGCGGGTGGTTTGCAAATTTTCAGCCATAAAAATACCTGTTCCTTGTGTGTATGATCGTGTTTGCACAGTTATCCATAATAATAGTGGTATTTTACCACATTTCGCGCAAAGAATCAACTTGCCGCGGCGTTTATAATAACAGCAGCATATAGTTACGCGGTGAAAGGCAAATGGGCGTTTCCCGGAAGGCTGCGGGCCGCACATGTGCGGCCCCTACAGGGCAGCAATAAAGCGGCCTGCCGAAAATCCATCGGCAGGCCGCTTTTATACATTCACTATGTTACAGCACCTTTGACAAAAATGCCTTCAAGCGCTCGTTTTCGGGGTTGGCAAAGAATTCCTGCGGGGCCTTATCGACCTTGACGATGCCCTCATCAATAAAGATGATGCGGTTGGCAACCTCGCGGGCAAAGCCCATCTCATGGGTGACACAGACCATCGTCATGCCGCCGCGCGCCAGCTCCTTCATCAGCTCCAGCACCTCGCCGACCATCTCGGGGTCCAGCGCACTGGTCGGCTCGTCAAACAGCAGCACATCGGGGTTCATCGCCAGCGCGCGCACAATGGCAATGCGCTGCTTCTGGCCGCCGGACAGCATATTGGGGTAGGTGTCTGCCTTGTCGGCCAGACCGATGCGGTCAAGCAGCTCCAATGCCTTTTTATCGGCCTCGCTCTGCTTCATCAGCCCCAGACGCACCGGTGCCAGCGTGATATTCTTCTTCACCGTCAGGTGGGGGAAGAGGTTGAAATGCTGGAACACCATGCCCATCTTCTGGCGCACATGGTCAATGTCGTGATCGGTGACTTCCTTGCCGTTGAAGATGATGTGGCCGCCGTCCGGCTCCTCCAGACGGTTCAGGCAGCGCAGAAAGGTAGATTTGCCGCAGCCGGAGGGGCCGACCAGCACAACGCAGTCACCCTTGTTGATCGTCAGATCCACGCCCTTCAATACTTGAAGGCCGCCGTAGTTCTTCTGCAGTCCTTTAACGTCTATCACTTTGCGCCAGCCTCCTCTCAAATTTTGCCAGCAGCGCGCTGAACAGCATGACCAGCACCAGATAGGTCGCAGCAACGCCGAGCAGCGGGAACATGGCCTCATAGGTACGGTTCATGATGCCCTGCGCAGCATACAGCAGCTCCTTGCCGCCGATGACCGTAATCAGCGAGGAGTCCTTCAGCAGCATGATGAACTCATTGCCCAGCGCAGGCAGGATGGAGCGGATAGCCTGCGGGATGATGATCTCAAACATCGTGGTCATGTAGTTGAGACCGAGGCTGCGGCCCGCCTCCATCTGGCCGGGATCGACCGCCATCAGACCGCCGCGGATGATCTCCGACACATACGCGCCGGAGTTGATGCCCAGCGCCAGCGCGCCGACCATCGTGAAGTTGCGGCTGCTGGCAAAGATGACCATGCTCATGATAAGCAGCTGCACCATCATGGGCGTGCCGCGGATGACTGTGACATACACCTGCGCCACTGCGTTGAAAATTCCCAGAATCGGGTTGCGGTGGTGGGGTTTCTGCTGGGCATAGCCCACGCGGATCATGGCAACGATGGCACCCAGCACAACGCCCAGCACCAGCGCAATGGCCGTGACCAGCAGGGTCGTGCCGACGCCCTTGATATACTGCTGCCACCGGTCCGCATACAAAAATGCCTGGTAGAATTTTACGAAGAAGTCCTGGCCGAAGCTCAGCTGCTGGCCGCTTTTGGCCAGCTCCGAGAGCGCTTCAAACTGCGCCTCCATCCGCAACACAACCTTTCTTTTTTGGCCGCTCCTGTAGGGGCCGGGCATGCCCGGCCCGTGGCTTTCCGGCAAGCTTCTGCCTGCCGGAGGGTTGCGGGCCGCACATGTGCGGCCCCTACAAAGCGACAATGATTTACTACGATATTGCTGATTATACCATACTTATGGGAAAAATCACAGCATAATAAAAGAAAAGCGCGCCGGGTTCCGGCGTGCCTTTCGGTAAGGTACAAAGCGCTTATTCAGCGGTGATGTACTTGCCCACAATGGCCTGCAGGGTGCCGTCAGCCTCGAGCTCCTCGAGCGCGCCGTTGATGGCATTCAGCAGCTCCGTGTTGCCCTTGGCAACACCGATGGCGTAATCCTCCTGCGCATAAGCGGTGTCGAGGATCTTCAGGCCGGGGTTGGCCTTCACGAACTCCTTGGCGGGAGCGTTGTCAATGACCACGGCATCGACCTGACCGTTGACCAGTGCCTGCACGGCAGTCAGACCGCTGTCATAGGGGGTGACATGATCGTCACCGAAATCATCGGAGCAGTAGATGTAGCCGGTGGTGCCGCGCTGGGTGCCGATCATCTTATCGGCCAGATCATCGGGAGAGGCAATGGGGGAGTCCTCCTTGACGATGATGGACTGGATGCCCTCAGCGTAGGTGTCGGAGAAGTCCATGACCTTCAGGCGCTCATCGGTAACGGTGACGCCGGCCATGACCATGTCGCTCTTGCCGTTCTGGGCGGCCAGCAGGGCTGCGTCAAAGTCCATGTCATCGACCTGCAGCTCCAGACCGAGCTTCTCAGCGATAGCGGCGGCGACATCAATGTCGATGCCCTCCAATTCACCGCTGTCGGTCGTCGTCTCATACGGGGGGAACTCAGCGTTGGTGGACATCGTCAGCTTACCGGCGTTGACAGTGGTCAGCTCGGCAGCCTCGGCGCCAGCCTCAGAGGCGGCCTCCTCGCTGGAAGCAACCTCAGAGGAAACGGCCTCGCTGGAAACAGCATCGGTGGAAGCGGAACCGCCGCAGGCGGCCAGACTCAGCATCATGGCGGAGCTGAGCATCAGAGCAGTAATCTTTTTCATGATGATCTCCTCGATTCATTGTATCTCAATGTTTGTACCTTCCCAAGCCCTCACTTGGTTGATGTATACAGTATAACTGCATAAATATGTAAAGTCAATGTATATTTAGTAACTTCGGCATTTTACATGGGCAAGGCAGTGGAGCGGAAAGTTTTTTGTGCAAACTGGCGGAGGTATGTATGTAGGGCTGGGAATCAAAGCATCCAAAAATTCCCTCTTGACTTCAAAACGCACTTGTGCTATAAATATCTTAACTTCATCCTGTACAAAGCCATGAGGCAGACAAACGGGGTGCGGTGTCCTGTACAAGAGAGAACCGCCGCGGATTTTCCGCGTGGTGCAAGCGGTTTTACAGCGGCCCGCAGCCTTACCACTGCCGAGCGCGGGGGCGAACCTCCGCCGGGTACGGCCCGTTACAGCCGGCTTGAGCGGCGCTTTCCTTTATTAAAGCAAGGCGCAATTTGGGTGGAACCGTGGAGCTTTTCAATGCTTCATCCCTTGTATGTCGTAAGGGATGGAGCATTTTTTGTTTGCAGCTATGCAAAAGGAGCGTACAACCATGAAGATTATCTACAAGGACGGCACCGTTGCCGAGTGCCCGCAGGAAGAAGAACTGCATGTTCTGCGCCACACGGCGGCCCACATCATGGCCCAGGCCATCAAGCGCCTCTACCCGCAGGCAGACTTTGCTTTTGGCCCCGCGACCGAGAACGGCTTCTTCTACGATGTTGATCTGGGCGACACCAAGCTCAGCGATGAGGATCTGGCCAACATCGAGAAAGAGATGAAGAAGATCACCAAGGAGAATCTTCCTCTCAAGCCGTTCATCCTGCCGCGTGATGAGGCTGTCAAGCTGATGGAGGAGCGTCAGGAGCATTACAAGATCGAGCATATCGCCGACCTCGCTGACGAGACTGAGTTCAGCTTCTATCAGCAGGGCGAGTATGTTGACATGTGCATCGGACCCCACCTGTGCTACACCAAGGCACTCAAGGCCTTCAAGATCACCCAGCAGTCCGGCGCTTACTGGAAGAACGATAAAGAGAACAAGATGCTGACCCGCATCAACGGCGTTGCCTTCCGCAATCAGGAGGAGCTGGACGCTTGGGAGAAGCAGCAGCAGGAGGCCCGTGAGCGCGACCACCGCAAGATCGGCAAGGAGATGCGCCTGTTTATGACCGACGACCTTGTCGGCCGCGGTCTGCCGATGTTCCTGCCCAACGGCTACACCGTCTGGCAGCAGCTGGAGGAGTATATCAAGGGCAAGGAGCGCGAGCGCGGCTACCTGCATGTCATGACCCCCTGCATCGGCACCGTGAACCTGTACAAAACCTCCGGTCACTGGGATCACTACCGCGAGAACATGTTCCCCGCCATGGAGATGGAGGGCGAGAGCTACGTTCTGCGCCCGATGAACTGCCCCCACCACATGATGATCTACGCCAACCAGCCGCACAGCTACCGCCAGCTGCCCATCCGCATCGGCGAGATCGCCCATGACTTCCGCTATGAGTCCTCCGGCACGCTGAAGGGCATCGAGCGCGGCCGTCACTTCTGCCAGAATGACGCCCACCTGTTCTGCACGCCGGAGCAGATCAAGAGCGAGGTCTCCGATGTCTGCAACCTGATTTTTGACGTTTACAAGGACTTCAACATCACCGACTACCGCTGCGTGCTGTCCCTGCGCGACCCCGCCGACAAGAAGAAGTACCATGACGATGACGCCATGTGGAACCATGCCGAGAACGCCCTGCGCGAGGTTCTGACCGAGCTGGGCATCCAGTTTACCGAGGAGATCGGCGAGGCTGCCTTCTACGGCCCGAAGCTGGATGTCAATGTCAAGCCCGCTGTCGGTGCCGAGTACACGCTGTCCACCTGCCAGCTGGACTTCTGCCTGCCCGCCAAGTTCCACCTGACCTATGTGGACAAGGACGGCAGCGAAAAGACCCCCGTTGTGCTGCACCGCGCGATCCTCGGCTCTCTCGACCGCTTCATGGCTTACCTGATTGAGGAGACCAAGGGTCGTTTCCCGACCTGGCTGGCCCCCACGCAGGTCAAGGTGCTGCCTGTCAGCGAAAAGACGCTGGACTACGCGAAGGATGTCACCGCCAAGCTGCAGGCCGCCGGTGTCCGCGTTGTGCTGGATGAATCCAACGAGAAGATCGGCTACAAGATCCGTCAGGCCCAGCAGGTCGACCGTGTGCCCTACATGCTGGTGCTGGGCGCCAAGGAGGTCGAGGCCAACAACATCAGCGTGCGTGACCGCAAGGGCGACACCACCACGATGGAGCTGGACGCCTTCATTGCTCAGGTCGTTGACGAGATCAAAACTCGCAAGAACAATAGCTGAGTAAGCTGAAACAACAACCCCGCCGCCACCCTGAAAGCAAGGGATGGCGGCGGGGTTTGTTTTTGGTGCCAGCTGTTTACCCGCCCGCTGCCCGGCGCGCCTTTCGGCGATATGCTGTCGGGCCGCAGCCGTAGACCTGCCGGAACGACCGGGCAAAGTAGCTGCCGTCCTGAAAGCCGCACTGCCCGGCGATCTCGGTCACGCTCAGGCCGGTGCCGCACAAAAGCTCTGCTGCACGCTGGGCGCGCCGGTCCCGCAGATACTGGTTCGGCGTTGTACCGATCATATCATGGAAGCACCGCAGACACTCACTGGCGCTGATGGAGGCGCTGGCCGCGATTTGATCGACCGAGACATCCTCGGCGTAATGATCCTGAATGTACTGGAGCATCCGCTTGATGCGGTCGGCACTGCGCAGCGCCTTTTTGGGGATAGGCCGGGCGGACGGCGCATGGGTCACCAGCTGCCAGATCATCTCCGACAGGGCTGCCCGCGCCTTGAACTCATAGCCCGGCACCTCATTGACGACGGCGCGGTAGGCCCGCTCCATTGCCTCCAGCGCCTGCCGCTGCCACGGGATCTCCCGGTGCAGCACCGCGCAGGGGCGGGTAGGGTCGGTCAGCAGCGGCTGCAGATACTTCTGCCAGAACACACTGTCGGCGCTGCCGCCCACCAGCCGCGGGTGAAACACCATGCTGCGCAGCCTGCAGGGGACGGCCGATACCTGCCAGTCGGCATGCAGCACCCCTGCATTGATAAAAATACCGTCACCGACCGGCAGCGCGCACTTTTCGCCGCCTGCGGCGGCCAGCACCGTGCCCTCGGTCACGACCAGCACCTCCAGATCCTCATGCCAGTGCCATGGCACCGGGTCGATCTCAAGCTGATCATGGTAGCACGCGACCGGAAATGCCGCCGTGCCGTGGGCGTTCAGCTCACGCCCGTTTTCGTCCAGCTCTGTGCAGCAGGGGCTAAGCGCCATCTCAATTACCTCCATTTTGACGGAATTATACCGGAATTCCGGCGGATTTCTTGCATTATTCCGCCGCTTTTGATGGTATAATCATAGTGTTCTGATTTCAAAATGTCAAGAGGTATTTGTATGGTTTCTTTGCTCTTACCGGTCATCTATCTGGCGTTCATCAGCCTTGGCCTGCCGGATGCCCTGCTGGGTGCGGCATGGCCCACCATGTACCCCCAGCTTGGGGCGGGTGTTTCCTGGGCGGGTATCGTCTCGATGATCATCTCCGCCGGGACCATCGTGTCCAGCCTTGCAAGCGAGCGGCTCAACACCCGCCTCGGCACCGGGCGGGTCACAGCGCTGAGCGTGGCCACCACCGCCGTGGCACTGCTCGGCTTTTCCACCTGCACAGAGTTCTGGCAGCTCTGCCTGTGGGGCATCCCCTACGGGCTGGGTGCCGGCAGCGTGGACGCCGCGCTGAACAACTATGTGGCCCTGCACTATGAGAGCCGCCACATGAGCTGGCTCCACTGCATGTGGGGCATCGGCGCGGCGGGCGGCCCGGTCATCATGGGCTGGGCGCTGGCGGGCAGCACCTGGCAGAGCGGCTACCGCATCATCTCGATTCTGCAAATCGTCCTGACGGCTGTGCTGCTATTCAGCCTGCCGCTGTGGCAGACCCCCGCCGATGCCGGGGCAGGGGAGGACTTTACCCCCGAGCATCGCACCTTTCCGCAGCTGATGAAAGTACCCGGCGTGCCGGAGGTGATGTGCTGCTTCGCGCTCTACTCGGGCGTTGAGACGGTCACTGGGATGTGGGCTGCCAGCTACTGCACGCTGGTACGCGGTTTAGATGCCACCACCGCCGCCAGCTGGGCAAGCCTGTTCTATCTGGGCATCACGGGCGGCCGGTTTTTGAGCGGATTCCTGACGATACGGTTCACCGACCACCAGATGATCCGCCTGGGGCAGGCACTCATTGCCGTGGGTATTGCGCTGCTGCTTCTGCCGGGCAGCGCTGCGCTGCCGGTGGGTCTTGTGGTCATCGGGCTGGGCTGCGCACCTATCTACCCCTGCATCATCCACGAGACTCCGTCCAACTTCGGCCGCAGCCTGAGCATGTCCATGACCGGCATCCAGATGGCTGCCGCCTACACCGGCAGCACCTTCCTCTCGCCGTTGTTCGGCGTTCTGGCGCAGAATATTACGATGCAGCTCTACCCGTGGGCGCTGCTCGCCATGCTGGTGCTGATGTTTATCCTGTCGGAGCAGCTGCATAAAAAGACAGCCGCGAAGCGGGCGGGGAAGAACTAAGTTTTCCTCCTTGGGGGAAGGCTTTCCATTTATTTTTCCCACCCACTGTTATTTTCCTGTCGAATCCTGTATAATGAGTAAAAAGAGGAGGCGATACCATGCAAAAATGCAGTCTGTGCGGCGGACGGGTCATCAATGGCCGTTGTGAGGATTGCGGCTTGCCCATCCCGCCGGAGCGCCGCGATACCCTGCGGGGCGAGAGCGCCCACTACCACCGCGTCAATGACGAGGATGTGCTTCATCGGGTGCGGCCCCGCGGCAGCCGCCCCAAGGTGGACGGCTACGACGAGGAAGAGCGCACCGCCCATGTACACGAGAGCGGCAGCGACCGCCACGAAGCACCGCGCGCCGTTGTGCGCACGGCCCGGGTGGAGCACCACATCGAGGCACCCTCCAGACGCAGCCGCAGTGCCAATGTCGCGTGGCTTATCATCGTTGTGGCGCTGTTTTTGATTTTGCCCATGCTGCAGGTCCTGCTGCAGCGTGAAATCAGTTCCTCGGTTTCCGAGCCCGTTCCCGAATTCTCCGAAGAACAGGCCATAGAGGCCGACAGCAACGCCTATGACGACCTGCGCGGCACTGTACCCGCCGCAGGTGCGGACTGGGACGGCAACCTGACTGCGGGCCTGTACACCGTAGGGCAGGATCTGCCCGAGGGCACCTACACCATCCAGTGTGCCGAGAGCAATACATCCATTGACCTGCACATCGTCAGCGATGAGCACGGTGTTGAAATCTACGAGGATCTGTCCACAAACGGCTATGACACCAGCGACAGTGAGCGGGACGATGTGCCGCTGCCGTCAGGCACTGTGCTGTTTCTGACCGGCAATGGCACACTGTACTTCCACAGCAGCAACGCCCAGGTCGATGCGCTGCCCGCTGAGACCGCCCCCAATCCGGTGGTCGGCGATGTGGCATACACCCTCAGTGACAGCGATGAGAGCCTGTATCTTCTGGTAGGGGAGGACATTGAGCCGGGTGTCTACGATGTGACCTGCACGGCGGGCACCGGATATTTTTCCTTCGTCCTGCCGATGGAGAACACCCGCACAATGTACTGCAGCGCATGGCTCTACGGTGACCCCGACTATGTCGATACGCTCCGCCACATCACCCTGACCGAGGACACCGAGGTCACGCTCTCCAACTACAGCGATATGGATTTTACCGTGACGCTGACCCCCAGTGAAACGGTGTATGTGCATGAATAAAAAAACGGCCACTCAAAAATGAGTGGCCGATTTTTTTATAGCGTTGCAGGGGCCGGACATGACCGGCCCTGCCGTGCGGTGGAAATCACACCTTCTGCCGCAATTTCTCCACTTCTTCCTCCGTCAGCTCCCGCCATTGGCCGGGGGCCAGTGCGGCATCCAGCGCCACGCCGCCGATGCTCCGGCGGTGCAGGGCATTCACACCCGCGCCGTAGACGCCGAACATCCGCTTGATCTGGTGGTACACCCCCTGCCGCAGCGTCACAAGTACGGTTTTGCCGTCATCGGTCAGCGGCTCTGCCCCTGCCGGGGCCATCGTCTCACCGTCCGCAAGCGTGACGCCTGCGGCAAAGCCGCGGCGCATCTCCTCGGTCAGTGCTGTGTCGAGTGTAACAACATATTGCTTTTCAACATGGTGCGCGGGGGAGAGGATATCGTGCGCCAGCGCGCCGTCATCGGTCAGCAGCACAAAGCCGGTGCTGGTCTTATCCAGCCGCCCGGCCGGGAAAAGTTCCCGCCGGGGAAAGTCCGCCGCCACAAGGCCTACCACCGTGGTATCCCGCTTGTCCCGGCTTGCGCTCACGACCCCCTCAGGCTTGTTCAGCATGATATAGACAAACGCCTGATATGCGCCCGCCAGCGGTGTGCCGTCCAGCGCAACCTCGGCCGTATGCTCGTCAAGCTGGGTGTCCGCCTTGCGGCAAACCATGCCCCCCACCATGACGCGGCCCTTTGTCACGGCCTTGCGGCTCTCGCTGCGGGTCATACCGGTGCGCTCGGCCAGATACTTATCCAGCCGCATCATGCTTCATGCTCCTGCGTGATGGCTGCCGTTTTGCCGCGCGTGACCTTGATAAGGTCAGCGGGTGCGCACTCGATCTGGGTGCCGATGCGCCCGCCCGACACAAGGATCGTCTGCTGGTTCAGGCAGCTCTCGTCATACACCGTCACAAACTGCTTTTTCATGCCCACAGGGCTGCAGCCGCCGCGGATATACCCGGTGACCTTGTTGATGTCCGCCACATGGATCATCGCCACGCTCTTGACACCGGCGGCCTTGGCGGCCTTTTTCAGGTCCAACTCCGCCAGAACCGGCACGACGAAGACATAGTAGCTGCGGTCAGCGCCCTGCGTGACGAGGGTCTTGAACACCTTGGCCGGGTCCTGCCCGGTCAGGCGCGCCACATTGGCGCCGTCCACAGCCTGCCCCTCCTCATGGGGGTATTCATGCGCCGTGTAGGCAACCTTTGCCCGCTCAAGCATCCGCATTGCGTTGGTTTTTGCTTCTTTTGCCATATCTGAAAACCTCTTTATCTTTTCTTTGCCTTCCCCCTTGGGGCTGCGCCCGCAGGCGCGTGTCGGAGCGCAACCGCCGTAGGC
>OOCL01000826.1_pt1 | contig 21266 bp, 18 predicted proteins | sample 1671211 | NCBI WGS metagenome assembly OOCL01 (sample SAMN06348133, study PRJEB24527) | human gut metagenome | biome: human gut; feature: ankylosing spondylitis patient; material: feces | host: Homo sapiens | place: China | collected 2015-10 | reverse complement strand
ATACGAGATAAGCTAGTGACTGGAGTTCAGACGTGTTCTCTTCCGATCTCGCGCATCAAATCCAAATAGTTATCCATTGCTAATCGCCTCCGCTGACAGCCAAACAAGTAGTCCCATGCTAACGCAAGAGCGCGGCCCCGCATGTGCAAGGCCGCGCTCACTTAGGTATTTACAATCTTTCGACGAACGGGGCTACTTACTCCTCGTCGTCCTCGCCATCGTCCTCGTCCTCAAGATGATCGAGCAGGTAGCGAAGACCCTCGCTGACCTCGTTGGCGGGCACCTTGGCAACGTAGCGCGCGTCGACGGCGGGCCTCATGATAACACCCTCGCCCGAAGGCACGCGCATGCTCTCGAGCTCGTCCTCATCAGTGCGGGCGATATCGCCGGCGTTCATACGCTGACCAGTCAACAGGAAGGTCAGACGGCAAGCGGCATCGATGGAAATCGAAGCGATGCGATCGAGGTAGCGCGAAACCATGATGGCGCGGCGCAGGTCGTCATAGTTGCTGTCGTCGTCCATAAAGTCGCCCGTATCCATACGGTTAAAGGTGCGGAAGAACTTCTCGTAGGCAGCGTGCACTGGCTCGTCCTCGACGGCCAAGTTGCAGATGATGGACATGTCATTGGTGACGAGCGCAGAAAGCGAAGAGCCCAGCACCTGGTAAACAGCTTCGGCCTCGGCCTCAACCGTACCGACGAGCTCCTGGGGCAGCGAGATGTCGGCCTTGACCATGTGACGCGTGGCGCGGCAGATCTGGCGAACCTTATCGGTCATGCGCTGCAGGTTAAAGTCGACGTAGATAATCGTCTGCAGCAAGCGGAAGTCGGAGGCGACCGGCGACTGCGTGGCGATCAGGTTGTAGCACACGGCCTCCAAGTTGGCGCAGCGCGCGTCAATCGAAAGCGTGCGCTTCTTGGTCTTGGTGGCGAGCTTGCGGTCGTCGGTCACATAGGCCTTAACGGCATCGTGGAGAGCCAGATCGACGGCCTCGTAGATGCTCAGCATCTCGTGGCGGGCCTCGATGAGCTGACGGGAAAACAGTTTACGCATGGTTCACTCCAATCAGTTGGGTGCGGTCATGCCGCCCGCACAGTGAATACGCACCGGACCAGGTCCGATCGGCTTGGGACTAGTCGCACCGATCAGCCAAAGCGGCCGGTGATATAGTCTTCCGTCCGCGAGTCCACCGGGCTGGTGAAGATCGCGTCGGTTTGACCATACTCGATGAGCGTGGCAGGCTCACCGGCAACTTCCTGCAAGAAGAATGCGGTGTAGTCGCTGATACGAGCTGCCTGCTGCATTGAATGCGTGACGATGATGATCGTCATCTCGGGCGCCAGCTCGGCCATCAAATCCTCGACCTTAGAGACGGACGTGGGGTCGATGGCGGAGCAGGGCTCATCCATCAGGAGGACATCGGGTTGCACCGCAAGCACGCGCGCGATGCACAGACGCTGCTGCTGACCGCCCGAGAGCGCCAAACCATCCTTGTTGAGCTGATTGGATACCTCTTTCCAGAGGTTGGCGCGCTTGAGCGATTCTTCCACGATGTCATCGAGGTCGCTTTTGCTAGTCACGCCCTGCAGACGAGGGCCAAAGGCGACATTCTCGTAGATGGATTTGGGAAACGGGTTGGGCTGCTGAAAAATCATGCCCACGCGGCGACGGAGGTCGACCGGGTCGACGCCCTCGGCATAGATATCGTTGCCGTCGAGCGTCATGGTGCCCTCGACGCGCGTACCCTCGATCAGGTCATTCATGCGGTTGATGCAGCGCAAAAACGTCGACTTACCGCAGCCCGAAGGGCCAATGAAGGAGGTGATGGCGTTTTTGGCGATGTTGAGGTCGAGCCCCGTCAGCGCATGAAAGTCACCGTACCAAAAGTTGAAATCCTTGGCCGTAATGGCCGCTTGCTCCAGCGTGGGAGCGGACTGATAAACGGACATGGGACTCCTTAACTAGCGACGCTTGCGCGACAGGAAGCGCGCAAACAGGTTGAAGGCCAGAATGATCACCATCAGCAAGAGCGCGGTGCCGTAGGCTGCGTTCATGTTGATGCCGTCGTTGGCAAGCAGGTACAGGTGAACGGTCATGGGGCGGCCGGAATCGAGCGGCGAGATAGGTAGATTGATGGCCTGGCCCATGGTGTAGAGCACCACGGCGGTCTCGCCAATGGCACGGCCGATGGCAAGGACAATGCCCGTGGCAATACGGCCAAAGGCAGAAGGAAGCACGATCTTGGAGACAACCTGCCACTTGGTGGCGCCCAGGCCATACGCGCCCCAACGGATATAGCGCGGAACGGCGCGAATGGCCTCTTCGGTGGTGCGCATGACGATGGGAAGCATCAAGAGCGCGAGCGCCAGAGCGGCCGAGACCATCGAAAGGCCCAGACCCATAGCCTCGACAAACAAGGCGTAGCCAAACAGGCCCATAACGATGGAGGGCACCGAGGCCAAAGCGTCAGCAGCGTAGCGAATGAGCTCGACGATCTTGCCCTGCTTGGCGTACTCGGCCAGATAGACGGCTGCCAGCACAGCGATCGGCGTGCAGATAAGCATGGCGAGCGCCGTCACATAGACGGTCGAGACGATCGTGGGCCAAATACCGCCCTCGGCGTTGACGCCCTGGGGCCAACCGAAGATAAAGTCGAGCGAGATGTGTGGCAGGCCGTTAATGACCACGTAGGCGATGATAGCGACCAGCACCAGCGTGGTGATGTATGCCGCGGCACGGAACACGCCAAGCATGATCTTGTTGGACAGGTCCTTGTTGATGCGGCCCTTCTTGCCGTGGGAAAGGGCACGCTTGATGCGCTCGCGCGACGAGGTCGTATCGACCGTCGTGTCAACGGAATCGGACATAGCCTACCCCCTCTTCTTCTTGGAAATCAGACGGACGATGCCCACCAGCGTGGCGGAAATGATAAACAGGACCACGCCCATGCCGAACAGCGCCGAGCGATGCAGACCCGAGGAATAGCTCATGTCGAGCGCAATCTGGCTCGTGAGCGTCGAGATGGGACTCGCAATGCTGTCGGGAATAACCGGGGCGTTACCCACGACCATGAGCACGGCCATGGTCTCGCCGATGGCACGGCCCATACCCAGCACGATGGCATCCACGATACCCAGCTTGGCGGCAGGTAACACGACCTTATAGATGGTCTGCCACTTGGTGGCGCCCATGGCATACGATGCCTCGCGAATGCCCATGGGAATGGAATTGAGGGCATCGATGGTGAGCGTGGTGATGGTAGGGACGATCATGATGGCAAGCACGAACCACGCCGTCAGCGCACCAAAACCAAGACCACCGGTCAACTGCGCGATAAATGGACGGATGATGATCATGCCAAAGAAGCCATAGATGATAGAAGGGATGCCGGCCAACAGGTCAACGGCAGGGCTGATGAGCTTGCACACGCGCTTGCTGGCGATCTCGACCAGATACACGGCCGTGCCCACGCCTAGGGGCACACCCATGGCGAGCGCACCGACGGTCACCAGACCCGAGCCGGCAAGCAGCGACACGATGCCGTAGTGACCCTCAGAGGGCGCCCACGTAAAGCTAAAGAAGTCCGCCAGACCGATGTCGGTAAAGACGGGCAGCGCCGAGTACGTGGTAAAGACAAAAATCAGGATGACGGTAACGACCGCCAAGAACGCGCAGGCAAAGAAGATCCACTGCAGCGCCTTCTCCTTGATATAGGTACTGCGCGATACGAGCGCCAGCTCGCGCTTCTTGGGCGTCTGAACATTCCGCTCAGTCTGGGAGTTTTCCTGTGCTTCCATGCTACTCACTCCCCTTCTCGTCGTTGGTGACGGGGATAAAGCCCGCCTCGCGAATCTGCTTGTCCATCTTTTCGGACGTCACGTAGTCGATGTAATCCTGCGCCTGTTGCGAAGGCGCACCCTTCACAAAGAAGTAAAGGTCGCGCGAGATGGGATAGCCGCCACTCGCGACCGTCTTCTCGGACGCCTCAACATGATTGACCGAGACGGCCTTGACCGAGGTCTTGGCGTTGAGGCTATCGACGAAGCCCAGCGAAATGTAGCCGATAGCCCCGCGCGAACGAGATACCACGTCGCGCACCTGGCCCGTGCCCGAAAGAACGGCGGAGCGGCGATCGAACGGGGTGCCGTCCATCACGATGGTGCGGAAGGCTTCACGCGTGCCAGACGCCTCATCTCGGTTGATAACCTGAATCCTCAGGTCCTCGCCACCAACTTCTTTCCAGTTGGTGATCTTGCCGGCATAGATATCGCGGAGCTGCTCGGTCGAGAGGTTATCGACGGGGTTGTCTTCGTTCACGATGACCGCGATACCGTCGTGGGCAATGACGATGGGAGTCAGGCCCAGATCCTGTTCGTCGGCATTGAGTCCACGGGAGGAGCTGGCGATATCGGCCGTGCCAGCGCTGACGGCTTCGATGCCAGCGGAAGAGCCCAAACCGGAAACGAGCACGTCGATGCCGGTCTCCTCCTTAAAGCCCTCTGCCGCAATTTCGGCGATAGGAAGGCAGGTCGTGGAGCCGGCCACGGTAATGGAAGAGGTAGAAGATCCCGAAGAACAGGCGCACAGCGTAAGCGTGAGCACAGCGGCGCTCAGGACCGATACGATCTTTCTCATAGCATCACGCCGATCGCAGCATGGCGCCCACAGGTGCCGTCCTCGTTACGGTAGGAATAAAAGCGGTCGTTCTGACGCACAGTCGAAAGCTGGGTATCCACGATATTATCCGCGTCCACACCGGCATCTACCAGCGCCTCACAAATGGCAGCGGAAAGATCGAGCATACGAGAGGCACTCGCATCGATGCAAGAGAACTCGACGGCAAAGCGATCCATGAGTTCCTGGGATACCTCATATTCGTCAGCCAAGATATGGGGGCCGATATAGGCGGAAACGTCGCTCGCATCGCAGCCGGCAGCATCGCAAAGCGCCTGGCACGCCTTGGCAGAAATACGTGCAATCGTGCCCTTCCAACCGGAGTGCACCACGGCAAATCCGCCAGGGGCCACCAGCACCACGGGAACGCAGTCGGCAAAGCAGAGCAGCACGGGCACGTCATGGGCCGTACAGACGATGGCATCGCAGCCCTCGGCAATCTGCTCGCGAACAGCCTCAAGATCGTCGGCGCCGTTCGAAGTCACCGTAACGATATGGTCACCATGTACCTGATTGGGCACGAGCAGATTATGCTCGCACTCAGTGGCGCCCATAGCTTCGAGCGCTCGACGACGATTTTCTTGAACAGCAAAGGGGTCATCGCCAACATGCGAGCCCAGGTTGAGCGAGGAGTACGCATCTTCAGAAACGCCACCGGTGCGCTCGGTAAAGGCAAAGCGGACATCGGATGTCGCGCCCTCCACCAACGTAACTCCATCATGGTCGACACGCGAAACGTTGTCCGCACGTGCTGCCATACTAAAGCCTCCTAATAACACAAGTACCGCGGCGTCGCCGCGCAGTCCGCGTTTATACGGCTGTCATACTTCCTTAAAAGGATACCCGCAGCGGTAGGGACCAAACGTAAAGGGAACGTAAGGAGATTGGAGGCTTTCGTTTACAAACGAGAAACAAAACGGGGTGCATCCAAATGGACACACCCCGTGCAGGTCGTTGAGAAAAACGAACTAGAAGCTACCGCGCTTCAGGAAGTCGGGAAGCTCGAACTGGTCGTTGCCAAAGTTGGGCAGCTCAGTACCACCGACGTTGCGGGTCGGAGCGGCCTGAGCCGGGCTGGCAGCCGGAGCGGTGCGCTGCGGCTCAGCGGAGGCAGCGGCCTTGCTCTGAGACTGCTGAGCAGCAAAGAGCTCGTCCTGACGGTTGACGTTGGAGTCGGAGAAGCCCGTAGCGATGACGGTGATACGCACCTGATCGCCCAGGGACTCGTCGACAACGGTACCGAAGATGATGTTGGCCTCGGGGTCGACGGCGTTGGCGACAACGTCGGCGGCGTCGCTGATCTCCTGGATGCCCAGGTCCTTGGAACCGGCGATGGAGAGCAGCACGCGCGTGGCACCATCGATGGAGCTCTCGAGCAGCGGGCTGGAGATGGCCTGCTGGGCAGCGTCGACGGCACGAGTATCCCCAGAAGAGGTACCGATACCCATCATGGCGGTACCGGCCTGCTTCATGATGGTCTTAACATCGGCGAAGTCCAAGTTGATGATACCGGGGACGGTGATGAGGTCGGTGATGCCCTGGGTGCCCTGGGAAAGGACGCCATCGGCAATCGCGAAGGCCTCGAGCATGGTGGTCTTCTTCTCGGCGATGTCGAGCAGCTTATCGTTAGGAATGACGATCATGGTGTCGACGCAATCGGAGAGGGTCTTGATGCCCTCCTCGGCGCTCTTCTTACGCTTGCGGCCCTCGAAGGTGAAGGGCTTGGTCACGACGGCGACGGTCAGTGCGCCGACCTCGTTCATCGCGATATCGGCAACGATGGGAGCAGCGCCGGTACCGGTGCCGCCGCCCTCGCCGCAGGTGATAAACACCATGTCGGCGCCAGCGAGCGCCTCGGCGATGTCGTCGCGGGACTCATCGGCAGCCTTGCGGCCAACCTCGGGATTGGCGCCGGCGCCCAGGCCGCGGGTAAGGTCGGTGCCGATGTGCACCTTGATATCGGCATCAGAGATCGCGAGTGCCTGAGCATCGGTGTTGATGGCAACAAACTCGACGCCGCGGATGCCCTCTTCGATCATTCGATTGACCGCGTTGGTACCGCCGCCGCCGACGCCGACCACCTTAATGACGGCAAGGTAGTTGTTGATCTCTGTCTCGTGCATGTCGGTCCTCCGAACAAAGGTTATAGCCATAGCATGGGTCGACCCCTGCGCACATTAACCTTCAGGTTGAAAGTAAATGCAAAGGTAAACCGTATTATGTTTGCACATTATGAACGTATCAGTCAAATAATTGACCGTGAAAACCAAACAAACCAGATAAACGGCGTGGTATGGCCCCTCAACAAAGCATCAACCAGCGCTACGAGGTCGGAGCATTCCTAAATGTGTAGTTGCCCGGAGAGCGCACATTGATATACGTTACGCCCTCTACCTGCGAAAGCAACTTGGTGACTACGCGTTCCTTCTTGGCGATATCGTCCGAATCGCCCAGCGACACCTCAATGCCGTTATTGAGGTTTGCCGAGATGGCTTCGACCGAAGGCGTGGAAATATCCTTGACTTGTCCCAAGAACTCGCTCGAAAAACCACGCACATAATCCAGGCCGGCCTTAACGGCTTTGGAGTTCACCGCCTGGCCGGAAACCGGAGCGACATCCGCCGAGACATCAGTCAACAACACCGCGCCATAATGCTTGGCGAGCGCCAGCGCGGCATCGATTCCGGTCAAGGTATTTGAGCCCTGCCCTGTCGTGATGACGTTGCCCTGGTCGTCCACTTCGACCGACGTCGACAGCGGGGCGATCCAGGTGTCATCGTCTCCGATAGCCCAGGCAAGGTCATCGGAGCTGATATACGCAATGGCGATAACTTTACGCTCCGTCGGCGTGATGATAAGCGTATGGGGAAACTGGCGCTGGACATCCACGCCCGAAACCCACGGGTTCTGCTTGAGATCCTCGGTAATCTGGTCGGGATCGACGTTAAAAAGCGACGTTCCCTCGGGCAAGTCGATCAGCTGGATAGCATCGTGCTTCGTCACATGCTCGCTGCCTTGAATCTGAATATCAGTGGCAGTAAACAGTCCAGAGTTGATCACCACGGTGGCAACGACGACGAGCACGGCCAAGACGGCCAGAACGCCGCCCACGATTTTGCCTTTGCCTGTAACGACAGAAGCGGCGTCTGATGTTTTATTTGCCATCGCTCCAAGTGAAGATAACGGGTTGAAACCTTTTTTACTCGAAGGCTTCTTGGCGGTAGCCGGCACCGATGTCAGCGAGCGCGGTTTCGATGCGCCCAGCGTGCGACCTGGACGCGCCGCTTTAGTTCCCGTCGAGGGCTTGGGAGCTGCCATGGGACGGGCAGGCTTGGCGCCCATAACAGGCTTTGACGTCGTCGAGGGACGCGAGGACTTTTTTGCGGCCGGACGATTACCGAGCTGCGAGCCGACGACCGGACGACTGGTCTGTCGAGCATGCCCGACAGACTTAGAGTGCGCGACGGTATTGCGTTGAGGTTTGGCAGGCGCGCCGGAACGCCCTCCGGCGCGGCGGAAGGTGGGTTTCGATGCTCTAGAAGCCGAGGAATTTAACTTCCGGTCTGAGCTCGATGCCATACGCCTCCCTCACCTTTTCGTGCACATGTCTGATAACCGCGGCAACGTCATCGGCCGAGGCAGTTCCGTTATTAACGATAAAATTAGCGTGAACGGGCGAAACTTCCGCGCCGCCAATCGAAAAACCCTTTAATCCACAATCCTCGATAAGCTTGCCCACACTCGCATCGGGCGGGTTGCGAAAGACAGACCCGCAGGATGCGCGACCCATGGGCTGCGTACGCTTGCGCCTCGTCAGGTACCGCTCCATGCGCTCGCGAATGTCGGCCTTGGGCGCCGGTTTAAGCTTGAACACGCACTCGAGGATGATCTCATTGCGGGGAAGGCTACATTCGCGGTAGCCCCAAGTGATCTCGGACCCCGCATAATGCTTGATACCGGATGCCGGGTCAAACGTTACGACATCCTCAACCAGCGAGCCAATCCACTCGGTCCGTGTGCCGGCATTCATAGATATCGCACCGCCGACCGAACCAGGAATGCCAACGGCAAACTCAAGGCCCGAGAGGCTACGCGACAGGGCATCGTTGACCAGGCGCGCAAACATCACGCCCGCACCGACCGTCAGCGTACAACCGTCATCGGCAACAACCGTGCGCTGAAACTCACGTCCGAGCGAAATGACGGCACCGCGATAACCGCCATCGGCAACCAGCAGATTGGAGCCCTTGCCGATGATGACCCACGGCACCTGCTCGCGATCGAGCACCGCCACGGCGCGGCGGAGGGCATGATAGCTATGGCACGTCACAAAGAGGTCGGCCTTGCCGCCGATACGATAGCTCGTATGACGCGCAAGGCGCTCGTCCTCGATCACATCCGTGTCGATCATGCCCGAGAGCGCCATGACGGCGTTAAACAGACCCATTAGACTTAAGCGTCTTTCTTGGCAGTCAGATACTCAATGAACTCGGGACCGACGGTCGTAACGTCGCCGGCACCCATGGTGAGCAGCAGGTCGCCCTCGCCCACCATCTGCTCGAGCTCCTGATTGAGCTCAAGACGGCTGGAGCAGTACACGACCTCCTTGCCAGGATGCTTGGCGCGCACGGTATCGGCGAGCATCTTAGAGGTGACACCCGGAATGGGCATCTCGCCAGCCGAGAACACATCAATCAGCAGCAGTTTATCGGCATTGGCAAATGCATCGGCAAAGTCGTCGCACAGGGCCTGCAGGCGCGAATAGCGGTGCGGCTGGAACACGACATCGACGTGCTTGTAGCCCAGCGAGAAAGCGGCAGCAAGCGTCGCCTTGATCTCGGTGGGGTGATGGCCGTAATCATCGACCACGGTGATGCCATCGATATCGCCCACGTGGGTAAAGCGACGGCGGACGCCCTCAAAGCTCGAGAGCGCCTTGGCGGCGGCGTCGATGTCAAGGCCCAGGACATGGGCGACGGTGAGCACCGCCGTGGCGTTGAGCATGTTGTGGCGACCGGGATTGCTCTTGATCTCCACAGCGCGCTCAGTGCCGTCCTCAAAGCGAACGATAAAGTCACTCTGGATGCCCTTGACATCCGGGTGCATGCAGACGATGTCGTTGCTCTCGGCAAAGCCGTAGGAAAGCACGTGACGGCCCGTCGACTTGGCGAGCTCGACCAGATGCGGGTCCTCACCGCAGACGATGACGGTGCCGTCCTCGCCCACCAGGCTCATGAATTTGGCGAAAGTTGCCTCGATCTCCTCGATACCAGAGTAGTGATCGAGGTGGTCGGCCTCGACGTTGGTCACAATGACCACGTTGGGGTTCAGGAACAGGAAGGAGCTGTCGGACTCGTCGGCCTCGGCGACAAAGTAGTCGCCCGAGCCGTTCTTGCCGTTCGTGTCATAGCCCTCGACGATGCCACCGATCAGGAAGCTCGGATCCAGACCCATGCGGTCGAGCATGGTGGCGCACATCGAAGACGTGGTGGTCTTGCCATGCGTGCCGGCAACAGCGACGGTGGTGTAGCCGTGGCCCAAAGCAGAGAGCATCTTGGCACGGGGCCACACGGGAATACCAAGCTCGCGAGCGCGCACGAGTTCAGGGTTGGACTCCGGAATAGCGGTGGAGACAACAACCACGTCGGGCTTGACCTCGTCGATCGTGGCGGCCTCATGGCCCACATGCACCTTCACACCAGCGCGGGTAAGCTGGCGGATATAACGTGACGTCTTAAGGTCGGAGCCGGTAACGGCATAACCGCGCTCGTGCAGAACGAGGGCGATGCCGCTCATGCCGGCGCCGCCGATACCGATAAAGTGGGCGCTCTTAAACTCGGGCGCGGAGGTTGCAGTCTGGGAATCAGCCATGTGCTCGTGTACTCCTTGCGTAAACACTGCCTGTAACCCGTTAACTGTACCGCACCTACCGCATCAGCGCGAGGGCGACCGAAGATATCCCGTCTAACTAACGCAAACCCTCTACCGCATCCGCCAGAAGAGCGGCGGCTCTATCCTGAGCCAGACCACGCGCCGCCTGACGCATGGCGTCGCGCGCCGCCGCGTCATCGACCAGGTGCAGCAGCTCATCGGCAAAGGCAGAACCGTCGATATCGGCATCGGCGCAGAGCACGCCGGCCCCGGCGTCGACCAGATAACGAGCATTGGTGGTTTGGTGGTCGGCCGTCGCATGCGGATACGGCACGAGCACCGAGGGCACGGCGAGCGCAGCGATCTCGGCCACGCTCGATGCACCCGAACGCGAGAGCACCAAATCGGCAGCAGCCAGCATATCGCCCATGTTGTCGATGTAAGGCTGGACGCGGTAACGCTTCGCCTCCTCGGGCGTCAGCGCCAAAGCGCGCTCGGTCTCCTCAAAGCCGTCGGCACCCGTCGAATGCAACACATAGAGGTTCTTGCGCGAAAGCAGCTCGTTTTTGAGCGAAGTCACGCGCTCGTTGAGGTGCTGGGCGCCAAGTGAACCGCCAAAGACGAGCAGCAGCGTAGCGTCCTCGGGAACGCCAAGTGCCTTGCGGCCGCGAGCGCGATCGCCCTCGATCACCGAGCGACGTACGGGGTTGCCGGTCATGAGCACGTGGTCAGGGCCACCTTCGCGCTCAAAGACCGAACGCGCTGCCGGCACCGAGATGCACACGCGGGCGGCGTGGGAGTTCATCATCTTGTTGGCCAGGCCCGGAACAGAGTTCTGCTCATGCAGCAGATACGGAACGCCTGCGCCCTTGCACCACCCCAGCAGCGGAACCTCGACATAGGCACCAAAACCGATGGCGGCATCGGGCTTGCCGACCTTTGAGAAATGACGGGCGAGCGCACGCTTGGCCTTATTGACACGCCACAGCGAGGTCAGCGCCGTCCAAGGACGGGAGCGGTCGAAGCCCGTGACCGTAATGGGCACAAAATCAAACCCAGCCTCGGGGACCAAACGACCCTCGAGCTTGCGCGACTGGCCCACGAACACAACGTGGTGGCCACGGTCACGCAGTTCTTCGGCCAAGGCGAGCGCGGGGTTGATGTGTCCTGCCGTGCCGCCGGCTGCAATAGCAACGGTCATTTTATCGGTCATGGTAGTCCCTTCGTACACGCGGTCCCTGGTCGTCGGTGCGCAAACGCGCCGACGGGTCCGAGTTCAAATCGATTCGATTATATCCGCCGCCCGCATTGCGAGGAGTTGGGCGCTGCGGACGACCTTGCGGCGCCGTTCGCTGACGCGGACGGGCTGCCGGCTCGGTCGCAGAGCCATCCAGAACGGTAAAGCCGTTACGCGAAGACCGCCCGCCGCGCACGTGGGGCACGCCGGCGGTACTCTCATCCATAACGGCAAAGCTCTCGCGGCGACGGTCATACTCATCGCGGCGGGCGCTCTCGTACGAAACGCGCAGGATCAACCCGGCAAGCATAAGCGACACAATAATCGACGAACCGCCGTAGCTAATAAACGGCAACGGTTTGCCCGTCATGGGAAACACGTTGAGGATGCCCAGCGCGTTAATCAAAAACTGCACCGCGAGAATGACCGCGGAGCCAGACGCCATAAGCGCGCCCCGACGATCGGTCGCCTGCTCGGCAATGCGAAACGCCGAGTAGATCAGCATCGCAAACACCAAGAAGAACAGCACGGTTCCGACAAAGCCGACTTCCTCGCCAATGATGGCCAGGATGTAGTCATTGTGCGCCTCGGGCAGATACGAGTACTTCATGGTTGAGTTGCCGATGCCACGGCCGAACAGACCGCCCGAGGCAAAGGCCATGATGGCAAGCGTGGCCTGATAGCCGTCACCATACTCGTCAGCCCAAGGGTTCAAGGCAACCTGAATACGCACCATACGGTACGGCTCTGCGACAAGTGCAATCACGATCACGAGAATGCCGAAGATTAGCACGCCGATGATAAATCTCGGGTCGAGACCCGCAAACAACGCCATGCACATGAGGGTCAACAGGATGATCAGGACAGTACCGAAATCGGGCTGGATAAAGATCAGAAAGAGCGAAATACCCAGGTAGATGCCCATCTTGCGAAGGAATTCGTTGATGTTGCCACCGGGCGAAAAGAAGCGATCAAGCATGATGGCCGAATACGCAATGGCAAATGGCTTTAAAAACTCGGAAGGCTGGAACTGAATACCGGCGATGTTGAGCCAGCGCGTGGCGCCACGGCTGCCGCTGCCCACCAAGAACACCAGAAACAGTAGCCCTATCATGCCGATAAGGAAGATCCTGAGCACATCCTCCCCAAACCAGCTGTCCGGCAAAACGCGCACGATGGCAATCAGCGCCAGAACACCAGCCACGGCAAACGCGGCCTGTCGACCCAGGAAAAACGTCGCCGAGCCATTCTCGTGCAGCGCCTCGACCGAAGACGCCGAGTACACCATCAGCAGACCAAAGCACACCAAAGTAAACAGGCAGGCCATAAATATCAGACGGGGGCGCATGATGCGGGCGGGAACGCCGGCAATATAGCGTTCGCTAAACGACTGCCCGCCGCGACCGGAACGCGGTGTGCTACGCCGCGAGGAAGCACGGTCCGAGTCGGGCCTCTTCATACCTTGTCGGGGGCTCTCCTCTCTCACCGGCAACCCCTATTCCATTTGCGATTTCGCTGCAGCGGCAAGCTGAGCCACGTAGTCCTTAAACACGCGGCCGCGCTCCTCATAGCCCGAGAACTCATCGAACGAAGAGCAGGCAGGAGAAAGTAAGATCACGTCGCCACGGCTCGACAGCGAACGGGCAACGTCCACGGCATCGCGTAGGTCATCCGCTTGGGCGATATCCACATCGCCATCGACATCGGCCTCGTCCATAGCGGCGGTAAAGCGCTCGCGCGCATCGCCAAAGCAGACGACCGAGCGCACGTTATCCATAACGACGCGCGCGAAGTCCGTGAGCGGCGTGCCCTTATCGTGGCCGCCGAGCAGCAAGATCACGTTGTCATCGGGAAATGCCGTCAGTGCCTTCTCGACCGCGTCGGTGTTGGTCGCCTTGGAATCGTTGACGTAGCGCACTCCGTCAATCTCGCCGCACGGCTCCACGCGGTGCTCGAGCGGCTGGAACGAGGCCAGACCGCGGCAAATGCCCTCGGGATTGGCACCGACGGCCAGGACAGCCGTGGCAGCGCACAGGGCATTGATAACATTATGATGGCCCGAGATCTTGAGCTCGGATGTAGCGATGAGCGGGGTCTCGACGCCCTTCAGGCGCACGATCATCTTGCCATCGCGCACAAAGGCGACATCCTCACCCTCTGGCTCGTCAAAGGCAACCTTGCAGATGCGACGACCCGGCGTGTAGATGTACTCATCGAACTCGTGAATGCCGGCGTCTTCGACGTCGACGACCACCAGATCGTCATCGACCATATTGTCAAACAGTTTGATCTTGGCAAGCGCATAGTTCTTATGGCTCTTATGCCAGCCCAAGTGGTCGGGAGTGATGTTGAGCAGCACCGCCACGCGAGGGTGGAGCTCGGTGGTCGTAGCAATCTGATAGCTCGAGAGCTCGGCCACAAACCACTCGTTGTGGGCTCGGCCGTCAATCTCGTTGATAGGCGGCTCACCGATGTTGCCGACAGCTACACTGGCCTCACCGGAAGCCTTGAGCAGATAATCGGTCAGCGACGTGGTGGTCGTCTTGCCGTTGGTGCCCGTGATGGCAATCCAGTTATCGGGCGACAGGCGATAGGCAAACTCGGGCTCACCCATAATCTGGGCGGTATGCTCGCGCCCGGCCTTAAAGAAGCCCGAGAACTCCGAGATGCCCGGGCACGTCACGCATACGTCATAGGCGCCCTCGACCTGTTCGGTCCCATAGACAAACGACGCACCGGCAGCCTCGAGCGCACGCGTGGCGTCATTGGGCTCAGAGGTGCCGCCGCCATACACGGTAACGGCGCTTACGCGCTCTGGATGTGCCAGCGCCCAGCGGGCGACATCGAGACCGGATTTGCCCTGACCCAAAACGAGCAGGCTAAAGACATCAGCAAGAGGCATGAAAGACCACTATCCCAACTGGAAGAACAGGGCAAGGCCAACGGCACCAAATGCCGCAGCGATAATCCAAAAACGGATGACGACCTTGGTCTCGGCCCAACCCTTCTTTTCGAAATGATGATGGATGGGCGCCATAAGGAAGACGCGCTTGTGCGTAAAGTGGAAGTAGACAACCTGAATCATGACCGACAGGGTCTCAACGATAAACAGGCCACCGATGATGAGGGAGACGACCTCGGTGTTAGTCATGATGGACGTACAGGCAAACGCGGCGCCCAGAGCAAGCGAGCCGGTATCACCCATAAAGATGCTCGCCGGATAGCAGTTGAACCACAGAAAGCCCAGGCAGGCACCGGCACACGCGGTGCAGAAGATGGACAGGTTCACGTCTCCGTGCAAAAACGCCATGGCAGCCATGGCGAGCATGGCGATCATGGAGGTGCCGCCAGCAAGACCGTCAAGGCCATCGGTCAAGTTCACGGCATTAGAAAGACCGGCAATCATCAGCCAGCAAAAGACAATATAGAGCCACGGGAACGAATAGCCGCAGATGGTAGTCGAAAGCACGCCAAGGTCAATCGTCAACCCACCGGGAAAACGAATCTCGGGGGCGACGCCGCACCAGTTGACGGCAAGCACCGTAAAGGTGACACAGATAATGGTTAGGCCGATCATCTTGGCATGCGGCGTCAGACCGAGCGAGCGCCCATGCGTAACGGAGGTCAGATCGTCGATCAGGCCCAGCACGCCGGTCGCCAGCGTGGCGAGCAGCACGAGCACGAGCTCGGTGGTGAGCTTGCCCATCAGCAGGCAGGTCAGCGAGATCGCGACGAGGATGACAACGCCACCCATGGTGGGCGTTCCCTGCTTAACCAAATGACGCTTGGGGCCGTCGGCACGAACCTGCTGGCCGATACCCTCGACCTTGAGCAGCTTAATCCACCACGGCATGAGCAGCAGCGCAATGGCTGCGGCGATGCCAAGCCCCAAAAAAGCCTGATACGTTGGATACGAGGGATTGCCGAACATGGGCTAGCACACACCTTCCACAAAGCGGTCGAGCTCAACAAAGCGGGAACCCTTGACCAGTACAACATCATGTTTTTCAAGCGCGCCGCCCATGCGGTCGAGCACCTGCTGATAATCGGAGAACACCTGGATGCGGTCCTCGTCCATGCCCATCATGCGCGCGGCATCGGCCATAAGCTGGGCCAGCTCACCACCCACGCACGCCAGCATGTCGAGCTTCTTGGCGGCGGCATAGGCGCCCACGAGCTCATGCATGCGAGGAGCCTCATCGCCCATCTCGCCCATCTCGCCCAGGATCGCCATGCGAGACCCCGTGCATGAAAGCGAGCACAGCAGATCGAGGCCGGCTGCCATCGATTCGGCGCTGGCGTTATAGGAATCGTCGATGATGCGTGCACCGCTCTTGGCGCGCTTGATCTCCTGGCGGTGCCCGGTGATCGTAAGACCCCTAAAGGCAGCATCGATCTGCTCGGGCGTCACGCCCAGGCGATAGGCAACCGCGGCGGCCTTAACGGCATTAGGAACGGACTGCACGCCGGGGATGGCAAGCATGGTATCGATCGTCTCGCCCTGGCCAAAATCGAGCGTAAAGACCGGACGGCCCTCGTCATCAACGCGAACGTCGCGGGCGCGGACCTCATCATCGTCAGAGACACCGGCCAGCATCACGTCGATACCAGCAGGCTGGGCGAACGTATCGCGAATGAACGGCGTAAAATCGTCCTCGCCGCCCAAAACCAGCAGCGGCAAATAGTCGCCGGCGGCGCACATGCCCTGGACAATCTCGGCCTTAGCGCGGGCGATGTTCTCGCGACTGCCCAAAATGCCGATATGAGAGGTGCCGATCTTGCTCACGATGGCAAGGTTGGGATTGGCGGACTGGGACAGGCGCTCGATCTCGTGGAAATGGTTCATGCCCATCTCGAGCACCAGGACCTCGGTATCGGCCGGAGCGGAAAGCACCGTGAGCGGCATGCCGATCAGGTTATTGAAATTGCCCTTGGTGGCCCAGACACGATAGCGCTTGGCGAGCACAGCGGCGAGAACGTCCTTGGTCGTCGTCTTGCCGATGGAACCGGTAATGCCAACGACCAGGCAGCCAAGCTCCAGGCGATACGCGTGCGCCAAACGCAGCAGAAACTCCTCGGGATCATCGGTCAGCAAGATGGCACAGCCCTTGTCCTGCGCCAGCGAGACCAGCTCGGCCTCGGGCTCACGCGTCATCACGACGGCGCCGGCACCCGACTGGACGGCACGGGAAGCAAAATCATTGCCGTCGACGTTTTCACCGGGAAAGGCGACGAAAATCGTCCCTTCCTCGACCTGGCGCGAGTCGATAACGCACCCGCGGCATACCCGATCGACTTCTCCCGTCACGGTTCGGGCCCCTGTTGCGGCCGCGAGGTTGTTGACGGCGATCTCTATCATTGCAGCTCCCCTGTAAACCTAAATAATGCTATCGGCGTATTGTATCCCAGCGCCGCGCATGCGTGGTGCAGGGCATGTGAACACCCCTCATATGGGACAACAAACCACGCCCCAAAGATTGTAACCCCCTACTTCGTGTGTGGGATACCCAGCACGTCGAGCGCGTTGGCCATAATGGACTGGAACGGCACCGCAGCGGCATCTGAGCCGCTCGGCGTTCCGTCGAGCGTGATATAGCACAGCACCTTGGGCGATTGTGCCGGTGCAAAGCCCATAAAGGACGACATGTAGTTCTCCTTGAGTTAGCCGCCGTTCTCGTCGGCACGTTCGGCCGTACCGGTCTTACCCGCCACGTCATAGCCGTCAACCGCGACGCCAACGCCCGTTCCCTCCGACACGACCGTCTGCATGCACGATGTCACCTGGGATGCGGCGTCCTCCGAAATCGCGCGCTCGCCTTCGCCCCAGTCCTTCTCGTCGCCTTTGCTGGACTTATAGAAGTGCGGGGTCATCATCACGCCGCCGTTGGCGATGCCGCCCACGGCACGTGCGATCTCAATCGGTGAGACAGACAGCGCCTGTCCAAAGCTCATCGAACCCAGCGTGGCGCCGTCATACTGGTCACGCTCCTTGACGATGCCCAGGCTCTCGCCCGGAAAATCGACACCAGAGCTGTGACCGATGCCCCACTTGTCCACATAGGCAGCAAAGTCGTCGGCACCGATCTTGCGCCCCACCAGGACAAATCCCACGTTGGACGAACGGCGCATCATCTCGCGCACATCCATGGTCATGGCGTAGTCGCGCTTGTCGGCATCGGTGACGGTATCGTCGCCCACCTTGATGCTCGCCGGCACCTCAAACGACGTACTCGACCGCACGACACCCAAGTCGAAGCCGGCGCCCGCCACGAGCGTCTTAAAGACCGAGCCGGGCTCGTAGGCGTCGGTGACCAGGCGCAGGTTCATATCCTCGGTCTTGGCGTTTTCCAAATTGGTCTGGTCGTAGGTCGGATACGAGCAGGCTGCCAAGATCTCGCCTGTCGTAGGATCGGTGACCAGCGCCGAGCCGTTCTTGGCCTTTGTCTTCTCGACAGCCTCTGCCAGGGCATCCTCGGCCGCACGCTGGATATTGACGTCGAGCGTCGTCACGATATCAACGCCGTCGACCGCAGCCACCTTTTTATAGGCACCGCCCGCGATATAGCTGCCGTCCCTCGCGCGCTCGCGTACGAGAGAACCGTTCGTGCCGGTCAGAAGCTTGTTGTATTGCTTTTCGAGACCCGTCAAGCCGTCGTTGTCTACATTCACTACACCCAGCACCTGCGATGCCAGATTGCCGTATGGATATACGCGCTTCATGGCCTGCTCAAAAAGCACGCCGGGCAGGTTCTTCTTCTCCAGCGCCGCAGCGTCGTCTTCGTCCACCTGGCGCTTGATATACACCCAGGTTCCATCGGACTCAACGAGCTTGCGGCAGGTCTTTTTATCGATTCCAGTTGCCTTGACCAGCGCCGACACCGTCTTGTCAACATCCTCGACAAGCTGGGGGTTCACGGCGATGTTGCGACATTCGACCGACGACGCCAGCACGTTACCGTTGCGGTCGTAGATGGTGCCACGTTTGGCATAGAGGGTCTGCGCAAGCAGGCGGCGCGCATCGGCACGCTCGCGCAGTTTATCGGCTTCGACAATTTGATAGTCGGCAAGGCGAAAGATGCCCAAGCCCAAGCCAAGCCCAATGAAGCCCATGACGGCTTTGCGGCGAGGCAGAGGCGTGCCCGTGAGCCATTCGGTCGACGAACTCTTGCGCGACCTGGTGTTATGCACTTGAGGGCCGCCCGAGCCGCGAAGTCGCGACGCCGGGTCGTTGCCACGGGACTGCCCGGCGTTGTAAGATTGCCGACCCGTTCCTTGATAACCAGAACGTCCCCGCGACGAGGGACGTCCAGAACCGCGGCCCCCATCGGAACCGCGGCGATAGTCATTTGTCATACTCAGCTACCGTCTTGCTACTGAGCGGTCGCGGTCGCGTTGGCGCCCGCGGCTGCATCCTGCGAAAAGTCAAGTGTAACGCTCTCGCTGGGCTCCACCATGCCATAAGCGCCCGCAAGGTCGCGAATGCGCGTGTCGGCGCCATAGACCGAATGCATGACCTCCAGGTCGGAGCTCTCATCGGTCGCCTTTTCGAGCGTATTGGTAAGCTCGGCGTTGCTGTTGAGCACCTGGGCCGTAACACCGGCGAGCGCCACGCGGGCGACGCCGATCGTCATGAAGATAGCCGCAATGATGCAAAACGTTTTAAGAACGCTCATGAAAACCGGGCTTACCGCCTGGTTTGCCTGACGGCCCGCGCCCGTGTAGACATCAAAGCGCGGCGTGCGCTGCTCACGGGGAGCAACGGGGGCCTGCGGCGTCTCACGATAGGCGGGCATGGCGTTCATATCATAGGCGAGTGCTGCGCTTGAAGTGTTGTAGCCCATGATATGCCGCCTCCCATCCCGAGTACGTTGGTAGTGTGTTTAAGCTTCGTTTATGGTGCGAGCGGGAGGTCCAATATCACGCGGTCGCGCCTACAGACGCTGCGCCACGCGGATTTTGGCTGATCTCGCCCGAGGGTTGCGCTCAACCTCATCAGGCTGTGCAACCAAGGGTTTGCGAGTGATGACCTTGAGTATCGGCACGTTGCCGCACACGCACACCGGAATCTCCGGCGGACACGTGCACCCCTGGCTCATCTCCTTAAAGTGGTTCTTTACGATACGGTCCTCGAGCGAGTGATATGAGATGACGCAGATACGTCCGCCCGGGTTGAGCCACCTGGTGGCGGCATCAAGCCCTCGTTCGAGCACATCGAGCTCGTGATTGACCTCGATGCGAATGGCCTGGAAACTTTTCTTGGCCGGGTGTCCGCCATGCCGACGAGCGGCAGCCGGGATACCCGCCTTGATGATCTCGACAAATTGGCCGGTGGTTTCGATCGGTTCTTGCTCGCGGCGGCGCACGATCTCGCGCGCGATCTGCGAGGCGAACTTCTCTTCGCCGTAGACGCGTAGAATCCGGGCGAGGTCGTGTTCGTTGTAGGTGTTGATGACCTCAGCTGCGTTTAAGGTGTTATTACCCGGATCCATCCGCATGTCCAATGGGGCGTCCTCGTTATACGAAAAGCCCCTGCCAGGGATATCGAGTTGCGGTGACGAAACGCCCAAATCGAACAGGAAGCCATCGACCCCGGGCACCTCGGCCGAGCAAAGCAGCTCGTCCAAGTCGCCGAAGTTGCCCTTCAGCAGCTGGTGTGGAACGCCGGGAACCTCGCGGTCCAGACGGGCGCCAGCGGCCTCGAGGGCCATGTCGTCCTGATCGACGCCGAGCAAAAGACCCGTCTCCCCCACCTGCGCGGCCATCTTTACCGAATGGCCGGCACCGCCAAGGGTGCAATCGCAGACAACGGAGCCGCTCTTTAGCCGCAGCGACTCAAGCACTTCGCCGAGCATGACAGGTTCATGCCGATATTCTTGTGTCAAGATCCCACGCTCCATCCGTTACCCGTGCCTTGCCCTTACGAGAAGAAGAGGTCCAGCAGGGCCTCATCGTCATCGTCCTCATCGGCCGCGGCGCGATCCCAAACCTCAAGGTGGTCGTAGTTGCCCACAACCGTGACCTCGCGGTCGAGGTTCGCCTGTTTGCGGAGAGACTCTGAAAGACCGATGCGACCGGCGCTATCCACGTCCATCGACGTGGTGCGCTTGTTGATCGCCCTCATGAGCTTCTGGTCGTTAATGTCACGCGGGTTAAAACCCTCGTGGCCCTCACGACCCGCGAAGAGTCCTTCGACCCACTTATCGAAGGCCTCGGCAGAGAACACGTACAGAGCATCGACATCCAGGGCTTTGAACACGCGAACGTGCTCTCCAAGCTCCTCGCGAAGGGGTGCAGGCAGGGACAGACGACCTTTTGCATCGAGATTGCGCTCGTATGCACCAGTCATTCCCATGTGCGCCCTCCCCTCGGTTACTCAGATGGCACGTACGCGGGGAACCACCCCGCCTGTCGACGTCATTAATAATATGGGGAACCGCCCCATTTTTCAACACCTTTCCCCACCCCTTCCCCCTCTGACCCTGG
>OOCL01000818.1_pt1 | contig 21429 bp, 18 predicted proteins | sample 1671211 | NCBI WGS metagenome assembly OOCL01 (sample SAMN06348133, study PRJEB24527) | human gut metagenome | biome: human gut; feature: ankylosing spondylitis patient; material: feces | host: Homo sapiens | place: China | collected 2015-10 | reverse complement strand
ACTTCGCGTCATTGACGACGAAGCGCTCATGCACGCCGCCGCCCACGGGGCCTTTTTCGTCGTGCAGCGAGACCTTGAACACCAGCTTCCGGCCTTCTACGGCGGTCAGCTCGCTCTCACAGGTCACGGTCATGCCCACGGGGGTGGGGGCGGTGTGCTCCAGCTCCAGCTTCGTGCCCACGGTGCCGTCGCCCTCGGCCAGAGCCGGGGCCACGCTCATCCAACAGGTCTTTTCGGCCAGGGCCACCAGGGCCGGGGTGGCAAACACGTCCAGCGTGCCGCTGCCCATTGTCTTTGCAGTGTTTGCAGCAGTGACAGACACGCTCTGCTCACCGCGGATGCCAGGTTCCAGTGTCATAAAAAATTCCCTCCTGTGCGTTTTGCGCAGTTTGTTGTTTTATACTTTTATAAGATACCACAGCTTGGCAAAGAATGCACCCACTTTGGCGCATTTTGTAAAAAATACCGTTTCGGTTTCCGGCTGTCTGTGCTATGATAGGCTCTGAAAGAGAGGGGACCTCCATGTCTGACTTCTGGAAATCCTATGACATCACCGCCGCCGAATACGGCGCGGGCTATGAGTGCTACCCGCTGTTCGGCACTGTCCATCTCATAGAGCTGGCGCTGTCGGCTTTGTTCCTTCTGGGCATGGTGTGGTGGTACCGCCGCAGCACGCCGCGCACCCGGCGGCACATTCTGGTGGGGGTCACGGCGGCCCTGCTGGCCGATGAGGCCGCCCTGCTGCTGGGCATGGCCTGCACCGGCCAGTGGAACTGGAGCTATCTGCCGCTGCACCTGTGCAGCATCAACGTGTTCGTCTGCCTGTACAACACCCTCACCGACCGCAGCTGGTGCAAGGAGGAGCTGTACGCCCTGTGCATTCCCGGCGCGGCACTGGCTCTGCTGTGCCCCAGCTGGCGGGATGTGCCCGGGTGGTTCACCCTCATCAACCTGCACTCGGTCAGCATCCACGCCCTGCTGGTGCTCTACCCTGTGCTGCTGGTGGCGGGCGGATACCGCCCCAGCGTGCGCCGGGTGCCGCAGGTGCTGGCCTTTTTGTTCGGCTCGGCCCTGCCCATCTATTTTCTTAACAAACCCCTGCACACCAACTTTTACTTTTTGAATAACCCTTATGGCAACGTCATCACCAGCACCTTTACCGCGTGGTTTGGCGAAAAATTCTACATTCTGGGCTTTCTGCCCGCCATCGCGCTGGCCCTTGTGCTGATGTACGCCCCCTGGGCAGCAGCCGGGAAGAAGCGTTGAGCCGCTCCGCCACCCGTCCGCTCCCGGTCCGCTTTCCAGCGGGCCGGGTTTTCTTTTTTCAATTTGCATCTTTTTGGCGTTTTGCGGTGTTTTTTCATCAATGCAGCGGGAATGTCAAAATTCTTCTGCAAAGGGCTTGACAGACAGGCATGTGCGTGATATCATGAACGCATGAACAGACGTTCATATGATTTCATCCCGAAAGGAGATGCTTCCATGGCACAGCAGAACGAACCCCTCGTGCAGCCGGAAGAGCTGGACATGCCGGATGACGAAGTGCTGTACGAGCTGGCCGACCTGTTCCGGGTGTTCGGCGACTCCACCCGCATCAAGATCCTGTACGCCCTGCACGACAATGAGCTGTGCGTGCAGGACATTGCCAACGCCGTGCAGCTGAGCCAGTCGGCCGTGAGCCACCAGCTGCGGGTGCTCAAGGATTCCAAGCTGGTACGCTTCCGGCGGGAGGGCAAGACCGTGTACTACGCACTGGACGACGACCATGTGCGCAGCATCCTCTCTCTGGGGATGGACCATATCGAAGAATGATTTTCCGGGCTGCGGCCCGCACAAAAACAGAAAGGCTGGTATCTACGATGAAAAAGACCTACAAGATCGAAGTGGACTGCGCAAACTGCGCCCAGAAGATGGAGGACGCTGCCAACACCGTTGCCGGTGTGGAAAAGGCGACTGTCAGCTTCATGACCCAGAAGATGAAGGTGGAGTTTGCCGAGGGTGCCGACCCCCACGCCACCATGGAGAATGTGCTGTCCGCCTGCAAGAAGGTGGAGGACGACTGCGAGATCTTTGACATCTGACCTCTTCCGGTCCGGTTCCCGGCATCGCTGCTGGGCGGCAGCTCTCCCCCTGTGGGAGAGCTTTTCTTTCCTCTGCCGCCGGACAGCGGAAAACTCCTCTTTTTCGTGGAAAAAACGGGCAGTTTTCAACACTTTCCACGCACTTTTCAACATCCTTCGCGGAAAACTCCAAAAAGAAACGTGGAAAAGCAAGTTTTCTGCGGGAAAATCCCGTGGAAAACACGGGGGAAAGGGTGGAAAATCCATTTTTTTGGGGAAAACCTGTTGAATTCCACTGCGTTTTCCCGTTTTTTCTCAGAACCGCCGCAATCCGACAAAAGGAGCGTTTTGTATGACCAAAAAGCAAAAAAAGAGCCTGCAGCAGATCCTGATCGCGCTGGCCCTTGTGATCCTGCTCAAGCTGCTGCTCGGTGTGCTGCCGGCACTTCCCACCCCGGTGGAGCTGCTGCTCTACCTCATCCCGTACTTTGTGGTGGGCAAGGACGTGCTGCGCAAGGCCATCAAGGGCATCAAGAACCGCCAGCCCTTTGACGAGTGCTTCCTGATGGCGGTGGCTACCGTGGGTGCCTTTGCCCTGGGCGACTATGTGGAAGGCTGCGCCGTTATCCTCTTTTACCAGATCGGCGAGCTGTTCCAGAGCGTGGCCGTGGGCAAGAGCCGCCAGAGCATTTCCAGCCTGATGGACATCCGCCCGGACTACGCCAACGTGGAGGACGAGGACGGCAAGCTGGAGCAGGTGGACCCCGATGACGTGGAGGTCGGCACCGTGATCGTGGTGCAGCCCGGCGAGCGGGTGCCCATTGACGGTGTGATCGTAGAGGGCACCTCCGCCCTGAACACTGCCGCCCTGACCGGTGAGAGCCTGCCCCGCGACGTCCAGACCGGAGACGAGGTCATCAGCGGCTGCGTGAACATGACCGGCCTGCTGAAAGTCAGGACTACCAAGGAATTCGGCGAGTCCACCGTCTCGAAAATTCTCGATCTGGTGGAAAATTCCAGCATGAAAAAGGCCCGTGCCGAAAACTTCATCACCCGCTTTGCCCGGGTATACACCCCGGCTGTCTGCTACGGTGCGCTGGCGCTGGCCTTCCTGCCGCCCATCGTGCTGCTGCTGATGGGCCAGCCTGCCCGCTTTGGGGACTGGATCTACCGCGCTTTGACCTTCCTGGTCATCAGCTGCCCCTGCGCACTGGTCATCAGCATTCCGCTGAGCTTCTTCGGCGGCATCGGCGGTGCTTCCGCCTGCGGCATCCTGGTCAAGGGCTCCACCTATCTGGAGGAGCTGGCCCGCACCGGCATCGTGGTGTTTGATAAGACCGGCACCCTGACCCAGGGCACCTTCAAGGTCACCGGCGTCCACCCGGCCGACGGCATCACCGACGAACAGCTGGTGGAGGCCGCCGCCCTGGCCGAGAGCTGGTCCAAGCACCCCATCTCCCTGAGCATCAAGGCCGCCTACGGCAAGGAGATCGACTCCGCCCGCGTCACCGACGTGGAGGAACTTGGCGGCCACGGCGTGACCGCCAAGGTGGACGGCAAGCCCGTTGCCGCCGGCAACGCCCGTCTGATGGAGCGGCTGGGCCTTTCTGCCCCCGCCGTGAGCGAGACCGGCACCGTCGTGCACGTTGCCATCGACGGCAGATACGCCGGTTGCCTGATCATCGCCGACGTGGTCAAACCCCACAGTGCCGAGGCCATCCGGGCCCTGAAGGCCGCCGGAGTGCGCAAGACCGTCATGCTCACCGGCGACGCCGAGCCGGTGGCCAAGGCCGTTTCTGCCCAGCTGGGTCTGGACGAATACCACGCCGGTCTGCTGCCCGGCGACAAGGTGGACCAGATCGAAACACTCATCGCCGCCAAGAAGTCCAAGGAGAATCTGGCCTTTGTGGGCGACGGCATCAACGACGCCCCGGTGCTGTCCCGCGCCGATGTGGGCATCGCCATGGGTGCCCTGGGCTCCGACGCCGCCATTGAAGCTGCCGACGTAGTGCTGATGGACGATGACCCGGCCAAGATCGCACTGGCCATGCGCATCGCCCGCCGCACCCTGCGCATCGTGTACGAGAACATCGTGTTCGCGCTGGCGGTCAAGTTTGCCTGCCTGCTGCTGGGTGCCATCGGTATGGCCAGCATGTGGACAGCCATCTTTGCCGACGTGGGCGTCATGGTCATTGCCGTGCTCAACGCCACCCGCGCCCTGTACACCAAAGATCTTGTCAGGAAGAGCCAGCTGTAACGCTGCTGCTTTCCATAAAAAATGCCTGACCGCCAACGACAGCGGTCAGGCATTTTTGTGTTTTCCGGGGTTCAGATGTCCCACAGCTCCGGGGCAGAGGTGGACACCGCCGAGGCACCGGCCCGCATGGCGGCCATGACGTCGGCCTTGTCCCGCAGCAGACCGCCCGCGATCACCGGCACCCGGGTGCGGGTACTGATCTCGGTGATGACCCGGGGCATGATGCCGGGCAGGATCTCCACAAAGTCCGGCTTGCCTTGTTCCAGCTGGCCGGAAAGGTTGTTCAGGGAAAGGGAGTCCAGGATGAACGCCCGCTGGATGGTCAGCAGGCCCTGATGGCGCGCCCGCCGGATCAGGGACGGGTGGGTGGAAATGATACCGTCCGGGTGGCACAGCGCAATGAGGGAATTCACGGCAACTTCCCGCGCCGAAAGGCCGTCCACAAGGTCGATGTGCACGACGGCCAGCTTTCCGGCCGCGTGGATGCGCCGGACCAGCTCCCCCACATTGAGCAGGGTGCTCGCCAGCAGAAAGACCGTGCTGCAGGGCGAGGCCAGGGCGGCCGTCAGAGCGTCATCCGTCTTGACGGCTGCGATCACCGGCTCGTCCAGCAGAGTTTCAGCAAGTGGATGCATCGGGCAGGACTCCTTTTCTCTCAGATGGTTCTCATTATCGCACAAAGGGGCCGCACTGTAAAGTGCAGCCCCAGTCTGCGGTTGTGCTTATGCCTGGAAATAGATCGCGGTGTTGGCCACGGTCATCATGGTCATCAGGATGGTATTCAGGAAGGCCGCAACGTACACGCTGCCGGTCTTTTTGTACAGGTACTTGGCCAGGCAGGATGCAATGGCCAGCGAGGGCACCAGCGCAAACAGCAGGATGCCGCCAAGGGCCTGTCCCGGGTAGAAGGCAACGCCGGTACGGAACAGGGTGCCGTACTGCAGCACCAGCCAGAGCAGGATGCCGCCCATGTTGGTCAGAGCAGCCAGCAGGTAGCCCCAGCCGCCCTGCAGCTTTTCGCTGCCGGTGTTGGAGATGGCGGCGGCGCCGCTGACAAAGTAGTACACAAAGAAGAACGGCATATACTTGACCGCCGCCGGGATGGCGCTGGCTTCAAAGGTCTTGAAGGCGAAGGTCCAGATGCGGAAGTCGGTCTTGAAGATGGCATCCACGGCAAACAGGCAGGCGTAGGCGATCACGCTCACCAGCAGTGCCACGCAGAAGGCTGCGGCCACAGACACCGGCTTTGCGGCAATGCCGTACTGTTCCAGCGTGATGCCCTTCTGCTTGCGGCCGCCGAACAGGTAGACGCAGACCATGGTCACGATGGAGATGCAGGCGCAGATAAGAGCCCAGGTCACGATGCTGTTGACGGTGGGGCCCTGCCAGGTGGCATTGGTCTCGAAGATGTTCTTGGTCACCAGCACACGCAGGACGACGGAAGCGATCAGGACGCACACCGAGCCGGACAGCCAGGTCTTGCGGTCGTCCTCGGTGCTGCGGGCTGCCAGAACGATGCCCACCACCGACAGGAGCAGGGCAATGTCACTGGCGTAGCGCATCCAGCGGATGGGCTCTGCGGTCAAACTGCCGTCGTACACGGCGGGGAAGATGATGGCCGGGATCAGCATACCGACCACGAACAGGCTGATCGTGCCAAGCTTGCCGGACAGGGTACCGACGGCCGGGGTGGGTGCTGCGACGGCCTGCTTTGCATTGGACAGGAAGGGCAGCTTCATCAGCAGCAGGGCAAGAGGTGCCAGCATGAGCAGGAAGCCCACCAGAGCGACCAGCTCAAAGACTTCTTTCCAGTACCAGATCTGGCTGGTGGAAGCAATGTTCTGCACCAGACCGGACTGGTCGGCAAATGCAGTGGCGTAGAACTCGATGGCATCCTTGGTGGAAGCGGTGGAGAAGTGGTTCCAGGGGTGGATCTCACGCGGCTGGTAAATGATGCGCTGGCCGCCGTCCGAGCCGGTGTACCAGGTGTCAGCCTGCGGAGCTTCCTGCTCCAGCAGGGTCTTGCCAGCGGTGGTGGCAACATAGTCCTTGTGGTAGACGGTGCCGCTCTTCGTGGGAGGCTCGTCGGCCGCAAAGAAGAACTCGTCGTACTGGCCGCAGATCTTGCCGATGGTGCGTCCGCCGAAGGTGGCAACTGCAGCCTCTTCGTCCAGGCCCAGGTAGGAGGTCCAGGAGTAATCGGCACCCATGCTCAAACCGGCCTTGATGATGCGGTAACCGGCGGCAGCGTAGTTCTGCTCATCCAGATAGATGGCCATCTCGGAGGAGAAGCCGCCCATGGAGTGGCCGCTGACCGCGATCTGACCGTTGCCCTGTGCATCCTTGGCAACGTAGTCCTGGCTGTACATGTACTGTGCGGCATCCCACAGCGAAGTGGGCCAGAAGTTGAAGAAGCCGCCGGTATTGTCGGCGTTCCCGTGGGAATGGCCGTGGTCATACATATCCAGTGCCAGCACGACATAGCCGCGGCGGGACATCTCGATGGCGGTCTCGTCCTGCATCTCGGCACTGTTCAGGTAGCCGTGGGTGGTCACGATGGTGGGGTGCGGGTTGGAGGCGTCCACGCCCTTGGGCAGGTACAACAGGCCCGAAAGGGTGCCGGTGTCGGTCTCAAAGGAGATGCGGGAGACCTTGACCTTGTAGAACGAGGTGTGGAACATCTGGGCAAAAATGCTGCCCAGCAGCATCAACGCCACAGCGATCGCCAGCACAACGACCGTGCGCGAACGCTTTTCGGTGGCCTTTGCGGTGCTTTTCATGGGGATCCTCCTTCTTTTTCAGAGACATGCCCGGCGGCTGCACTTCCAGAACCAGCCCCCGGAACAGATGTGAACGGGCGGACAAGGGGTGCGATGGGAACAAAAAAATGGGGACGCACTGCGGTCGTGTGGCACAGTGCATCCCCATCTCAATTCTCTTGGGATGCTTTCAGTATACCATTTCTCAACGGTTTGTCAACAGACAATTCACAAATTCGTGATTTTTTGTTGGAAGCAGTCAAAATCCAGACAAATTCTTTTAATGCTCTGCCCAGTCACTGCTGCGGCCCACGGCCTTGTGCCAGCCGGACAGCAGCCGTGCGCGCTCGGCCTCCGGCATAGCGGGGGTAAAGGTCATGTTGCAGTGCCACAGGCTGCGGATCTCGTCCCGGTCCTTCCACACGCCGGTGGCAAGGCCGGCCAGATAGGCAGCGCCCAGAGCCGTGGTCTCCCGGATGGCCGGGCGCAGAACGTCCTTGTTCAGGATGTCGGCCTGGAACTGCATCAGGAACTGGTCGCGGGAAGCACCGCCGTCCACCTTCAGGGAGGTGATGGGCACACCGGTGTCCTTTTCCATGGCAGCCACAAGGTCGGCGCTCTGGTAGGCGATGGACTCCTCCGCCGCCCGGATGATGTGGTTCTGGGTGGTGCCGCGGGTGATGCCTACAATGGCACCGCGGGCGTACATATCCCAATAGGGCGCGCCGAGACCGGTGAAGGCGGGCACGATGTAGATGCCGCCGTTGTCCGGCACCTTCTGGGCATAGTATTCGGCGTCGCGGCTCTCCTGGATCATCCGCAGGCCGTCGCGCACCCACTGGATGACGGCACCGCCCACAAAGACGCTGCCCTCCAGAGCATACTCCACCTTGCCGTTCAGGCTGATGCCGATGGTGGAGATCAGGCCGTTCTGGCTGCGGCAGATGGTGTCACCGGTGTTCATCAGCAAGAAGCAGCCGGTGCCGTAGGTGTTCTTGGCCTCACCCTTGGCAAAGCACCCCTGCCCGAACAGTGCAGCCTGCTGGTCCCCGGCAATGCCGGCCACCGGCACCTGCACCCCGCACAGGTCAGTGGTGCCGTAGACCTCGCTGGAATCCGCCACGCGGGGCAGGATGCAGCGGGGGATATCCAGCGCTTTGAGCAGGGTGTCATCCCAGTCCAGGGTGCGGATGTTGTAGAGCATGGTGCGGCTGGCGTTGGTGCGGTCGGTCACATGCACCTTGCCGCCGGTGAGCTTCCACACCAGCCAGGTGTCCACGGTGCCGAACAGGATCTCGCCCGCCTCGGCCCGCTCCCGCGCGCCGGGCACGTTATCCAGGATCCACTTGATCTTGGTGGCGGAAAAATAGGCATCCGGCATCAGGCCGGTATTCTCGCGGATGTATTCCGTCATGCCGGGCTGCTGCACCAGCTCGTCCACCAGCGGGGCGGTGCGGCGGCACTGCCAGACGATGGCATTGTAGATGGGGCGGCCGGTGGCCTTTTCCCACAGGATGGTGGTCTCGCGCTGGTTGGTGATGCCGATGGCGGCAATGTCATGGACATCCACGCCGCTCTGGGCCACCACCTCGTTCATGACCCCGTACTGGGTGGACCAGATCTCCATGGGGTTGTGCTCCACCCAGCCCTGCTGCGGGTAGATCTGCTCAAACTCCCGCTGCTGCACCGCGATGATGTTCTGCTCGTTGTCAAACAGGATGGCGCGGCTGCTGGTGGTTCCCTGGTCCAGTGCAAGAACATACTTTGTCGACATGGTTCAACGACCTCCGTTTCGCTCAGGGGCGGTTTTACAGGTCCCGTGTGGCTACGACATCCACACCGGTGCCGCAGACGTCGGTCAGTACGACCTGCCCGGTGCGGATGGGTGCGTGCAGCGTGACGCCGTCCAGCGCAGCCATGACCTGCACGATCTTTTCTTTGGGCACCGCCTGCGCGGTCTTGACCGGGCAGCGCGGATAGCGCCCGCCCTCGGCCCGCACCGTACTGGTCAGGATACGGGTGGGGTGGGTCAGTTCTTCCTTGCCATAGGCGGCACCGTTAGGGCAGGCATTGCCGGTTACATTATAATCGTTTTCCGGGTCCACCTGCAAGTGGCAGCCACGGGGGCAGCAGATACAAATGATCTCACGCTTTTTGTTCATTTTGCTACGACCTCCTCTACTGCAACGGTCAGCGGGCCGTCGGCCTTTGCCAGCAGGACCCCGGGCAGGGTGATGTGCTCCATCTCGCCGGGTGCCATCCGCTGGCGCTTGAACCGGGCCAGCTGCTTCTCCCCGCAGGTGATGGTGATCTGGCTGGAGCCGTAATTCTGCCGCACCCGGAACGAGATCTCCACACCCTTGTCCACGTCCGCCGGGCGCACCCGCTGGGGGACGGTATAGCCCACGCCATTGCCCGGGACGAGGTCCAGCACGGCCGCGTCCGGGGTCTCACCGTGGAGCACATAGGCGGCGGCTGCGGCTCCGGCCCGGTCGCTCTCGCCGGAAACAAAGTCCACCAGATCGTGCACATGCACCACGTTGCCGCAGGCAAATACGCCGGGAATGCCGGTCTCCATGTTCTCGTAGACCACGGCTCCCTTGGTGTGGGGGTCCATCGGGATGCCGGCCTGCCGGGTCAGCTCGTTTTCCGGGATCAGGCCCACACTGAGCAGGATAGTGTCCACGTCAAACTCCATCTCGGTGCCCGGAATGGGGCGGCGGTTCTCGTCCACCTTGGCCACAATGGCCTTTTCCACCCGGGTATCGCCCTGAATGTCCACGATGGTGTGGGACAGGTACAGCGGGATGTCAAAATCCTGCAGGCACTGCACAATGTTGCGTGTCAGGCCGCCGGAATAGGGCATGACCTCCACGCAGGCCAGCACCTTGGCCCCTTCCAGCGTCATCCGCCGGGCCATGATCAGTCCGATGTCGCCGCTGCCCAGAATGAGCACCCGTTTGCCTACCAGATAGCCCTCCATGTTGACATAGCGCTGGGCGGCACCGGCGGTGTAGATGCCGGCCGGGCGGGTGCCCGGGATGCCGATGGCCCCGCGGGTGCGCTCCCGGCAGCCCATGCAGAGGATGACGCTCTTTGCTTCGAGGATCTGGTAGCCCTTCTCCTTGCTGACACAGTGGATCTTTTTATCCGGCGTGACCTCCAGCACCATGGTGCCCAGCTCCACCCGGACGCCGGTGGAGCGCAGCATTTCAATGTAGCGCCCGGCGTACTCCGGGCCGGTGAGCTGCTCGCCGAAACGGTGCAGCCCGAAGCCGTTGTGGATGCACTGGTTCAGGATGCCGCCCAGCTCGTTGTCACGCTCCAAAATCAGAATATCGCGCAGGCCGTGCTGCCATGCGCTGTAGGCTGCGGCAAGGCCTGCAGGGCCGCCGCCGACGATGACCAGATCAATCATGGTTGGTTCCCTCCTGCTTGGTTTCGCACAGTAAGACGTTGCTGCCTGCCTTGTCCTGCAGGACGTCCAGCGGGTCGATGCCCCGCGTCCGGCTGATGAGCTCCAGCACCCGGGGCCCGCAGAAGCCGCCCTGACAGCGGCCCATCCCGGCGTTGCAGCGGCGCTTGACGCCGTCGATGGTGGTGGCCGGGATCTCGGTGTGCAGGGCGTCCAGGATCTCGCCCTCGGTGATGGTCTCGCAGCGGCAGATCACCCGGCCGTAGGCGGGGTTCCGGGCAATGAGCTTTGCCTTTTCTTCCGGCGGCAGCTCCTTGAACCGCACCCGGGTGCGGCCATCCCGGTAATCCGTTTTGGCCGCAGGCAGATCCCCGTGGCCTTCCAGAATGCGGACCACCTCTTTGGCAACGGCCGGTGCGCTGGACAGGCCCGGCGATTTCATACCGGCCAGGTCGATGAAGCCGGGTGCGCCTTCCGCCTCGCCGATGACGAAATCCCCGGTGTCCACATTGGCGCGGACGCCTGCAAAGTTGCGGATGGACTCGCCGAAGCGGATGTCCGGCACGCTGCGGCGTGCGGCCGCGCTGACAAAGGCCAGCCCGGCGGCGGTGCAGGCGGTGTTGTCGCCCGCCACCGGCTCGGCATTGGGTCCAACGATCAGGTTGCCGTGAACGGTAGGTGCCACCAGCACGCCCTTGCCGTTTTCGTTGGGGCGCTGGAAGATGACATGCTGCACCCGCGTGCCTTCCGATTTGTCCAGAAGGTAATATTCGCCGCGGGTGGGCTGGATGGTGAACCGGTGCGGAGCGGCCATGTCGTGCACGGCATCGGCCCGGATGCCGGCGGCGTTGACAACGTAGCGGGCCTCCACCACGCCGTCCGGCGTGGTCAGCGCCCATCCGGACGCGGTTTTCTGAATGCCGGTAACCGGGCTGCTGAGGTGGAGTTCCACTCCGTTGCGCACCGCCACCTCCGCCATGGCCAGCGCATATTCCCACGGGCTGACGATTGCCGCGCTGGGTGCATACAGCGCTCCGGCCACCTCCGGCGAAAGACCGGGCTCCATGGCCCGTGTTTCCTCTGCCGACAGCAGCCGGATGCCCGGCACCCCATTGGCAAGGCCGTTTTCGTACAGCTTCTGCAGATGCGGCAGCTCCGCCGGGCTGAGGGCCAGCACCAGACTGCCGCACTGCCGGTACGGCACATCCAGCCGGGCACAGATCTCTTTGGCCAGTGCAACGCCCTCCACATTGAGCCGTGCCATCCGGGTGCCCGGCTCAGGGTCGTACCCAGCGTGCAGAATGGCACTGTTGGCCTTGGTGGTGCAGTCGGCCACATCGTTCTCGGCCTCAAAAATTGCAGTGTGCAGCGGATAATGCGAGAGCTCATAGGCGGCAGCCGCGCCAACGACACCGCAGCCGATGATTGCTACATCCAGCATAAAAACCTCCTGATCTTCTGCCTGTCACAGCATGCTCGTTTGCGTAGCGGGAACAAAAAAGAGCAGAGCAAACAAAAGGGAACAGGCTCCCTCTTGTTTGTTCTGCTCGCTTCTCTGAACAAACACTTGATGGCTTTATGATAATGCAGATTGCACAAGATGTCAAGCGTTTGTGGAAAATAAATGCATCTTTCGTGTCAGAATGGTTCAGGACTTGCGCAGCAGGTCGGTGAACCAGGCGCTGACCTGACGGTAGATCTCCGGGTCTGTGACCGACAGATCGAACGGATAGGTCCCGTCCTCGACCAGCACGGCACAGGCCGCCCGGACCTTCTGCATGGCCTGCGGATCAAAAGCCTTATCCCGCCGCCCGGAAAGGCAGTTCATCAGGACGTCATCCTTCCAGCTCAGCAAGAACTCAAATGCTTCTGTGTTGTTCATTCCAAAATTCCTCCTGTTCCATTGCCCGACATGGTTTCTGTTCCCATTGTAAGGGTTTCTTCCGGTGGATGTCAACCGGTTTTGTGTCGATCAGAAATGCAGGAAGTCCCCGCAGAGCGTGCCGCACATCCGGGCTTCTTGTCTCTCCGCCCGAATATGCTATAATGGAAGCAGCCAATCTCCTCACGCCTTTTTCTCGTGCCGATCAATGGGAGGTATTTTGTCGATGAACTATAAAACCGGAAGGGCCCTCGGGCAGGTTTTGTTTCTTCTGAGCATTTTCCTGCTGTGCATCGCCGTTTTCTTTTCTCTTCCAGAGATCCTCGTCCCGATTCTTGTGATCGCCGGCATCCTGGCGGCCCTGGCAGGCCTGATCGTCTATTTTCTGTTTTGGCGATGTCCTTTCTGCCACAAAAATCTTCCCACAAAATCAATGTACGACGTTGATTTTTGCCCGAGCTGTGGAAAAAGGCTCCCGTGAAAAGGCACCTTTGCCGAAACCGGGAACGCTTTTCGCTCCTCATCTGCTCTATCTTGGCCGCAAGCAGTTCCACAGCGTAAAACATCAGCGCACTGTCTCTGTGTCAAGAAAAGCCAAGGCATCCCTGTACAAAAAGGTACGGATGGATTGGCTCTTCTCTTTTTCGACACCGTCGAGCTCTTTTATTCTAATTCTCGCATATCAAAATTTTTTCAGGAGGCCGTAGCCGTGACCGCAAAGCAAGTTCAAATCGGAGATAGACCCTGCCGCATTTACGGCGAAGCCCATACAGAATACCTGCTTCTCCAAATGACCGGCGAGCATGAGCTTCAAAGCATGGATAACGAAGTGGCTGCTATTGCACAAAGCAGCCGGAACTTTCTGCTTGCCACAGTTCCGGTAAAAAGCTGGAACGATGAACTTTCCCCGTGGAAATCTCCTGCAGTGTGGGGCAAAGAAATTTTCGGCGGCAAGGCGGCGGGCACGCTGCGCTTTCTGACCGAACAGGTGATCCCCACCCTGAAACAGCAGTTTGCACTGCCGGAAAACGTCCGGATCATTCTGGGCGGCTACTCGCTGGCCGGACTGTTTGCTCTGTGGGCATCCACACAGACAGCTCTGTTTTCCGGTGTTGCGGCTGCTTCGCCTTCCGTATGGTTTCCGGGATGGATGGAGTTTGAACAGCAGAACCCCATTCAGGCGCAGTGCATTTATCTGAGCCTTGGCGACCGGGAAGAGCGCACAAGGAACGCAACTATGGCTGCTGTGGGAGATAACATCCGTGCCCTGCACCGTGAACTTGCCGGACGCGGCAAGAACTGCACCCTTGAATGGAACAACGGCGGGCATTTCAAGGATACCGACCTGCGCACGGCAAAGGCGTTTCGATGGGCGATGGAGGAACAAGCATGACGATTTTGATTGATGCAGATGGCTGCCCCGTTGTTGACCTAACTTTGAAGATTGCAAAGCAGTTCGGCATCCCGGTCGTCATCCTGTGCGACACCTCGCACCAGATCGAGCGTGAGGGTGCGCAGACGCTGGTATTTGACAAGGGTGCTGACAGTGTGGACTTTGCGCTGGTCAACCGGGTAAAGCCGAGTGACATTGTCATAACACAGGACTATGGACTGGCAAGCATGTGCCTTGCCCGGTGTGCCAGAGTGCTGAACCAGAACGGCTTGGAGTACACCGCTGACAACATGGATGCCCTCATGCTGCGGCGTTATGAAAACAAAAAGCTCCTTCGTGCCGGCAAGCACCCGAAGGGGAGTGCGAAACGGACGAAGGAGCAGGATGAAGCCTTTGCCTCCACCCTGACAAGCCTATTGGAAAGCGTCTGACTGGTAAAACCGCCCGGGTGCTCTCCCGGCAGCAAAAAAGCTCCCTGAAAGCCTTCGCTTCCAAGGAGCTTTTTCTGACAGCCAGAATCGCTTGTTTTGAGGTAGCCTTGCAATTCACCCGGTACGATCCCCGAGACCCAGTTCCTGAAGGAACTGCCGGAGGGCTTGCCTCTGAAAGGTGGTCCTATACATTTGATTCAGCTGTTTCGATAAAATAAAAAGTCACAATTCCGTGAGGAACTGTGACCTTGGCGGAGTAGCAGGGATTTGAACCCTGGCGCCCCTTGCAGGGCCTACGAGATTTCGAGTCACGCCTCTTCGACCACTTGAGTACTACTCCACGTTATGTTTTTGTCGGATATTCCGGACTATGCAGGGGCCTTGTCCTGCCTTGGGAGGCAGCCCCGATCCAGAATAAACCTTATATAGTATAGCAAAAAAGTCTCCTTCCGTCAACACTTTTCTCCCCGATGCCGGGCCCGGTCTGCAGCGCAGGCCGGGCCTTTTTGAGGGTATTTTTTGCGAGGTGCAGAGTTTTTTGCAAAAAGGGGCTGGCTTTTTTACGGTTTTCGAGTATAATATAGGGGATATAGTTCAAATTTGAAGCAAAAGGAGTTTTTGTTCCATGGCACAGGCAAAACAGGACATGGGGTCCGGCAGCGTGAAAAAGCTGATGCTGCAGCTGATGATCCCTGCCGTGGTGGCGCAGGTGGTGAACCTGCTGTACAACATCGTAGACCGCATTTACATCGGGCACATTGAGGGCATCGGCGCAGCCGCGCTCACCGGCGTGGGACTGTTCACCCCCATCCTCATGCTGCTGAACGCATTCGCCATGCTGGTGGGCGCGGGTGGTGCACCGCGCACCGCCATCGCACTGGGGCAGGGGGACCGGCAGCAGGCCGAAAAGATCATCTCCAACAGCTTTACGGTGCTGATGCTCTTTGCAGTAGTGCTGACCATCGGCTTTTATGCGGGTGCGCCCGCGCTGCTGCGGCTGTTCGGTGCCAGTGACGCCACCCTGCCGTATGCGTTGAGCTACAGCCGCATCTACATTCTCGGTTCGGTGTTCGTGCTGCTGGTGCTGGGCATGAATCCCTTCATCACCACCCAAGGCTTTGCCAAGACCAGCATGCTCACCACCGTGATCGGTGCCGTGATCAACATCATTCTGGACCCCATCCTCATCTTCGGGTTCGGGCTGGGCGTGCAGGGCGCAGCCATTGCTACCGTGCTCAGTCAGGCCGTGGGCGCGGCGTGGATCCTGCGGTTCCTCACCGGCAAAAAGACGATCCTGCGCCTGCGCAAGGACTATCTGCGCCCGGAAAAGCAGGTCATCCTGCCGGTGCTGGCACTGGGCATCTCCACCTTTGTGATGCTTTCCACCGAGAGTCTGCTCTCCATCAGCTTCAGCTCCAGTCTGGCCCGCTACGGCGGCGACGTGGCGGTGGGTGCCATGACCGTGATCACCAGCGCCTCCCAGCTGTGCACACTGCCCATTCAGGGCGTGTGCCAGGGCGGCCAGCCGGTGATGAGCTTCAACTTCGGGGCCGGCAAAAAGCCCCGCGTAAAGGAGGCTTTCCGGTTCCAGCTGACCCTGTGCGGCGCATACACCTGCCTGTTCTGGCTGGCCATGATGCTGGTGCCCGGGGCCGTGGCAGGCATCTTCACCTCCGATTCCGCACTCATTTCCTACACCACCTGGGCCATGCGCATTTACATGGCCGGCATCTTTGCCATGGGCTTCCAGATCGCCTGCCAGCAGAGCTTTATGGCACTGGGGCAGGCGAAGGTCAGCCTGCTGCTGGCCTGCCTGCGCAAGATCATCCTGCTGATCCCGCTCATCTTCATTCTGCCCCACGTCGTGTCCGACCCGGTGTTCGGCGTATTTCTGGCGGAGCCGGTCAGCGACATTCTGGCGGCTACCATCACCACCTTCACCTTCTTTGCCCGGTTCGACCGCATTTTGGAAAAGGGTGCGGCGCGGGTGTAAAACAAAGCAGAACGGGGCCGTTGCAAAACAAGAACGCGATAGCAACTTACACAAAGAAATCGTGCAAAAACCAAAACCCGGAACCCTTTTTGAGCCGTTTTGGCCCTGAAAAGGTTCCGGGTTTTGTGCATATTTTCAGAGAGCTATTTTTGCAACAGCCCTCATTTTTTAGGAGTTACAGTTCTTCACCGTTGGAGGCGATGACTTTTTTATACCATGCAAAGCTGTCCTTTTTATAGCGTTTGAAGGTGCCGTTGCCATGGTCATCGGCGTCTACATAGATAAAGCCGTAGCGCTTTGCCATCTCGCCGGTGGAAGCGCTGACGAGGTCGATGCAGCCCCAGGGGGTATAACCCATCAGATCCACACCGTCCTCTTCTACTGCCTTTTTCATCTGCTGGATATGTGCCCGCAGATAATCGATGCGGTAGGGATCATGGATGGAGCCGTCTGCTTCCTGTTTATCGAACGCACCCAGACCGTTCTCCACCACCATCAGGGGGATCTGGTAGCGGTTGTACAGCTCGTTCAGAGTGTAGCGCAGACCCACCGGGTCGATCTGCCAGCCCCAGTCGCTAGCTTTCAGGTACGGATTCTTGACTCCACCAAACAGGTTGCCGTTGGTGCGCAGCAGGTTCTCATCTGTGGACACACAGCCGCTCATGTAGTAGGAGAAGGAGAAGAAATCCACCGTGCCATTGCGCAGGGTCTCGGCATCGCCGGGCTCCATTTTGATCTCCACATTGTTCTCGGCCCAGATGCGCTTTGCAAAGGCCGGATATGCACCGCGCACCTGCACGTCACCGCAGTAGTGGTTGCAGTACTGCCAGGAATGTTGGTTCTTGATCTGATCCTCCGGGTTGGCAGAGTAGGCATAGTTAGGAGTGATGGCCACCATGCAGCCGATCTTATTTTCCGGGTCGATGCTGTGGCCCAGCTGCACTGCCTTTGCGCTGGCCACAAACTGGTGATGCAGGGCCTGATAGCGCTGCTGCGGGATATCCACCTGATCGTTCATGTTGGTGGTGCCCTCGTTCAGGATGCCCAGCCCGGAGTAGATGCCAAAGGGATACATTCCGGCATTGATCTCGTTGAAGGTGAGCCAGTAATGCACCTTGCCCTTGTAGCGATTGAAAATCGTCTCGCAGTAATGCAGGTAATAATCGATCAGGCGGCGATCCACCCAGCCATTGAAGTGCTCGGTCAGATAAAACGGATTTTCATAGTGGCTGATGGTGACAAGCGGTTCGATCCCGGCAGCGTGCAGTTCATCAAACACCGCATCATAAAAAGCCAGACCCTCTTCATTGGGCTGCTGCTCAGTGCCGGTGGGGAAGATGCGGCTCCAGCTGATGGACATCCGGTAGACCTTATAGCCCATCTCTTTCATCAGGGCGATATCTTCCTTATAGTGGTGATAGAAATCACTGGCCTTGTGGTTGGGGTAATACAGGTCATCTTTCAGTTCGCGGGTGATCTGGCGGGGCGTGGTGTTGGTGCCGTTGGTCATGTGGTCAGCCACACTGGCACCGCGGCCGCCCTCGTTCCAGCCGCCTTCAAACTGGTTGGCTGCGGTAGCGCCGCCCCACAGAAAATTTGCAGGAAAACTCATATTCTTCCAATTCCCTTCTTATCCGGTAAAAATCAGGCCTCGTCCTTGAATGTGACGAAGGTGATGGCAAACGTAACGACCATGGCGATGACCACAGCGATGACGTAGTTGACAAAGTTCATGATATCGCTGCTCAAGAAGCCAGCCAGCGCAAAGACGCCCAAGCCGCTCATGGCAACCAGCTTGCAGCCCATCAGACCGGCATAGCAGCCGCCCACGAAACCGCCGATCACGGATGCGATCAGGGGCTTGCGGTAACGGAAGTTGACGCCGAACAGAGCAGGCTCGGTGACGCCGGCCAGAAAAGCGGTCAGTGCAGAAGAACCGGCAATGCCCTTGACATCAGCGTTCTTGGACTTGAGGGTGACCGCAGCAGCGGCAGCAGCCTGACCGAAGTTTGCGATGTAGCAGGCGGGAATGATCAGCGGATCATACTGGAACTTGGTGAAGTAGGAGATGCAGACAGGAGCCAGAGTGGAATGCATACCGGTGAGGATCAGCAGGGGATACAGGCCGGACAGCACACCGACACCCAGGAAGCCGATGTTGTTGTAAATGGTCTCCACCAGCCAGGTAATGCCATTGCCCAAGAAGACGCCAGCCGGTGCCACCAGACACAGGGACAGGGGCAGCATGACAAGAAAGGTACCCAGCGGCACCAGCATCACGCGCAGGATCTCCGGCACATACTTTTTGAAGAAGCGCTCCACATAGCTCATGACGAACACGACCATGATAGAGGGGAACATCATATTGGTATAGGTAGCATTATACACCGGCAGGCCGAAGATCGTCACCGGGGTCTCGCCGCCCAGAGCAGTCATCAGATTGGGGTACACCAGCAGCGCACACAGGCCCATGGCCAGGCTGGGGTCTGCACCGAACTTTTTGGCGGCAGTATAGCCGATGAGGATGGGCATGAAGTACAGCGCAGCATCGGCGGCATAACCCAGCACCGTGTAGGTTGAGGAATCTGCGGGCAGGATACCGATGAGGTTTGCCATCACCAGCACCACCTTGATCAGGCCGGATGCCATGAACAGCGGGATCAGCGGGACGATGCAACCGCTGATGGCCTCACATACTGTGGTCAGACTGAATTTTTTCTTCTTATCGCTGTCCAGATCTTCGGCCACAGCTGCTTCCTTCTGCAGACCACCTGCTGCACAGATCGCATCATAGGCCTTATCCACTGCCTGACCGATGATGACCTGCAGCTGATCACCGGCCCACTGTGTGCCCATGCAGCCGGGCAGTTTGCCGATCTTGTCGGCATCCACAAGCCCCTTATCCTTCACGTTGAAGCGCAGCCGGGTCATGCAGTGTGCAAAAGAGCGGATGTTGTCCTTGCCGCCGACCAGTTCCAGAATCTGCGGCGCAATGGCTTCGTATTTATTGATCTTCTCTGCCATGTCTGTTTCCTCCATGATTTTACAAACGGTTCCACATTTTCTATCACAAACCCGGCCGGGGCGCGCTCCCGGGCGGCTCTGTTCCAATAAAAAGCCCCAGCGCACCACAAAACACGCACACAGCCCCTGCAGGGCATATCGGTGCATTTTCTGCGGCACTCTGGGGTAAAGCCCTCCAAAGGCGTTCTGCCTTTATCGGTCACAATCCTCACGAGCACACAAACGATTGATGTGTAGGATCAGATATAAGATTTCTTCTTCGGAAAGGTGCTTTTGCAGCTTCTGGTCGATCAGGGCCGCCACCTTTACCGCACAGGAATAGATATCAGGGTACTCTTTTTTCATGGATTCAAAGAGTTCCCGGTTCTGGCTGTCGATCATGGTGTCATCCAGGGTGCGCTTCATCATGTAGTGCATATGGGTGACAAATCGGTAGTAGTTGAAGCCGTCCCGGTCCACCGTTACATTCAGTTCCCGCTCCACGATGGCCGTGGCTTGCTCGATAAGGGAACCGTAGTCGATATCCGGTGCCGTATCCGCCTGCGCCTTGTAATTGACGAAATGCAGGGCGATGGCGGCGGCTTCTTCCCGCGGGAGAGAGACTTTCAGGCGCTTTTTCAGGATGTCCAGCGCCTGCCTGCCCAGCTCGGATTCTCCGGGGTAGAGCTGCCGCACCTCGTAGAGCAGCGGCAGCTTGATGTTGATGTTCTTGCGGTAGCGCTGGATGGCAAAGTCAATGTGGTCCGCCAGGGTGAACACCACGTTCTCCCGGAACTGATTGTCCATTTTCTCATTGGCCAGATCCACGATCTCGGCCGCTGCTTCCAGCACATCTTCCGGGATGCGTTTGAGCACCGCCAGCTGTTCTTCGTCCACATCGTAAAAGGTGCGGTCGATTTTGGAAAGCGGCACATCGTAGGGCGGCTTTGTGAATCCGATGCCCTTGCCGAAGGCCACCACCTCATTATTGCGGCTGTCCAGACACAGAGAGATATTGTTGTTGATGTTCTTGATGACCTTCATCTGCCTGAGTCCTCCATTTCCGCAACAATAAAAAAACCGAAAGTTCACCCCTATCTGCAACGGATAAGGGAAAGCCTCCGGAGAGTAACAAACCTTACATGATTGACCGTGGACAGTATAGCAAATTTTACCGGTTTCCGTCAAGCAGCAAAGCGCACAAGAATTTTCTTCTCTTTTCAGACAGGTTGCGCAATCTTTGAAAAACAAAAAGGCGCATCTGCTCTGCGGCAGATGCACCCTTGCAGATCTTACTTGCCCGCCAGCAGAATGGCCAGCACGGCTTTCTGCACATGCAGGCGGTTCTCGGTTTCGTCAAAGATCTCGTCGGCGTGCTGCTCGAACACGGCGGTGGAGATCTCCTCGCCCCGGTGGGCGGGCAGGCAGTGCAGCACCATGGCGTCGGGCTTGGCGGCTTCCAGCAGCTTGCCGGTGAGCTGGAAGCCCACAAAATCCCGCAGGCGCTGCTCGCTCTCGGCGGTGCCGGGGGCGGCGGTGTTCCACACGGCAGTGGCCACCACATCCGCGTCCCGCACGCCCTCGACGGGGTCGGAGGTGAAGTGAAACTGACTGCCGTACTTGTGGGCAAGCATCAGTACGTCGGCGGCGGGGCGGTAAGCCTCCGGGCAGACGCAGGTGACCTGCATCCCGGCCAGCAGGCCGCCCACGATGAGGCTGTTGGCCATGCTGCCGCCGTCGCCCACAAAGCAGAGCTTCCGCCCGGCCAGGGTGCCCCGGCGCTCCCGGATGGTCATCAGGTCGGCCAGCACCTGGCAGGGGTGTGCGTAGTCGGTCAGGCCGTTGATCACCGGCACACCGGCCAGCTCGGCAAACTCTTCCAGATCCCGCTGGCGGTAGGTGCGCCAGACCACGCAGTCGTAGTAGCGGCCCAGCACGCGGGCGGTGTCCTTGAGGGGCTCGCCCCGGCCGGCCTGCAGCTCGGACGTGTTCATGTAATTGCCCAGGCCGCCCATCTGGTACACACCCACCTCAAAGCTGGTGCGGGTGCGAGTGGACGCCTTGGAAAACAGCATGGCCACCGTTTTACCGGCCAGCAGGGGGGCGGTGCCGCCCAGTTTCTGCTGTGCCTTGAGCTGGTCGGCCACATCCAGGATGTGGGTCAGCTCGCCGGGGGTCAGATCGCTCATTTTCAGCAGATTTTTCATGCCTGCTCCTTCGGAGCCGTCGGCTCCAT
>OOCL01000802.1_pt1 | contig 21728 bp, 21 predicted proteins | sample 1671211 | NCBI WGS metagenome assembly OOCL01 (sample SAMN06348133, study PRJEB24527) | human gut metagenome | biome: human gut; feature: ankylosing spondylitis patient; material: feces | host: Homo sapiens | place: China | collected 2015-10 | reverse complement strand
CTGCCCGGCGGGTTTCTTTCTGTTATGCATAAAACAGCAGACTAAATTTTAAGCTTATTTAACAATGTTTTGCCGCCCGGAGCGATTCGGCACATAGATTGCTTTTATGGTCGGACAGAATACAGGGCCGGGAAGCCCAGGCCAGGAGAGAAAGAAGGATGATCCCCTATGAAGTATGATTTCGACACCGTGGTGGACCGCGGCGGCAACCGCTCCGCCAAATACGACGAGCGGATGAAGAAGTTCGGCACCGACCAGGTGATCCCTCTGTGGATCGCGGACATGGACTTCAAGACCGCCCAGCCCATCGTCGACGCCCTCACCGCCAGGGCCCAGGAGGGCATCTGGGGCTATACCAGCCGCCCGGACTCCTATTTTGAGGCCATCCGGGGCTGGCAGAAGCGCCGCAACGGCTGGGACATTGACCCGAGCTTGATGAGCTTCAGCCTGGGTGTGGTGCAGTCCATCAGCGCCATGGTCAAGCTCTTTACCCCGGAGGGGGGCAGCGTGCTCATCCAGACCCCGGTGTACTCCGAGTTCTACGACATGACCGAGGCGTGGAACCGGAAGGTGCTGGAGAATCCCTTCGTGGAAAAGGACGGCAGGTGGGAGATGGACTGGGCCGACTTCGAGGCCAAGCTGGCCGAGGCCGACCTCTTCCTCCTGTGCAGCCCCCACAACCCCCTGGGCATCGTGTGGACGCCGGAGGAGCTGCGCCGCATGGTGGAGCTGTGCATCAAACACCGGGTGGTCCTGTTCTCCGACGAGATTCACTCCGACCTGATCTTCCACGGCAAGCGCCACACCCCCACCGCCTCCGTCTCCGACGAGGCCGCCCGGTATGTGGTCACCGGCATCTCCGGCACCAAGACCTTCAACCTGGCCGGCCTGCAGGCCTCCACTGTGGTGTTCCCCAACGCCCACATGAAGCAGGTCTTTGACCAGTTCTGGATGAACATGGACATCCACCGCAACAACGCCTTCTCCCTCACCGCCATGGAGGCCGCCTTCAACCACGGCGAGGAGTGGCTGGAGCAGCTGCTGCCCTACCTGTCCGCCAACTTCGACTTTGTGGCGGACTACTGCCGGGAGCACATTCCACAGATCAAGACCTGCGCCCCCGACGCCACCTACCTCATGTGGCTGGACTGCCGGGCGCTGGGCCTGGACAACGACGCCCTGCGCCGCTTCATGATCGAGCAGGCGGGCCTGGGCCTCAACGACGGCTGCTCCTTCGGCCGCAGCCTGAGCGGCTACATGCGGCTCAACGCCGCCTGCCCCCGCAGCGTGCTGGAGCGGGCGATGAAGCAGCTCGAAGCGGCGGTCAAGGCCCTTTGAGCCCACACAGGACTGGTAAAAGGAGGTAAATTCCCTATGGCGAACCTGCAAAAGAAGAGCTTCTGGCAGCAGTACGGCAACCTGATTCTCATCCTCAGCGGCATCCTGATCGGCGCCCTCATCGGCGTGGTCGCCCCCAACTTCGGCACCACCATCAAGCCCATCGGCGACATCTTCCTCAACCTGCTGTTCACGATCGTGGTCCCCCTGGTGTTCGTGTCCATCGCCTCCGCCGTGGGCGGCATGGCCAATATGAAGCGCCTGGGCAAGATTCTGGGCGGCACCATCGGCACCTTCATCTTCACCGGCGCCATCGCCGGCGTCTGCGTGCTGGTGTGGGTCAACCTGTTCAGCCCCTCGGCGGGCACCACCATCGAGCTGGTGGCCAGCGAGGTGGGCGAGGCACAGACCGCCGGCGAGCTGCTGGTCAGCTCCCTCACCGTGTCCGACTTCTCCGACCTGTGGGACAAGTCCAACATGCTGCCCCTCATCATCTTCGCCATCCTCTTCGGCTTCTGCGTCTCCGCCTGCGGCGGCGAGCAGAGCCCCATGGGCAGGCTGCTGGCCAACCTGAACGACATCATCATGAAGTTCGTGGGCATCATCATGCTGGTGGCCCCCATCGGCCTGGGCGCCTACTTCGCCAACCTGGTGGCCACCTACGGTCCCGAGATCATCGGCGACTACGGCCGCTCCATGCTGGTCTACTATCCCCTGTGCGCCCTCTATGGGGTGATCTTCTTCCCCCTCTACGCCTTCCTGGCCGGCGGCCGGCGCGGCGTGGCGGCCATGGTCAAAAACATCCTGCGCCCCGCCGTCACCGCCTTTGCCACCCAGTCCTCCGCCGCCACCATCCCCGTGAACAAGGAGGCCTGTGACAGCATCGGCGTGCCCAAGGACGTCAGCGATCTGGTGCTGCCCATGGGCTGCACCATGCACATGGACGGCTCCGTGCTCAGCTCCATCACCAAGATCGCCTTCCTCTACGGCGTGTTCGGCATGGACTTCTCCGGCGCGGGCACCTACGGCATGGCCATCGTGGTGGCTATCCTGTCCGCCTTCGTCCTCTCCGGCGCCCCCGGAGGCGGCCTGGTGGGCGAGATGCTGATCGTCTCCATGTTCAACTTCCCCGCCGAGGCCTTCCCCATCATCGCCACCCTGGGCTTCCTGTTCGACCCCGCCGCCACCTGCCTGAACGCCTCCGGCGACACCATCGCCTCCATGCTGGTCACCCGCCTGGTGGAGGGCAAGGAGTGGCTGGCCAAGGCCGCGGCCGCCAAAAAGAGCCGGGTCTGAGCTCCATTCACCTCTGTCTGTTCCATCCATTGATCCATTTATAAAAGGAGAATCTGCCATGACTATCATCGACACCAAGCACGCCCCCGGCGCCATCGGGCCCTATTCCCAGGCCTACGAGACCAACGGCCTTGTCATCACCTCCGGCCAGCTTCCGGTGAACCCCGCCGACGGCGCCATGCCCGAGGGCATCGCCGCCCAGGCCGAGTGGAGCTGTAGGAATGTGGGCGCCATTCTGGAGGCCGCTGGCTCCGGCTTCGACAAGGTGGTCAAGACCACCTGCTTCCTGGCCGACATCGCCGACTTTGCCGCCTTCAACGAGGTGTACGCCAGGTACTTTACCTCCAAGCCCGCCCGCTCCTGCGTGGCAGTGAAGGCTCTGCCCAAGGGCGCCCTGTGCGAGATTGAAGCCATTGCCGTAAAGTAAGGAGGAGACAAGATGAAAGTGACCGTGATCGGCAGCCACCTGTGCCCGGATACCCTGTACGCCCTCAACAAGCTGGTTGAGGCCAAGGCGGATATCACCTTCCAGAACCTGTCCGCCAGCCTGCCCGATCTGAAGGCCTATTTGGCCCTGCGGGAGAGCAGCCCCGTCTTCGAAGGCCCCAAGGCCAAGGGCTCCCTGGGCATCCCCTGCTTCGTGCGGGAGGACGGCACCGTCACCCTGGAGCTGGAGCAGGTGCTCAACTGAGTGGATGCGAGTAGCTGCCAATAAACCCTCCCCACAAAAGAATTTGAAGGGAAAGATCGTGTGAAAGAAAACCGTCCGGGTTGTCTTTCACGCCGGATCAAACGACTTTTCGAACCGTTCAAAAGGCTCCAAAAGTCCGGCAGCCTGTCGAAAACACATTTTCAACAGGCTGGAAGGGAGCGGCCCCCGGTGGGGCCGCTCCCTTGTGCGTTTTTACAGGTCGTTGCGGCACAGATCCTCCAGGGACTCCCGGCGGACTGCCACATAGGACTCGTTGCCGCCCCGGAGCATGACAATGGGAGGCCTGGGAAGGCGGTTGTAATTGGAGGCCATGGAGTAGTTGTAGGCGCCGGTGGTGCATACCGCCAGAATGTCTCCCCGGCCCACGCTCCCGGGCAGCAGGACGTGCTCCTGGATGATGTCGCCGCTCTCGCAGCAGCGGCCCACCACCGAGCAGGGAAATTCGGCGGGCTGGTCCAGCTTGTTGGCCAGCAGGCAGGTGTAGCTGGCCCCGTAGAGGGCGAAGCGGGGATTGTCGGGCATGCCGCCGTCCACCGAGACGTAGTTTTTATAGCCGGGGATCTCCTTGACCGTGCCCACGGTGTAGAGGGTCAGTCCCGCGTCTCCCACGATGCTGCGTCCGGGCTCCATGTGAATCTCGGGCAGGGCGATGCCCAGGCGGGCGCAGGCGCCCTTGGCCGCGGCGGCCACCTGGGCCACCTTGGCGTCCACGTCCAGAACGGGGTCGCACTCGACGTAGCGCACGCCGTAGCCGCCGCCCAGGTCAAGCTGCCGGGTCTGGTAGCCATGGGCTTTCTCCATGTGGGCGGCGAACTCCAGCATGATCACTGCGGCCCGTTCAAATACGTCCTCGGCAAAGACCTGGGAGCCCACGTGGCAGTGGAAGCCCACCAGCTCCACATGGGGCTGGCGGAGGGTGAAGAGGGTGATCTCCTCGGCCTGGCCGGTCTCGATGGCGCTGCCGAATTTGGAGTCCACCTTGCCGGTGGCGATGGCCTCATAGGTGTGGGGGTCGATGCCGGGGGTCAGGCGGAGCAGCACCCGCTGCTTAATGCCCCGCCGGGCGGCCTCCGCCTCAATGGCCTTGATCTCCTCCACGTTATCCGCCACAAAATAGCCGATACCGTGATCCATACTGTAGCGGATGTCCTCATCGGTCTTGTTGTTGCTGTGAAAGTAGGCCTGGCCCAAGTCGTAGCCCGCCCGGAGGGCGGTGTAAATTTCGCCGGAGGACACCACGTCAATGCCCATGCCCTCCTCCCGCATGATCTCATAGATGCGCTGGAAGGAGTTGGCCTTGCTGGCGTACAGGGGCCGGGCGCCGGGGCCGAAGTGCCTGCGGAACGCCTCGGTATACACCCGGCAGTTGGCGCGGATCCGGTCCTCGTCCATCAGGTAGAGGGGGGTGCCGTACTGCCGGGCCAGCTCCACGGTGTCCTGACCGGCAAAGAGCAGGCGCCCGTTGGAGACGGTAAGGTTGTCGCAGATCATGTCTCATTTCCTTTCTGTTTCTCTGGAAGATATCCCGCCCCGCAGGGGGCCCCGGGGGGATGCTATTTGGCGTGTCTGGCCGCAATGGCCCTGTCCAGCCAGTCCTTGCCGTCGGTGACGCGGGCGACGATGTAGCACACCACATAGTCGCCGGCGGAGTTGATCATTGTGGCCGGGGGATCTACCAGGTTGCCGATGGCCACCAGGATGGGGAAGGCAACCTCAATCTGCTGGGGGAAGAAGATGGAGCAGATGATGTACTCACCGATGTAGCCTCCGCCGGGCACGCCGGACATGCCCACCGAGGAGAGCACCGCCACAGCCACCACCGCCGGGAGCATGGTCCAGGGCATATCCACGCCCATGGCCCCCAGGACAAAGGCGATTTTCAGCACGCAGGAGAAGCAGGAGCCGTCCATATGCATGGTGGCGCCCATGGGCACGACCATATCGGCCACATCCTTGGGGATGCCGGTGTCCTCCGCCTCACGCAGGTTGGTGGGGATGGTGGCGGAGGAGGAGCAGGTGCCCAGCGACATGATGGCGGGCCTTGCGATGTGCTGGAACATAGTCTTGATGCCGTGCCTGCCGCCGCCGATATAGGCGAAGAGGGGAAAGGCGGTGAAGATGTAGATAAAGCACAGGGGGTAGTATACCACCATGGCCCGGCCATAGGCGGAGGCCACGCTGGAGCCGTAGGTGGCTACCAGATCCGCAAACAGGGCGAAGAAGGCGATGGGGGCGTAATAGGTGATGATCTTCACAAAGGCCATCATCACTTCGGTCAGGCCGTCGAGGAACTTGCCGATGACGTGGTCGGGGCCGCCCACCAGATTGGTGGCAAAGCCGAACAGGATGGAAAAGACGATCAGCGGCAGCATGGCGCTGCGGCTCAGCAGGCCCACAAAGTCGTCGGTGGTGAAGAAGTTCACGATCATGTCGGCGAGGGAGGCGTGCTCGCCGATGGCCTCGGTGGCCATGTCGGTCCAGGGCTCCAGCACCGGGGGAACCAGCTTCATGACAATGAACATGATGACGGCGGCAACGGCGCCGGTGACCACGAAGGTGAGCACGGTGGTGCCCATGATCTTGCCTGCCCGTTTCCGGCTGCGTACGCTGGCCACGGAGTTGGAGATGGAGGCGAACACCAGCGGCACCACCACGCAGAACATCATATTGATGAACACGGTGCCGGCGGGCTTGATAAAGTGACCAAATTCAGGAAAGAACCAGCCGGCCACGCAGCCGGCTACCATGGCAAACAGCATCAGGGCCAGGAAGCGGTAGTTCTTCATAACTGTGGATTTGTCCATAACAATACCTCTCTTTCTTCTAACACACAGAACTGCCGGTGGGGTATGCGGCGTCACCTCCTCTCTCAGTGTACCGCACCGGCGGCCGCTCTATCACTCAAAGGGGCAGTTCCTCGTCGGTGAGCTCCCCTTTTGCAACCATATTGGTGGGCCCGGTCAGAAAGAGGTGTTCCACCGTGGAGCTGCGGCGCTCCACATCCACCACCAGCTCGCCCCCCGTCATCTGGACGGCCACCGCCCGGCCGCTGACCGCGCCCTGGAGGGTCAGCACGGCGGCCACCGAGCCGGTGCCCGTGCCGCAGGCGTAGGTGAAGCCCTCCACGCCCCGCTCAAAGGTGCGCTCCCAGATCCGCCCCGGTCCCTCCACATCGAAGAAATTGACATTTGCGCCCTTGGGGAAGGCGGGGTGGGCCCGCAGCTTCCGCCCCAGGGCGAACAGCTCCGCCTCCGGCCGGCCGCGCAGTCCCGGAATCGGAACCACTGCGTGGGGCAGACCGGGATCTCCCAGCTCCACATAGGAGCAGGGATAGGTCTTGCCGTCCACCTCCACGGGGTAGTCCAGCCGGAGGGTGGTGGGCCGGTTGAGTTCGATTTTATACTGCCGCCGGGTGATGCGCCGGCCGGTGACCAGGCCAGCGGTGGTCTCCACCCTCTGGAGCTCTCCGGCCAGCCCGATCTCATAGCCATAGCGGCAGATGCACCGGGCCCCGTTGCCGCACATCTCGCCCGCGCTGCCGTCGGAGTTGTAAAACAGCATTCGGTAGTCCCCGCCGGACTGCGGCCGCTCCACCACCATCAGACCGTCCGCCCCAATGGACAGGCGGCGCTCGCACAGCCGCCGGGCCAGGGCGGGAAAGCAATCCGCCGACAGCCCCTCCTGTAGATTGTTGAGGATAATAAAGTCGTTGCCTGCGCCGTTCATTTTCCAAAACTGCATCGAAGGCTCCCTCCCGTTAAACGTGCTCCTTGTCTCATTGCCTATGCAAGCTGCATGCCAGGCGGCCAAGGGGGGCGAAGTTCAGCGGTTCCAACAAAATATGGCCGTCAAATTCAGACAGAATCCGCAAAACATGGGGCGCAAGATCCAGCATACCCGGAACCTGGGTGAAAAAAACGGGAAAGGGAGTTCGGATTTTCGAACTCCCTTTCCCAAAAACAGGACGTGTTTAGTCCAGTTGGTATTCCTTCAGCTTGCCGTAAAACACGGTCTTGGACAGGCCCAGCAGCTCCATGGCCTTCACACGGCTGCCGCCGCACTGGGCCAGGGTCTGCCGGAGAATCTGCCTTTCCTCCCGCTTGAGCCGTTCCTTCAGCGTGAGCGGGGCGGGCGCTGTGCCCTCCAGGTGGATGTGCTCGGCATAGATAAGCTCCGACTCGGAGAGGGCCACGGCGTTCTCCAGTACGTTTTCCAGCTCCCGGATGTTGCCCGGCCAGTTGTAGGCCAGCAGCTTGCCAAAGGCCTCGCCGGACAGGCTCCTGGGCTGGACGCCGTACTTCTGGGGAATCTTCTCCATCAGCCGGTCGATGAGGAAGCACACGTCCTCGGGACAACTGCGCAGGGGAGGCAGCTCCACAGAGAAGGCGCTGAGCCGGTAGTAGAGATCCTGGCGGAAGCGCCCGGCGGCCACCTCCGCCCTCAGATCCCGGTTGGTGGCCGCCAGGATGCGCACATCCACCGGCACGGACCGGGTGGAGCCCACCCGGCAGACCACCTTGTTCTGGATTACACTGAGCAGCTTGGCCTGGATCTGGAGGGGGATCTCGCCAATCTCGTCCAGGAAGATGGTGCCGCCGTCGGCCGCCTCAAAAAAGCCCGCCTTGCCCTGGGGGTTCGCCCCTGTGAAGGCGCCCCCCACATAGCCGAACATCTCGCTTTCAAACAGGGTGGGGGAGATGGTGGCGCAGTCCACCGTGACGAAGGGGCCGCGGCGGGGCTGGGCCTGACGGATGGCCTGGGCGAGGAAGGACTTTCCGGTGCCGTTCTCGCCGGTGATCAGGATGCCGCAGTCCAGCTGGGACAGCTTGTAGACCCGGTGCCGGACGGAGGCCGGCAGGGTGTCGAAGCCGAAGCGCTCCGCAAAGGACGCCTCCTGGGGCGCGTCCTTGCGGGCGGTCTCCCGGTAGGTCCGCTCGGCCATCTTGATGGCATTGTTGCGCTCCAGGATGGTCACATGGATATCCTCAATGTTCCGGAACTTGACGATCACTCCGTCCGGGCGTCCGCCCTCCGCCCCGGGCACGGGGAGAAGGGTGGCCACCAGCTCAAAGCCGTTGATCTCGTACTCCCGGTCCTCAAGCCTCGGCGCCTGTCCGTTGAGCACCCGGGCGAGATCCCGCTCAAACTGCGCCCCCTCAAAGAAGTCGCGGAAGTGATAGCCCTCCACCTGGAGGGACAGCCCGGCCCGTTTTTCGCTGTAGGAGCCGCCCCGGAGCAGGTGGCCGATGCCCTCCCTGCGGGCGGAGTAGCCCTTCTCCTGCCAGAACTTCACCCGGCCAGTCGCCCCGTCCAGAACCACCATCTGTCCAATGCAGCGGAAATACCCGATGGTGTAGACGGTGTCCCTTACCGTAACGGTGACGCTGCGGCGCTCGATGGACAGGCGGATCGGGATCCCCTCACAGACGGTCTCCAGACAGAGGCTGTCCGCGTCCTGGTCTGGCAGGAACTTGTAGACGGGCCGCCGGCCGGGCATGTCGAAGACGCCTGCCGCCACCAGCCGGTCGTTGACGCGGAGCCTGGGCTCCCGGATGCCGATACGGGCGAGATCCTCCGGCCGCAGCGCCCCGTCGTCCGCGCCGATGGCTGTGTCGGCGATCAGCACCAGGTCGCCCGGCTCCAACCGCCCGGCGGGGTGGGGGTGCTGGCTGTTGTGGTAGAGGCCGAACCTCACCTTGGCCTGCTGGTTGATATGGGTGATGATGCCATCCCGATCCAGGGTGAAAATGGCATGGGATGAGGAATCCATGAGACATTGCAGAAGATCCATAGCGGTGCTCCTCTCCGGGCGGGCCGGGAAATCACCTCTATTGTACGGGAGAAAGGAGCCGGTGTAAATACCGGATTTGGAGGGGGTTCGCCGCCTGTACGCAGAAACGCACCTGACTTCGGAGGGAAATCAGGTGCGCATTCCCCGTGGGGCTCAGCAGCGGGCGGAGAGGACGCGCAGGATGTCCTCTGCCGGGGGCGGGCAGCCTGGGACGCGCTCTTTGGCGCAGTTGCAGCAGGCGCCGATTCCAAGGCCGTCAAAGGGAATCCCCCGCCAGCCCTGGCCGATGGCGATGGGGATGCCCCGCACGCCGCCGGTGTGGAGGGCGCGCACCAGGCTTGCGTAGCAGGCCGAGCAGGCGCTTCTGGCCTGGACGGTGCGGGTGAGGGCGGCTACGGCGCCGGAGGGGGCGGGGTAGTCCGCCGCCGCGGAGGGCTCGTTGAGGCGCACCACATCTCCCTCCTCCAGCCGGGTGGAGCCGGCCCCCCAGGCCTCGGCCATCTGGATATAGGGCGCCTGCTCCAGGGCCAGGCCCATAAGGCGGCAGCCGTAGGCGTCCAGCTGCACGGGGTCCTCACCCAGCAGCATCCGGCCCGTGGGGACGGGGTTGCCCCCCTCCTCAAAATCCAGATCCCCGCAGAGGCTGTCCACGATGGTCAGCTCCGGCCGCAGGGCGGCGGCCAGGGCAGCGATGGGGCGCATCAGCCCCTCGGAGTGGAAGCGCCGCTTCTCCCGGTCGGGCAGGCAGCCCTTGCAGTTTTTTAGGGCGCAGGTCATGGCGGTCTGGCAGTGGCCCTTGAGCACGGGCAGGTTGATGAGGTAGTCCGCGTCCAGGGCGCGGCAGCAGATGTCCATGGGCCGCAGGGGGGTGTCCACCCGGCGGGTCTTGTCCCGCTTGAGGTCGAAGAGGGGGACGCCGTACTTCTTCCCCACCGCCTCGTATCCCGCCGCCCGGAAGGCCCGGCCGGTGTCGTCCCCCACCCAGGAGCCCTCGATGATGGAGATATCCCGGAAGCCATGGTCACGCAGATACTCGATGGCGCCGGACAGGACGCCGGCGTGGGTGGTGGCGCCGGTTTCGGGGGAGGCGGCCACCACCAGGTTGGGCTTGAGGGCCACCGAGGCCCCGGAGGGGATTTTGCACGCTGCGCCGGCGGACTCCATCAGGGCGCGGGTCATGGCGTGGGCATTGGTGCCAAAGATCTCATAGATGCGGCTCATTGCGGCAACTCCTTTTCTTGCGCGGCGCACTCGGGACGGAAATAGGCGGCGGCCAGGGCGATGAAATACTGGGCGGATTTGGACAGGTAGCGATTGCGCCGGTAGCAGGCAGACACGGTCCAGGCGGGATGGGCAGACAGGCGGAAGCAGGCCACGTCCTCCACCCCCTGGACGTAGTAGGCGGGGACGATGGAGCAGCTCAGCCCCTTCTGTACCATGGAGACATTGGCCCGGTTGCTGGCGGTCTCCAGAAAGAGGTTGGGCTTTCGCCCCGCCCGCTCAAACAGGGGGTCGATGACCTCCCGCTGGGTGGAGGAGCGGTAGATGAGGCAGAAGGTCAGGTCCCAGAGGCACTCCGTGTCCAGCACCGTCAGGGGCGCGCCCGGCGGCGCGGCCCTGGCCGCCAGCGGATGGCTGCGGGGCGTGATGAGCAGGAACTCCTCCCGCAGGAGGGGGACGCAGGTCAGCCCCGGAACCTCCCCCTCCGGCCTGGAGATGAAGCCCAGATCCAGCTCGTCCCCGGCCAGCATCTCCAACTGCCGCCGGACGCTGATCTCCCGCGGGGTCACTGTCACCTCGGGATAGCTCTGATAGAACCGTGGGTACACGGCCATGAACATCTCCATGCCCCGCTCCGGGGCGAAGGCAAGGGAGAGGGTGCCCCGCCTCCGGTCGGCGATGTCGTGGATGATGCGGTAGGCCTCGTTTTTTAGCTCCAGCATCCGGCGGGCGTAGTCCACGTAGACCCTGCCGGCCTCAGTGAGGGCAAAGCTGCTGCGGGAGCGGAAAAAGAGGCGGGTGCCCAGCTCATGCTCCAGCTTCAGAAGCTGCTGGTCCAGGGCGGACTGGGTGATGAACAGCTTGGCCGCGGCCTTGCTGATGCCGCCCTCCTGGGCGATGGTGAGAATATAGGTCATCTGTTTGACGTCCATGGCCGATCACTCCTTGCCGGTAAAAGGGCGCGCCCCCGGCTCCGCGTGGGAAGGTCGGGGGCGCAGCGGGGGAAAGGAACCACTCAGCGGCGGATGAGGAGCACCGCCACGTCGTTGACATTGGTGCCCGTCGCCCCCGTGTGGAGCAGGCCGCCGCAGGCGGCCAGGGCGTGGTAGGCGTCGTTGTTCTTCAAAACCTCAAAGATGCGCACGACCTGCCTGGCCAGCCGCTCCTTTGTCCCGCCGTCCACGAAGCCGCCGGCGGCGTCGGTGGGGCCGTCGGTGCCGTCGCTGCCCAGAGAGAACACCGCCGTGTCCTCCAGTCCGGCGATGCCGGCGGCGGCGGAGAGGGCCAGCTCCTGGTTGCGCCCGCCCAGGCCGGAGCCGGTCAGGTGCACCACGGTCTCCCCCCCGGCCAGGAAGGCCAGGGAGCGCTCCGTATCCTGGTGGGCGCGGGCTACGGCGGCCAGGAAGGCCCCCGCCTCCCGGGCCTCGCAGTCCAGGCTGTCGGTGAGCAGCACCGGCTCATAGCCCAGTTCCCGGCAGGCCGCGGATGCGGCGGCGCACAGCTCCCGCACGCTGCCGGTGATAAGAGTCTCCACATTGTCCAGAACCTTGGGCGTCTCCCGCTCCAGGCACTGGGAGGCCTCGGGCGACAGGCGCAGGCCGTACTGCTCCGCGATGCGGCGGGCATCGGCACAGGTGGAGGAGTCGGGGTAGGCCGGGCCGGAGGCGATCATGTCCAGCGGATCGCCGATGATGTCCGACAGGACGATGGAGAATACCTTTGCCGGGGCGCAGTGCTGGGCAAACCGCCCGCCCTTGACGGCGGAGAGCCGCTTGCGGATGGTGTTCATCTCCACGATGTCCGCCCCGCTGGCCAGAAGGCTCTGGGTGATGGACTGGAGCTCCTCCTGGGGGACCAGCGGCGCCTCGAAGAGGGCGGAGCCGCCGCCGGAGAGGAGAAAGAGGACGGTGTCCTCCGCCGTCAGGCCGTCCGTGAGGGCCAGCGCCTCCTCCGTGGCGGAAAAGGTGTCCTGGTCGGGGACGGGATGCCCCGCCTCCCGGATGAGCAGGGAGCCGATGGGGCCCTGGGCATGGCCGTGCTTGGTGATGATGATGCCGCCGTCCAGCCGCCCCCCCACGCAGTCGCAGGCGGCGCGGGCCATAGACCAGGCGGCCTTGCCCACGGCCACCAGCACCACCCGGCCGCCCTGAAAGGGGTTCCCCTCCAGGGCGCGGCGAACCGCCGCGTCGGGCTGGACAGCGGCGATGGCCCGGCGGACAATCTGATCACAGTCGTTTCTCAGTTTCATGCGTTCCTCCATGGTCGCCTCGCGGAGAGGCTTAAATCAGGCCGGCCTCAGACATGGTGCGGCGGAAGCCCTCCTTGGCGGGGCCCTCCGGGGTGGGGAGGCTGGGCCGGTAGGGCGCGCCCACATCCCGGCCGCGGAGCGCGGCCATGTCCTTGGCCGCCACGGGGAAACTGGCGGGATCCATGGCCAGACGGACGGGGTTGAGCTTGAACTGGGCCTCCAGGCTGCCCGGGAGATCCCCGGCGACAAACTTGTTATAGACGTCGGTGATCAGCTCGGGCATGAAGTTGGCCGCGGTGCACACGCCGCCCACCGCGCCGTGGCACAGGCTGGCGTACAGCAGGGTGTCCTTGCCGCCAAAGACCTTGAAGCCCACGTCGCGGGTACGGCGGATGAATTCACTGGTCAGAGTGATATCGCCGCTGGTGTCCTTCATGCCCACAATGTTCTCCACCTGGTGGGCCAGGGCGTCCACCAGATCGGCGGTGAGGGTGTAGCCCACCCGGCCGGGGTTGTTGTAGAGCAGCATGGGGGTGCCGGGGACGCTTTCGGCAATGGCCTTGAAGTGCTGGAACAGCTCGTCATAGGTGGGCTTGAGGAACATGGGCTGGAGCACGCTGACGCCGGCGGCGCCGTTGGCCACGGCCATTTTGGCCAGACGGCAGCACTTCTGGGTGCGGATGGCGCCAATGCCGAAGTAGACGGGGACGCGGCCAGCGGCCTGATCCACCATAATCTTCAGGCCCCGCTCCATCTCGTCCTCTTCTACCATATAGAACTCGCCGTTGCTGCCAAAGGCCAGAATACCGGACACGCCGCCGTCGATGACGTAGTCCACCTGGTCGCGGAGCCTGGCCTCGTCAATGCGCTCCTCCCCGTCGATGGGGGTGAGTATGGGCACCACGACGCCCTTGATAAAATCCGTATTCATGATCGATCACCTCGCACTCGTGTCGGGCGGCCTTACAGGGACTCGATGCCGGTGAGCTTCTTGTAGTACTTGATAATGGAGCTGTGATCGTCCTGGCCGCAGCCGTTGTTGTGCAGCCACTGGAAGATCTCCTGCACCGCGGCGGTCATGGGCAGGGGGGAGCCCACGGTGTGGGCGCAGTCCAGGGCGTTGTTCAGATCCTTGATGTGCAGGTCGATCTTGAAGCCGGGCTTGTCGTTGCCCTCGATCATCATGGGGGCCTTGGCGTTCATGACGGTAGAGCCGGCCAGACCGCCGCGGATGGCCTGGAACACCAGCTCGGGGTCCACGCCCGCCATCTTGGCCAGGGTCAGGGCCTCGGACAGGGCCTGGATGTTGCAGGCCACGATAATCTGGTTGGCCAGCTTGGTGGTGTTGCCCGCGCCCACGTCGCCGCAGCGCACCACAGAGGCGCCCATGGCGCCCAGCAGCTCCTTGTACTGGTCAAAGATCTCCTGCTTGCCGCCCACCATGAAGGACAGGGTGCCGTCGATGGCCTTGGGCTCGCCGCCGGAGACGGGGGCGTCCAGCATCTCGATGCCGCGCTTGGCCAGCTCCGCCGCGATCTCCTTGGAGGCCACGGGGTTGATGGAGCTCATGTCGATGAACACGCTGCCCGGCTTCATGTGGGCGGCCACGCCGTCCTCCCCCAGCATGACAGCCTTCACCTGGGGGCTGTTGGGCACCATGGTCAGCACCACGTCGCAGGTCTCGCCGATCTCTGCGTTGGTGGCGGCCTTGGCCCCGGCGGCTACGATCTCGTCCACGCTGGCCTGGTTCAGATCGCTGACCGTGAGGTCATAGCCCGCCTTGAGCAGGTTCTTCGCCATGGGCTTGCCCATAATGCCAAGACCGATCAGTCCGATTTTCATAATACATTTCCTCCTTAAAATAATAGCACAGATTGGGGTGGATAGGAACTATAAAAGCGGGACTCACGCGTTGGCGCGGGCCACGTTTTTGGTGACAATCACATCGGCGCCCAGGCCGCACACGTCGGCCAGGGCCACCTGCCCGACGGCGGTGGGGGCCTGGAGCCGGACGGTGTTGATGACCTCCATCACCCGAAAGATCTCCTTCTTGGGGATGGGGTGGCTGAGCCGCACGCTGGCCAAGGGCAGTTCGCCGCCCTCCACTAGTACGCTGGTGGCGATGTTGCGCTGGGGGTCGGTCAGCTCCTGGCGGACATAGGCGTCTCCCTTGGGACAGGCGGCACCCTGGACGGCGTACACCGTGTCCCCCTCATATTCGGCTGTGATCTCACAGCCATTGGGGCAGATAATACAGGTAAAACTCCGCGTCACTGTACGCTCACCTCCAAATCACCGGACTGCTCCAGCGCCGCGGCGCGGATGGGAAGCTGAAGCATCTCGGCAGGGAGTGCCTTGGGCAGCCTGCGCCGCAGCACCTCGCGGCCGTCCTGCGTCACGGTCAGGGTGACGGCCTTCATGGGCCGGGACACCCGCAGGGAGAGGGTGAAATCCCGGCTGCCGCTGATGCGCTGGGGGATGACGTGGCCCACGTTGCCGCCCGCCCTGACCTCCAGGGGACAGGGGGGAAGAGCATGGTTTTTCAGGTACTCCGCCGCCGACGAGGCCAAGGCCTCCGCCTCCAGGGAGACGAAGTCCACCAGATCGTGGACATGGAGCACATTGCCCGCGGCAAAGACGCCGGGAATGCTGGTCTGGTAGTGCTCGTCCACGAAGGCGCCCTTGGTGCGCCCGTCCACCGCCAGGCCGGAGCCGTTGGCGATGTCCCCGGCGGGGATGAGGCCCACCGAGAGAATCAGCGTGTCGCACTCCACCCGCTCTTCCGTGCCGGGGATGGGGCGGAGGCGTTCGTCGACCTGGGAGACCGTAACGGCCTCCAGACGCGCCCGGCCGTGAATATCGGTGACGGTATGGCTCAGGTACAGGGGGATGCCATAGTCGTTGAGGCACTGCTCGATGTTGCGGGGCAGGCCGCTGGGATAGGGCTGCACCTCATAGACGGCCTTCACATGGGCCCCCTCCAGCGTCATGCGGCGGGCCATGATCATGCCGATATCGCCGGAACCGAGGATGACGACCTCCTTGCCGGGCATCCGGTTGTAGAGGTTCATGTAAGCCTGCGCGGTGCCCGCGGTGAACACGCCCGCCGGACGCTCGCCGGGAATGCCCAGTGCGCCGCGGCTGCGCTCCTTGCAGCCCATGGCGAGCACCACAGCCTTTGCCTGATACTGGCGCAGGCCGCTGCGGGTGGAGGCCGTGACGACACGATCTGCCGTCAGGCTCAACACCGTGGCGCTGGTCTCGTAAGGGATCTCACGCTTGTTCACTTCATCAATGAACGCCTGTGCATATTCCGGGCCGGACAGGCTCTCGCCGAAGCGGCCCAGACCGAAACCGTCATGGATGCACTGGCGCAGGATGCCGCCCAGCATCGCCTCGCGCTCCAGAATGATCATGTTGCGGATGCCCTGCTTGTGCAGCTCCACCGCTGCGGCAAGACCTGCAGGGCCGCCGCCGATAATCACAACGTCCTTCTGTTCCATCGCTCAGTTCTCCTCCTTCCGCATATTGCCGGTGAGTAGCCATGAACCCTGACGGCTGTAACGCACATCCTCCGGCTCGGTGCCCAGCTCCTGCTCAATGAAGTGTTCGATCTTCATCTGGCAGAAGCCGCCCTGACAGCCACCCATCATGGCGCGGGTGCGGTACTTGATGCCGGTCATGGTGGAAACGCCCAGCGGGTTATGGATGGCCTGCAGGATCTCGGCCTTGGTCACTTCCTCACAGCTGCAGATCATCTCGCCGTAATCGGGGTCCTGCGCGATGAGCTCGGCCTGCTGTTCCGGCGTGCACTCGGCAAACTTGACGATGCCCTTGTGGTGCGGGTCGAAGTCGGGGTTTACCTCGAACTTCTCGTGCTCCAGCATCAGGCCGATGACGTAGCGGGCCAGCGGCACGCTGCCGGTCAGGCCCGGGGACTCGATGCCCACGAGGTTGACGGCATTGGGAGCCACGTCGTCCCGGATCTCCACCTTCCAGTCCTGAATGGCACCGTTCTCGTCCACCCACTTTGGCTGGATGCCGGCGAAGGTGCGGATCTGATCCTTTTTGAAGATGTGGGGCCACAGCTTTGCGCCCTCCACGGCCAGACTGTCCATGTTGGCCTGCGGCACACCGTAGTCGTCCAGCACATCGGTGTTCTCCGCGTCCGGGCCAACAGTCACATTGCCATCCACGGTGGGGGTGATGTGGATGCCCATATAGGTGTTGCTGGGCACCGGGTACACCGGCATGGGCAGCAGCTTGCCCATGCGCTTGTGCAGGATGATGTAGTTGCTGCGGGAGCCGATGACACGGTAGCCGGTCAGGCCCAGCAGGTCGGAGATCTGCTTTGCGCCCAGACCAGCGGCGTTGACCACCCAGCGGGTGCAGAAATCGCCATGGGCAGTATGCAGGTAGTACAGCTCATTTTCCCGGGTGATAGCCTCTACCTTGTGGTCAAAGAAGAAGTCCACGCTGTTGGCGTGTGCGTTCTCGGCCAGAGCCACCGTGTACAGGAACGGGTCCATGATGCCGCTGTTTTTGGACCACATGGCAAACTTGCCCACCACGGCTGGCACCAGCTCGTGCAGCTTTGCTTCATCGATCATCTCAAGGCCGGTACTGCCGTTGATTGCACCCTGCTTCATGGTGTGCTCCAGCTGCTCCATGTCCTCGGGGGTGTTGCCCACCAGCACCTTGCCGCAACGCTTGAACGGGAAGTTCAGCTCTTCGGCCAGCTGGCCCATGATCTTGTTGCCTTCTACGCAGCACTTCGCTTTCAGGCTGCCAATGGGGTTGGCAAAGCCGCCGTGCACCACCGCAGAGTTGCGGCCGCTGGTCTCGTTGCAGACATCCAGATTTTTTTCCAGCACTGCAATGCTCAATTTGTAGCGCGAAAGTTCGCGTGCAATGGCGCTGCCCACGACACCCGCACCGATGATGACCACATCGTATTGTTTTTTCATGGTATCCACCTTTCTTTCTGATTTGGAGATCCGGCTTTTATGTTATATATTTCATTGACTAAAATATATAACATTTCATAATCTCTGTCAAGCCGTTTCCGGCAAAAAAGCTGCACAAAAATATGCCGCATCTTTTGGCATAGATACGGCATTTCTGAACGTGATACGGTTGTTTCAGGCTTTGAAATAGTGTGGGAATGCTTCCCGGATCGCAGAAAGGTTCTCCGTGTAGCGCTGCATATGCTGCCCGGCAATGCGGTGTGCTGCCGCCGCATCCTTCTGTTCAATGGCTTTCAGCAGGCTGACGTGATCTTCGTAGATCGTTTTTGCGGGCCTGCAGCGGAAGCTGAGGATGGTGGTGCGGTCAAAATGCGGAGCCAGATTTTCCACCAGATCGTACCAGTATGGGCAGCCGCACTGCACATAAAGCAGCCGATGAAACCCCTTATCCAGCTCAAAGATCTTTTCTTCCTGTGCACGCTCAATGTACATGCGCCAGAGCGCCACGTTCTCCCACAGCTGGTCGATATCCGCCGGGGTCAGCTTTTCGCACGCCATGCGGGCGATCTCTGCTTCCAGCACAGCGCGCAGATGGCGCACTTCTTCCACCAGCTCTGCATCGATGAGAGAAACATAGGTGCCGATCTTGGGCCGGATCTCAATGAGCCGCCGCTGCGCCAGCTCCAGCTCTGCTTCCCGGAAGGGGGTGCGGCTCACCCCCAGCTGTTCGCACAATTCCGGCTCGTTCAGTTTTTCACCCGGCTCCAGACGGGTGTTGATAATATTATCGATCAATACCCGCAGAACAAAACTTTTTGCAGATTCATGCTCTCTGCGCTCTGAAATCGTAATCATCGGAAGGCTCCTTTCCCTCACAGGGAAACACTGTTCTCAGACTGCTGGGTCAAGTATACCACACTGCACACCGGCGTAAAAGAGGACAATATATAAAAGGAAGAAAACTGTGTCAGAATTGTAAAAGATAAAATATTTTAACTATTATTCTTGACTTATCCAACGATTCGGCTATAATGGTCGTGTTCGCAAGAAACTTCAAAAAATTTAGATATTCAAAACAAATCAAAGGAGACTACTACCATGACGTTTGAAGAAATGAAGAAGATCGTTGTCGATACCCTGAACTGCGACGAGGACAAGGTGACCATGGAGGCCAGCCTGACCGAGGATCTGGAGGCCGACAGTCTGGATGCCGTGGAGCTGAACATGGCTCTGGAAGATGCCTGCGGCGTGTCCATCCCGGACGAAGAGCTGGCAAAGCTCAAGACCGTGGGCGATATCTACAACTACATCACCGCACATATCTGAGGCAAAAAGCAATGAACGATATCCGAGATCTTTTCCCCGGCCGAATGCGGGAGCGCACCTTCCAGCTGAAGGCCAAGCGGGATGCCGGTGCCGTCTGGCACGAGCAGCAGTTTGTGGAGTGCAAGCAGTGCGGCCGCCGCGCCGCACGCACCCTGTGGGCAAGAAGCCTTTACGTCTGCCCCAACTGCGGCTACCACATGCCCATTGGCGGGTACTACCGGCTCAGTCTGGTGCTGGATCACGGCAGCTTCCGGGAACTGGATGCCGACCTTGCTCCGCAGGATGTGCTGCATTTTCCGGGCTACCGTGAAAAGCTTGCCGCCGCCCAGAACAAGACCGGCCTGCGCGAAGCCGCTGTAACGGCCACCGGCCGCATCGGCGGGGTGGCCTGCGTGGCTGCCGTGCTGGACAGCCGCTTTTTCATGGGCAGCATGAGCACTGCCGTGGGCGACAAGATCACCCGCGCCATCGAGTACGCCGCCGCAAAGCACCTGCCGCTGGTTATTTTTTCGGCCAGCGGCGGCGCGCGGATGCAGGAGGGCATTTTCAGCCTGATGCAGATGGCAAAGACCAGTGCCGCCATCCAGCGCTTTTCGGCAAAGGGCGGGTTGTACATCAGTGTGCTCACCCACCCCACCACCGGCGGTGTGACGGCCAGCTTTGCAAGCCTTGGCGACATCATGCTGGCAGAGCCTGGCGCGCTGATCGGCTTTGCAGGTCCGCGGGTCATTGAGCAGACCATTGGCGAAAAGCTGCCTGCCGGATTCCAGCGCAGCGAGTTCCAGATGGAGCACGGCTTTGTGGATCAGGTGGTGCCCCGCAGCCAGCTGCGGGATACCCTGATCCAGGTCTTGCAGCTCCATGCAGGAGGAAAACACGAATGATCAAGGAAATTTTAGAGCAGCTGGCTCCGCTGGATGCCCAGATCGCCGCGCTGAAAGGCAGCGGCAACGAGATGGATGCCATCACGGCCCATGCCTCCGAGCTGGCAGAGCTGGCTGTGGAAGAGGACGAGATCCTGCGCACCTGCGGCCCGCTGACCGCCGAGGATCGGGTGTTTCTGGCCCGGCACCCGGAGCGCCCCCACATTGATGAGACTGTTTCTGCCCTGTTCACCGACTTCTTTGAGCAGCGCGGCGACCGTCAGTGCAAGGAAGACCCTGCCATTCTGGGCGGCATCGCCCGTTTTCACGGATTGCCGGTGACGGTCATCGGCCACCGCAAGGGCAGCACACTGGAAGAAAATCTGGCCTGTAACTTTGGTATGCCGGGGCCGGAGGGCTACCGCAAGGCCCTGCGCCTGATGAAGCAGGCCGAAAAGTTTGGCCGGCCCATCATCACCTTCATTGACACGCCGGGCGCTTACCCCGGCAAGGATGCCGAGGAGCGCGGTCAGGGCGAAGCCATTGCACGCAACCTGATGGAAATGAGCGGCCTGACCGTGCCGGTCATTGCCGTTGTCACCGGCGAAGGCTCTTCCGGCGGTGCGCTGGCACTGGGTGTGGCAAACCACATCCTCATGCTGGAAAATGCCGTTTACTCGGTGCTCAGCCCCGAGGGCTTTGCCAGCATTCTGTGGAAGGATGCTTCCCGCAGCGGCGAAGCCTGCGAGATGATGAAGCTGACCGCGCAGGATCTGTACAGCGATGGCATCGTGGAGCAGGTGATCCCGGAACCGTTGGGCGGCGCACAGCGCAGCCACGCAGCCTTGTTTGAACAGTTGGATGCTGCTTTGCGGGTGCACCTGAAAGAGCTGTGCCGCATGAGCGGCCGCCAGCTGGCCGACCAGCGCTATAAAAAATACCGCCAGATCGGAGAAACGAGGAACGCATGAGTGGTTTACAGCTGATCGCCACCGGCGGGGCCATCCCCGGCCGAACGGTCACCAACGAAGATCTGAGCCGCATGGTGGATACCAGTGACGAGTGGATCACCAGCCGCACCGGCATCCGCACCCGGCACTGGTGCACGGAGGATGAATCTGCCGCCACGCTGGCCATTTCCGCCGCAAAGCAGGCTTTGGCCCGCAGCGGCCTTGCCCCTGCGCAGATCGGGTGCTGCATCTGTGCCACCCTGTCCGCCCCAGACGCGACCCCCAGTGTAGCCTGTCAGGTGCAGGCGGCGCTGGGCCTTCCCGAGGACCGGCCTGCGCTGGATGTCAACGCGGCCTGTTCCGGCTTCCTCTACGGCATAGCCGTGGCGCGGGGACTGCTGACAACTTTGGGTGGACAGTATGCCCTCGTCATTGGGTGCGAAGCCCTTTCCCGCCTGATGGACCCCGCCGACCGCTCCACCTGTGTACTGTTTGGGGATGGAGCCGGTGCTGCCATTTTTCAGCTGTCGGACACTCCCTTTGCTCTGACGCTGGGCGCGCGCGGCAGCGATGTTCTCCATGCGGGCGGGCCGAACCGCACAGGTTCTGCGCCCATCACCATGGACGGCAAGGCCGTATTCCGCTTTGCAGTGGATGCCCTGCCCAAGTGCCTGCACACTGTGCTGGATGAAACACAGCTGACCCTCGATGATCTTGAGTGGGTGGTCTGCCATCAGGCCAACAGCCGCATCATCGACCACTGCGTGCGGGCGCTGAAGGCCGACCCGGCAAAGTTCTACAAGAACATGGACCGCCACGGCAACACCAGCGCCGCCAGCATCCCGGTAGCCCTGAACGAGCTTGCCGAGAACGGGCAGCTGCAGCCGGGCCAGCTTCTGGCCTGCATCGGCTTTGGCGGCGGCCTGACATGGGGCGGCGCAATTTTTCAATACAAAGAGTAAAAATCATGTTCGGCAAACGGGCTCGCCCTCTCAGTCACCTTCGGTGACAGCTCC
>OOCL01000793.1_pt1 | contig 21956 bp, 18 predicted proteins | sample 1671211 | NCBI WGS metagenome assembly OOCL01 (sample SAMN06348133, study PRJEB24527) | human gut metagenome | biome: human gut; feature: ankylosing spondylitis patient; material: feces | host: Homo sapiens | place: China | collected 2015-10 | reverse complement strand
TTCGGCGACGAGTGCAAGCGCCGCCACGGCAAGCGCATCATCTACCCCAGCGATGAGTGGTACCTCAAGGCCGGCCGCCCCATCCCGGAGCCGGAGTTCTATGAGGACTACGACCAGCTGGAAAACGGCGTGGGCATGATGAGCCTCTTCCGGGAGGAATTTCTGGCCGAGCTGGAAAAGCCCCACCGCATCTATGGCACCAAAAAGATGGATGTCGTCACCGGCACCATGGCCGCGCCCCTCATCACCGAGATGATGGACGAGCTCCACCGCCAGTACCCCATGATAGAAGTAAAAGTGCATCCCATCAAAAACAACTTCTTCGGCGGCAACGTCGGCGTGGCGGGCCTCGTCACGGCGACGGACATCATCGCCCAGTGCGAGGGCCGGCTGTCCAGCGGCACCCTGGGCGTGCCTGCCGTGATGCTGCGGGAGGAGAAGGACACCTTCCTCGATGATATGACCATCGAGCAGCTGGGCCAGCGGCTCGGCGTAAAGGTGGAAGTCCTGCCCACCGGCGGCGGCGACGAGGCCAAGGCCCTGCTGCGCAGCGGCCTCCATATCGCCCGCCGGAGAAGACCGTAATTTTACCCCTTTTGTGAAAGGAGGAACCCCCCTATGAGCAAACCGATCGTTGCTGTGGTGGGCCGCCCCAACGTGGGCAAGTCCACCCTGTTCAATAAGCTCTGCGGCCAGCGTCTGGCCATCGTGGAGGATACCCCGGGCATCACCCGTGACCGCATCTTCGCCAACTGCGAGTGGAGCGGTCACGAGTTCCTGCTGGTGGATACCGGCGGCATCGAGCCCAAGGCCACCGAGGGCATTCTGGCCCACATGCGCGAGCAGGCCCAGATCGCCATCGATACCGCCGACTGCATCATCATGGTGGTGGACGTGCGCAACGGCCTGACCGCCGCCGACGAGGACGTGGCCCATATGCTGCGCCGCAGCCACAAGCCCATCATCCTCGCCGTCAACAAATGCGACAATGTGGGCGAGACCCCCATGGAGCTCTACGAGTTCTATAACCTCGGCTTCGACGAAGTCATGCCCATCTCGTCCGTCCACGGCCACGGCACCGGCGACCTGCTGGACGCCGTCTGCGCCCACCTCGATTTCAGTGAGACCGTCGTGGAGGAAGACCGCATCCCCGTCGCCATCATCGGCCGCCCCAACGTGGGCAAGTCCAGCCTGACCAACCGCATCCTCGGTGAGAACCGCATGATCGTGGCCAACGAGGCCGGCACCACCCGCGACGCCATCGACACCCCCGTGGACAACGCTTACGGCAAGTTCATCTTCACCGATACCGCCGGTCTGCGCAAGCGCAGCAACATCACCGACGGCCTCGAGCGCTACATGGTCGTCCGCGCACTGGCCGCCGTCGAGCGCAGCCGCGTGGCCCTCATCCTCGTGGACGCCACCGTCGGCTTCACTGAACAGGACAGCAAGGTGGCCGGCTACGCCCACGACCAGGGCAAAGCCTGCATCATCGTCGTCAACAAGTGGGACGCCGTGGAGGGCAAGGAGACCAACACCATGGAACTGCAGCGCCGGGGCTATGCCGAGTGCTTCAGCTTCATGGGCTATGCTCCCATCATCTTCATCTCGGCCCAGACCGGCTACAACGTCAACAAGCTGATGCAGCTCATCCGCGACGTGGACAGCCAGAACGGAGCCCGCGTACCCACCGGTGTGCTGAATGAGATGCTGGCCCGTGCCACCGCCCGGATGCAGCCGCCCAGCGACAAGGGTCGCCGTCTGAAGATCTTCTACCTGACCCAGGCTTCCACCCGTCCGCCGACGTTCGTGGCCTTCGTCAACGCAAAGCACCTGTTCCACTTCAGCTATCAGCGGTATATCATCAACCAGATCCGCGAGAACTTCGGTCTGGAGCACACCCCCATCCGCCTTGTCGTGCGTGAGCGCGGCTCCGGCGAAGTGGGCGCGAAGGACGTATAAGGAAGGGAGACTGGTTCTATGACCGCATTTCTCATTGTGCTGGCGGTCGCTGCCGAAGCCTATCTGCTGGGCAGCGTGGACACCGGCATCCTCGTCAGCAAGTATCTGTACCATGACGACGTCCGCACCCACGGCTCGGGCGCTGCCGGTATGACCAACATGCTGCGCACCTTCGGCAAGAAGGCCGCTGCCCTCACGGCGGTGGGCGATGTGCTCAAGGGCGTCGTGGCCGTCTGCCTTGGCCGGTGGCTGTTCGGACATCTGCCCGCCGATGCTGCCGTCTCGCCCTATCTGGGCGTCTATCTCGCCGCCATCCTTGCCGTGGTGGGCCACTCCAAGCCTATCTACTTCGGCTTCAAGGGCGGCAAGGGCGTGCTGGTGGCTGCCGGTGCCATTCTGGCAGTCCAGCCGGTGCTGCTGCCGGTGCTGGCACTCATCTTCCTCGTCTGCCTGGTCCCCACCGGCATGGTGTCGCTGGGCAGCATCACCATGGCAGCAGCCTACCCGGTGCTGACGCTGGTGTACAGCCTCATGCGCGGCCTGCCGACTCAGGACGTGGTGGTCTGCACCGTCGGCGCTGCCATCATGGGCGGCATGGTCATCTGGATGCACCGTTCCAACATCCAGCGCATCCGGGACGGCAAGGAGTACCGTTTCGGCCAGAAGCACAAGAGCAACTAAGCATAAAAAGATGCCCCGCAGGCAGCTCTCGACGAGCGTCCTGCGGGGCGTTTTGCTGTTTGGCAGAGTTATTTCGCGTCGGTCTCCAAGAGGGTATCGGTGTTGTCCTCATACGCGGGGTCTTCGATGGCAATGGTCTCTTCCCGTTCAGCAGACTTACGGCTGAGGTGTTTGCGCAGCCGGGTGGCAAATTCATCTTCCGGGATGCCGCTCTGGCTGGGGGAAAGGTCGGGTGCGGGGTGGCCGTCGGGCAGGTGAGCGCCGAAGGCCGGTACGAAGAAGAACTTCCGCACGATGAAGATGAGGGCGATGGCGCCCACGCTCAGCAGGTTTTCCAGTGCGGACTCGTGACCCACCACCATGTGGCGGGCGATGGCGTAGAGCAGCACTTCGAGGCTGGAACCGGGGCTGTGCTTGGCCAGCATCTTGATAAACTCAATGCCGATGACGATGTCCAGCGCCCGCTGTAAGAAGATGCTCACCTCGACGTCGTTGCCGTCGAACAGCAGGCCGGGCATCCACTGCAGCAGCGGCACCATCGACAGCAGCAGGCCGATGAGGACGAGGCCGGACAACAGGATCTCGAGCAGGGTGGCTGCGCTGATGATCTTGTTGCGCAATTCGGCGCGGCTGTGGCTTTCAACACGGGAATTGGACATGGGCAGGGACCTCTCTTTCAAATTTGACCGGAAATCTTTTACAACAGTTCGATCCTATTGTAACAAAAGCGAAAAACGAAGTCAATTTCTCTGACTAAGAAAGCGAGTCGGCATGAAAAACTGGAATCGAAGACAGACAAAAGGAGCCGTCCGCACCCGGAATGGAGTGCAGACGGCCCCTCTTTGTGCTGAAAAGGCGGCTTAGGCCTCAGCAATGGCTTCGATCTCGCAGAGCACGCCCTTGGGCAGGTCTTTCACGGCCACGCAGCTGCGGGCGGGCTTGGAGGTGAAATACCTGGCGTACACCTCGTTGAAAGCGGCAAAGTCGGCGATGTCGGCCAGGAAGCAGGTGGTCTTGACCACCTTGTCAAAGCCTACGCCGGCAGCTTCGAGGATAGCGCCCACATTGCGGCAGCTCTGGTCAGCCTGTGCGGCGATGCCCTCGGCGACTGCGCCGGTGGCGGGGTCTACCGGGATCTGGCCGGAGGTGAAGACGAGACCGCCCACGGTGTAGCCCTGAGAGTAGGGGCCGATGGCGCCGGGAGCTTTTTCGGTGCGGATGATGTTCATATCGATTACCTCACATATCATAAATAGGGGAGTCTCCCGCCAAAAGGGGAGCCGATGAAAAAAGTCTACCACCAACTGTCCCCGCCGTCAACGGGCAGCAGGGAACGGTCCCGGAATTTCCGGAAAAAGGGAATGTAAAATTATTTGGAAAAATCTGCGCAAATCATCTTGACAAGAAATAAACTTTTATGATAAAAATAGAGCATGAAAGTAACATTTTTGCAGAAAAACGCAGGCGCAGCGCAGGCAGAAAAGCCAGCTTTGCGCAGGCGCGTTTCTTTTTTGCAGAAAAAGCGAATTTCTGAACCCTCGGAAGGGGCAGAAAGGATAAGATATGTCGATTTTGGTAGATGATTCAAATAAAACAGCCTGCCGTGCAGCGGAGGCTGGACTGCAGCAGAAAAACTGTGCTGCGCTGGTGCGCCCGGCGGGTACGGGCAAAGGCTGCATCGTGTGGGAGCTGCTGGACGCCCACCCCGAGATGCGCGTGCTCTGGGTGGTGTCCTGCGCTGCCCGTCTGGAGCTGCGCCGCGCCCTGGCAAAGCGGCTGGACCGGACGCTGGGCGGCCGGGTGCGGCTGATGAGCTGCGAGCAGCTGGCCGTGCAGAATGCGCTGGGCTGGGTGGCGCTGGCTGAGTTCCGGCCCGGCCTGCTGGTACTGGACGGCTGGAGGGAGATGAGCGCAAAGGACTGGACCGACTGTGTCCAGCCGCTGTTCCGTCTCTGCCCGGGGGCAAAGCTGCTGGCTCTGGGGGAGCCGGACGCCCCGGGCGACAGCTGCCGCGCCGCCGAGGAGATGCTGGCCGACGCCATCGTGGAGCCGCTGGCGCTGGGCGGGGCGATGGCCGAGGGTCTGCTGCCCATGCCGGCCTCCTATACGGCCCTGCTCTGGCCGCTGGAAGATGCGATGGCCCGCCTCCGTGCTGAGGTGAAGAACCTCCATCTGCCGGGCTGTCCTGACCCCAACGCCGAGAAATATCAGGCTCTGAGCCTCGCCGTAGAGAAGCTTCCGCCGGTGGAACAGCTGCTGGCGCAGTGGCTCCCGGATGTTGCCGGGCGCTGCCTCGTCCTCTGCGAGGATGATGCAGCGGCGGCGCAGACCGCAGAGCAGGCCGAGAAGCTGTTTGGTGCAGGAACGCATATTTATAAGGATGCAGAAAGCTTTGCGGCCGACGAAGCGGCCACTCTCCGGCTGCTGGTCTGTGCCAACGGCCCGGCGGTGCAGTCACCTCTGGCCGGGATCTCGGGCGTGGTGCTGGTGCGCCGCAGCGCTGGACCGGCCGCATACCGGCAGATGCTGGCACGCGCTCTTGCAGCCTGCGGCAGTGTGCCGGTGGCAGAGCTGAGCGCGGCCTTTGAGGCGCTGACCTGTGTGCAGCAGCTGCGGAAGGAGTGCAGCGCGGCGGGGGCAGAAGCTTTCCCGCTGGAAGAGCCTCTCTCTGCCTGCCGCCGGGCTTACCGGCAGCTCCGCCGCGCGCTGGACTCCGACTGGGAGCGCTATTATGCCGCCGCAAAGCAGATGACGGCAGAGGGAAAGACGCTGGACGTGCCTCGCTCCTACCGCTTTGGGGGCGTGGCCGTGGGCCGCTGGCTGGAAAACCAGCGCCTTGTCCGGGCCGGAAAGAAAAAGGGACGCCTCACCGCCGAGCAGGCCGCCCGGCTGGACAAAATCGGCATGAACTGGAAAAAGCGGCTCGAGCTGGCGTGGGAGAACGGCTGTGCTTCGGCCCGGCGGTACCGCGGCAGCCACAGCGACCTGCTGGTGCCGGTCCATTATAAGGATAAGGACGGCTTTGCGCTGGGCGAGTGGATCGTCTATAACCGCCAGCGCTATCTGAGCGGGAACCTGCCGTCAGACCGCGTCGAGCGCCTCGAGGCACTGGGCATGGTGTGGGACACCGGCAGCATCCTCTGGGAGAAGAGCTATGCCGCCGCCGTCCAGTATTATCTGGAAAATCACACGCTGGAAATTCCCGTCAAGTATGTCACGCCGGACGGCATGGCGCTGGGCGTCTGGCTGGGCAGTCAGCGTGCCGCTTATAAAGAAGGTGTGCTGACCGACGCCCAGATCGAAAAGCTGGAAGCGCTGGGAGTGGACTGGACGAACCGGAACGACCGCAAGTGGCAGACCGCCTACGAGGCCGCCGTGAAGTACCACGCCGCCCACGGGAACCTCGACGTCCCCACCGAGTACACCGACGAAGACGGCATCCTGCTGGGCAAGTGGGTGTCCCGCCAGCGGTACGCATGGCAGAACCCCGAGCGCAGCAGCGCCCGGGTGACGCCGGAGCGGAAAGCTCTGCTGGACGAGCTGGGCATGAACTGGGAAAAGACCGACTCGTGGCAGCACCGCTACGAGCTGGCCGTGGAATACAAAAAGGAGCACGGCAGTCTGGCCGTTCCGGCCCAGTACCGGACGGAGGACGGCATCTGGCTGGGCAGCTGGCTGTCCCGTCAGAAGCAGATGCTGCGGGAGGGAAAAAAGCTCTCCGCCGCGCGCCGCGCGGCCCTGAAAGAGCTGTTCAAGGGCGAAAAAGGCCGACGCCTCAGCGCCCCGGTGCCGCCCGCGTACAGCGTGCGGGAGCAGAACTGGCTGGACAACTACCAGAGCGCCAGGCTCTACGCCGAGAAGAAGGGCAGTCTCCTCGTGCCTGCCGGATACGTGGACGAGAACGGCTTCCGTCTGGGCGTCTGGATCTCGAACCTCCGGGCTGCCCGCAAGGCCCGGCCCGGCTCGTTCCAGGTGACGCCGGAGCATATCGCTCTGCTGGACGCCATCGGGATGCAGTGGGACGCCCGGGAGGCCAAGTGGGCCGGGGCGTTCCGCCGTGCCGAAGAGTACTGCGCCGCCCACGGCGATCTGCTGGTGCCGGTGAACTATAAGACCGAAGACGGCTTCTGCCTCGGCGACTGGGTCCGCCGGATGCGCGAAAACTACGCCTGTGCCGAGAAAAAGCTGACGGCGGAGCGCATCGCAAAGCTCGAAGCGCTGGGCATGGTCTGGACCGTGCCGCAGGAGGGCTGAGATATTGCATTTTAGGGCGGAGTATGGTATACTTCACCTCGTCTGAATAGAAAACAGCAGGTGCCTGCCGCCGGGGCTTCGTCCCCGGCCGGGAGGGTAAAAGGGAAGCGGGTGCGAGTCCCGCGCGATCTCGTCACTGTGATAAGGGAGCCCGTTGCCTTGGCGCTCAGCGCCGGTCACTGGAGGCTTTGCCTCTGGGAAGGCGGCAGCGGGCGGTGAGCTTTCAGTCAGGAAACCTGCCCGCTGTTGGTACAGGAGCGTCCGGCTCCGGATCACGAGGAATTGGTCGTACCAAAAAGCCCGAACGTTCAAAGGGTCTTTTTGCTGTGCCTTCCGCGCGGTGAAAAGGCTCTTTTTTCGTTTGAGCTGGCCCCCGTTTCGTACCCTTTCTATCGGAAACGTACATTCCACACAACAGAAAGGACTCAAACAATGCGTAAGGCAACCAACAAGAACTGGCAGCGCGTCACCGCCGCTGCCGCCGCACTGGCCCTGTGTGCCGGTGTCCTCACCGGCTGCGGTGCATCTTCTTCCACTGCCGCCAGCAGCACCGCCGCAAGCTCTGCCGCCGCCAGCGAGGTGAGCAGCGAGGAGGCAGATGAAGTGGCAGCAAAGAATGTGGCAGACCTCATCGACGCCATCTATGTGCAGGAGCGCAACGAGAACACCGACGCGCAGTGCGAGGCCGCCAAGGCCGCATGGGACGCCCTGACCGACGCCCAGAAGGAGATGGTCGAGGGCGAAGAGGCTGACCCCGATTACTTTGGCCGCGACACCGGCGACGCCTCCAAGGACGACGCCCGCAACCAGGACAATATCGGCGACAACGAGATCCTGGTCGTCAGCTTCGGCACCTCCTTCAACAACAGCCGCGCAGCGGACATCAAGGGCATCGAGGACGCCATCCAGGCCGCATATCCCGACTGGTCTGTCCGCCGTGCCTTCACCGCACAGATCATCATCAACCATGTTCAGGCTCGTGACGGTGAGAAGATCGACAACATGGAGCAGGCTCTGGAGCGCGCTGTTGCCAACGGCGTGAAGGATCTGGTCGTCCAGCCCACCCATCTGATGCATGGCGCTGAGTACGACGAGATGATGGAGATGGTGGACAGCTACCGCGATAAGTTTGAGTCCGTCGCCATCGCCGAGCCTCTGCTGGGCGAGGTGGGCAGCGATGCCACCGTCATCAACGCCGACAAGGAAGCTGTCGCCAAGGCCATCACCGCTGAGGCCGTCAAGACCGCCGGTTTCGACAGTCTGGACGCCGCTGCTAAGGACGGCACCGCCTTCGTCTTCATGGGCCACGGCACCTCTCACACCGCAAAGGTGAGCTACACCCAGATGCAGTCTCAGATGAACGCTCTGGGCTACAAGAATGTCTTCATCGGCACCGTCGAGGGTGAGCCGGAGGAGACTGCCTGCGAGAACGTCATCGAGGCTGTCAAGGCCGCCGGTTACACCAAGGTCGTCCTGCGTCCCCTGATGGTCGTTGCAGGCGACCATGCCAACAACGATATGGCTGGCGACGACGAGGATTCCTGGAAGAGCCAGTTCGAGGCCTCCGGCGAATTCGATTCTGTCGATTGCCAGATCGCCGGTCTGGGCGAGGTCGCTGATATCCAGCAGCTCTACGTCGCACACACCAAGGCCGCTGTCGATTCCCTGAACGGTTGAGCATAAGTTTATGATTGCCCGGAAAGGAGTGCCTTTTCGGGCAATTTCTTTTTCGGCCTGCTTTGAATTCGGGCCATTGCGTGTTATAATCTTTTCTGTAAAATAGATACTTCGAGGTATATCATCATGAAACTGAACCATAAATTTGCTCTTCTGCTGGCCGGCGCTGTGCTGGCTGGTTCTCTCACCGGCTGCGGCGCATCCAGCGCCCCGGCCAGCTCTGCCGCTTCCTCCGAGGCTGCGGCTTCCTCCGCCGTGAGCGAGGCAGCTTCCGAACCGGCAGCAGAGGCTGCTCTGCCCGACGGCACCTACGCCGCTGATTTTGACACCGACAGCTCCATGTTCCATGCCAACGAGGCCAATGACGGCAAGGGGACCCTGACCGTGAAGGACGGTCAGATGACCTTCCACGTCAGCCTCGTCTCCAAGAAGATCGTCAACCTCTACGTCGGCATGGCCGCTGACGCCGAGGCCCACGAGGGCGACTGGCTCCAGCCCACCACCGACACCGTCACCTACTCCGACGGCCTGTCCGATGAGGTCTACGGCTTCGACATCCCGGTGAAGGCTCTGGACGAGGACTTCCAGCTGGCCATCCTCGGCTCCAAGGGCAAGTGGTACGACCATACCGTCCGTGTCGCCAACGCCCAGCCTGCTGCGGCGGAAGCACCTGCCGACGGCACCTACACCTGTGACGTGACCCTCGAGGGCGGCTCCGGCCGCGCCACCGTGGACAGCCCCGCTGCTCTGACCGTGGCCGACGGCAGGATGACCGCCACCATCGTCTGGTCCAGCCCCAACTACGACTATATGCTGGTGGACGGCGAAAAGTATCTGCCCACCAACACCGAGGGCAACTCCACCTTCGAGATCCCCGTCGCGGCTCTCGACACCCCGCTGGATGTGGTGGGCGATACCGTCGCCATGAGCACCCCGCATGAGATCGAGTATACGCTGACCTTCGCCTCTGCATCCCTGATCGAGGCAAAGTGACGATGAAACGCCGCAATTTTCTAAAAGCCCTACCTGCCGCCGCCCTCACCCTTGCGGGCTGCGGGCAGCACAAGACCGCCCCGGCCAATACAGCATCCCTCGTGTTCGACCACAGCTATCCGCTGGACTATGCCGCCCAGTTTTCCGCCGACTGCTATGAGGGCGGCTATGTGATGATCGACATCCCGGACGCCGGGCGGTTCCTCGTCGTCCCCGAGGGGGCCGCCGAGGTGGACGACCTGCCCGAGGATGTCGTTCTGCTGCGCCAGCCGCTGGATCATATTTATCTCGTCTCCACCTCGGTGATGGACCTCTTCGTCCATCTGGACGCCCTGGACAGCATCGCCCTCTCCGGCACGAAGGCCGAGGGCTGGTATGTGGAAGAGGCCAGACAGGCCATGCAGGAGGGCCGCATCGCCTACGCGGGCAAGTACAGCGCCCCGGACTATGAGCGTATCCTTGCCGCCGGCTGCACCCTCGCCATCGAAAACACCATGGTGCTCCACGACCCCGAGGTCAAGGAGCAGCTGGAAAAGTTCGGCGTGCCGGTCCTCGTGGAGCGCTCGAGCTACGAGAGCGGCCCGCTGGCCCGGATGGAGTGGCTCAAGCTCTACGGCATCCTGCTGAATAAGACTGAGATGGCGGAAGAGGTCTTCCGCCAGAAGGTGGAGCAGGTGGCCCCCATCCTCGAGCAGGAGAACACCGGCAAGACCGCGGCCTTCTTCTCCATCACCACGAATAACCTCATCACCGTCCGCCGCACCAGCGACTATGTGGCCCAGATGGTGGGGATGGCCGGCGGCGTCTACATCTTCGACGACCTCGAGGGGGAGACGTCGGCCCAGTCCACCATCAAACTGCCGCTGGAGACGTTCTACGCCCGGGCCAGGGACGCCGACGTCCTCATCTACAACAGCACCATCGAGGGCGTGATGGAGACCCGTGACCAGCTCATCGAAAAATGCCCGATGCTGGCAGATTTCAAGGCCGTCCAGTCCGGCGACTGCTGGTGTACGGCCCAGAGCCTCTTCCAGCAGAGCATGGAGCTGGCCGACCTCATCTCGGATATGAACCTCGTCTTCACCGAGAGCTCGCCCGACCCGGCGTCCCTCCGTTTCTTACAGCGCATCGTATAAAAGGAGCTTTGTCATGACCACCACCCGCCGCCTCAGCCTCGCGTACCTCGCCCTCACGGCGGGGGTCGCGGTGCTGTTTGCACTCAACCTGTTCTGGGGCAGTGTGTCCCTGACGCCCGGCGCGGTGGCGGCGGCTCTGCTGGGCCGGGGCAAAGATGCGCTGGCCGTGGGCATCGTGCTCCAGCTCCGTCTGCCCCGGGCGGTCATGGTCGTGCTGCTGGGCGCGGCCCTCTCGGCGGCGGGCTACCTCCTGCAGACCTTCTTCGCCAACCCCATCGCCGGCCCCTTCGTCATGGGCGTTTCCAGCGGCGCAAAGCTGGCGGTGGCCCTGACGATGGTGGTGTTTTTACAGCAGGGGCTGCTCACCGGCTCGGCCACCCTCATCATCGCCGCCTTTGCAGGCTCGATGGCGGCGATGGCCTTCGTGCTGGTGGTGGCCCGGCGGGTGCCGCGGATGAGCATCCTCGTCATCTGCGGCATCATGATCGGTTATATCTGTTCGGCTGTCACCGACATCGTGGTGACTTTCGCTCAGGACTCCAACATCGTCAATCTCCACAACTGGTCGATGGGCAGCTTTTCCGGCATGACCTGGGCCAATGTGGGTGCAGCGGCCTGCGTGGTGCTGCCCGCGCTGGCGGCGGCGTTCCTGCTCTCGAAGCCCATGGCGGCCTACCAGATGGGCGAGAGCTACGCCAGGAGCGTCGGCGTGCCGGTGCGGGCCTTCTCGACGGCCCTCGTGCTGCTTTCCAGCCTGCTTTCCGCCTGCGTGACGGCCTTTGCAGGCCCCATCTCCTTTGTGGGCATCGCGGTGCCGCATCTGGTCAAGAACCTGCTGGGCAGCGCAAAGCCCCTTTATGTCCTGCCGGGCTGCTGTCTGGGCGGGGCAGCGTTCTGCCTGCTCTGCGACCTCATCGCCCGCAGCCTGTTCGCGCCCACTGAGCTGTCCATCAGCTCGGTGACGGCGGTTTTCGGTGCGCCGGTGGTCATCTGGCTGCTGGTGCGCCGCCAGACACAGGAGGGCCGGGAATGAGCGATCCGAAATTCTACTGCTGCGCCGAGGACCTCGCCATCGGCTACGGCAAAACGCCCCTGATGGAGCACATCGGCCTCGGCGTCGGGAAGGGGAGCATCCTCACCCTCATCGGCCCCAACGGCGCGGGAAAATCCACCCTGCTCAAGACGCTGGCAGCGCAGCTGGCCCCCCAGGGGGGCGCTGTCCTGCTGGACGGCAAAAATCTCGCGGACTACTCCGGCCCGGAGCGCGCCCGCAAAATGGCCCTGATGGTGCCTCACACCCGCCGCACCGAGCTGACCACCTGCTTCGAGATGGCGTCCGCCGGGCGCTACCCCTACACGGGACGGCTGGGTGTCCTCTCGGCAGAAGACAAGCGCCAGGTCCATGCCGCGCTGGCCCTCGTGGGGGCCGAGGCGCTGGCGGGCCGGGACTTCAACCGCATCAGCGACGGCCAGCGCCAGCGCGTCCTGCTGGCCCGGGCCATCTGCCAGCAGCCGGAGCTGATATTATTGGACGAGCCTACGTCTTTCCTCGACATCAAAGGCAAGGCCGAATTGCTGGCCATCCTGAAAAGCCTCGCCCGGGACAAGAAGATGGCCGTCATCCTCAGCCTCCATGAGCTGGAGCTGGCGCAGAAAGTTTCCGATAAGGTCGTCTGCGTCTCGGCGGCGGGCGTCTCGGACGTCATGACGCCGGAAAAGGCCTTTGCCCGGGAAAACATCTGCAAAATTTATGCTCTGACCGATGAGCAGTACGCATTCCTCTACGGCGAAGAAAAAGCGCCGGAGGAAAAGCGCCCGCTCTTTGAGCACTACGTCCGCAGCGGCCAGAAGCTCCTGCGCTGCGGCTATACCACCGGCACCTGCGCGGCGCTGGGCGCGGCGGGCGCGGCACGGTTGCTGCTCACCGGCCGCACCCCCGAGACGGTGGCCCTCCGCACCCCGAAAGGCATCGTGGTGGAGGTAGAGCCTATCTTCTGCCGCCTGTCCGGCGAGGGGGCCGAGTGCGCCATCCGGAAGGACGGCGGCGACGATGTGGACGTGACCACCGGTCTGCCGGTCATCGCCAGCGTCGCCCTCCGGCCCGAGCTGTCCGGCGAGGTGCGCATCCACGGCGGTGAGGGCGTGGGCCGGGTGACAAAGCCCGGTCTCGACCAGCCCGTGGGCGAAGCTGCCATCAACCACGTCCCCCGGGCCATGATAAAGGAAGCGCTGGAAAAGGAGGCCGAATCTGCCGGGTACGCGGGCGGCTTTGACGTCACCATCTCCATCGAGGGCGGGGCCGAAACGGCGAAGCGCACCTTCAACCCCCACATGGGCGTGGAAGGGGGCCTCAGCGTCCTCGGCACCAGCGGCATCGTCGAGCCCATGAGCCAGCAGGCCATCCTCGACACCATCCAGCTGGAAATGAGGCAGGCGGCGCTTCGGGCCGGAAGCCCCCGGCGGCTCATCCTCGCCCCGGGCAACTACGGCCTCGACTATCTCCACGAGAAGATGCCCGCGCTGAAGAATATCCCGGTGGTCAAGACCTCGAACTTCATCGGGGATACGATGGATATGGCGGCGGCATCCCACTTCGAAGAGGTGGTGCTGGTGGGCCACATCGGCAAGCTGGTCAAACTGGCGGGCGGCGTCATGAACACCCACTCCCGCACGGCAGACTGCCGTACCGAGCTGCTCTGCGCCCACGCCGCCCTCTGCGGCGCGTCCCGGGACGTCTGCGCGGCCCTGATGAACGCGGCCACCACCGACGCCTGCATGGAGATCTTAGACAAAGCAGAGATGAGAGAGCCGGTGCTGTCCAGCCTGCTGGACGCCATCCAGCTCCACCTCGACCGCCGCGCCGCCGGGGCGTTCCGGGTGGGCGCGGTGCTCTTCTCGAACCAATACGGCCCACTGGGCCAGACCAGGACTGCAAAGGAGCTGCTGGACGAATGGAAAAACGGATAGGCACTTTTTACGGCGTCAGCGTCGGCCCGGGCGACCCGGAGCTCATGACCCTGCAGGCTGTCCGCTGCCTCGAAAACTGTCCGGTCATCGCCGCGCCCCAGACCCCAAAGGGCGGGATGCTGGCGCTGGACATCGCAAAAGGTGCGGTGGATCTGAGCGGCAAGACCATCCTGCCGCTGCGCTTCGCCATGAGCCTTGACCCGGCGGTGCAGAAAGCCGCCCACGTCGAGGCGGCCCGGGCCGTGAAAGAATATCTCGACGCCGGGCAGGATGTCGCCATGCTCAACCTCGGCGACGTGTCCGTCTACGCCACCTTCGGCTACCTGCAGGAGATCCTGGAGGCCGAGGGCTGCAAGACCGTGATGCTCCCCGGCGTGACGAGCTTCTGTGCCGCTGCGGCCCGGCTGGGCCAGTCCCTGACGGGCGGCATGGAGCAGCCGCTGACCATCGCCCCGGGGCGCTGCGCCGCTGAAGTGCTGGCCGCACCGGGCGCGAAAGTGCTGATGAAATCGGGCCGTCAGCTGCCCGAGACGCTGGCCGCGCTGGCCGACGCCGGGCTTCTGAGCCGGAGCGCGATGGTCTGTAACTGCGGCCTGCCGAACGAGGAGGTCTGGCCCGACCTGACCGGTTACGACCCGGCCCGGTCGGCGGGCTATTTCGCAACGATTTTGGTGAAGGAGGGGTAAGATATGGTCCATTTTGTAGGAGCCGGGCCGGGCGCGCCCGACCTCATCACCCGGCGGGGCGCGGCCCTGCTGGCCGATGCCGACTGCATCATCTACGCGGGCAGTCTCGTCAACCCGGCCCTGCTGGGGCTGGCGAAGCCCGGCTGTACCATCTATAACAGCGCCGAGATGACGCTGGAACAGGTGCTGGACACCATCCGTGCCGCCGAAAAGGCCGGCGGAACCACGGTCCGCCTCCACACCGGCGACCCCTGCCTCTACGGGGCCATCCGGGAGCAGATGGACGCACTGGACGCCGACGGCATCCCTTATGACGACACCCCGGGCGTGTCCAGCTTCTGCGGCGCGGCGGCGGCGCTCTGTGCCGAGTACACCCTGCCCAACGTGAGCCAGACCGTCATCATCACCCGGATGGAGGGCCGCACTCCTGTTCCTGAGGCCGAACAGCTGGCAAAGCTGGCTGCTCACGGGGCTACCATGGTCATCTTCCTCTCCATCGGGCTGGTGGACAAAGTCCGGCAGGCCCTTCTCGAGAGCGGCGGCTACCGCCCCGATACCCCTGCCGCTGTGGTCTATAAGGCCACCTGGCCCGAGCAGAAGGTGGTGCGCTGCACCGTCTCCACACTGGCCGAGGAGACCCGCAAAAACGGCATCACCAAGACCGCCCTCATCGTCGTAGGCGATTTCCTGGGCGAAAACTACGAGCGCAGCAAGCTCTACGACCCCGCCTTTACCACCGAGTTCCGGCAGGGGACGGAGGCCGGGCAGTGAGCCGGGCATATCTGGCCTTCACCGCAAAGGGCGAGGCTCTGGCCCATCGGCTGGCGGAAGCTCTTCCCGGCAGCGTGAGCCGCTGCGGCGGAGACGTGACCCTGAAAGGCTGGACGGCGGAGCATTTTGCACAGAATGAGGCCCTGATTTTTGTGGGAGCTGTGGGCATCGCGGTGCGGGCCATCGCGCCCCACTGCAGGAGCAAGGCCGCCGACCCGGCGGTGGTGGTCGTGGACGAGGGCGGGAACTTCGCCGTGCCGCTCCTGTCGGGCCATCTGGGCGGTGCCAACGCGCTGGCCCGGGCGCTGGCAAAAGCGTGCGGCGCGGTGCCGGTCATCACGACGGCCACCGACGTCAACGGCCTCTTCGCCGTGGACCTCTGGGCCAAGGCCCAGAACTGCGCTGTCCTTGAGCCGGAGCGCATCAAGCGCGTCAGCGGCACCCTGCTGGCCGGGCAGACGGTCCGGTACTGGTCGCCGTGGCCGGTGGCGGGGGAGCCCCCCGCCGGCGTGGAAAAAACTGACGCACCCGAAGCCGCCGACTTCGCCCTGACCCTCACGCCGCAGGGCGAGGCGCTCCACCTCGTCCCCCGCATCGGGGTGCTGGGGGTGGGGTGCCGCCGCGGCACGACGGCCCGCCAGCTGGAAGAAGCCTTTGCGGCGTTCTGTGCCGCGTCCGGCCTCAGCCCGGCGGCGGTCTGCGCAGCCGCCAGCATCGACCTGAAAAAAGATGAGCCGGGGCTTGCAGCGTTCTGCAAAGCCCACGGCTGGCCCATCACGTTCTATCCGGCCGACGAACTGCGGGCCGTGCCGGGACAGTTCACCCCGTCGGCCTTTGTGGCCAGTGTCACCGGCGTGGACAACGTCTGTGAGCGCTCGGCGGTAAAAGCCTCGGGCGGGACGCTCCTTCTGCCCAAAACGGCAGGCGGCGGCGTGACGCTGGCGCTGGCCGTCCGCCCCTTTGCACCCGATTGGAGGACAGAGCAATGAGTGAGAGTAAAAAGACCGTGTTCGTCGTGGGGCTTGGCCCCGGCGGCGGACAGTTTCTGACCGTGCAGGCGCAGAGCGCCTTGCAGCAGGCCGAGGTGTTGTGCGGCTATACGGTCTACATCGACCTTGTGCGCCCCCTCTACCCGGAAAAAGAGTGCTACACCACCGGCATGACCCGGGAGATCGACCGCTGCCGCTGGGCGCTGGACACCGCCCGGGCGGGCCGGGACGTGGCGCTGGTCTGCTCCGGCGACGCCGGGGTCTACGGCATGGCCAGCCCGCTGCTGGAGCTGGCCGAAGAGTACCCGGACGTCAATGTGGAGGTCGTCCCCGGCCTGACCGCCGCCCTCAGCGGCGGGGCGGTGCTGGGTGCGCCGCTGGCCCACGATTTCTGCGTCATCTCGCTGTCGGACCGCCTCACGCCGTGGGAGGTCATCGAAAAGCGGCTGGCCTGCGCCGCTCAGGGCGATTTCGCGCTGGCGCTGTACAATCCCTCCTCCAAGGGCCGCCCGGACTATCTGCGCCGGGCTGTGGACGTCCTGCTGGCGAACGGCAAAGCCCCGGACACCCTCTGCGGCTCTGTGCGGAACATCGGCCGGGAAGGGCAGGAAAAGCACATCCTGCCTCTCAGCCAGCTCCGGGATACCGAGGTGGATATGTTCACCACCGTCTTTGTGGGCAATGCCGCCACCCGCGCGCTGAGCGGGCGGATGGTCACGCCGCGGGGGTACCGCCGATGAACGTCGTCGTTTTCAGCGGCACCACCGAGGGGCGGGAGCTTTCCCGCCAGCTGGCGGCGCTGGGCATCGAAGTCACCGTCAGCGTGGCCACCCCGCTGGGGCAGGAAGAGCAGGGGAGCACCCCCGGCGTCACCGTCCGGTGCGGGCGGCTCCTGCCCGATGAGATGGCCGCGCTCTTGGGGGATGCCGCCCTCTGCATCGACGCCACCCACCCCTACGCAGTGGAGGCGACCAAAAACATCAAAGCAGCGGCAGAAAAGGCCGGGGTAGGATACCTCCGCCTGCTGCGCCCGGCCAGTCCGCTGCCGGAAAACTGTCTCGTCTTTGAGAGCGCAAAGCAGGCGGCAGAAGCGCTGGCCGCAGAAGAGGGGAATCTTCTATTGGCCACCGGGGCCAAGGAGCTGGCGCAGTTTGCGGCCATCCCGCCTGAGCGGCTCTACCCCCGCGTCCTGCCCACGCTGGAAAGCATCGCAGCCTGTGAGGCGGCGAACATTCCCCACCGCAACATCATCGCCATGCAGGGACCCTTCAGCTTTGCCCTCAATCAGGCCATGATGGAGCAGTTCCATATCCGCTGGCTCGTCACAAAGGACGGCGGCGCAGCCGGAGGCTTCGACGAAAAAGCCGCCGCCGCCTCTGCCGCCGGGGCGCAGCTGGTGGTCATCCGCCGCCCGCCCGAGCAGGGCGAGACGGCTTCCGAGGTGCTGAAACGCTGCAAGGAGATGATAAGATGAACGTGACACTCATCGGAATGGGCTCCGGCCAGCCGGAGAACCTGACCCTTCAGGGCCTGGCCGCACTGCGGCAGGCCGACCTCATCCTGGGCGCACGGCGTCTGCTGGCAGTTCTGCCTGCCGGCTGCACCGAGAACCGCGCCGCCGCCTACCGCCCCGACGAGGTGGCAGAGCTGCTGCAGACTTCCGGCGCAGAGAACGCCGTGCTGGTCTACAGCGGCGACACCGGCTTTTACTCCGGCGCGTCCTCCATGATGGAAAAGCTGGAGGCCCTCGGCGTCCGCGCCCGGGTGCTGCCCGGCCTTTCCAGCATCCAGCTGCTGGCGGCGGCGCTGGGCCGTCCGTGGCAGGGGTGGAACCTTGTTTCGGCCCATGGCCGCACCTGCGACCCGGTGGCCGAGTGTATGCAGGGCAGACCCACCTTCTTCCTCACCGGCGGCAGCGAAGACCCCGCCACCCTCTGCGCCCAGCTGGAGGCAGAGGGCTTCGGGGATGTGCAGGCCGTCGTGGGCCAGTGCCTCGGCACGCCGGAAGAAAAGCTCTTCCGTGGCAGCGTCAAAGAGCTGGCCGCAGGCCGCTTCAACAGCCTGAGCGTCCTTCTCGTGGAGGCGGTGGAGGGACTGCCCCGCCGCGCCCCGGGCCTGCCGGACGAAGCCTTCGAGCGGGGCGACGTCCCCATGACCAAGCAGGAAGTCCGGGCCGCTGTGCTGGCGAAGCTGGCCGTCCGCCCGGAAGACATCCTGTGGGACGTGGGGGCCGGGACGGGCAGCGTCAGCGTGGAGCTGGCATTGGCCGCGCCCCGGGGCCGAGTCTACGCGGTGGAGTGCAGGCCGGAGGGCTGTGCGCTCATCAAAGCCAACCGCGAAAAATTCAGGACCCGGAACCTCGTCCTCGTGGAGGGGCTTGCCCCCGACGCCCTTTCGGACCTGCCCGCGCCGGACGCTGTTTTCATCGGCGGCAGCAAGGGCAGCCTTGCCGCCATCGTGGACGCCGCGCTGGATAAGAACCCCGACGCCCGCATCTGTGTGTCGGCCATCGCCCTCGAGACCCTTTCGGCGGCGGTGGCCGCGCTGACGGCCAAAGGCCGGACCGTGCAGGTGAGCCAGATCGCCGTCAGCCGGGCAAAAGCCGTGGGCGGGCTGCACCTCATGATGGCCCAGAACCCCATCTACCTCATCACAGGAGAATGACATGATACAGTTTCTGCTGGCGGCGCCCCGCTCGGGCAGCGGCAAGACCACCATGACCTGCGCCCTGCTCATGGCCCTCAAACGGCGGGGCTGTGCGCCCTGCGCCTTCAAGAGCGGGCCGGACTACATCGACCCCATGTTCCACCGGGCCGTGCTGGGGGTGGAGAGCCGCAGCCTCGACCTCTTTTTTTCTGCGCCCGAGACGGTGCGCACCCTCTACGCGAGGGGTGCCGCCGGACACGGTGCAGCGGTGTGCGAGGGGGCTATGGGCTTTTACGACGGCCTCGGGGGCGTCAGCGACAGAGCCAGCGCGTGGCATCTGGCCGACACGCTGGGTCTGCCGGTGCTGCTGGTGGTGGAGCCAAAGGGGCAGAGCCTGACGCTGGCCGCAGAGCTGAACGGGCTGAAAAATTTCCGCACCCCCAGCCACATCGCAGGCATCCTGCTGAACAACTGCACGGCCCGGATGCACGCTCTGCTGGCCCCGATGCTGGAAAAAGAGACGGGCCTGCCGGTGCTGGGCTTTCTGCCGAAACTCCCGGAGGCCGTCATCGGTTCCCGCCATCTGGGCCTCTACACGGCGGCGGAAGTGGAAAATTTACAGCAGAAGCTGGCCCTTCTGGCCGACGCGGCAGAGGAGCACATCGACTGGCCCCGCCTGCTGGCCCTCTGCGAAAAGGAGCCGCCCGCCCTGCCGGTGGAGCCGGAGACGCCTCTGGCCCGTGTCCGCATCGCCGTGGCGCAGGACGAGGCGTTCTGCTTCGCCTACGCCGAGACGCTGGAGGCCTTTCGGGACGCCGGGGCAGAGGTGGTCTTTTTCAGCCCCCTCCGCGACACGGCCCTGCCGGAAAACATCGGCGGGCTATATCTGCCCGGCGGCTACCCGGAACTTCACGCAAGAAAATTGAGTGAAAATACCTCGCTTCTGCGCGAGATAAAGCGAAAAATCGAGTCCGGTCTGCCCACGGCGGCCGAGTGCGGAGGCTTCCTCTATCTGGGGCAGAGTCTCACGGACGCCGAGGGGCAGAGCTGGCCGATGGCGGGCGTTCTGCCGGGCGAAGCAAAAGATGCCGGACGTCTCATCCGCTTCGGCTATGCCGCGCTGAGCGCAGACTCGGACAGTATGCTCTTCCGGGCCGGGGAGAGCTTTCCCATCCACGAATTCCACCACTGGGATTCCACCGCCAACGGCGTGGCTCTCGCGGCAAAAAAGCCGGTGGGCGGCGCAGAGTGGCGGTGCGGATTTGTAAACGAGCATTTCTATGCGGGCTTCCCGCATTTGTACTGGGCGGGTACGCCCCTGCCGCAGCGCTTTGCCGCCGCGGCTGAAAATTACAGGAGAGACCATGACTGAGACAGAACTCGCCGCCCTCTGTGCGGCCATCACACCGCCGGACGAAGCCGCCCGGGCGGCGGCGCACGCCCACTGGGCCAGCCTTGCAAAGCCGCTGGGCGGGCTGGGCGGATTGGAAACGACCATCGAGGATGCCGCCGCCCTCACCGGCAGCGCAAAGCTGGATATTTCCCGCCGGGCGGTGCTGGTGCTCTGCGCCGATAACGGTGTGGTGGCCCAGGGCGTCAGCCAGACCGACAGCAGCGTGACCCGCGCCGTGGCCGAGAACCTCGCCGCCCGCCGCACCAGCGTCTGCCGGATGGCACAGACCGCCCGGTGCGAGGTGGTGCCGGTGGATATGGGCATCGCGGGCGAACCCGTCCCGGGCGTCCTCGACTGCCGCATCGCCCCCGGCACAGCGGACTTCACCTTCGGCCCGGCTATGAGCAGGGCTGAGGCTGTGGAGGCCATCGGCAGGGGCATCCGGCTGGTGCAGGAGCAGAAGAAAGCGGGCGTCGGCCTGCTGGCCACCGGTGAGATGGGCATCGGCAACACCACGACGTCCAGCGCCGTGGCCGCTGTGCTGCTGAGCCAGCCCGTCGAAGGGATGACAGGCCGGGGCGCGGGCCTTTCGGACGAGGGTCTTGCCCGGAAGATCGACGCCATCCATCGCGGCATCGCAAAAAATCAGCCCGACTCTGCCGATGCACTGGACGTGCTGGCGAAGCTGGGCGGTTTCGATATTGCCGGGCTCTGCGGCGTCTTCCTCGGCGGTGCGCTGGAAGGTGTGCCGGTGCTGGCCGACGGCTTCATCAGCTGTGTGGCGGCGCTCTGCGCTGTCCGGCTCTGCCCGGCGGCGGCCAAGGCTGTTTTTGCAAGCCACTGCTCCACCGAGCCGGCCGCAAAGCTGGTGCTGGACGCTCTGAACAAAAAAGCCCTCATCACGGCGGGCCTGCATCTGGGCGAAGGCACCGGCGCGGTGGCCGCCATCCCGCTGTGGGACATGGCGCTGGCTGTCTACGATGGCTGTTATTCCTTTGAAGAGGGCGGCATCGAAGCCTACACGCCGCAGGGGGGTGCGGGATGCTGACGCTGGTGCTCGGCGGTGCGGCCAGCGGCAAAAGCGCCTACGCCGAGAGCCTTGTGCTCAAGACCGGCCTGCCCCGCTATTACCTCGCCACTATGCAGGTCTGGGATGCCGAGTGCGCCGCCCGGGTGGAAAAGCACCGGAAAATGCGGGCGCAAAAGCAGTTCGAAACGCTGGAATGCCCGCTCCACCTCGACCGTCTGGCTCTGCCCGGCCGGGGGACCGTCCTGCTGGAAGACCTCGGCAACCTCGTCGCCAACGAGCTTTACAGCCCCGGCGGGGCAGGAAAGCACGCCGCCGAGGCCGTTTTGGCCGGGCTGGAACGCCTCGCCGCCGGGTGCGACGAGCTTATCGTCGTATCGAACGAGGTGTTCAGCGGCGGTGCCGACTACGCAGGCGACACCGACCAGTATCTGCTGGCGCTGGCGCAGGTGAACAACGCTTTCGCCGCCCGGGCGGACAACGTCTGCCGGGTGGTCTGCGGCCTGCCGGTGTACTACAAAGGGGGAGAAAAGCTGTGACTGTTTTGCAGACCATCGCGGTGGCCTTTGCGATGTTTTCGGCCCTGCCGGTGCCGCAGTTCGAGTGGAACGAAAAAAATATGCGGTACGCCATGTGCGCCTTCCCCCTCATCGGGCTGGTGTGCGGCGGGCTGTGGTGCCTCTGCGGCGTCCTGCCACTGCCGGGGCTGGCCCGGGCGGCGGCGTTCTGCCTCGTGCCGGTGGCCGTCACCGGCGGCATCCATCTCGACGGCTA
>OOCL01000784.1_pt1 | contig 22104 bp, 19 predicted proteins | sample 1671211 | NCBI WGS metagenome assembly OOCL01 (sample SAMN06348133, study PRJEB24527) | human gut metagenome | biome: human gut; feature: ankylosing spondylitis patient; material: feces | host: Homo sapiens | place: China | collected 2015-10 | reverse complement strand
ATTATTATATCGGGCAGGTTCTTTTCTGTCAAGCCTGATTCTCTGCAAATTCAGATCAGACTCATTCTCCAAAATCAGCTTTTGACTGCTATGCCATGATCGGCTTTAATGCTTCTGCGAATTTGTCTTTCTTTGCCTGTGCTTCTTCCAGATCTTTTCCAAGTGTTGTGTAGTAGATCTTAATCTTCGGCTCTGTTCCTGAAGGACGAACAATAACAGTCTCGCCATCTTCCAGTTTGTAGATCAGTACATTCGCAGAAGGAAGTCCGGTCTCTTCCGGTTTAGTGTAATCTGTAACAGATGCAACCTTGATTCCGGCTACTTCTGTGAGCGGATTCTTACGAAGGTTTTCCATGATACCTGCCATCTTGTCCATTCCGCTAAGTCCCGGGAATTCAAAGCTGTCTACTTTGTTCAGATAACGTCCGTACTGCGCGTAGATTTCTTCCAGCCTCTGCTTCAGTGAGCTTCCGATGCTTCTGTAGTAAGCTGCCATTTCGCAGATCAGCATAGATCCGATAACAGCATCTTTATCACGTACATACGGTCCTGCAAGGTATCCGTAGCTCTCTTCAAATCCAAAGATGAAACGGTCTACTTCTCCGGCTTCTTCAAGCTGTGCGATCTGGTCACCGATCCACTTGAATCCGGTAAGTACGCTTCTAAGCTCTACGCCATAGTGCTCAGCAACTGCATCTGCCAGAGGTGTGGATACAATGGATTTCACTGCAACCGGGTTCTTCGGCATTGTACCCTTCTCAATGCGTCCTGCTGCAATATAGTCAAGAAGAAGAACTCCCACTTCATTTCCGCTTACCAGCTCATAGGAGCCATCCGGGCATTTCATAGCAATACCAACACGGTCTGCGTCCGGGTCAGTTGCAAGCATAAGATCTGCACCTGTCTCCTTAGCAAGCTTCAGGCCCTGCTCCAGAGCTGCGAAAATCTCCGGGTTCGGGTAGCTGCATGTGGTAAAGTATCCGTTCGGGTATTCCTGATCTGGAACGATTGTCACATCTGTGATTCCGATATCCTTGAGGATCTGGGTTACCGGTACAAGTCCGGAACCGTTCAGCGGGCTGTAGACCAGCTTCAGGCCGGCGGTCTTGCACAGGCCCGGGCGCACCTGACGTGCCTCGATGGCGGCGTAGAGGGCGTTCTTGCAGTCGTCGCCCACAAAGCGGATGAGGCCCTGCTCGACGCCTTCGGCAAAGGAGATGTACTTTGCGCCGGTCAGGACATCGGTCTTCTGGATCTCGTCGTAGACGATGGCGGCGGCGTCATCGGTCATCTGGCAGCCGTCCGGGCCGTAGGCCTTGTAGCCATTATACTTAGCCGGGTTGTGGGAAGCAGTGACCATGATACCGGCGTTACAGTTGTAGTAACGGGTAGCAAAGCTCAGGGCAGGCACAGGCATCAGGGCATCATAGATGCGCACTTTGATGCCGTTGGCTGCCAGAACGCCTGCGGCGGTCTTGGCAAAGACATCACTCTTCAGGCGGCTGTCGTAGCTGATGGCCACGGTCTGGGTACCGCCCTGGGTCAGCACCCAGTTTGCCAGACCCTGCGTTGCCTGACGGACAACGTAGATGTTCATGCGGTTGGTACCAGCACCCAGCACGCCGCGCAGACCTGCGGTGCCAAACTTCAGCGCCACAGCAAAGCGATCCTTGATCTCATCGTCATTGCCTTCGACCTTTGCCAGCTCCGGCTTCAGGTCTGCATCCTCCAGATCCGCTGCCAGCCAGCGCTTATATTCATCCAGATACATCTTGTACACCTTACCTTTGTTTAAAATCTTTTTCCCCGGATCGAAATGGTTTGTATAAACCTACTTATACTATAAACTCTTGCTCCGCTTATGTCAATTGCGTAAAATGGCCGAAGTTTGTGCCCTTAAAACCGACAAATGCCACAAAAAACCGGTTCTTCTGCCATATTCATTGCGTTTTTTGATGTATCCAGCAGCTGGTAGGGCTGGTGTACATCCTCCAGCACCTCCAGCCACTGCTCCGGCCCCACGCCGTTTTCACACAGGTAGCGCAGCAGCCGCATCACCCGGCCAAAGCTGTCTGCCGGGGCAAGCACTGTGCTGCTGCGCACCTTGCCGCCCTGCTCCCGGCGCAGCTGTGCCAGCACCCCCTGTGGGGTGGTTGCGGCACAGTACACCAGCGTACAGGCGTGTTGCAGCCCCTCCAGCTCTGAATAAGTACGGATATAACGGCAGCATTCCCCATTTGTCATGATTTCTCGTTCTCCTTTCTGCTGCATTGACAACTTTCCTGTACTTTACTATAATGATTTTAAACAGAAAAAAATGTCGAAGCATGGCAAATATATCCATTATTTTCCACTTTTGGCATTTTTGACAAACCATGCGCCATGCAGGGAGGGACACCATGTATTCTGTGACCAACAGCTTTGGCCTGAACGGACTGCGCGGCTTTGCCGTTGCAGTGGAGGCCGATGTTTCCGGCGGGCTGCCCGCATTTTCCATCGTCGGCCTGCCGGACTCTGCCGTGCGGGAAAGCGCCGACCGGGTGCGCGCTGCCATCAAAAACCTTGGCTTCCGCTTCCCGGACCGGCGCATCACCATCAACCTTGCCCCCGCCGATGTGCGCAAGACCGGCCCGGTGTACGACCTGCCGCTGCTGTTGGCGCTGCTGACCGCCAGCGGGCAGCTGGAAGAGGTGCCCGCCGACACTGCCTTTCTGGGCGAGCTTGCACTGGACGGCAGTCTGCGTCCGGTGTCCGGCGTGCTGCCCATGGCGCTTGCCGCTGCCGAGCACGGCATCCGGGCGCTGTACGTCCCGGCAGAGAACGCCGCCGAGGCAGCCGAGGCCTGTGCCGACACCATGACCGTCTATCCCGCCCACACCGCCCGGGAGGTGGTGGAGGCGCTGAAGGGCATCCGCCCCCTCTCCCCTGCCGCCGCCATCCCCTTTGACCCGGAGGATGCATGGCAGCAGGTGCCGGATTTTGCGGACGTGATGGGGCAATCGCTGGCGCGGCGCGCCATGGTCATAGCGGCCGCAGGCGGGCACAACGTGCTTTTGACCGGCGCACCCGGCACCGGCAAGTCCATGCTGGCAAAGCGCCTGCCGGGCATCCTGCCGCCCCTGACCCGGGAGGAGGCGGTGGAGACGACCAAAATCTACTCCATTGCCGGGCAGCTGCCGCAGGGACGCGGGCTGATCTCTGCCCGCCCCTTCCGCAGCCCGCACCACTCGGCCAGCGCTGCCGCCCTTGCCGGCGGCGGAGCGCAGTTCCGCCCGGGCGAGTGCAGTCTGGCCAACTGCGGCGTGCTGTTTTTGGACGAGCTGCCGGAGTTTTCCCGCGAGAGCTTAGAAGTGCTGCGCCAGCCGCTGGAGGACGGCCAGATCACCGTGAGCCGCGCCGCCGGAAGCGCCACCTACCCCAGCCACTTTCAGCTGGTAGCCGCCATGAACCCCTGCAAATGCGGCTACTACGGCCACCCCACCCGCGCCTGCACCTGCTCGCCCAGCGCGGTGCGGCAGTACCGCAGCCGGGTGTCCGGCCCGCTTTTGGACCGCATCGACCTGTGCGTGGAGATGGACCCCATCGCCTTTGACGAGCTGCACACCGCCGCCCCCGCCGAGAGCAGTGCCGACCTGCGCAAACAGGTGCTGGCGGCGCGGGCCATCCAGGCAAAACGCTATGCGGCCCCCGGCTACGAGGGGGTGCACTGCAACGCCCAGCTCAACGCCGGGCAGGTGCGGCGCATCTGCCGCATGACCCCCGGTGCGGAACGGCTGCTCCGCGCCTCCTACGATGCACTGGGGCTTTCGGCCCGCGCCCACGACCGCATTTTGCGGGTGGCCCGCACGGTGGCCGACCTGGCCGGCAAGAGCCTGTTGGACGAGGACTCCCTGCTGGAAGCCCTGCAGTACCGCGCGCAGGAAAAAGTGGAGCTGTGAGCCTTTTTCCACCTACAAAAACACCGGCCCCTCTCCCCGGCAGCGCTGTGCTGCCAAAGGAGAAGGGCCGGTTTATTTTTGTTCGTTTTACGCCGGTGTCAGTGCCGGTTCTTGCGCAGGGCTTCCTGCAGCTCGCCCTGGATGTCCACCAGACATTCCAGCAGCAGGGGGTTGAAGGCCCCGCACTCGCCGTTCAGGATCATCTGCATGGCCTTTTCGTGAGGGTAGGCTTTTTTATAGCAGCGCTCATGGTGCCAGCGGGCGATCTGCTGCTTCTGCTGCGGCAGCTGCTCCGGGTCCTCGGGCTCAGCCTGCGGGCCGGCCCGGCGCACGGCTGCCTCAATAATGAAAAGGGGATCTCGCACATTTTTGTTGCAGTTTTATAACGCTTTCAGTGCGCTATTGTTATATTTCTGGTTTTCCAGCTGTTCCATCCGCTCGATGAACGCCAACGCGTACCGGGGCAGATAGTTCCCGGCCCGCCAGGCTGCCACCGACTCCAGCGGGAGGGTGCAGTCCCGGAGCGGAAACGCGTTGAACGGCACCGCGTTGTTCAGGTGTTCCAGCAGCTCGCCGCTCAAGAAGCCGATGCCGTACCCGTTGGCGGCCAGCGCCGCGGCTGCCCGGATGTTGCTGCTTTCCAGAATTTCGGCCGGATGCAGGCGGCGGCTCCGCAGCTCCTGCAAAATATACTGGCCCTGCCGCTGGGTCTGGTTCTGCAGCAGCAGGGTCTGCCCCTCCAGCCACTCCCAGGCAAAGCTGCCCTCCCGGGCGGCAGCCTGCTCCAGCGGGTGTCCCTTGCCGAACACGGCGTACATCCGGTCCCGGCGCAGCACCCGGTAGCTCAGGCCGGGATGCCGAGCAAAGCTCATATAAAAGGCCAGGTCGATCTCGCCTTCCAGCAGTTTGTGGTCCAGCTCGGCGCTGGGTGCTTCCTCAATGCGGAACTGCACCTGCGGGAACTGCGCGCGGAACGCCGGAAGCACCTCCGGCAGCGAAAAACTGCACCGGAACGGCGGCATGCCCACATGCAGCACACCGGTGTCTGCCCGGAGCAGGTCGGTCAGCTCCGCGTCCATCTCCCGCTTCTGGCTGAGCAGCCGCTCGGCGTGGGCCAGATACCGCTGGCCCGCATAGGTCAGCTCCAGCCGCCGCCCCGCCCGCTGGAACAGCACAAGGCCGGTGTCCCCTTCCAGTTTTTGCAGAAACTTGGAAAGGGTGGGCTGGCTGACGTAGAGCTGCTGGGCCGCGCGGGTGATGTTGCCGCACCGGGCAATGGCCGCAAAATATTCCAGATCTTTGAAGTCCATGCAGATTCCTCCCTGCTGCGTGTATTTGCCGGTTCCAGTGTACCACAAACCATGCACGCAGGCTATTCTTTTTATGAGAAAAATGAATTTTAGGAATTGTGAAAGTTGTGTTATAATCTCGCTCGTGAAATCCATCACAAATCGACCGCCCCACCCAACACGAAGATCTCTGAGGAGGAAAACCATGAAGAAAAACGGGATCCTGCACCGCATCAGCACCGCTGTGCTGGCCGGTGCCATGCTGCTGTCGCTGGCGTCCTGCGGCGCTTCCAGCAGCCAGACCGCCAGTTCCGCCGCCGGGAAAGTCACCGGCACCGGTTCGGCCAAAGGCATTGAAGGCGACGTCGTCGTGGAAGTGACCGCCGACGCCGACACCATTTATTCCATCGTTGTCACCGAGCAGAACGAGACCCAGGGCATCGGCTCTGTGGCCTGCGAACAGCTGCCGGACGCCATGGTAGCTGCCAACAGCTACAACGTGGACGGCATTGCCGGTGCCACCGTGACCAGCGACGCCCTCAAGGAGGCTGTGAAGGCCGCTCTGGAGAACGCCGGACTGGACGCTTCCGCCTTTGCCGTGGCCAAGGCTGCGGACACCACCGTGGAAAAGACCGCCGAGACGCTGGACTGTGACGTCGTGGTGGTGGGTGCCGGCGGTGCCGGTCTGACCGCCGCCGCACAGGCCGCCGAGAACGGTGCCAAGGTCATCGTGGTGGAAAAGATGCCCATCGTGGGCGGCAACAGCCTGAAGGCCACCGGCGGCATGAACGCAGCCGACACCCAGTATCAGGCCGACCTGGGCATCACCGACAGCGGGGTGCAGGAGTTCATTGAGGACACCATCAACGGCGGCCACGGCATCAACGACCGCAGCCTGGTGACCGTGATGGCCGAGCAGAGCTCCGATGCCATCGACTGGCTGACCTCCATCGGTGCCCCGCTGCCCAAGGTGGCAGCCACCGGCGGCACCACCCACAAGTATCTGCATGAGCCCGAGGACGGCAGCGCCGTGGGCAGCTATCTGGTGGAAAAGCTGAACGCTCAGGCCGAAAAGCTGGGCGTGCAGATCCTGCTGAACACCAAGGCCACCGAGATCCTGACCAACGACGGCGCTGCCTGCGGCATCAAGGCCGAGAGCACCGAGCACGACTACACCATCAACGCCAAGAGCGTGATCATTGCCGCCGGCGGCTTTGGTGCCAACTTTGAGCTGATGGCCAGCTTCAACCCGGCCCTGGCCAACGCCGTGACCACCAACCACGCCGGTGCCACCGGCGACGGCATCCTGATGGCTGAGGCCATTGGTGCCGACACCGTGGACATGGACCAGATCCAGCTGCACCCCACCGTGTATCAGGAGACCGGCATGCTGGTGTCCGAGAGCGTGCGCAGCATGGGCGGCATCCTGGTCAACGCCGAGGGCAAGCGCTTCTGCAACGACATGTCCACCCGTGACGCGGTTTCCAACGCCGAGCTGGAGCAGCCGGGCGCTTACGCCTACATCATCTTTGACCAGCGCATCGTGGACGACCTGAAGTCCTGCCAGAAGTACATCAGCAACGGCCTGACCGTCTCTTCCGACAGCTATGAGGGTCTGGCCAAGGAGATGGGCCTGACCGGCGACGCTGCCGCCAACTTTGTGGAGACCATGAACACCTGGAACGCCTCTGTGGCAGCCGGTGAGGACGCCGAGTTCGGCCGCAGCAACGGCATGGACGGCGACCTGTCCACCGCTCCCTACTACGCCATCAAGATCGCACCGGGCATCCACCACACCATGGGCGGCCTGAAAATCAACACCGATGCACAGGTGCTGGACACCGACGGCAGCATCATCCCCGGCCTGTATGCAGCCGGTGAGACCACCGGCGGTGTGCACGGCGGCAACCGCATCGGCGGCAATGCCGTGTGCGACTTCGTGGTGTTCGGCCGCATCGCCGGCAGCAACGCTTCCGCCTACGCTGCCGAGTAACCCCACTCTGCTCTCTTCTTCTTTCTTCTTTTTTGGATAAGCACAGCGCCCGCCTGCACCGGAACCACTCCGGAAGCAGGCGGGCGCTGTGTTGTTCAGGTTTCGCTCAGGGTCAGTTCGTGGTAGGTCCGGCCGTCCATGGTTTTCCACCGGAAGCAGCCGTTTTCCAACGTCATGTAGCTGTGGGCGCTGCCCTCCTTCGGCAGGCTCACCGAGCCGGGGTTCAGGTAGAGGCTGCCCTGCCCGAAGGGCTCCCACGCCGGGATGTGGGTGTGCCCGTGCAGCAGAATGTCGCCGGGGGCCAGCGGCGGCGGGGTCTTGGTGTTGTAGACATGGCCGTGGGTAGCGTACACCAGCCGTCTGCCCACCGGCAGCACGGCATAGTCTGCCAGCACCGGGAATTCCAGCACCATCTGGTCCACCTCGGCGTCACAGTTGCCGCGCACGCAGAGCAGGCGGTCCTTCATACCGTTGAGCAAAGGCATGACCTGCTTGGGCGCATAGCCCTCCGGCAGATCGTTGCGGGGGCCGTGGTAGAGCAGGTCCCCCAACAGCAGCAGCCGGTCGGCCTGTTCCCGTTCAAACGCCTGCTGCATCTGGCTGGCATAGAAATACGACCCGTGCAGGTCGGACGCGATCATCCATTTCATGCGGGTTTCTCCTTTTTATAAAAGCTACAATTTTATTGTAACCCCTGCACAAAAAATGGTCAAGCCTATAAAAGTCATACTTTTTTCGTCCAGCCTCCTTGACAATGCCTCGGGGATGTGGTATCCTTCAGTCAATAAAAACCGTGTGGATTTTTACAGCACTATGCTACTTTTCGCCACACAATGACTTCAAAAAAGCCATTGTGTGGCTTTTTTGCGTCTGCGTTTGTTTTCGAGCAGTCTCGCCCTGACGATTCCGCGGCTGCAGTAATTCATTTCTTTTCTCTACAGGAGCAATGCAAACACTATGAACGAGACCTTTATGAAAGAAAAATCGGTGCTGCCGCTGCTGGTATCCATGGCACTGCCGAACGTTATCTCCATGCTGGTGAACAGCCTGTACAACATCGTGGACAGCCTGTTCGTGGCTCGTATCAGCGAGGATGCCATGACTGCCCTCAGTCTGGTGTATCCCATCCAGAACTTTGCCAACGCCATTGCCATTGGCTTTGGCATTGGCATCAATGCCATGATCGCACTGTACCTTGGCGCGGGCGACCACAAAAAGGCCGAGACTGCCGCCACCCACGGCATGGCGCTGAGCCTGATGCACGGCATTCTCATCACCATTGTCAGCATTGTCATCATGCCGGGCTTTTTGCGCCGGTTCACCAGCGACGCAGGCCTGATCGCATCCGGCATCACCTACTCCACCATCGTATTCCTGTTTGCCACCATCAACATGGCGGCACTGGCCTTTGAAAAGATGTTTCAGGCCGTGGGCCGCATGAAGGTGACTATGGCGGCGCTGATCTTCGGCTGTGTGTGCAACATCCTTCTGGACCCCATCCTGATCTTCGGCCTTGGCCCGGTGCCTGCCATGGGCATTGCAGGTGCGGCCCTTGCCACCGGCATCGGCCAGCTGCTGAGCCTGTGCGTTTACCTCTTCGTTTACGTCCGTACTGAGCTGCCTGTCCGACTGCGCCGCAGCTGCCTGCGCCCGGATGCCGCACTGGACGGCAGACTGTATGCCATCGGCGTGCCGGCCATCCTCAATCTGGCCCTGCCCTCTCTGCTGGTCACCTTCCTGAACGGCCTGCTGGCGGGCTTTTCTCAGAGCTACGTGGTGGTGCTGGGCATTTACTACAAGCTGCAGACCTTCCTGTATCTGCCCGCCAACGGCATCGTGCAGGGTATGCGCCCGCTCATTGGCTACAATTACGGTGCCAAGCAGCACGCCCGCGTGAAAAAGCTCTACGAACTCACCCTCATCATGAGTGCTGTCATCATGGCTGCGGGCACGGTCATCTGCCTGTTCGCTTCCCGCCCGCTGATGCAGCTGTTCACCTCCAACCCCGAAACCGTCGCCATCGGCCAGACTGCCCTGCGCATCATCTGTCTGGGCTTTGTGGTTTCTGCCGTATCCACCACCTCTTCCGGTGCACTGGAAGGCCTTGGCAAGGGCGCAGAATCGCTGGTCATCTCGCTGTGCCGCTACATCGTATTCATCATGCCGCTGGCCGCTGTGCTGTGCCATTTCCTTGGTGCCAACGGTGTGTGGCATGCATTCTGGATCACCGAAGTGCTGTCCGCCATCGTGGCTTACCCGGTGTACCGCAAGGCAGTTGGAAAGTGCTGAGCCTTCTTGAAAGCGCTGGACGGCGAAGGCCAAGTAAAATAAAATAGTTTCAAGCAGTTGAGGGAGAGTTTGCCAAAAGCCCTCCCTCTTTTTTGTGCATTTTATTTGACAGTGCGCAAAAACTGCGGTAAAATGAGGTGTTTATTTTCCGGCATTGCGGCTGGAAAATCGCAATTTAACAGAGGATGTGGGAAAAATATGATCGAGACGATCACGGCCGTCAATCAGGCGGTCAACCAATTCATCTGGGGCGTGCCCGCCATGGTGTGCATCATCGGCGTAGGCCTGCTCCTGAGCGTTCGCACGGGCTTTTTGCAGATCCGCAAATTTCCCTACGCCATCAAGACCACCATCGGACGCATGTTCCGCAAAAAGGATGCTTCCGATGGTGCCATGACCCCCTTTCAGGCGGTGTGCACCGCGCTGGCCGGCACCGTGGGCACCGGCAACATTGCCGGTGTGGCAGGCGCGATCGCCATTGGCGGACCGGGTGCCGTGTTCTGGATGTGGTGTTCTGCCCTGCTGGGCATGTGCACCAAGTTTGCCGAGGTCACGCTGGCGGTGCACTACCGTGAGCGCAGCGAGGCGGGCGAATGGGTAGGCGGCCCCATGTACTACATTAAAAACGGCCTGAGCAAGCATTGGCAGTTTCTTGCTGTGCTGTATTCCCTGTTTGGCGTGCTGACCGTGTTTGGCACCGGCAATGCCACACAGGTAAATACCATCGTTGCCGCTATCGATACCGCTCTGCTGGAGTACGGCGTGGTGGGCGGCGGTGCGCTTTCTACCCTGAACCTCGTGGTTGGCATCGCAGTGGCCATGCTGGTGGCCATGGTGCTGCTGGGCGGCATCAAGCGCATTGGCAGCGTGAGCGAAAAGCTGGTGCCCTTTATGGCTCTGTTCTACATCGTGCTGTCCGTGGGCGTTATGGTGCTGAACTTTGAGCGCCTGCCCTATGTGTTCGAGTCCATCATTGCGGGTGCGTTCAACCCGGCAGCGTTCACCGGCGGCACCATCGGCAGCCTGTTCGTCAGTATGCAGAAGGGTGTGTCCCGCGGCATTTTCTCCAACGAGGCCGGCCTTGGCACCGGTTCCATTGCCCACGCCTGCGCCGACACCAAAAAGCCGGTCAAGCAGGGCATGTTCGGCATCTTTGAAGTGTTTGCTGATACCATCGTCATCTGCACCCTGACTGCCATGGTCATTCTGTGCAGCGGCACCACCGTGAACTACGGCACCGCAGCCGGTGCAGAGCTGACCATCAGCGGCTTTACCACCACCTACGGCGGCTGGGCTTCCATCTTTACCGCCGTGGCCCTGTGCTGCTTTGCTTTTTCCACCATCATCGGCTGGGGCCTGTATGGTTCCCGGTTCCTGGTATTCCTGTGCCGCAGCGATAAGGTGGCAAAGCCCTTCTTTCTGGTCTACTCCTTTGTGTCCATTCTGGGCGCAACGATGGATCTGGGCCTGCTGTGGAGCATCGCCGACACCTTCAACGGCCTGATGAGCATTCCGAACCTGCTCGCGCTGCTGCTGCTTTCCGGCACAGTGGTCAGGCTGACCAAAGAATTTTTTGCATCGGAGGGCTGATTGCCCACAACAAAAAGAGGCTGTTGAACTTTCGGCTAAAACGATGTGCAACAGCCTCTTTTGTTATTCGGGCAGGTGTACCGGTACCCATGCCACACAGTGCACCCAGCAATCGCCGTCCTTGCGGGTATAGCAGAACACCTTGCGGAACAAGATATCCCCCGGCACAAGGTTCAGCTGCCGGGCGCGCTCCATTCTGGACACCGCCATTGGTCTGATCATTGCACTGCTGGTGAACTATTTCCTGCCGCGGGAGCGGGTGGTGCGCCTGTGGGAGGGCTTCAAAAAGCGTCTCGGCCTTTGCCGATAAAAAGCATCCAAAAAATACTGTACGAAACCCGGAACTTTTTCAGGGCCAAAACGGCTCCAAAAGGTTCCGGATCTTTGATTTTTCGCAATTTCCCTGCGCAGGCTGCTACCGCATTTTTTCAATCCCCTTATTCTGCCCGCGTCCGGCTCTTTTCAACCCGGACAGTTCATGTTACAATATACATTAGAGATAAAAAATGAATCGAGGGAATGAACCTTGGATTTTTATGGTACCATCGGCCCGGCCTGCGCACAGCCGGCGATCTTGCAGCACATGGTGGAAGCCGGCATGACCGGCATCCGCATGAATCTTTCCCACGGGCCGCTGGCGGCGCACACCGACTGGCTGGCCATGATCCGCGCAGCCGGCATCCGCCAGCTGCTGATCGACCTGCAGGGGCCGGAACTGCGCATCGGCACGCTGGCAGAGCCTGTTGCTCTGGTTGAGGGCAGCTCTGTACGCCTTGGCGCAGACGGCGTACCTTGCCCGGCAGCTCTGGTACAGGCGGCTGCGCCCGGACAGCAGCTTCTGCTGGACGACGGCAAGCTTCTGGTGCAGGTCACACAGGCATTGCCGGAAGCCCTTGTGTGCACCGTGGTGCGCGGCGGCACCCTGCAGAGCCGCAAAAGCATTGCTGCACCGGGCCTTGCGGTGCCCTCGCCTACCCTGACGGAGGAAGACCTGCAGAACCTGAAAATTGCAAAGCAGTGCGGTGTTACCGGTGTGATGCTGCCTTTTGTGCGCGGCAAAGCAGATATTCTGGCCCTGCGCCATGCGCTGGAAGAAGCCGGGGCTGCGGATATCCGTATCTTTGCCAAAATTGAAAACATGACCGGTGTGCGTGCCCTGCCGGAATTCATCCACCTTGTAGATGAGATTGTCATTGCCCGGGGCGACCTTGGCAATTCCATGCCGCTGTGGGAGCTGCCCCGCTGCCAGAAGCAGCTTTCCGCCGCCTGCCGGGCTGCCGGTGTGCCTTTTATGGTGGTGACCCAGATGCTGGACAGCATGTGCACCCGCGCCGTGCCCACCCGTGCCGAGGTGAGTGACATTTACAACGCCGTGCTGGACGGTGCCGCCAGCGTCATGCTGACCGGCGAGACTGCTGCCGGACAGTACCCGATGCAGGCCATGGAATATCTGGTGCGCACAGCGCAGACAGCCCTTGCCTGACCTTTGCGGAGTTTTTGCGCAAAAGGGATGGCGCATTGTGTCAGAATACGGTATAATAGACGTAAATATTTCTTGTTCAGAAAGGTTTTTTGCTATGGGAATCGTTGTGCTCGGTGCTGTTTTTGTGGATATCAAAGGCTATCCCCTTTCCGCCTATATTCCGGGCGGGCGCAATGCCGGCCGCATTGAGCAGGTACACGGCGGAGTGAGCCGCAACGTGGTGGAGGATATCGCCAATGTAGAGCTGCGCCCTACCTTTGTCAGTCTGGTGGACGACACCGGCATGGGACAGGATGTGATCAACAAGCTGGAGAACCACAAGGTGAACACCAAGTACATCCAGCGCGTGCCGGACGGCATGGGCACCTGGCTGGCCATCTTTGACAACGACGGCGATGTGCATGCAGCCATTTCCAAGCGGCCGGACACCACTCCCCTCACCGGCCTTTTAAAGGAAAAGGGCGACGAGATCTTTGCCGACTGCGATGCCATTGCGCTGGAGCTGGATCTGGAAAAAGATACTGTAAAACAGGTGCTGCACTACGCCAAAAAGTACAACAAAAAGGTTTTTGCGGCCATTTCCAACATGAGTATTGCCATGGAGCGCCGGGATTTCCTGCAGCAGATCGATTGCTTTGTGTGTAACCAGCAGGAAGCCGGGCTGCTGTTCTCCGATGATTACGGTCATCTGGCTCCGGACGAAATGTGCAGGGTTCTGGCCGTCAATGTGCACAGCGCCAACATTCCCAGTATGGTGATCACCATGGGCGGTCAGGGTGCCGTATATGCCCGCGCCAACGGCGAGTGCGGCGTGGTGCCTGCCAAGAAGGTGGATGTGATCGACACCACCGGCGCAGGCGATGCCTTCTTTGCCGGCACCACCATCGGCCTGACCTATGGCAAAACGCTGGCCGAGTCCTGCGAGATCGGCAGCCGACTGGCCGCATCGGTCATCTGCATCACCGAGAACGTCTGCCCCCGCTTCCGCCCGCTGGAATTCGGGCTGGATGTGCCGGTGGTGGATTGACGCTGCTCCCTCTGAGCACAGGAGCTTCTGCTTCTTATCGAAAAATCGGTTGAATCCCCTCCCCGGCTGTGATACACTGGGGATATTGAATTTGTGAAAAGAGGAAAATCCAATGAATCAAAAACAGCACAAGCGGAGCGCCTTTTCGGGCAAGATCGGCTTCGTTCTCTCCGCAGCAGGCGCGTCGGTGGGCCTCGGCAACATCTGGCGCTTCCCCTATCTTGCGGCCAAGTACGGCGGCGGCATCTTCCTGCTCATCTACATCATCCTCGCCTTCACCTTCGGCTACACCATGATCGTAGCCGAGACGGCGCTGGGCCGGATGACCAGGAAAAGCCCGGTGGGCGCATTCGCCGCCGTCCGCAAGGGCGAGCGCTCCTTCGGCGGCTGGATCAATGCCATCATCCCCATCCTCATCGTGCCTTATTACTCGGTCATCGGCGGCTGGGTCATCCGGTATCTGGCCGACTACGTCAGCGGCCACGGCAGTGAGCTGGCCACAGACGGCTACTTTTCGGCCTTCATTTCCAGCGGCGCTTCGGCGGAGATCTGCTTTGTCATCTTTACCATCTTCACCCTCGCCATCATCTTTGCAGGCGTGCGCAACGGCGTGGAGCGGGTCTCCAAGGTGATGATGCCCATCCTCGTGGTGCTGTCCGTCATCATCGCGGGCTACTCCGTCACCCGCCCGGGTGCGCTGGAGGGCGTGAAGTATTTCCTCGTGCCGAATCTCTCCAATTTCTCCTGGATGACCGTCGTGACCGCCATGGGGCAGATGTTCTACTCCCTCTCCATCGCAATGGGCATCCTCGTCACCTTCGGCTCCTACATGAAGAAGGATGTCTCCATCGAGGAGTCCACCGAGAACGTGGAGATCTTCGACACGGCCATTGCCATCATGGCGGGCCTGATGATCATTCCGGCGGTCTTCTCCTTCTCGGGCGGCGACCCGGACACCCTGCAGGCCGGCCCGGCCCTCATGTTCATCACCATCCCGAAGGTCTTTGAGAGCATGGGTCTCGGCACCGTGGTGGGCATCCTCTTCTTTACGCTGGTACTGTTTGCCGCCGTCACCAGTTCCATCGCCCTGACGGAAAGCGCTGTCTCCACCTTCGAGGACGAGCTGGGCTGGGACCGTAAGCAGGCCACCGTCCTCATCGGCATCATCATGCTGGTGCTGGGCAGTCTGTCGGCTCTGGGCTACGGCCCGCTGGCCCGGTTCACGGTCTTCGGGATGCAGTTCCTTGACTTCTTCGATTTCCTTACCAACTCGGTCATGATGCCCATTGCAGCCATCACCATCTGCCTGCTGGTATCCCGGGTCATCGGTGTGGAGAAGATCGAGGAAGAGGTCACGCTGGAAGGCAAGCCCTTCCGCCGCAAGCGCATCTTCAACTTTATGATAAAGTACCTCTGCCCCATCTTCGCGGCCATCATCCTCATCAGCTCGGTGGCAAACGCGCTGGGTGTCATCTCCATGTAAGCAGACAACAAAAAGCGCTGGAAGCCTTTACACCGCTTCCAGCGCTTTTCTTATGCTCGTTTCAGGATGCTCTTTATCTCGTCCAGATTCTTTGCAAAATAAATGCCGCTCTGCCGCTCGGGGCTGGACAGCCCCATCTCGACCATGTGGGCCAGCAGAGCTTTCAGGCCGGCGTAGTAGCCGTCGAGGTCGTAGAGGATGCAGGGCGCGTCCAGATGACCCAGCGAGACCTTGGACATCACCTCCGTGATCTCTTCCAGCGTGCCGGTGCCGCCGGGAAATGCGATAAAGGCGTCGCCCAGCTCGATCATCCTGGTCTTGCGCTCGGTCATGTCCTGGGTGACGATGAGCCTGGTCAGGCCGTCATACTGCACCTCGGAGTCGATGAAAAACTGCGGCTCTACGCCGGTCACTTCGCCGCCCGCCGTCAGGACGCTGTGGGCCAGACGGCCCATCAGGCCGCTGCGGGAGCCGCCGTAGACCAGAGCGTTCCCGCTCTCGCCGATCCAGCGGCCCAGCTCCTCCACCGCCTGTTTCAGGGCCGGGTCGCTGCCCTCATTGGCCCCCAGATAGACCGTAATATTCATCGGTATTCCCTCCGTTATCTTGCCCATGTCATTTCCTGATTCGGGCCTGTATAATCAAACTTACCGTCGTTCTTCTCTTCCAGCGCTTTTATCATGTGATACGCAAACTCATTGTAGGGCGTCGGGATGCCCAGCTCTTTGCCCATCCGGATGAGCGCACCCGAGAACATATCGATCTCGGTATGGCGTCCGGCGTCGAGGTCTTGCAGCGTCGAGTAGCGGGCCGAGGGCTTGACGGCGCAGCCCTTGCCGGACACGGCATCCACCTTCTGCATATCGATGCCTTTGGCTGCGGCAATGACTTCCAGCTCACGGCGGAGACCGTCGCTGATGGCCTTCATATGGACGCTGTCACGGTAGCAGCCTACGCCTGCGCCGAGGATGGCCTGGGGCAGATTGTTGCAGACGTTGAGGCGGAACTTGCTCCACATCTCTTCCCGGATGCAGTCGGTGGCCCGGAAGTGCAGCTCTGTACCGCCGAACAAAGCCTCCACGGCCTTGACGCGGGGGCTGTCGCAGGGCGGCTCCTTCTCCCCGAAGATGATGCCAACGGTGGTCGCCGGGTCGAAATGGAAGCCGTCAGCCTCCTTGTGGGACGCCACTTTGATGAGGGAGTAAAGCAGATGCTCCCCACCCACGGCAGAGGCGATGATGTCCTCGCTGTCCACGCCGTTCATCAGGCTCATGATGGTGGTGCGGGGGCCGGTGACGGCTTTGATGCTGTCCAGTGCGCCGGGCAGCGCACCGTATTTCAGGCAGACGATGAGAAGGTCGGCGTCATGGGCCTGCCCGGGCGTCCAGACTGCCGGACGGTAGACTTTACCGTTGATGGCACAGCCATCTTTTGCCAGACGCTCGCCGCGCGGGCCATCGGCCACCACGCCAAGCTCAATGTCCCTGCGGGCCGAAAGCCCCCAGATGACATAGGAGCCGACCGCACCGGCTCCCAGAACTGCAACTTTTCTGATGTCCATGACCTTCTACCTCACTGTCGTTTTCCAGCCTTTATCATGAAGCTATTATACCATGCTTTCCTCTTCCGGAAAAGCCCGGAGTGTTTCATTTTTGGACGTCAAAAATCTTTGACTTTTATCGAAAAGTTATAATAAAAGTGTAGAATCTCTCTGGCAAATAGAATCTTTGCCAAAAAAGGGCTTGATTTTTTTCGAAAACGGACTAGAATATCTTTTTGCAGAAGGGTCTTGCCTGTACGGCCCTCCCGCAAAACTATTTTCAAATATGAGGAGATTTTCGATATGAAACTCAAGAATGTTGCTGTTACCGTTGCTGCTCTGGTCCTGGCTGTCAGCATGACTGCCTGCGGCAGCTCTTCTTCTACCGCTGCTTCCACCTCTGAGGCTGCTTCTGCTGCCGCTCAGTCTGAGGCTGCTTCCACCTCTGCCGTGGCCGAGGAGAACAGCGCTTCCTCCGAGGCTGCAAGCGAGGCTGCATCTTCTGAGGCTGCTTCTGAGGTCTCCAGCGAGGCTGCTTCTTCTGAGGCTGCTTCCTCCGAGGTCGCTTCTTCCACTGCCGCCTGAGATCGTCTGGCAGCACCCCCCAAAGCATGAGCAAAGGCTCCGGCCTCGCCCCCACCGGGCAGGCCGGGGCCTTTTTTGCCCTGCGGCGCAAAGAGACCCCCGGCACCATGCGGAAGTGCCGGGGGCTTTTGCAATAAGGAGGCAAGCGGAGCTTTGCGGTAAACTCCGCCTCCGGGGATGGTTAGTCTTTCACCAGATCGCTGTGGTCTGCCTCCACCAGCAGCAGGGTGGGCTCTTCGGCCCCACGGTGGGTGAGGTAGAACACCTCGCTGCCGCTGCCCTGTGCCAGCAGGTCGTTGATGGCAAAGCTGCTGGTCTGGCCATTGGTGACGAACTGGATGGTCTGTGCGCCGTGCTCCTGCAGGTAGCGCAGGATATCCAGGTCGCCGGTAAGGGTGGCAGTGTCGTAGGCACCGGTGTAGGTGCGCAGGGTGCCGTTCTGGCTCACCGTAAAGGGCTGGTCCATGCCCTCAGCGTCCACCACCCGCAGCTCAAGGGCGCTGTTGGTGTTGACAGGCTGGCCCTCGGTGGCACCGCACTTGGTGCAGGTGTGGGTGCCGTCGCCGTTGTCCTTCCAGTGGTGGCCGGTGGCGGGGATGACCGTGCCGTCTTTGATTTTCTGATTGCAGCCGTCGCAATAAGTGTCGCCGGTATAGCCGTCTGTGGTGCAGGTGGCATCCTTCTTACCGACAATATAGGTTCCATGGCCGGCATGGTTATTGCTATTCATTGGAATGGGCTGGGTCTCCACATGGCTGGGGTCATTGTGGCAGTGGCGAGTCTTCACGCCCTTTGTGGTGCAGGTGGCGGGGGTGGTCACTACCCAGTCGTCCCGATAATCATGGTTCAGGGCAGGGATGGTCTGCGTCTTTGTTTCATCACAGCGAGAGCATTTCCAGACAATAGTTCCCGCTCTCTCACAGGTAGCAGGCGTTTCGGACTGCTTTACTGTAAAGTCATGGCCCAGTGCGTCAATCGTCTCCGTCCACTGTTCGGTGTGCTCCGGATAAGCAGCATTGTTATTGCTCTCATAGGTGCATCCGTACTTCACCCAGCCCTCTTCCGTGCAGGTGGGCTCTTGGCGGCCGATCTCGTTTTTGGTGCAAACATTTTTGCCATGGACGATCTTTTGCAGCCTGCCTTTACTGTAGTACCACAGCTCCGTATTATCGCCAATGGTGTTTACAAGGCCGCCGGCTGCGGGGTTATTTCTTGTGCCTACCGCAGCCTCAGCACCTTTCACATTGATATACTTAGCATCCGGCGATTTCCATGGTTTCATTTTAAGCAGCACATTGTTGCCGATGTTGACCTCGGTGGCGGAAATCGCACCATATTTTCCAAATATTTCAATGTAATCGCCGATCTTAACTTTTCCGTTTGTTCCGCCGTCAATGTTCACTACAACTTTTCTGTTCGAATCGACCCGAATATCCCCACCGCCGATGCTGGAGCCTGAATTGTCCGGCTCTGCATTTGCATAAACATTGTCTGTATCAATGGTAACATTGTCCTTTATGTTGACCTCCACATTTCCATCCTTACTTCCGATCGCAGTGGAATTTCTGATGTTCGCCGTCCAGATGGTCGAATGGCCCTGAATGGTGACCTTGGTATCTTTTGCGCCATTGCCAATGGCAGAGCCGCAGAACCCGGTTGCCGTGACATGGACATCTTCCTGCTCTGCGGTAGCCCCGGCCGTACCAATGGTCACCTCTGCTTCGGTGTCCTTGCCATTATCTCCGGCAGCGCCGATGGCGGCCCCATCGCCAGTGTCACTCCTTGCAGCGACCGTTGCATGGTCACAGATCACGATGCCCTTTGCCGAGCCACCGTAATAGCTGCCCCACCCAGCACTGCCGCCGCCGATGGCAGCGCCATCGCGGGCGGTTGCCTTCACCTTGGAATGCCCCCGGATGATGATGTTTTTTGCATTTCCTGCAAAGCCGCCGCCAATGCCTGCGCCACCCCCGTCGCCTGTTGCGTCAACGGTCGCATAGCCCTGGATGATGATGTTTTCTGCATCTCCAGGTTTTTCCTCTCCATAGTAGCCGCCGCCGCCAATGCCTGCGCCATTCCCGCTGCCTGTTGCGTGAACCGTTGCATAGCCCTCGATGGTGATGTTTTTTGTGCCTTCGGCAGCACTTCCCCCGATGCCTGCCGCTCCGTTCCCACCTGCACCTTTTGCAGTCAGGCTGCCGGAGGTACCTGATTTGGTGGCGGTGATCTCATTTCCCCTGTCATCGGTCTCGTCTGTGATGATCAGCGTTCCCTCTCCCTGCTTGCGCAGTCCTGCCTGATAGCTTGCCGGATAATCGGTTCCAGAACTATCCAAAACATTCTGGCCGTCCAGCTCAACTTTTGTCTTTCCGTCGCCGGAGACATCCATTGCAGCTTTATTAACTTTCTTCTCCACCTTAATATTCACATTGCTGAGCCGGATCTTGAGTTCCTTGGCCGCTTTGCCCACCCAGTTATTGACGACATTGATGACATTCGTGGTGGGGTTATCGGCGCTGCCCACTGGCGAGGCAGGAGTGGTGGGGGTGTCGGCCAGAGTGGCCTCCGGGGTCTTTGCCGTAGGGGCGGCAAAGGTGGTGGGGGCGAGTTTCGTGGCCTGCTGCTCCGGATTCGGGTCTGCCGGGGCGTACTCGTACACCACATCCTTCTTGGGGGGCTCCGTGGGGTCGTCCGTAGGATTCTCCGTGGGTTTCTCTGTGGGATTATCAGTGGGGTTCTCCGTGGGATTCTCCGTGGGGTCCTTGCCCTCCTCAGAGTCCTCCTCTTCCTCGCTCAGGGTAAAGGCTACGTCCGGGTCAGGCTGGCCCTCCCCGGCAGCAGGCCCGGCTGCGTCCGCAGTACCGGCTGCTTCCAGCTCCTGCGTGGCGGCACCGGCGGCAGGGGCTACCGCAGGCTTTGCCTGGGTACCCTCAGCACGCTTAGCCTCCGTCAGGGTGGTATCCGCTTCGCTGGTGCCGTCCTTGATCACAATTTCTTTGCTCTTATCTTCGTAGGTGGTTCCCCCCTGAGTTACTTTCACATACTTCTCGCCGTTCGCATCCGTCACGGTCTCTACGTCAATGCTGCCGTTGCCGATATAGTAAATATCCGCAAAGGCCGGGGCTGCAATGGATGTGACGATAGACATGATGGCTGCTGTAGACAGCACCCGCAGAGCTAAATCTTTTCGCTGCATACAAAATCCTCCCTGTTGTACATTCAAAACCTGTCCCGCAGCAAAAAGGATACCTCGTTCGCCTCCGCATGGCGGGCATCCCGGGGTGTCGTTCCCGCTTTCTGCACCAACTCGGCACAGGTCTTTTCACCATTTTCCCCCCCCCCCCTATACATTTTTCAATAGCAATAATCTACAAAGTTTCGCCATTTTATTTGTTTACTTTTTGTCGGGCCGGAAATGCAAAAAACACCCTTCCCCTGCCGGTCAAGGCAAAGAAAGGGTGTTTTTATGCCCGACAACAGGCCCGGCGGGGCAGCCTCTCAGACAAAATCCTCCCGCATGGGGGTGAAGATGTCCAGCAGGATGCCGGCCTCGGTGCAGACACAGCCGTGCTCCACGCCGTCCTCCTTCAGGATGGTATCCCCTGCCCTCACAGTGTGGGTCACGCCGTCCACCGTGAAATCGAACGCACCCGACACCACATAGGTGATCTGGGTGTGGGGGTGGTGATGCAATGCGCCCACGGCCCCCTTTTCAAAGGTGTTCTCCACGCACATCAGGCCGTCGGTGTAGGCCAGCACCCGGCGGGTGACGCCCTCGCCTGCCGCCTGCGGCAGAGCCTCTGCATGATAGACCCAGCGCTGTTTCTTCTCGGGAAGCTTCATATCCATTCCTCGTTTTCCGCCGCCAGACTGCGGCTTTTTCTTCTATTATAGCGGCCTTGGGGCTGGATTACAAGCTTGATTTGAGCGGGTGGCGCAGGATGGTCTTCCGCTTTTCTGGCGCGGTGCGGTTGGGGTCGGAGAGATAGAGCTCGTGATGGAAGCGCATCTCAGAGAACTCCACCGCATAGCCCTGCTCTGCCGCAAAGGCATCCATCCGGGCCAGCGTCTCAGGCTCGTCGTCGTAAGAGCCGAGGTGCATACACTGGACACAGAGGCCCTCATTGTAGGTGAAGAACTCGACCTTGGAGAAATCCTTTTTCTTTTTGGCTGTCGCTTCCCGGACCGCCCAGTCGAACTCTTCCCGGGTCACGAACTCCGGCAGGCGGAGCATGGATGTCCAGTGGAAGCTTTCCTTCCCGGTCCCCGTCTGTTCCCACAGCCCTTCCAGCGGAGGCACTACGAAGTCAAAGTAACCGTCCACCCGGTGACTGCCCTTCTTGCTCATCTTGATGGTGTAGAGCAGGCCATACAGCAGCTCGATGGCTGCTTTGTACTCGCCTGTAGGGTCGTTGGGGTCGCCCTGCCCCCGCACTGCGGCAAAGGTCATGGCTGGCACGGTGACAAACTGCGGCTCACGAGGTGGTTGGTAGAGTGCCTTATATTCCTTCTTATAATCAAACGCCATCGTCGCTGACCTCCTCTGCCTGTCCAGCAGCTCCTTCGTCAGTGTGTCCGACAGCTCACGTCGGTCCAAACCAAGTTCCAGTGCTGCTTGTTTTTTCATCGCCAGTATACCACGACAACCAATCTTTGTAAACCATAAAGTTGTGCTATGCGCCGCAAAAAAATCCTCTGTCTGGAAAGGCAGAGGATGCAAACAAAAAAGACCTTCCCACTCTCCGGAATGGGAAGGTCTTTATCAGTGCTTAGTTCGCCTTAGAACTGACGTTCAAGGACAAGATCACTCAATGATCTTGCCGACGACGCCGGAACCAACGGTACGGCCACCCTCACGGATAGCGAAACGCAGGCCCTCTTCCATAG
>OOCL01000777.1_pt1 | contig 22176 bp, 18 predicted proteins | sample 1671211 | NCBI WGS metagenome assembly OOCL01 (sample SAMN06348133, study PRJEB24527) | human gut metagenome | biome: human gut; feature: ankylosing spondylitis patient; material: feces | host: Homo sapiens | place: China | collected 2015-10 | reverse complement strand
TTAGAATCAGCGATGCTGAACGCAAGCAAATCGAAGCCCGTATCCTTGCCAGCGGCATGATGAAGAAAGATTACTTTGTCCGTTCATGCATCTATAACCACATCTGCGTTGTCGGCAAGAAAGAAACCATATATCCTCTGGTACAGACTGTGAATGCATTGTATCTACAGATACTTGATATGCAAAAAGCATTTACATCATCAGACCGAAATATTGATACACTTCCTTCTTCCGATGATATTAAGGAATTACATACCGAATACACCAATATGCTTACAGCTATCATTGACCTGCTGGATGGTGCAAAGTATCTGTGGGAAGGAGACCGCAATGAACAACAATCTTAATTTCCTGTTCGGTATGTATGATTCTGCTACCGACTCCATCATTGTCAATATTAGTGAGAATTCCGTTCTTGTTATCTGTTGTAAGGAATGTAATTCTTCCGTTATCTTTGAAGAACCGAATGATATTGTATATCTGTACTGGTTGGCAAAAGACTCACCTCTTACATATGCCAAGCTCGCACTGAAAGCAAATGGTCTGCAGGATTATGTGGATGGGATGAGTGAGTTGAATTAAACAATCTCATATGGCTGTACAAATAATTAAATTGTGCAGCCACATATACACTAATTTACCATGCCCAAAGAATCTTTTTATCATCTATATTTAACATATCATCATGCTCAAATCTAAATATCTCTCTATCTTCATTGACATAAGCTACTTTTAAAGATTTTTCAAAATCTTGTTCTTCAATTCTACTATACGAAAATCCTATTCTGCAAAAACCATACTCAGTTCCCCTAGATAAATTAACTTTTACATCTACACTGCAATCTCTATCCCACCTTATCCAATTTTCACCATTCTTAGGATAATACACTCTGATTGTGTCCTTTGCCATTTGATCATTATACAATAAAAATATTCCCGATACAATCGTTCTCTATCATTTACAATTCTTACAATTTTATCACCTACTATTTGATTCCTTATATCATGATAATCCTCATTGTTTAATTCAAACCAATTATCTAAGATTGCCATTCCCAATGATATTGCAAGTTTTTTTTCGTCATTAAATGCACATCGTTCAACAGCTATCGTAAGAATAAAACTTCTATACAAGTCGTTTAATGATTTATTTCCCATAATCCATACAAAATGTCTTTGTATCGCAGGAGATTTTATAATATAATCAGCAAACGAATCATCCACTCCTTCCGTTGCTTCACAAGCTTTCTTTATAGCCTTTTTCCATAACTCATTATTCTTTAAGACTTCAAACGAGCTACATATGTACTCCGTCACCAAACTTGTAACTTTTTCACTTATCTTGTCATCTATTTTCTTCACATGAATCACCTCTTTTTTACAATCCCATAAATGAAATCATGTCCTCAAAACCTTTTTCAATATGCTCCGATAATGTAAGTCCCTTATTATCTCTTATAAATTCCAAGAACTCTGGCATATCTAACAATATTTTTTGTACAATTTGTTTTTCTTTAATCTGTAAAATTGCATGCATCGGATCTCCTATTTCCTCTATCTCAATTTCCAATTCTTTATCAACAGAACTCCAATATTTACTATATTTTGCCTGTCCTAACGCAGAGTAGACATCCGCACTAATACCTTCTTGGGGAATATTTTTATAATATTTTGCATCATCGTCTCCCAATACAATAAAAAGTAGCTTTTTTGAAAAGTAACTATCTTTTACAACTTCCAACATTTCAAACATACAATTCCTAGATTTCAAATAATTATCACTTATTATTGTTATTACATAATCGTGTTTCTCGATTGACTGCATAAATCGCTTAAAACTTTCATGATACTCAACATCTCTAATATCCCTTGAAATCTTTGCCTTATCACAAATATAAGGTGCAATGTTCTCTTCTAAACAATCCGCAATATCCATATCTTTTTGGCAATATGACAAAAAAATAGTTACCACTTTATTTTCTTGATTTTCAGCTACATCTTCACAATCTATAAAACAAAGCTCTATATAGGTTCTGATTGCTACTACAAATGGCTCTATTGATTTTCTCACAAATGCTTCAATATTATCTGAGAATTTATTACTTCCTGTATATCCCATACACAATCCTATAAGACTTTTAGGTCCATCAAGTATATATTGCAACAGTTGATATCCATAACTAACCAATTCTTCTTGTTTCGCTGGAAGCATAAGCACATTTCTCCATCCTTTATCTGCAAAAATTTGTTCAAAATCATACTCTTGTGTTTTGCATTCATTTATATAATTCCTAATAATTTCTGTTTCAGATATAAAATCAAAAAATTGTTGAATACAATACATTTCTTCTTGTGAATTCATTTTTAACATTTGAGAAGACAAAGTTCTATATTGTAAAGATATTTTCTGTATTTCTTTTCTGTTCATTATTCCATCCTCCCGCATACAGGACAATATGTTCCCGTTTCTTTATCCATGTTCGTAACTTTTATATCAATGTTACAACATTTCTTTGCACACTTTGTATAATCATCAGATGGTGTGTACAACTCCTTCTCATGTTCTCTTTTAGGACTTTTCATAGACATTTTAACAAATCCACTTTTATTGATCTTTTTAATACACTTACCCACTGTCCGTTCTAACTCATCAAGCATATAATTCATCGCCATCTGCTGTGCTTTTTCCAAAACTTCTGGCACAAAAAATGTATTTATTTTATTAGGTAAACCACATATCGGACAAAAGAAATTTATATTATCATCACTCTCATATACATCTTGATGTAACATGAATCTATTTTTACAGAAATCACATTCCAGCTCTATAAAATTTTCTTTGTCTAGTGGAACTGATATCTCCATCAGGGTGTTTCCCATATTTGCCTCCATTTCTGTCGATAGAATCTATCATAATACCTCTTTCATAAGTCTCAAGTCAGTCTCAAAATTTCATCCACAAAATGAGACTGAGTGAGACTATCTTGAGACTGAGTTTTTCTTACAAATTGAAAAATCATTGATTTTACTGCATTTCTTCGATTTATCCTAGTCTCATCCAGTATCAAATCTCATGAGACTTTGGTGAGACTATCTTGAGACTTGGTGAGACTAAGTGGGTTACAAAGTCCATGTTGATGTCTTTTTATCATACATCGCACCCGTAACTTTTTTAATTTTTGCATAATCCCTGAATACCGTTGCTCTTGATATGTCAAGTTCTGCCATTACCTGCTCAACAGACAAATGAAGATTTTCGCATATCATATTGTAAATCTTTTGTTCTCTTTCAGATAATATTTTCTGCTCCCGTGCTTCATCTGCTGCCATTTTATCCAGCGGAATGGTTATTCTAAATACATCATCCTCAATTAATTCAGGTTTTCCACCATCTGAATAAATCGGTGTATACTTGTACAAGTTTCTCACGCCTGAGCCAATCGTATCTGTTCTACCAATGTTAGCAAAAAACTGCTGAATTAACGGATTTTTCGGATATGGTGTGAATTCATCACTCATAATATTTCCGTGTCGTCTTGGAATACACCAGTTTTCTGTTTTTAGCCAATCTTTTTCAATAATTACCTTTGCCGGAAATGCACTAGAATAATCTCTATGAACAAGTATATTGCCTATAACTTCTCTGGCAATAATTCCTCTGATACTTGTATTTACATTATCAATCAGGCAGAACTTATCTGATGTGTGTTTTGCCACAAATTCCATCAAAAGGTCATATGCTTCTATCAGATTTGTTGTTACCTGTAATCTGTCATCATATCTATCCACATTTTCAACTCTGTAAATTGCATCCGTAATATATCCCGGACAGCAGGAACGAATCACTTCATCTTTTCCAAACAATAGTACGCCTGCCAGATTATATCCCTGAATACCTGATGAAAAATCTTTTTCCCACAAACCTGCACTTGTAAGTATCTCTTCATCAGACATTGTAAGCCACTGATGATCCGGATTTTTACTTTTTGCAAGATTACGCACCTTGTCCATTAAGTCAAGACGCAGATCATCCTTGGTTACATATGGGAAAATCTTATGTTCCGCATATGTAGTGCTCTTTCTGTTGTACATATTCTGTAACTGAATCGGTGAATCAGTAATATCCATATCACCATCTTCATTTCGGTCATATATTCTGTTTCCACACTTTTCCACAGTCGCTGTCGGCGGCACATATACCCATAATAATATCTTTCCTTCATATTCAAAATCCTCAATTGAAAGATATAATGTTGGCGACATTTTATCCGGATTATTTAGCTGATTCACAAAATTTCTCTTCATATCCTTAACCATATTTTGCTTAACACCTATTGGAGTACCATCATCCTCTGCCCCCATAATAATATATCCACCATATCGATTGGAAAAGGAACACACCGTTTCATATACATCCTCCTGGATGCCATACTGACAGGATTTGTATTCTACTGTTATCTTTTCATCTTTTGAAAGCAAATTTCTCATAAATTCACTTGTCATTATATCACCTTCCAAATTAACATTTTAGCTTGCACTTTCGATCTCAAATATCATTTTCCATAAGACTTATAAAAAGACCTTTATAATTATCATAATCCTTCTGATTTAGTAATTGATATTTATCATTTGTAATTTCTATTATCTGTTCAATATTAGCTTCTTTAAATTGATTTCTGTCAAATCCCAAATTCGATATTATCAACTGCGTATCGGTATCAACACTCTCAAACAAATATTTTAACAACTCTATTCTTTTCTCATTGTCTGTTTCCACATTATTCGGACTATCAAATACTATAGGAAATAAAATCGCATTTGGATTAAACTCCTTCTTTATCCTCAGCAAGTTCATGTACCAAATAATTGTCGCAATCGGCTTATTGCTTCCACCTGCTGAAATATTTGATTTTATATCCATTAATTTTTTATCAGAGATCTCCTTCAGTCCAAATCTTTGTTTATCTCTGGTCATCAACTCATAGTATCTCTGGTTAACTTGTTTCTTTGAGTCATCAAATTTTTTTCTTCTCCTTTTTTCTTTTTTCAGTTCATCTTCATATGCATTTTCTGTTGAAACCAGTTCTCCTATTTCTTTAATCAAAGAATCTCTCATTTCCATATATCCTTTATATTTTAAAACATCACTGATTTCTTCATTATAAGCTGTAAGTTTTTTTTCGTAATCATTTATCTGTTCCAATTGCTTCTGGTATTTCTTTTCTTCCAATTCGATTTTATGCTCTATGTCCGTTAATTCTTCTTCAAGACCCGCCTTTAAAAACAGAGCATCCTCTATTGAATTATAGTTATATATACGCATATCAAGATTATCCTCAATCTCTGATTGACAATATGGACATTTATGTTTAATTATTGACTTAACATCATCCTCTATCTCTTTGCTATAAGTTAATATTTCATCTATACTACTTAAAACATCTTCTTTTGCATTTCGATATTTTATGAGTCTTTTCTTACATTCACTTAATCCTGATACATAACGGGTATACTCCGCTTTATTAAGCTTTAACTCCTGCTCCAATGCCTGAAGACTAGTAGAATAGTCGGCATTTTTTACATCTATATTTATTCTTTGAACCATATTCTGATTCAATTCAATTTTCTTGCGAACTTCTTTCATATTACTTTCAATTATTTCAATTGACTTTACAAGCAAATAATATTCTTCATTATATACACCAAAATGATAATATAATACCTTATCTTTGTAGTCAGAATATTGTTGTAATGATGCAAATGATAAAAACTTACTTCCATCCATACCATCTTGATCAATGAAGTTCAATAAGTAATTGTATGCTGGTGGTGTAACTTCTATTTCCCCGGAAAATTTATTTGGTAACATTACTTTAAAATCAAAAAAAACACCCAAAAACTCAGCCAATTCTGCTCTGCTATTTGTTCTAAACAACAGATGTAAATTATCTTTACGATATATCTTAAACAATCGCTGATATCTTAATATATAATATTCTTTTGTATCAACAGAAAAATCCAAAATACTTACCTTGTCATTGATATTCCATTTGTCCTCAAATATACAATCAGCACCAAGCGTATGGTATATGCTTTTCATAATTACAGATTTTCCACGTTTTGTTCCATTATCTTTACTTGACGTAATTACATTTATTCCGTCAGCAAAAGAAACATACTTCGCCTTTTTTTCTTTTATTGAAAATAGGTACAGTCCATTAACCACTAACTTATGCATAATACCCCTCCCTTACTCGTACAATTACCATTATGTATAATGAATGCCTTTCTTGAAATGTATATTCGACAGGAAATTCCTTTTTATAAACATTATCCAAAAGCAATATACTATCAACAATTTCTCCATCAAACAATTCTAAATTACCAAGTATATATTTCACTATACTCTGTTCTATTTTTATTAATACTTTATTGGTTCTCAATTCCTTTGTAACAGCAACCAACGCTGCATTCATTTTTGTACAAACAGAAAATTCAGGATAGATTTCTTTAATTTCTTGCTTTACAATCTGAATTGATTCATCAGAAATATCTATATGCTTTTCCAGTATCTTTTGAAGTTCATTCCTCGATATTCCCTTTTTCAAAATAACTTCATCATAATTTATACATCTTTGTTCATAACAAGCTTTCATTTCAATAGTGTCGGTCATAGTTTGAAACAAAACTTTTGCTCTTTTAGGTTCTTCCCCATACACATCAACAAAAAAATTTATTGTTTTTCCTAATAAACTATCATGAGGATTAAATAAATCCATTGAAGTATATAAATAGTAACAATCTGACAAGTCTACTGTTTGGACATTACATTCTTTAATCAGATATTCAGCAATTTTTCTTTTTGACACCTCGTCTATTTTATCAAAAGAAATTTCTCTATCTGTAGAATGCGTAACATTGTCAGATGTCTTTAATGGTACATTTACAACAATAGCCAATTTACTTACAATTCCATCCTCACTATCATCTGCTGTTTTTATTGCATATAATTTACCCAATATGGATTTGCCGCTCTTATCTGGTTTTGCAATTTTAGTTATAGAATATGGTTTTGCCGCATTGTTTGTTTTTATTTGAAAAAATTCTATTTTTCCATCCAGGTGAGCCTCAATATCGCACACATAGTCAAATACCATAAAAAAATCCTGATTCGTTTTATATAATTCAAACATCTTTTCAAGTCCCCACAACATTTCGTTGCGAAAACGATTTTTTGACATAGAGCCTGATAAATCATACGGTAATTTTAAATAACTATCCTCTAGCATCGGTACCTCCCTGAATTAATCCTTCAACACAATTTTTCCTTTTAAAATGTTGCTTGCATTTGTGACAAAAAATCCCTCTCAAACTTCATTTTGTGAGCAAGAGTAATTTTCTATATTGTCCAAACATAAGATTCACCATATAAAACCAACTAGCCTACAACATCTCCTCCAACGGTCTCCACCGCTCATCAGACATATCATCTACAAATTCCGTATTATTGATATACAGCTCATCATCAATATCCCGCACAAATCCCCAGTGCATGTTATATTTTTTTGCATACTCTTTAAATGCATTAAATTTGTTACCTATCTGTAAATCTATATTTTTACTGTGACCGGAAGCTTCTCCTCCCTTTGTTTCGATAATCCAATCTGTACCATCTTTCAAGTGAATAATGTAATCCGGATAAAATAGCCATTGCTTTAAAAAAGCATCCGTATACACGATAGAAAGATATTGCTGACCAGTATCACCGTTTTTATAAACCCATTCTACTGAATCATTTTTCTCACAGTAACGCTCGAATAATCTTTCCGGATGACTTCTTGTCTTATCCGTAATAAATTCATTCGTGTACTCTTTGTATGCATTCATACGCAGTAATTGACGATTCTTTACTTCACTAAACTTATATATTTCCATTTCCGGAATGTGGAACTCGGAAGTTTTTGGATGAAGTGTAAAAGACATCTGTTTACCACCCATTTGAGCTGTTACATTCTTAAAGTCCATCTTAAGCTGCTTTACATTATTAATGACAAATGCATAAAAATCCGAGTTTTCTAATTCGATGAACTTATACTTTCTCTTTTTCCCTTTACAAAACATTCTTCTTAGAATATTCTTTACCTTCTGAGATTGCATACCAGTAACCTTTTTAATCTCATCAACAGAGTGTAACAGGTAAATACCATGTGTATGTGTATTCACGGTTGTCTTAATTTTGATTTTGTCATCAGAATCACTTCGTGCAAGATCTTCTGTTGTTCTAAATATTCCCTGAAGAATTTTATTATCAATTTCATGGCTAAAGTTGTAACCACCCGCTTCAAGATTTTCCTGATTTACCTTCTTATCAGAACCCAAATGATACTTTTCCTTGAAATAAGCATATACCTTTTCTAACGTTTCACGTTCTCCAAGACCATCGAAATCCAAATCTCGCATTTCCTTGGTGAGAGTAAAGTCTTTTGCTTCATCCCGAAGGAACAACCTACGTACCTGATATGCTTTATCAAGTGCAGACAACAATCCCATCTTGTATTGCGTATCTAATGTATAGATATAACAATAATCCAGAATATTAAGCCCATAATGTTTGCCTTCCGGCATTCGACGGATTCTACCTATCGTTTGAATCTGAAAGTCCTCACTACCTCCTTCTCGTAATTTCACGAGAATCTTTGCTCTTGGACAATCCCATCCAGTAGATATTGCCTGCTTCATTAACAGAAATGCAGGTGAACCATCCAACTTAGTCAAATCATCACTGACAATCTTTTCATCACTCATCCAGATATTGACCATACCATTATCGTAGGTATATCCCATGCTAGCCAGCTTTTCTTCCACTGCTTTAATTGTTTCCGGCTGTCCCATAGGAAACTGTATCAATACAAGCGGTCTTACATTGACTTCTAATCGATTATATGCCTCCGCAATCTCTTTTCGTTTATCGTCCGCCAAATCTAGTAAATACTCATAATCATTCAAGATTTCTTTTCGCTCATCCACACCCTCATTGACATAAATTGCTCTGGTTATCAAACCTGCAGCAATAACATCTTCTTCACTAATTTCATAGTATTCCTGATGCGGGACTTTATTTGCGGTAGCAGAAACACGAATAATGTTCTTAGCAGCAAATGCACTGATTACATCATCTGCCTTTTTCGTATTATTCAGGTGTTCTTCATCGATAATCACTACAAATTCCGTTCCATCTTTGTGGGCTTCTGCAATCTTTTCAAAAAGATTAGACCTTTCGCTATCCTTTAATGCAGTATTTCCTTTTTTCGTAACAAGCTCCCAGTTGATAAAAGTAACACTTCCCGGTTCAAATCCTACCATCATAGAATACATAAGATTTCTTGTATCTATATGTGGTGCCAACTGTTCCATTCTCTCTTTGCTCTGTTCCTCAAGATTTCCTTTTCCCGGACACAACCATACAAAGGCTGTATTTTTGCTTGTGTTTTTAAGGAACTCATCTACATATTTGATAAGAATGATTGTTTTTCCCGCACCGGTTGGTGCCTTCACGGTAATAACCTGTTTACTGCTGGTTTCAACAGTTTTATCTATCAGGTATTCCACACATTGCGTCTGAAACTCATAATCTTTTATTTTTCCTACCATAATTCTCCTACCTCTCTTAACTCAAAGTCAAAGTAGCAATCCGGAATAATCTTTGTATTTATATTCTGCAATAACTTCTCTTGGGATGTCGACAATAATACATCCTGATTGATAAATACCACTTCGATATCCTTGAATTCATCAAAATGTTTTTCAAATTCATCCATCTCATCGTCATCCATAATCATAATATACTTTTGATTATCAACTTTGACTCCATACTGTAACTGAATCATTTCCTTCGTATGTTCCAAAAGGTCATCATATATTTCTTCGCTCTCCTTATCTACGAAATCTGTTTTGTAATATTTCAGATTGGCTGGTAATCCTTCTGAATATTGACTACCGTCTGCACATTTTCCTGTTATGACTGTCTTCAAACGCTGGTAGGTAACTCCTTCACAAATATTATTTTCATTATTTGTACATAAAATGAAGTGTCGATTTCCACCATCTTCCATATTTTTTTCTAAAACAGCCTGTCCAGTCGTACCACTACCTGCAAAAAAATCAAGTATTAATGCCTTTTTATTTTTTTCACATGACAACAAAAATCCCATCAAACCTACTGGCTTGGAATATTGAAAAACTGTTTTACCATTAAACATTTTTTTAATATCTGCGGCAGCATTGGCATTCAAAATTGTAGTTATTAAATTTTTGTAGGGTGCTGATTTTTCGATAGGTCTATTTTCGTTATCCACATTTAAATATATCTTATATCTTACAGCCCAACCATTTTCTTTCTTACTTGATGGAGTTATGTCAATAAATCCATTCCTTATACCCCATTCTACTTTTTCTTTACTCCATTTCCATGTCCAGCCATCATTTTCAAAGTTCTTTCGTCCATTTGGATATATATCATCACCATTAGGCGACTTTATACTATAATTAAGTGTATCGCTATATCTAACACTTCCTCTATCTAACGAATCATAATAAAATGGTCCTCTCTCATTAAAGTATTCATCCTTGTACCTATATCTTTTAGCATCAAATGCTTCATAATTTTTATCAAAAACAGAATCCATTACGGCATAATCTTTTACATATACTAAAATGTATTCCGTTATTGTTGCAATTCCTTTAGCATCAGATGCTCCAGTCTTTTTTTGCCATATCAAATTAGTAACAAAGCATTGCTCTCCAAATATTTCATCGCAAATCATTTTTAGCGGATAAAGTTCATTATCATCAATACTTATAAATATAATTCCCTCTGATGATAATAACTTATGAGCCACCTTTAATCTGGACCACATAAATGATAACCACTTACTATTCTTGTATGAATCTAATTTATCAACAAATGTATCATCATACTTAAAGTCTTTGTTTCCCGTATTATATGGTGGATCAATATATATTACATCTATCTTTCCCTTATGCGTCTTCTCTAGTAATTTCAAAGAATGCAGATTATCTCCCTCCAAAAGGAAATTGTACTGTTCACTTTCCGAAGCACCTACAATTTCTTTTGCCTCCACTTCTGTAAACACTGGAATATGTGTACGCATTTTTACATCCACTTCTTCTTCATGTTCTTCCCACACAAGTCCATATTTTTTTGATGTCAATTCATTCTCTATCTGATTAATCGCAATTAGTGATTCATCATCACTATGCTGCTCCTTCAATGTTTCCAAAAATTTCAACATTTTCTCTCTTTTTATCTGTGATAAATTTGCCATATTTTCCTCCTAAAGTGCGTATTGCTTTTTTTCTGTTTTGCTTAAACACAAATGGTTCAAATGACATTTTGAACAGTTTTCTTTATTACATTTTCGCGGCAAATTGTTGTTTCTTATGTTTGCTGCCGCATTGGTAATTTCTTTCCGAACATCATGAATTACTGTTTCTGTCACCTCTTCTTTTATTCTTTTCTCTGAGTCCAACTGATAGACCTCCATGTAATCTGCCTGTTCCCCAGTTAGCTCCTGATATCCTAACGCATATATTTTTAATTGTTCTTTATTAATTGATTCCACTACTTCCTTGTTCGCAGTTTTGAAATCAACAATCGCTATTTTACCATCCGAATTGAGTTTCTTTACTAAATCAATTCGACCATTTACCCTGACACCATCCCCCATATCTACTTCAACATCAGATTCTGCCATATAAACATTTTCCATATCATTACGGTTATGTTCCACATAGTTATTAATTGCTCTTGTAACACTCTTATACATATTTTCTTCCAGTTTCGGAGTCGCATATGGAAAGTAAAATGACTCATCTATCATTCTTTTTACATCGTCTTTGGTCAAATCTTCTCCGTTCATCGCCGCAATATGTATATTTTTCACAATTTCATGCAAAACATTTCCGTATCCAAGTGCCGGTACAATCGGCTGTTCAAATCCATAAAACATAGATAACTTGAATCGATAAGGACATTCAAAATAATCCTCTAGCAAAGAAAAGTTTAAGGAAATCGGCATGCTTTCCTGTTTCATATTTGGTAAATGCTCCGGATCATATTGTATGTTTCCATCATATTTTACTAAATAGGATGATTCCTTTGCTTCTTCCAAAAATGGAGAAATATATTTATCATGACCATTCACCGAACGTGTCAAATATAAATATTTCTTTGCCCTGGTTACCGCTACATAAAAAAGTTTTCTCTCCTCTTCGATATCCCCTTCAAATCTATCTGCATTTGTTATCCATGATTTATCAATCACATGCCAGATTCCTTTCCCTCCAACCCGCTGTGCTGGGAAGAAATTTCTATTGAGCTGTGGAATAAATACTGCTGCAAACTCCAATCCTTTGGACTGGTGTACGGTCATAATACTAACCGCATCCGGTTTTGCGTAGGAATTGGTCATATATCCTTCTGGATAATATTGTGATGCCGTATATTTTAGAAAAGAACAAAAGTTATTGAGTTTTGTTCTTGGTTTAAGCGTATAATTAATAATCTCATAATCTGCAATAACCTGACTAAATTTTCCCAAGTTATACATAATCACTTCTGTTTCATTTCTACCATCCTCTGTTAAAGAAATACGCCGAAGGAATTCATGATAAATAGCCTGTATATTAAATTCAGAATATAGCTTTATTTCTTTTACATCAATAGTTGCCAAATACTGCATTGCATCTGCTACCTCTTTTTTATCAAGAGGATAGTCTATCTGCAACCATCTTTCAAAAAGCTCCGTTGCAGGAATATCGCCATTTAAATAATCAAAAATTCCCTTTGCTGCGTTACATTCTTTTGTCTCAAATAAATCATTCACACCTTCTACAACAAATGGAATATCATATGCCTCCAATACTTCGGCAATTTTCCCGCTGACTTTTCTTTTTCGCAGCAATATTGCGATTTCTGAATAAGGAATACCTATTTCATGAAGTTTCATAATTCTCCGGGCTATAAATGTAAATTCATCTTCCATGTCCGAATATTCCTCATATGCTATGTCTCCTATGTCATATTTCGTCTTGCAACCTGAAGTCATTGTTTTGAGCAACCGCCTGTCATTATTTACTATTATTCTTCTTGCCACGTCAACGATGCCTTCCGTACTTCGATAATCCTTATCCAATACGATGTATTTTTTTATATTGTACCTTTCCTTAAATGTAAGGATGTTTTGAGGATCACTTCCTCTAAATTGATAAATTGTCTGGTCATCATCACCAACAACACAGATATTCGCACCAAATCCCTTTAATATTTCTATCAACTTTTCTTGTATAGGATTTGTGTCCTGATATTCATCAACCGTTAAATACTTCACTTTATTTTTTATAGCTTCAGCAAATTCACAGTTTGTTTCAAGTTGATTTATCATCTCTCGAAGAATCAAGGAATAATCAAATTTCTTTTCTTCATACATTTTATTGCGATATTTCTCAAAAGCAATACGAGTCTTCTCATCCCACTTATCCTGCTCAAACCAGTTTTCATTCAATACACTCATAACTGAGATAAATAAAGAAGTTTCTACATACTTCTTCAACTCCAAATCCTGCATACCACATTCTTCATAGTATCTCTCTACAAATAACTTAGTTTGTATCTCATCTAATACAGTAAACTTCTGAAACTCAGGTATGTAATCTTGCAACATTCTTATGCAAAAACCATGAATTGTTCCAACATACATATGTGCGAATCCTTTTGTATGCCCTAATACAGATTTTCCATAAGCATTAATACGACCTTTTAATTCTTCCGCCGCTTTCTTTGTAAACGTAAATGCTACTATATTCTCAGGCAATACACCCGGATTTAACTTAAGAATATTCACAATTCTTCTTGTTACAACACCGGTTTTTCCAGCTCCAGCACAGGCGATAATTTCTAAATCATCGTCTATTGTTTCAACCGCTTCTCTCTGTCTTTCTGAAAGACCTTCAAATATATCCATACAAAGTGCCCCTTTCTCAAAAAACGGATTTAAACCAAACTACATAACATATCTTATTAAACTGCTTGTCCCATAATCCGTACTCGCTACCTGTCACCCGTTGATTCTTCTTTATCCGGAACATACTCCATAATCTCGCCATAATCCGTCCCTAATGTTTTACATATTTTATCTAAAATAGGCATAGCAACATATTCATTTTTTCCAAGCTTTGTCATGGTATTAGGTGCTATTTCTGCTTTTTTTCTCAAATCCGCTCTGCTCATTTCTTTTTCGGCTAATTTTATCCACAATCGCTTATATGATACTGCCATTGCTAATCCTCCATATAAAATTTCATTCAAACAATTCTATATCACATCATACCATATATCTAATGTTTTCTCAATATTTTTTCGCACGTTCTCGCGACTTTCTATACTTCCTTCAATAGCCAATATTTCGATTTGTGAATCAATATTTTTCTATCTAATACATAACTGGAAGGGGCAGAGGAATTACCTTCCTCTGCCCCTATTCCACATCTTATCTTCTGCTTTATCTTTACCAGCATCTCTACCAACACTCTCATCATAAATTCTCTGGAATTCCTCATACATTTCGTTTCCATCCAGCTTTATCCCCAGCCTTTTCATTACATCCGAGAACAACCATATGCTTCCACTAACATCAGCAATATCAAATCCGAATATATCAGCCTTAACAGAATCACTAATATTCTCATAACCACCAAGCTCTGATATCCTCCTGACAATCCAGCCAGCTTTGTCCACAGACACTTTTTCTTCAGATTCCATAAATTCACTTTTACCTGTTACATCAGTAATATCTTCATCCATTCTTGCCGTATTTACATCAGACACATTACGAATATCTGGCATTACAGACGTATCGTTCTGATTATTGTCTGGATTCATTGCCTCAACATTCGTCTCCGGCTCAACAGCCACATCTTTCTCTGACACAGCCTCCTTTTCCATCCCCGGTATCTCAATATCCCTGTCTGCAACGATTTCTTCTTTCCCAGACACCGCATAATAAGCCGTATACAAATCTTCTTTTATAATGCCATCAGCAAGCTGTATCTGTCTCTTAATATCCTTTTTCTCCTGCTTCAGTTCATCCAGTTCTTCCTGCACTTCCACATGCCATATCTCATATTCCCGATACTGCTCTTCATTCTTAATACTGCGTTTCCGGCTTGAGCTTTCTCTGTATATCTCCTTCTGTCTGTCCTCAATCTGCTGAATCTTTTCTTTCTGCTCACCTATGAAATCCACAAGCTCCACAACACTTTTGATGTCATTATTTACAAGTAGCAGATATTCGTCCTGTAACTGATGAAACCTTTTCAAATCCTCTGTATACTTTGCTCCACCAACCTCAAAACGCTTCTGCTCTACAATCCTTAATCTGTATAGCTTTGCATAAAATTTCTTCTGATATGGTGACAGCTTCGCTCTGTGCAATCCCATGATATCCGACGAATAAAAGTAAGGCTTTGCCATCCAAGGCATATCCACATGATGCCTTAACGTCTCCTCTGAAAACATCTCGTCCAGCTTTGCCAGTTTATGATAATACTGAAATCCCGGTGCCTGCACTTCCATCCACGCATCTTTCTTGAATACATATCCCAACCGTTTCATCAGATATTTAAAATGATCCACATTCCCTGCTGCATATGCACACATCTTGGCATCACGAAGAATATTTTCTTTCATGGACATTTCTCTTTCCCACTTGTCCCTGCTGATATTCTTCGGGTTCCTACTGTACTCTGCTGGCATTATGGAAAGTCCAAGTTCATCACAATATTTATTTGTAATAGGCTGGAGATGATTCTTCCAGTTGCCTTTCGGTGAATTGTATTTCTTGCCCGTCGTCATGCTGACGCTATTCCAGATCAGATGTCCATGCATATGCTCCCTGTCAGTATGAACCGCATACACAGCCTCATAATCATCACCAAGCACATCCTTCGCAAAGTGCTCCAGCACATACATTGCCTGCTCTGCCGTCACTTCTTCTTCCGGTGAAAACGATATGATCACATGATAGCCCTGCCTTTTACCTGTTTTATGAAATATATTTTTCGTCTCTTCCATCTGCTCAAATGCTGTATCCGGCAGGCAGTTAATACCGCCCACCAATACACATTCTTCTGTCTTATCTGGATTCTGAATATATTCCAAAGCATTCTTCAGGTGTGATGCCGGATTTCTGCCTTCCGATTCCATGATATTTAGGATCTTTGTAATCGCCATACTTCCAGCACCTCCCCGAATGTTTTCTTTACATCATCCAGACTGTTCTGCAATTTATCAATATCGCTGTAATACAATCTTCCCTGTGAATTGCCAAGCTTTACCGCCTGATTAATATTATTTGCAATACCGGCAATAACACGGATTACTCTTGCCCTGTCCTCTGGATAACTTGTATCAATGTTGCCGCCTGTCCGGATCAATTCTCTTATATAGGCACTTGCTGTCATTCCGGTTCGTTTAAGTGCCGCTTTCAGAATATCCATATCTTTCTCTGACAGCTTTACCGATATCTTATAATCTTTCCTGTCAGACTTGTATCTTCTCTTTCCATCTGCCATGCGTTTCTCCCCTTTCGTAATTTTTCAATGCTGTATCAAACCACTCTCTTTTTATCTGTACCATTGCTTTTTCATCCTTTCTTAAAATAGTGTCCACTGGTTTTGCAAGATGCGGAAAAGGTCGGACCTTTTCCCGAAAAAATATAAACGCATCAGCGTTTACATAATTTTCCGTCTTGGCAGGAGCACCTGCACCCTGTATATGATATGTGGTGGTTAATGTACCACCACAATTACTGATATAGTGGCGCTTTTTGCCGTCACTTTACTGTTTTGGTTGCATTTTCCGCCACCATTTTTCCATTTTGATGGCACTTTCCGCCACCATGTCTTTTTTCTCTCTGATTTGAGTGGTGGCACTTTTTGCCGTCACTTTGCTGTTTTGGCGGCGCTTTTCGCCCCCACTTTTGCATTTTGACGGCACTTTTTGCCCCCACATTGGTTTCGCCTATTCAGTTATCTCTTTTGCCATTGCATCCGCATCCGATATTACATTTTCTGCTATCTCAGCACCATCTTCCGGCATCTCATTTGTTTCAGGCGGTATATCCACTTCATCCTGTTCACTTATCACAGAAGCCCCAACTGCCACTTCATAATCCATTTCTTCTGCAACCTTGCTCCGGTTACGCTGCGGTTCATAATCCGGATTGTAATAATCTTCGTAACCATAGATTTTCTGTTCAAAGTACTTCCTTGGACATTTGCCCCGCATGGTGAAATAACCTTTTGCCTCAAGCTCTGCATTATATTCCTTTATAATTGCATATGCCTTTGTCATCCCGATACCAAGCATCTGGCTTATCTCACCTGCATCTATGAATGCTTCCTTTATACCCTTCATGCAGCTCCTCCTTTCATAAATTGTTATTTTAAATACGTGTTTTCACAAAGCAGCTATCCTGTTCTTTACTAAATCCGTATTTATAGTTCGTGTTTATCTTAATATCCTTTTCAGAGTTTGTCAATAGAACTTTTTATAATTACGCACTTGCAATTCGTTTTTGTTTATGATAAAGTAATCGTACAATCATAAATAAGTCACTTACTGATACGTATTTCATTTAATATCAATCTGATACGCATCTTTACAACGGACTATTTCATATAAAGGAGGGTGAACAGAATGGCTTTCTCTGATTCCATTAAACTTACTATGTCTTCTTCTGAGGAAATCGGAAAGGCAATACAGAAGCAGCGCAAGGCACAGAAAATCACGCAAAAGGAGTTTGCACAGCGGCTTGGTAAATCAGAACGTACTATCCAGAAATATGAATCTGGTGAAATACTATTAAAGATAGATGTTTTAAAACAGATTGCAAATCAATTAAATGTTCCATGGCAGGAGCTTTTATTTGCAAAAGTTACTAATACTCCAAAAGATAATACGACCGCTGAATATCCGGCATATGAATTCCACACTATGTCAGATGTAATCAACGTTCTCTTTGCCATAACTGAACTTACTGATTTTTCATTTGAGCTTACCAATACCAAACCTCCTGAAAATCCTGAATGGACTGCCGGGATCAAGGTTAACGGCAAAGGTGATGGAAAATATGATGCAGACTTCTGTCTCTTTATGGAAAACTGGATAACAAAGAAGAATATGCTTCAGACAGGAAAGCTTTCAAAAGAAAAGTTTGATTCATGGAAATCAGATATGTTAGCATATTATAAAAATTCCAGACTGGATAATGAAGCTGATTCAAAAACTGAATAATTGCAGGCTTACACCTTTAGTAAAGAAAAAGCTCCGGCACACTCCTTCTCGCAAAAGGAATAACCGAAGCTATGTAAGTGATTGACCCGAAGGCTTTATAATCACCCTGAACAAGTAGATTATATCATAGCCTTTTGATGATTGCACAACAATTTTACAAAAAGGAGATGATATTTATGCCAGCTTACAAAGATGAAAAAACTGGTAAATGGTTCGCCAAGTTCTATTACACGAACTGGCAGGGAATCAAGAAACAGAAGTGGAAAAGAGGCTTCGCCACCAAAAAGGAAGCTTTAGGATTTGAAAGGGACTTTCTGGAAAAGCAGTCTGCCAATCCTGACATGACATTTCAAAACCTTTATGAAATTTATATGGAGGATATGGCTGCAAGACTTAAGCAGTCAACTCTTCTGACAAAAAAGACGGTACTACAGACGCATATTCTTCCATTTTTCGATAACAAGCCAATAAATGAAATCAAAGCCTCTGATGTACGAAGATGGCAGGCGAAGCTTATGAGTTCGCCTAATAATTACTCCCAGACCTATCTTAAAAAGATTAATACGGAGCTTAACAGTATCATCAATTATGCCAAGCGGTTCTATGATCTCAACACCAATCCCTGCGGCAAGGCAGGTACCATTGGAAAAGCAAAGGCTGAGGAAATGGATTACTGGACTTACGATGAATATATTGCTTTCCGTGAGGGCGTAAAAGACAAGCCATTATCATATATCTGTTTTGAAGTCCTGTACTGGACAGGTATGCGTGAAGGTGAATTGCTTGCTCTATCACCTGCTGATATTGACTTTGATAACAAGCTAATATCCATCAACAGAACATATCAGCGGATAGGAGGAAAAGATGTATTTACATCACCTAAAACAAGAAAAAGTAAGCGAAAAATTCCAATTCCGGATTTTCTCTGCCAGGAGCTATCAGACTATATCCAGTCAAGGTATATGCTTGACGCAGATGAAAGGCTGTTCCCGGTAACAAAATCATATCTCTCACACGAGATGATAAGAGGTTGTAAAAACACAGGTGTAAAGAAGATACGAATCCACGATATCAGGCATTCGCACGCCAGCTTACTTATTAATCAGGGCTGTGATGCCCTGATGTTAGCAGACAGGCTTGGACACGAAAAAGTATCCACAACACTTAACACATACTCACATCTGTTTCCACATAAACAGCAGGAGCTTGTGCATAGTCTGGAATCATTGCAGGCAACAGATTTGCCAACACCTGAGCCACCATCTGATAACCCTCTGCTTGAAGCAGCAGGTATCACCTGTGAAGTATCTCAGACTCAGGACAACGGCTCAGATGTAACAATCCAACCTCTGTTTGGACCTGCGTTAGTACCACCAAATACCGCATCAGGGAAAATCATCCAGATGCCACAAAGAAAGATCATTTAAAAGAAATCCAGCAATCATCAGGATTTCTTGCTATTAAAGTTAATGACAACCAACTGAAAACGATAGAAAAAGAGTAGTTGCTATTAGTAGCAAAATAGTAGCAGAGCAAAAGAAAAAGTCTCGGAAGCCGCTTGTTTAGCGGATTCCAAGACTTGTGGCTCTTATTCAAACTCAATCGTTCCCGGTGGCTTACTCGTCAAATCATACATTACCCGATTGACGCCCTTCACCTCATTAATAATTCTGCTCATAACTCTCTGGAGCACCTCAAACGGGATCTCTGCTGACTCAGCGGTCATGAAATCGACCGTATTAACAGCACGCAGTGCCACGGCATAGTCGTAGGTGCGCTCGTCGCCCATGACACCGACGGAACGCATGTTGGTCAGTGCTGCAAAGTACTGGTTCGGCATCCAGGATGGTGCCTTTCCGTTTGCTTTGGTGTATTCCTCCACTGCCTTGTCCACTTCCTCGCGGTAGATGGCATCGGCATCCTGCACGATCTTGACTTTCTCGGCATTTACTTCTCCGATGATACGGATACCGAGTCCCGGTCCCGGGAATGGCTGACGGAAAACAAGTTTTTCCGGGATGCCAAGTTCAAGTCCGGCTTTTCTTACCTCATCCTTGAAAAGGTTGCGGAGCGGCTCAATGATTTCTTTGAAATCAACGAAGTCCGGCAGACCGCCTACGTTGTGGTGGGATTTGATGACGGCTGACTCTCCGCCAAGTCCGCTCTCAACGACATCCGGATAAATGGTTCCCTGTGCAAGGAAATCAACGGCACCGATCTTCTTTGCCTCTTCCTCAAAGACACGGATGAACTCCTCACCAATGATCTTACGTTTATGCTCCGGCTCTGTCACACCGGCTAATTTTCCATAATAACGGTCCTGTGCGTTGACACGGATAAAGTTCAGATCAAACTGTCCGTTTGGTCCGAATACTTCTTCGACCTCGTCGCCCTCATTTTTGCGGAGAAGACCATGGTCTACGAACACACAGGTAAGCTGTTTTCCGATTGCACGGGATAACAGACCTGCTGCAACGGAAGAATCCACACCACCGGATAAGGCAAGCAGTACTTTTCCGTTACCGACTTTTTCACGGATCTCTTTTACCGTATTCTCAACAAAAGAATCCATTCTCCAGGTTCCCTCACAACCGCAGATGCCGCGTACAAAGTTGTGAAGCATCTTTGTGCCTTCCTGTGTGTGAAGCACTTCCGGGTGGAACTGGATTGCAAATAATCCTTTCTCCTGGTTCTCTGCTGCGGCAACCGGACAATCCGCCGTATGTGCAACGATGTTAAATCCCGGTGCAGCCTTTGAAATATAATCGAAATGACTCATCCAGCAGATCGTATTTTCTGATACGCCGGTAAATAACGGTGATGACGTATCGACCATAACCTCGGTCTTACCATATTCACGGACAGGTGCCTTTTCCACCTTTCCTCCAAGTACGTGCATCATCAACTGCGCACCATAGCAGAGTCCTAAAACCGGCACGCCGAGTTCAAATAATTCTTTTGAACAGGTCGGTGAATCAGCTTCATAGCAGCTGTTCGGACCGCCGGTAAGAATGATTCCCTTTGGATTCATTGCCTTGATCTGCGCGATATCCGTCTTGTAGGAATATATTTCACAGTAAACATTGCATTCTCTGACACGTCTCGCAACCAGCTGGTTGTACTGACCGCCAAAATCAATGACAATTACTTTCTCATGATCCATTGATCTTCTTCCTCCTGATGTTTTCGTTGCCTGCAATCTGTTCATGACGATGCCTTTTTCAAAAGCATATCCTTCCCTGATACAAGCTTTAATGATACTTATTATAAGATACGTTTTAGGAGTTTACAAGGCGTTTTTCCCTACATTACGGTATTTTGTCATTTTTATTAAAAAAATACATGCTTGTGGCTCAAATATCACTTAATTGTAAAAGACACTTACCTGAGAATTTCTGTTTAAAAACCAATCTGATATATTTTAAAATCTATGAATTATAAAACAAAAATACATATCCCTTTCCATCTCCGGTCATACTATCCACATGAAAAGACATTCCAATCTCCCGGATTTTTCAAAACTCTGCGCACCGGAGCAGAACTCTATACAGGATGCAGTTTCCCTGCTGATCCACTTCTTCTTTCTTGGAAGCTTTTGGGGATTTCTCTGGGAAACCCTTATCTTCATTGCAAAAGATAATACTTTTCGCAACCGCGGATTTTTTTATGGTCCCTGGCTCCCCGTTTATGGCATCGGAGCGGTAGTATTTTACTGTCTGTTTCATTCTTCCAGAGAAACTATATCCATCAGGTCTCTCCACAAAAGATCGGAAGAGCGTCGTGTAGGGAAAGAGTGTAGATCT
>OOCL01000764.1_pt1 | contig 22447 bp, 18 predicted proteins | sample 1671211 | NCBI WGS metagenome assembly OOCL01 (sample SAMN06348133, study PRJEB24527) | human gut metagenome | biome: human gut; feature: ankylosing spondylitis patient; material: feces | host: Homo sapiens | place: China | collected 2015-10 | reverse complement strand
ATACGAGTATTCTTTGCCTTGAATTTTGGAGTACAACTTTTCAATAATTGCGCACCTATTGAATTTATGTTCCCTAATCAAGGGAATTGCACAGAATATAGTCAGCAACAACAAACCCAATATTCGCTTATCAGACTGCTTGGATTGTAGCTCTTCTACTCTGCAAGAAAGTGATGTTTGTGAGACTGGCATTTATCCAGTGTATGGTGCAAATGGCATCGTTGGCTACCTTGATAATTATAATACAGAGGGTGAAGCCGTTTATATTATCAAAGATGGTTCTGGTGTCGGTATTGTCTCTTACGCTACAGGCAAATGTTCTGCGACAGGAACATTGAATACTTTGCAAGCTAAAGACGGATATTCACTTCAATACCTCTACTATATACTGAAAGTGTTCAATTTTGAGCCTTATAAAACAGGAATGGCTATACCACATATATATTTCAAGGACTATGGTAAAGCCAAGATATTTTGCCCATCATATACTGAACAACTCCGATATGCACGGTTGCAGTCTGCAATAGATAGCAAACTATCGGTAGAAAAGAACATTCTAACAAGCCTAAGTTCGCAGAAGCAATATTTGCTCCGTCAGATGTTTATATGAACATTTGGCGAAGCAGATATTGCTTTTGCTTTAATAGCTTTTGTAAAATATCTTTTTCGACATTACACTTCTGCTCCATAGAAGAAAGGTATAAAGATACACTATGTTGTATTTTCTTTGGAGGAATAATCACTTTTAGCTTTTGAAATGTGTCAAGTCTTAATGACGGTACAGTAGAACCTACAGCATTTCTGACGAAATATGAATTTTGCGTCTTTAGATAAAAATAAAGAAACTGAGCATTTATAATTTCCTTGAAGTCAAAAATAGCATAACATCTTTGATGTAAAGCGAATTTTCCTCTGAAATATCGTGGCATGAATTCTGCTCCTTCACCTGGATATATTATAGCTTCTTTGTCAAACAAGAATGTAGGTAAATATTTTATATTTTCAGACCTGTCAAAGAAAGGATACAAACCATCCTTTGATTCTGTAACAGCATCTTGTACATTGCTATTTCCGTTAGAAATTGTTACAATATTCCCCATTCTATATTCAATTCCTTGTATGGTTGCAAATATCTTATTACTAATTCCCTTGATTAAGGACTGCAACTTGTCAATGATTTTGTTTTGGGTGGCGATGCGCTCATCAAGCAATGACAATAATATAGCTATTTTTTGTTGTTCCGGTAAAGTTGGATTATATGTTTTAATCGTTTTTAAATGTTCTCCGTATAGATGAACAACAGATACGCCTTGTGCTACTCTTGCAATATCATATTTTCGCTTACCATTCAACTGATAACTCATAAATGCGCCATCGTATTTATGTAAGCTAATGACATTCAAATCACCTCCTAATAGAATACTATCAAATGGAACACATCGTGCAGTGGCAATATCAACAGCGGTTTCACCAGAACAAGGAATGATTACATCATTTGCTTTACTCCTTTTAAGTTTTGAACCGTCAATATCAGTCTTACTTTCAACTTGCTTGATGATTTCGGATTTGTACTTAGTATATAATTCGCCATATAGGATACATGGATCGCCATCTTCAGAAAGTTGTTCTTTGGGTATTCCTATTCCCTTTGACAAAGTAGCAATCCTATCTAATAGCTCTTCTTTCCACTCTCCACTAAACTCCGTGAATCTCAAATGGGGAACATTAAGGTTCTTCGAACCTTTTATCTTCTCACACTCGGCAGAGCAAGCAACCTCGTTCTGCTCTCGCTCAATCGAAGATTTGAGGACCTTTTTATCTTTATTATCTATTGCCATAGTTATCATTCTTTTGTAGGATTCAAATCAAATGGAAGCAATGGAGTTTCATCATTACCCTCATTAAAACGATCAAAATCAGATATGTATGATTTATCTTGAATCAGTTTATATTTTTCGTATTCTCTATAAGCCTTATCTCTTGCTTCTTCTTGTGTCACTTTCCCGGCTGTATCGCACAGCTCGTAATCCATCGTTGCAAGATATTGTTGAAGGAACTTTTTCCAATCATCCATAGTTGAAACAATATGACGTGAAGCACGTGATTCTGCCATATCAAGAAAGGCTGTTGTAATAAGATTCAGCTGGGACAATTCAGAATCTGACAAGTAATTTTTCGCGACGATGGTATCAGACTTTTGCACTCTTCCGTCAGGGGCTTTCTTCCAAGTGGTAAGTCCCATATAAGGTTGCTCAGAATCGGCCCGCTGATAGATAATTTCCGCAGCTGTATGATGGGTAACAGCAAGGTGCATCATATTCTGTACCATCTTGAAGAACAACTTTGTATCTTCAGATTTCGGGTCGTAATCTGCACTACATTCTGCATAAATGTCAGTTATCTTTTGGTAATATCTGCGCTCTGAAGTACGTATCTCACGAATACGCTCAAGCAAATCGTCAAAATAGTCCTTTCCGAAATGTTTACCTTGTTTCAGCCTCTCGTCATCAAGGGCATATCCTTTAATGATAAACTCTTTCAGCACTGAAGTTGCCCAAATGCGGAATTGAGTAGCTTGATAGCTGTTTACTCGATACCCCACCGCTACAATAGCATCGAGGTTGTAGAATAGCGGCATTCGCTCCACTTCCCGGTCTCCTTCTGTTTGAACTATCCCAATTTTTCGGATAGTTGCCTCTTTGGAAAGTTCTCCTGTTTCGTAAATTTGTCCGAGATGATAATTTATGGTTCTTACATCAACCCCAAACAAATCCGCCATTCTTTTTTGTGACATCCAGAATGTTTCGCTGTTGAAAATGACTTCTACCCGTGCTTCTCCTTGGGCTGTTTTATACAATAATATATTAGAACTTAGCGAATTATGCATAAATTCTGCCATTGAGACAGATTGCGAGAAGAAGTCTCGTGCCTGTTGAACAAGCAACTTTTTGCCATCAGCATTTTCCGCAATAATTATACATGCCATACGAGAAAGACGGAATATATTCACCTTGCGGAATGAACCGTTTCCAATCCTTACCATATCAACCGCTTGGTTGAAATGCTCGTCCACATTCATTCCTTTCTCTCCGGCTACCTTGATGGCTTTGTCTATGACCCGTTGGAATTTCCAATAAGCAGAATAACCCATTGCACCACAAAGGTCACGGGAACTCCAGTATTTGTTCCCGTTTTCATCCTTGCGGCATATATTCTCAAATGAAGGTGTCATCTGAGATATGTTGTCATTTTCACCCATTGCTATTACTTTCTGAACTATTCTACAATGCCTAATTCTTTCAGGTACACTTCAATCTCTTTATCGAGTTCAGCACGTTTGGCTTCCAATTCCTTTATTTCTGCCATTACAGCTTTAATATCAATAGGTTCTTCCTCTTCAAAGGTATCAACATAACGAGGAATATTCAAATTGTAATCATTCTCGGCTATTTCTTGAAGAGAGGCAAGATGACTATACTTTTCTATTTCCTTACGGTCACGATAGGTCTCAACAATCTTTTGAATATGCTGTTCCCTAAGCTTGTTTTGTGTCTTGACCTTTTCAAACTCTTTGCTGGCATCAATGAAAAGGATATTATCATCCTCCTTGCGACATTTCTTGAATACAAGAATACAGGTCGGGATGCTCGTACCATAGAAAATATTGGCAGGCAAACCGATAATGGCATCCACATAGTTTTTCTTTTCTATGAGAAAACGACGGATCACTCCCTCTGCATTTCCTCGGAATAGTACACCATGCGGAGCAACACAAGCCATCGTACCACCTTCGTTCAAGTGGTAAATCATGTGCAGGATAAAAGCATAGTCGGCTGTCTTGCGTGGTGCAAGTCTTCCTGCCTTACTGAAACGGTCATCGGTATTGAATTTGTCGGCAGCACTCCATTCGGCAGAGAACGGAGGATTTGCTACAACAGCATCAAATTGGGTGTCGCCAAAGGCATCCCATTCAAGTGTATCACCGTTTTCTATCTTGAAATTACTGAACTTAATGCCGTGAAGCAACATATTCATTCGAGCAAGATTGTAGGTTGTCGGATTCTTTTCCTGTCCGTAAATATCTACTGCATTGCCAATACTTGCAGCACGAAGCAACAACGAGCCGCTACCGCAAGTAGGGTCATAGACATTGCGCAAACGCTGATGTCCTATAGAGACGATTTCTGCCAAGATACGGCTGACTTCCTGCGGAGTATAGAATTCTCCGGCTTTCTTTCCGGCTCCTGCAGCAAACTGTGAAATCATATATTCGTAAGCATCACCCAATATATCAATCTCTTGCGATGCCTCTAATCCAAAATCTATATCGTCTAATGCAAGAAGCACATTACTAACGAGCGTATTTTTATCATCAGCTGTCTTGCCCAATTTGGGCGAAGCCAAGTCAATATCTGAGAACAAACCGCCAAAATCATCTTCGCTGTCCTGTCCCAAAGTACTGTCCTCGATACGCTTCAATGAGCGTTCAAGCATAGGTAAAATGTTTTCTTTTCGCTTGATAGCTTCAATTACTGACGAAAACAAAAATTTGGGCTCAATGAAATAACCGATATTCTCCAGGCATTGGTTTTGTGCTTCCTCCTGTAGTTCCACAGCATCAGCATCCTCCATTTCCCACAATTCCTTAAAGGTTATATCATCATCTGCCAAAGCATTGTTGGCGTATTTTTCTATTTTCTCTGACAAGTATTTATAGAAGATGAAACCTAATGTAAAATACATAAAGTCGCTTGCCGACATATTACCTCGCAAACGGTTTGCGACCTCCCAAAGCTGGTCACGGAGTTTCTGTTGTAATTCTTCGCTCATATTATCTTATTCCTTATTCTTATTTATTGTTTGACGCAACAAGTTAAAAACATAATCTATTTCTGCATCGTTTTTCAATGGGAAACGAACTTCATATGCCCCATTTCCCCAATGTCCAACTTCTGACACATCACGAGTAATACCTTCTGGGTCTTTGAGTGTTCCTTTCTTAGCATTGAGAAACAGTCTTATTCCCTTGTTTTGCATAACTATATCACAAAATACCTTTCCTCCTATTTTGAAACCTATAGTTTTCTTTTTTGGATATATTGTAATATCCTCTCCGTATGATAGCAAAAACTCTTTGATTTCCGTATAGATGTTGAGAAAATCATCTTCAATGTTCTCTAAATGATCCTGTTCGCTATATACTTTAATTTCTTTGCTTACCGTTGTTATTGTCTCACTATTAGAGACCGTTTTAATACTTTCCTTACTTGAACGGTTTACTATCTGTTCAAAGGAAAGCGTATCATTTGTAAAACGTTTAATTTCCCATAGTTCTATAGGCAAATCTTTGAAATTGATAGCTTCTTTTTGATAAGTTGTAAAATTAGGTGAAACAAACAATACCTTTGACTGAGACCAATCCACATCGTTTCGTTTGAGTGCTCCCGATTTAGACTCGTTGTACTCTAAAATAAATTCAGCCTTGTTATTTAACATCAGGGATAGATAAGCATAACCTTGGTCTATTACACTAAAATTCTTATCTCTTTTATATTCTAATATAACAAAGGATTTTTTCTCTGAATCAAAAGCCAAAGAGTCTATACGGAAAGAACCAATAGAAAATTCCGTCTTGATGAAATCAAGCCCAAGCAACGTCTGTAGATTCCTTTCAACGATGTTTTGAATTTCCTTCTCCAACTTAAATGGCTTCTCTTTTATAAGCGTTAGTTGCTCATTATTTATTTTGTATGTTGACATCCTTATTCCCAATTAAACGTTTTTATAATACTACGCAGTCTTTCCATTATTCTCGTCAAAGCCTTTCGGGTTTTGATAAGACCAAGATGTTTCTCTTTCAATGCCTTTTGTATAATCTCCGGCTGCTCTTTTTGTAAATAGTCATACTCCTTCATGTAATGATTAAGCACCTCAGCTGAAATCTGTTCTTCAGCAGCCAAATCAGTCACTGCCTTATTACGTTCTGACACAATATATTGGTTCAGACGTTCCTCTAATTCATTTGTTCCATCGGCTCTATTGCGCCCATTCATGAAGTTTTCCTTGTCTTCATCTACATTCTTTTGAATAAAGCCGTCAATGAGTTTTGCTTTGCCTCGCATTCCGGCATCCTTAATCATTGTATCAAGGATATGCTTCCGTTTTTCTGAATAATCATCACTATATGGGTCTAGTTCCGCAATGAGTTCCAGAATATACGCCACATTAATAATGTCACTATGTAAGAGTTCAAGACAGAAATCAATATCTTCCAATCCTTGGTTATTCCCGTATGGAACAGGATCTTCCGCAACAGTTGACGGTGCAGCAGGTGGATCAATAAACCCGACTGTAATATCAAGATATTTACTCTTATAATCGTTAAACTGCTGTTCAGTCATGCCGAGGTCTTCAGCATCCTCGCTGTAATCTTCGTATATCTGTATTTCTGCATGTTTACGGATAATGTCTCGAAATGCAAGCACAAAATTCTTCTTGTCATTTTCACTTTGCAGGAAGTCTATACTACTTGGTGTTGGATATTTTTGCAGAAAATCAGTTGCCAAACTCTCGTACTCCTGCTTTACTTTCTCAAACGGAGGACGTACTATATCTTCAGGATTATCAGAGTTGCTGAACAATTTAATAGCCGTATCAACATTGTTTTTCAAATCTCTGAAACAAACTATTTTACCAAAACGTTTCTTCTCGTTCAATACTCGATTGGTTCGGCTGAACGCTTGCAGCAAACCATGATATTCCATGTTCTTGTCCACATAGAGCGTATTCAGCTTTTTACTGTCAAAGCCTGTAAGGAACATACCCACAACAAGACAAAGATCAAGCGATTTCATATCCGCCTTCTTCTTTTTCATGCGCAGATTGATGTCATCATAGTAAGCACGGAAGTTCTCCGTGGTAAAAGATGTGCCGAAGTTTTCATTATAATCGTTCATAATGGCTTGCAGTTCATCCGCTTCACCCACACTCTCTTTTGCATACTGCCCTGTACCCATGCCGGTCTGTTCATCATCCTGACTATTATTGGCTGCGTATGTAAATACTGCACCTATACGGATTTTAGGATTCAACGATTTGAAAATCTTGTAATAGCGTATAAGCATAGGAACAGACTGCACGGCGAACAATGCGTCAAACTCTCCGTCGAATGTAGATTTGTTAAAATTGTTAAGGATAAATTTGGCGATTTCCTCCATACGAGCTTGATTGCCGTTGTCAACCACTTCGTTGCCGTGATAATACTCCACAAGGAAGCCAAGTACGTTTTCATCCGCTATTGCATCTTTAATAAGATATTTATGGAGACAGTTTCCAAATATTTCCTTCGTGGTATGTCCATCAACAGCATTCTCGGTGAAAATAGGTGTTCCAGTAAAACCGAATATTTGGGCATTGTCAAAGAACTTCATTATCTTCTTATGACTATCCCCAAAATGACTGCGATGGCACTCATCAAATATCATCACGATACGTGAGTGACGTATAGCATCAATCTTGCTGCTATACCACGTCTTACTAACTGCCGCATTAAGTTTTTGAATAGTAGTGATAATAATCTTGGAGTTGCTTTGAAGCCGTTTCACTAGTTCATCCGTATTATCAGTACTATCTACAGCCCCTGGTTCAAATGCTTCGTATTCCGATTGAGTCTGGGTATCAAGATCATGTCGGTCAACAACAAACATCACCTTATCCACATCATCCAATTCTGATACAAGTTGTGCAGCCTTGAATGAGGTCAATGTTTTTCCGGCACCTGTTGTATGCCAGATATAACCATTATCATTGGAGTTTTGTACACGATCCAAAATTTTCTCTACCGCATAGAATTGGTAAGGACGAAGTACCATCAAGCATTTGTCGCCCTCATGAAGCACAATATACTTTCCTATGATTTTGCCAAGCGTACATTTTTCCAAGAAGAATACGGCAAACTTATCCAATTCATTGAACGGATGATTGGCAGCATCTGTCCAGGTGAATGTGAACTTATACCCACTATTTGGATTATTGGCAAAATAGCGAGTATTAACACCGTTGGATATGACAAACAGTTGGATATAATCAAACAATCCATGAAACGAAGTCTTGTGATAACGCTGTATTTGGTTGTATGCCTGTTTAAGTTCCACGCCACGACGTTTCAATTCAATCTGCACAAGTGGCAAACCATTGATTAGAATCGTCACATCATAGCGGCATTTTTTACGTCCTTCCACCGTAATCTGGTTGGAAACCTGAAATTCATTCTGACACCACTGCTGCCTATTTAGAAATTCCACCCATATACGCTGTCCATCAGCCGTATCAAGCGGATATAAGTCACGAAGTTTCTTTGCCTTTTCAAAGCGAGTACCACCTTCAAGGTATATTAGAATCTTCTCAAACTCTTCTGCCGTAAACTCAGTACGTCCGTGCTCTTCCAATCGTTTGCGGTTGTGAATCTCCAACTGCCGCTTGAAATTGGCATAAAGATTATCTTCCTCGACAATCTGAACATACTCGTAGTCCATTTGTCGGAGTGTGGCTATCAGTCCGGCTTCCAATGCCGCTTCGCTTTGTGTTGACATATTCTTGCCTTATTATGAGTGGTTACTTTACTTTTATATTGCTATTCAGTATCTTGACATCCAATGCTTTTTCAATCTTGCACAGAGTTTCCAATGACATATTCTCCCGTCCTTTTAGAACTTTGGAAATATACTGCTGCGAACAATTCATCTTCATAGCCAACGCCTTTTGAGTCATACCGAGCAGCTCCATTCGATTCGACATAGCTGCAGCTATAGCCTGCGAATGGCAAACCCAATCTTCTCTTTTGTTTTCCATTATATTCTTTACTTCTCCTAAAGTGTTGTCTATCTTTTCTTCAGCCATTGTATGAATCAAAAATACCTTTGTCCTATTTTGTAGGCAAAGGTACTATAAATAATTGAGATAACACAACTTTCAAGTTGTTTGATAACATTTTCGGAGCAACATAGTATTCATTGTTATTGTGCTCTTTGTCAAAGATGTTCTTATTTTCTCTCAATGACAATGTGTACCATAAAATGTTGGTATGTACTTCATTATCCAGATTAAATTATTATAGCAACATTCCGCATGAATATATCTGAAATAATCATATAGAGGACAGTTTACATTATTGACGGTAAAATCCCTTGGTGCCTTATATTTCCCCCTTTTATCCTCAAAACAAACTCTTGCATAACATTCTATACTTCAACGACTTTTGGAGCAAGACTTGCTTCATCCGGTTTCAGTTCTGATTCATCATGAACCTCGATTGTCTTTATATGTTCCTCTATTTGAGGTTCTACATAGATTGTTAAGACACCATTTTTTTGGTAATCCTCACATAGAAATTTCCAGATTAATGAAAACTTTTTTATACCATCAACTGGAATGACACTCATATAGAAATCACGACAATCTTTCTGAACAAAAACCGAGTTTTTAGGTCTGTACTCTAATTGATTTTTATATGTCTGATAAACTTCTCTTTTTGCATCCCTACTTGCATTAATCTGTGCTTTTGCCGCTTCATCTATGCCAAATGCATTAAAGTAGTAAAAGTTGTCATCAATTTCCACAATATCCTCTAGTCTAAAAGAGACAATTAGTTTTGGAGTTCTTATGACTGTTTTACCTGTATTCTCAATTCTTATACGAAGTTTGCACCATCTTTTATCTATCTTCTTTGGAGGATTGAACGAGAACCTTGGAATGCCGATATTTGGCACTTCTAAATTGCCCAAACTTAATCTCATCACATCCTGTTCAATTTCTGTCAATTTCCTATACTCATAATGCTTGATAGTCTTTACATATTCTGGGTATATTGTGATTTCATCCTTTCCGTGAAAAGTTACAAGTACATCTGTGGTATCCTTAAACTGACAATTGTTCACGTACCAGTTATAGGTCGTCCTATATCGCTCCAATTGATCAACTATATCCTCCCACGACGCAATATCGATAGCAAAGAGACCTTTAGCCCTATTCTCTATATCTTTCTTTCTAATGTATCCTTCTATCTTGGCATCTTTATTCGCTGTAGTAGCAAATACTAGCAATTTTAAATTAGGCTCAAAATCTAAAGCTTTTGTTATTTCATTATCAATTTCTGCTTCTGTTAACTGTGCATTTGTATAGTCATCCTTACCTTTGCACTGGATGCCACAGTAACCACTATATTTCTCAACATACGAAAATACATCAACTCCATATTGATTCTGTCCCTGACGACCATGCCGTTTTATAGTATCCTCACATATCCATATCTCTCCCCACAATAATTTGCAGAGTTTTTCAAAATCTTGCCAATTGCTTGGCTTTTTCAATTGAGTTTGAGCTATCATATAAACATCTTCTGTTAAACTATATTTTACCCTTTTATTCAGACCATCATACAATGTGTACAACAATTTTTGTTAATTTTATGACAGGCTATTGCTTTATTCATCATCTTCATCAAGAAAAGTCCAATCTTTGGAAGCATATTCCTTTTCAAACTCTGCCAAGTCTTCCTTAATTCGTTCACGGAAACTCTCTTCGCTGTCATCGCCACTCATCATCCGATCTACGCGAGTTGCATATATTTCTGCTATACGAATTTGCCGATAAGCCTCTGTCATTGCATCTATCGTCTCAACTGACAGTTCCAACACATCAGCTTCATCGGGATAGCGGTCATAATAACAATGATGGATTGAGTATAACACCGGAATCTGTTCGCCGTCAGAAGTGTCAGACATATATCGCGTTGTTGATTGGAATATCACCCCATCACCAAAGAATTGTCGGTCTACATATTTTTGTTCTGCCTTAACGATAGTTGTATCTCTTAGAAGAAAAGATTCCGCATCTTCATAACTGACAAAACTTATGTAGTCCTTATAGCTATGGTATGAGCCAAAGCTATCTTTCTCGTAAATAGTCCAATAGTTTTCATAAACCTTTTCCGGCTTTGGCTGTAAGGCTCTTGCTATATCACGCTCAATAGTATCTGCAATCTCACACATTGCATATGTGCTCCTATCAAAATATCCGCCACTCATGGTTATTTCTTCTTTATCAAATGTGAATTAAGAAATTAAATACAATCATATTGTTTATCAAACACTCCTGAAAACATATCCATTTCTCTCTTGGAAATTCCTAATCGTGTTGCCAATTCGCGCCATCCTTTTATCGCTTCAATCACCTCTAAAATAATTTTCTCCGCAGTGTTTCGATTAAGCATATAATCCTCGCAGGCATCAAGCAAGATAATTAAATCTGCCTTGTTGGAAGTTGATGAGATGAGCAGACTTTGATATTCATTCAGCGTTGGATTCATATCGTATGCCGGCGACAATGTCCATCCTTTTGCAGTCAAAAGAAAACCGTGATTGCGGAAATGGTCATCAGTATTGCCGATACAAATATTGAAAGCCACACGACGGTATAGTTCCTGCAGGTTTCGCTCTACATCGGTACAGCTCTGAATAATAAAGTCGACTATATCCAGATAACCATGCCCGGTAGTTGCATTATCTCCATCACTTAATCCCAATAAGGTCATAGCAGATGCAAAATGAATACGTTTGCTATCGTTTGTTCTATCGAAACGTTGTGACAGCAATGTATGATATTTTTCTCCAGTTGCCAGCACTTTGGTTTTTGCTACGTTTACTCCTGCTTTTGTAGCAAGCAAGTGACTGAAATGCTCCCAAAGTCCTACATTATAGTCATCCTTGCGAGACGGGAACTTTGCCACGTAAAGGTTTTTATCTGTATCAATCACATTGGCTTTAGGTCTTGCACCTCCTAATGATGTCCCAGGTTGCACAAGTTGTGCAATCCATTTCTTATCGGGGAGCATATTGTTTTCTTCGCTTTTCTCAATCTCAGCACTGGCTGAAATCAACTCCCGAATATCTGTCAGAGGTGGAATTTTCAACGATTCACTCACATTGATAAATTCACCATCGGGATCTTCCTTAAAACGGAATCCACCCATTCGGGAGAAATCATCGATACCAGTTAAGAAATCGAAAGATGATAATCTCCGTACCGGTCGTTTTTCTTCCGCCGCTGTAATTTGCTCACGACGCAACAACAAAGTACGTCCCCAACGATCCGGCAAAGCATCGGAAAAACATCCGAATATATCCTTGTCCGGTTGTGTATATTGTTGTCCCGGGTAATTATTCAGGTCGTCACTCAAAAACAGATTACTGTGCTGCCTTAACCATTCATTATTGAACGTAAAACTATAGCTGTCCGCACCACGAAGAGACTCATAGCCTAGTTCGCCAATGAGTTCCACTTCTTTGAGCCAATCGAAATCGGCATATACATACAACTTTTTCATAGATTATTCTTTCTTGGATGCACGTTCTCTTGTTTTCAAACTCAAATCTTGCAAAGCTTTTCCCATTTTATCTTCTTTGGCAAGCAATAAAATATCATCGTCAAGTTGCAATGCATACAAAACACGTAGATAGATCCCTATTGCAACAGTAGGAATCCCTTTTTCTATTCGGGACACAGTAAGCGATGAACAGGTTGCCCGTTCTGCCACCTGAGCCACACTCAGATTCCGACGCAAGCGAGCTAACTTAATCTGCTCACCTACAATTTGCATCTTCTGCTCCAATTTTCGGGGAAGCTTGGTTCCCATTGTATTCTTTGTCATTACTACATCAATTTAAGGTGCAAAGCGACTATACCGATGACTTCACTATATTCAACCTATCATATAATATACAAAAGTAATACTTTTTATTTATTTAATGATGTATTACACATAGAAAAATGCACATCTTGACATAATTAACCATATACCTAATCTATTTTGAGCAAAAACTTCCAAAAACTAAATGCTATAATGTTGTTTGTAAGCATCATGTACACCTATCAACAAACAATGCAAATTGTTCATCATACACTCATCATATCAAAGAACTATTTTGCTTACCAAAAGAAAAAGATATGACTCCACGCTTAACTTGACTTTAATGACCGTTATTATATACACGGGCAATAAAGTTAAGTCAAATAGAGGGAGAGAAGAAAATTAGCTTACTTACTGGTATTATTTTCTTTTCGCCAGCAATCAATATCAGTCACTCCGTGTTCAATCTTGGAGGAGCAACTAGCAATATAGACACAGGCATAACATCAGATGAAATGCTATGCAAAATCTTCCGTAAACCTCATAGCACGGCTGGCTAATTTGCACCCAAAAACCACCTTTTTTATCAAAGTCTTTTCATTTGTTTTCCTTGTACCGGAAAAACGCATTATCTTTGCAAAAGTTCAGCGAAGAATAAAGAGCAAAATCAGACTTTCCTACCGTTTAAGTTTCAAACTATTGGTAGTCAATCAGTCTAATATGTTGCATCGGCAAATAGAATCATATTTAGCACTAATTGTACTTTGATTAATTAATATGTGGAAACAAGTAGAATTTGATTTACAGTCACGCAGACGTGGCTTTCATCTTATAACCGGAGAAATATTACGTAATCTGCCGCCATTACCCGAAGTTGGATTACTGCATTTATTTATCAAACACACTTCCGCCGGGCTAAGTATTAACGAAAATGCAGATCCTGATGTTCGTATGGATATGGAAAGCATTTTCAACCACTTAGTGAAAGAACGTGAACCGTACTATCAACACACTTTAGAAGGAAATGACGATATGCCGGCTCATGCAAAAAGCTCAATCATAGGAACGTCGGTCACAATACCTATAACAAATGGAAAGCTAAACCTCGGAACTTGGCAAGGTATCTATCTCTGTGAATTTCGGAATTATGGTGGTAATCGACGAATGGTGGCTACCATTAGTGGAGAATAGCAAATGAACTTGCTATTCTATTGTAATTAGTGGCAAATTGTGTTACCCGCAAATACTTAGGAGACAGTATTGTAGCATACTAGTCTCAGGATTGCGGAACACGAAGTTGCCAGAAGGCAACAGCCGCCGCAGCAGCTACATTAAGCGAATCAACACCATGCACCATAGGGATACGGACTACGTAATCAGCCTCAGTGATCGTTTCATGTGAAAGTCCCTCCCCTTCGTTACCCATGACGATAGCCAATTTGGATTCATTCACTAAGGCAGGATTATCAATAGGAATAGAATCATCTGTGAGCGCCATAGCAGCCGTACGAAAGCCTAATTTACCCAAGTCACTGAGGGAACCGTTCATCCAAGCCCATGGCACAAAGAAAACTGCTCCCATTGATACCCTGACCACACGGCGGTTCAACGGATCGCAAGAGTTGCGAGTCAGTAATACGGCATCAATTCCAAGAGCGGCGGCCGAACGGAAAATAGCACCAATGTTAGTTGCATCAACCACACTGTCAATGACTACAATGCGCCGGGCTTCCCGACATACTTCTTCCATGCTGCGCGGCTCGGGGCGACGCATGGCGCAGAGAACTCCACGTGTCAGGACATAACCTGTCAACGTAGCAAGTAATTCTCTACTGCCAGTATAAACAGGCACATTTTCGCAACGTTCAATGATTTCAGCAGCATCACCGACAATATGTTTGTACTCGCATAAAATAGCTAAAGGTTCATAACCGGAGTCCAAAGCTCTCGTGATAACCTTCGGACTTTCTACTATAAAAATCCCTTTGCCGGGTTCGGTACGGTTACGTAACTGAGTTTCAGTAAGAGTACTGAACACCTCAACTCCGGGATGAGATAAAGATGATATTTCAATAATAGGCATACTACTGCTTATAACTTTCAATTAAACATACAATCGCTTCTTTCACATAACTGATCATTGATAAATGGCTACCTTAATGACTCCGTCCAATTTATTTTCAAATATACGATAAGCTTCCTCAATCTCGTTCAACGGAAATCTATGTGTAATAAGAGGAGTAGTATCTATTTTGCCTTCTTCAATCAGATTAAGAATCTCGGCACAATCACATCCGTCCACTCCACCTGTTTTAAAAATCAAGTTCTTGCCATACATATCAGGCAAAGGAAGAATTTGAGGCTCGTCATAAAGAGCTACGATAGTGACAACAGCATTAGGACGGGCACATTCCCATGCCAGACGAAAAGTATCCTTACTGCCGGCTACTTCTAAAACAACGTCAGCACCACCATGTTCACTGTTTTGAATCACAAATTCCTTGCAGTTTTCAGGTTCCACCACCAGCACGTCAGGATAATGTTCACGCACAAAACGGATTCTTTCAGGAGACTTTTCGCAGACAATGATACGCCTCGGTTTCTTCAACATCACACACAACAAAGTACAGATTCCGGTAGGACCGGCGCCAATAATAAGCACAGTATCATCCTCGGAAATCTCTGAAATACGGGTTGCCCAAAAACCTGTCGCAAGCACATCACCCACAAACAAAGCCTGTTCGTCGCTGACTGTATCAGGAATACGGTTCAGTCCCTGGTCAGCATAAGGAACTCTGACATATTCTGCCTGACCGCCGTCAATGCGGCAACCTAAAGCCCATCCCCCGTTCGGGTCAGTACAGTTGTTAACATACCCCCGTCTGCAGAAAAAACACTCTCCGCAAAATGTTTCAACATTCACTGTTACTCTATCCCCCGGCTTGACCGAGGTGACATCAGCCCCCACCTTTTCCACAACACCTACCATCTCGTGCCCGACGGTTATTCCGGGTACGGCACGCGGCACACTACCGTGCTTGATATGAAGGTCACTGGTACAAATACTGCCAAGAGTCACCCGTACAATTGCCTCCCGTGAATTTACTATTTCCGGTTCCGGCTTCTCCCGTAACTCAAATTTTCCGTGTTCAATATATGTATATGTAAGCATAATATCCTCTTCATTAATTAACAGCCCCATTCCGGTGCAAAGATAATGATTTCATCAGATCCATATTTATCAAATGAAAGTCAATCCGGACACTCTCATAAAACTTTCATATAAAAGAGTCTTCTTCTTATCATTAGTTTTTGACTTGTTGATCTTCTATTATAACACGCTTTATCTCTCGTGTATCTTTAGATTTACTAAAAGGTACGACTCTATAAGATGCTTTCTGTATAACCCCCAAACCAAAGTCAGGCAAAAGAGTTTTATTTTTAGAATAATCATTATCAATCATCATATCCCATGTTGCTCCACCAGTCAAATAAACCTTGAAACTATCTGCACTTATCATAGAAATAATATCTGTCGGATTATACAAATGAAACAAAGTTCTAACATAGTAATCTTTCTGTATTTCTCCAGGTTTGTAATTGTTACTATATGGACCAATCACATCGAATTCATAAGACGGATGACATATCGCAAATTCTATTCCATTTCTCGGAAATGAGGATCTTACTTCTATTTTCTTATTGTTAGATATTACTTTAAGATCTATTTGCCTTGACGCATCATCAAATTCGGTTTCTGATACGACATTCTCTTCGGAATTCAAATAAAGTTTCCAAAAATATTCCGATACAACTCCTGCTATACAATCAGCCAAAATACGTTCAGGAGATCTTTCATGCATAGAATTGTTTGCAGCACCAGGATTTACTTGCCGTGCAAGCTCTTCCGCCTTTGTTCTAAGCAAATCCATAAGTTCCTTGTCTTCCGAAGAATAGTTTAGTTCGTATACTACCACTTCAAAAGGTGTTCTCCTACAAGTCCGAGGATATCTTGCAGTACAATTAACAACCAAATTCTCTATTCTCATAAGTCTATTATTGTTCAACCTTGCCCTATAAATCCATCCAACTGTTTCTTGATATTCTCAAAATTCTGATTCAAGTCAAGTGTCCTGTAATATATGACGTTTCCGTCCCTAAATGTCGTCTGTCCATCAGGCGTTATATCTTCTTCTGTCTTGGCATACAATAACATCCCATCCACCTTCCCCGTATGATTAGTATCGTAATTCATTACATAAGAATGAATCTGATATAGGTTATTAGAATGGATAGTCCTTTTGTCAAATTGGGACTGCATTGACCTACTATAATACTTGGTATCAATAATCAGTGTTCGTTCTTTAAATGTCAGCATAATATCCGTCCGCATGATAGGAAGAATACTGGAAGTCGACTGTTCTTTGTCAATATTCCAGTCTATTTGAGTTGCCTTTGCTTTTAATTCCGGATAATGTTTCCGATAATACTCCAGAACAAACTTCTCGTAAAGTCTGCACATATGTTCATCGGAAAATTCCTTCATTTTATAAGCACCTCTTTCCGTAGTCATCAACATCCCGTCGAGAATAAAATAGCAAACATACAGAAGCATCCGGTAAGTCTTGCAATTTCTATCAAAGCGCATAGTAGTCCAGTTTATCGTCAGGATATCAACGGCCTCCACGTCACTAAAGAAGAGCATAAGGCGCTTCAACGCAGCCTTCCTGTCCGATTTGATTTTCGGATGTTTCAGCAAAAATTGAACAGTTGTTTTTAATATCTGATTAAACTTGTTGTTCTCCGATAATTCATCGTACTCACAATCAATTTTCTGTTGTTTCCGCATTAGATTATTGACCGTACCACATATATCAAGCTTCCCTTTCAATGTGGACAACGAACCATGACAGGAAATATATTCTTTATGCAACCCCTGTTTTAATTGAAACGAAATGCCACGAAGCAGAATTTCAGCAAACAAATCATGAATCTCTTCAAATTCTTCACCGGCTATTTCTTCATAGTTGTTCTGCTTAAGCTCCTGAAAAGCATAAGTCAGCATATAGTAGATATTGCGAATGAATATACCTTTGTCTATTGTCATTTTATCAGGCTCAATAACTTGTCCGTTTCTTCTTTGAATTTCTTATCATTGTCAAACCAATATTCTCGTAACATAGGGGCAATATCATATTCAATCACATTCTCAAGCCACATATTATCAATAGATTCCCGGTTACAGAAATAACTATGACCGATACAAAAGCCTTTTCCGAGCGAATCATCCTTAGCAATCTCAATATTCAGGGCTTTGACGGCATCAATCACTTTATTAAAGACTTCACAATCAAGATTCTCCTGATACTTTTTGAAACCAACCGAATCAAATCCCGGTGTCATATCAAAGAAACTGAACCGACGGCGTAAAGCGTAATCAATCATAGCTAGGCTACGGTCGGCCGTATTCATCATACCTATAATATAAAGATTCTCCGGGACAGAAAAATACTCATCGTTATATGCAAGACGGATTTTATGCTTTTCTCCCCGATAATCATTTTCGATGAGCATCAGCAACTCGCCAAAAATCTTGCTCATATTTCCTCTATTAATTTCATCAATAATAAAGAAATACTTCTTATCCGGATCACTTTGGGCTTTCCGGCAGAAATTATAGAATACACCTCGTCTTAATTCAAAACCGCCATCTTCTTTCGGCTTATATCCCATCACAAAATCTTCGTAAGAATAATTCTGATGAAACTGGATAAACTCTACTTTAGTTCTATCTTCTTCTCCTATAATAGAATAAGCCAGGCGTTTTGCCGAATACGTTTTACCGACACCCGGAGCACCCTGTAATATGATATTTTTCTTTGCCAGCAACAGACTTCTCAACTTGGTATATTCCTCTGATTTTATAAAAACATCATCCAGGAAATTATTCCCGGAATATGGAGGATTACGTTTGTTGACTGTTATAGGGTTTTCATCACGGATCAAATCCGCCAATACGTTATACTCATCTTTTGTTAATTTGAAGAACGACCCATTCTTATTCTTCAGGAATTCCATACCGCTCAATTCCGGTATATCCTTTATAACCGAATAATCAATCGGGTTCAGCAAGCTTTCGGTCTTCTTGAAATATATTTTTTGTCCATCAGCAGCTTTGACTATCTCCGCTATAGCTACCACCTGCTTCACAGGAGTAGCTTCATAGCCTATAACAATATCGCCTTCTCTTGCATCAATAAAATTTTGAAATATCCTTCGCTGATTTCCACTATCATTATAAAGAGTATAGTCTTGTATTTTACCAACCGGAGCTTTCGAAAAGCTCCATATCTTAGGACTAGCCACAAGCCACCAATATTGCTTTTGAGATTTATCCTCAAATAGTTTCTCCAAAGATTCCACATAATCCGGATACTTGGTTATATCGGTCAAGGTCTTTTGGACATTCTTACCTATATTCTCCCATTCTCCGGCATTCGTCCATTGCATTTTACGGACATTCTTAAAATCAGAAAAAGACTCATCAAAGGCATAATCACCTTCCACAATCCCACGCCCTATTATTTGATTCTGCCCTTTCTTGACTATAACAATATCACCGGCCTGCATCTCATGAGCGAACTCCCATAATGCCAGGCTGTCATTTTTAAACGAGGCCTCCGGCTTATCATATATTTCCTGCAACCTAGCTGCCATTTCTTTCTTTGAAGCATATTCCAAAAGATTGCCCATTTCATCCCAACCAATACACATTATGTTTTGAGATAGACACACATCCCATTTAGACGCATTCTCTCCCGGAGCATATAACCAAACCTTATGCATTTTATTTAAATTTTAGTTTCATCATTTCAGTCTGTTTTTAAGACTTTTACCTTTACTGCTTACTTTACAATGTCCTGTTTTTCATCAATTCCCATTCTTTCAATCAACTTCAAGTCCTTCAATTGCGTCAATATTCTTCTCCTTATAGCCAAACTAACGTTGAGGCATTCACCCAATCCAATGTGTGAGAGTTCAATAATGCAATTAAAATCTCCTAGCTACAAAGATACGAAATAGTTGTTCCGCAATGTAGTAAACACCTATGTTTTTTATAATTTAAATTGACTAACCACATTACAGTGAATACTTATGGTCACCACCAATAATATTTATATCTTAAAATGACATTATGTACAAATAAAACAATCCAAACACTTTCCATTATCAAAATAAAGTCCTACTTTTGTAGAGAATATAGATGTACATATTCAAAATAATCCCGCAAATAAAATAAACCCTACAAAATGAAAGAAGAACCCGACAGTCTGTCTGTCCCCTACAATTTCTCCCGTTGTTTCAACGACCAATGTCCACAAGCCTTGAAATGCCTGCGCTACATAGCTGCCAAAAATGAAATAACTGATTACCTTTATATCTCTATCGTCAATCCGGCACGTTATCCTGCAGACGGAAACCAATGCGAATGTTTCAAGACCGCTGTCAAAGTTCATGTGGCATGGGGACTAAAACGATTGCTTGACAGAATTCCTTATGAGGATGCGGTCAGTATCAGAATGCAACTGGTGGGGCACTATGGGAAAACAGGATACTACCGGTTCTACCGTGGAGAACGGGGACTTATGCCTAAAGACCAAGCTTATATAAAACAAATATTCCGTAATAAAGGGATAAAAGAAGAACCAACTTACCAACGCTACACAGAAGAATATATTTGGTAAGTTGCTGTCATCTGTCACAGTTTAGGAGTTAATAGTTTAGTAATGAACCGATAAGACTGTGACAGCAAGAGGTGACGGCAGGGTGATGGCATTTTTGCCGTCACCTGGTTATTAGTCTTACAACATGATAGAGTGTACCGCTACGCGTATGTTTGGAAGGTATTTCTTGCTTTTTCAGTATTCTTCCGAAGGAATTAACCCTCTTGACAGACATCGGGATTGAACTGCCTTTTTGAATATCTTCCATAATCTCCGCTGGAGACAACCATTCCCCTTCTTCAGGCTGTGCGGCACGAAAATAACGGAAGAAAAGTTGCTCTTCCGGCGGGACTTGTTCAAATTCACGGTTGTTTTCCACCATGATCTTTTCTTCCTCCTGGTCGAACCAGTAACGTTCGCCATGCTCCAGTTCGTACATAGCTTGTGCGTAAAGCTGCTCATAGTCTATCGGACGGTTGGTGTCAATCACTCCGGTCACTTCGATACAAATAAAACGACGGCTGCCGGAAGAGTCGGTCAACAAGTCTTTCTGGTTACTTGTAGCTATGAATGAGGCGTACCGACGCATTTCAAGCACGGCACTGCCATGAGGTTTCTTCACATTCAGTACAGGCTTTTGCAGAATATGTTTCAGAAAGCCTTGTTGTGTCGAACTCACCTGGTCAAATTCATCGATATTGATAAGCGCAAAACGATTGAGGTAAAGTTCGGCATCTTTCTTTCGGGAGAAATCAATGCTGTCAGTATAGTAGGAACGCTCGGAAGGGGGCATTATGCTCCGGCAAAAGGTGGATTTACGTGTCCCTTGCGGTCCGACAAGTAAGGGCGAAACACTGTTTGCATACTTTTTATTGCTTCCTTTCCAATGAGAAACCATATTGAGGAACCAACGGTGGAACAAATCCATCCAATACGGATTCTTACAAGGGACGGTGGCTGCCAATGCACGAATACGGTCTTTACCGTCCCATGCGGGAAGCCGGTAGAGGAAATCTTCCAACGGGTTGAATACAGGGACGCGGTTGGAGTAAATATAACGACTAATATCCCTATCCCACAACGGGATACCTTCCATCTGTGCATCCAAAGCAATGCTGTTCAGCGCACGTTTATCGAGAGGATTGAAACGGAAACGAAAAGAAAGCCTTTCACGATATTCTACCTCACCAATTTGGGTATTATGACGGAATTCATAGCGGCGTTTCATAAATTCTTCAGTCTGCAAGGCGAGTTGCTGCTCTTTGCTTAGGCTGATATTCTTGCCGAAGCCTTTGCACTCGGTATATATATTGCCAATCATTTGCCGGATAAGCTCTTCCTGTCTATACATATAGAAGTGGAAAACAGTACGTTTCACAACTTCTTCTTGTGGAAGTCCCGAAGCAAAACAGTTTTTAGCCAGTTGGACAACTAAAGGATGCCATGTGTCTTTGCTCAATTCGAGCCCCGCTTCCCGGAGATCGGCATAAGCTTTCCGAAAAGCGGCTTCGAAAAGCATCAGGAAGGCATTTTCCGCATCATATCCCGGTACGGCACGGGTTAATGGAGATTTCTCCGCCTGAACCGCTTCACGGAAAGTGGTTTCTTCGGGCATTGATGATGGTTGAGAGAGATAAAATTGGACTGAATTCGGACGATATATGATGTCCGGATCGTGGGATAATCGCGAATATTGTTCCAGAGTCGGTTCTTTGGGAAGTATATCGAACGGGATTTGGGGCTGATAACATTTCACAGCCAGTCGATAAGCATGGGCATGGAATAGTTCCGCTTCTTCCCGTGTTTTGGGAAGGGAGTTGTCCGGTCGGGTGAAGGTAGTCCATATTTTCACCGTTTTACCACTTGAACCCATAAAAACACAACGGGTTTGTGGTTGCTCACAGGCTTTTTGTTTCACTAAAGCGATTTCCGACTTATTGGATAAAGGACCGATGGTCAGTTCTACAATACCGTTGTAGTTTTTCATTTGTTTCTGACCGTTTACTTTTCGAAATTCGGCAGCAGGAATTATCTTGGG